>Ga0308402_1000635_pt1 | contig 10259 bp, 9 predicted proteins | sample HotsprSampleOSM2_FD_203471 | JGI IMG/M metagenome (GOLD analysis project Ga0308402, IMG submission 203471) | Hot spring phototrophic mat microbial communities from Octopus Spring, Yellowstone National Park, Wyoming, United States - 20060913_OS-M2 ... | reverse complement strand
CCGCCCGGGCGCTGGGGGGGGCGGGGCGGGGGGCGGCGGCCCGGCCCCCCCCCCGCCCGCCCCCGCGCCGCCCGCCGCGCCCCCGGCGCCCCCCCCCCCCCCCCCCCCGCGCCTCCCCGTCCGTCCGCCTGGAATGATTCGCCGCATGAGTCGCGCGGGCGTCAGGGGGAGGGCGACTCCCGCCTGACGCCCGCGTCCCGGCGTCGCGTGCGTCACCGCCCGAGGGCGATGACGAACGCGATGAGCAGATGGGCGAACGCCGCCCACCACAGCGCCATCGCTGCGGTGGACGGGCGCTCGCCCGCGCTGACCTGGCGGACCGCCGCCGCCGCCAACACGGCGACGAAGACGGCGGCCGCCAGGCCGCTTTCTGCGACGGCCCGCTCCCAAAGGGGATGCGGGCCCGCCAGGAAGGTCGCCCCGGCGCTACACAGCGCCGGGACGACCCCGAAGAGGGCGTAGACCATGGCTGCGGCCCGGAGACCGCAGCCGGCCGGCCGGCGCGCCGGACGCCCCGCAGGGCGGTCCGGGCGCCCCCCGCCGCCGTCGGGCGCCGCCGGGAGGCGGCGACGGCGGGCGGGGCGGGCGGGGCGGGCGTCATACGACGCGCGCCCCGCCCGGACCGGCTGGTCCGGTGACTGTGGGTTGATGTCCATAGCGCCAGCGTAGCGCGGCGCGGCGGACGGATGTGGTACACTGAGCGCGAGTCCGGCGCCCGACGGGGGCGTCGGGAGCGGGACGCCGCGTCCGCATGCGCCGACGGCGCGGCGTCCGGGAGGAGGCATGGACGAGCCATGGACGAGCCATGGTGGACGGCGGCCGTCGCCGCCGTCAAGGACCGCGCCGACATCGTGGCGATCATCAACGCGACGACGCCGCTCCGTCGCACGGGGATCGCCTACGCCGGGCGATGTCCCTTTCACGATGACCGCACCCCGTCGCTCTTCGTGTACCCGCACCAACGGCGGTATCACTGCTACGGGTGCGGCGCGGGCGGCGACGTCATCGATTTCGTCATGCGCCGCGACGGGCTGGCGTTCGCCGACGCGCTGGCGCGGCTGGCGCAGGAGGTCGGCGTCGCGGCGCCGGTCCGCGCGTCGCCGTCCGACCCCGTCGATGCCGACCTGTGGGCGGCGGCGGCGGCGCACTGGGCGGCGCGGCTGCATGAGGACGACGGAGCGGGGGCGCGGGCGTACCTGGCGCGGCGCGGCGTCCCGCCGCGCGTCTGGGCGGCGTTTCGCCTGGGGGCGACCGGCGCGGCGCCGGATGACCTGCTGCAGGCGCTGGGCGGCGCCGGCGGGTGGCCGGCGGCGCGCCTGGAAGCGGCGGGGCTGGCGCGGCGCACGCGGGCGGGCGACCGCGTGTGCGACCGCTTCACGCGGCGCGTCATGCTGCCGCTGCTGCGCGACGGACGCGTCGTGAGCGCCATGGGACGCGCCTGGACCGACCAGGAGCGGCCGGCGTATCTGGCCGGCCCCGGCGCCCCGACGGCGACCCTGCTCTACGGCGCCGACCAGGCGCGCGACGCCTGCGCGCGCACGCGGCGGCTGATCCTGGTGGAAGGGGCGTTCGATGCGCTGGCGCTGCATGCGCACGCCGGCGCGGACGGCGCGCCGGCGGCGGCGGCGCTCACGGCGAACCTGAGCGCGGCGCAGGCGCGCATGGCGCGGGCGCTGCTGGGCGGCGGCGCGCTGCTGCTGGCGTTCGACGGCGACGCCGGGGGCGCGCGCGGCATGCTGCGCGCGCTGGCGACGCTGCACAACGTCGGCATGGCGTGGGAGGCGGTGCGCATCGTCTGGCTGCCGGACGGGTGCGACCCGTCCGACCTGCTGCGCGCCGACCCGGACGCCTGGACGCGCGCGGTGGATGCGGCGCGGGAGGCGGCGCAGGCGCTCGGCGATCTGCTGCTGCGCGCCGAACCGCCGGTCGATGCGCCGGCGCAGCGCCGCCTGCTGGCCCTGGCGCAGCAGACGCTGGCGGCGCCGGCGCACGACCCGGCGGCGCTAGAGGCGACGGCGGCGCGCCTGGGCGCGGCGCTGCGCATGGCGCCGGATGCGGTGCAGCGGGCGCTGCAGGCGCCCCGCCGGTCCCCGCCCCCCCGCACCGGGGGGGGCGGAGAGGTCGGCGGGGCGCCGCCCGCCCCGCCGCCGCCGCCGCCGTTGTCCGCCGCCGACGCCGCGCTTCTGCGCATGGCGCAGGAGGCGCCGGATGCGCTGTGGAACGCCTGCGCCGCGCTGCGCATGGCGTTCGCGGACGATCCGGAGGTGCGCGATCTGGAGGAGGCGCTGGCGCTGCCGGAGGCGCTGGCGCGCGATCCGGGCGCGGCGGCGGCGCTGGCCGCCTGGCGCGTCGCCTGGCAGGGCGGCGCGCCCGCCGCGCCGCCCTGCCCGGATCGCCCGGATCGCCCGGATCGCCCGGATGGCGACGCGGCGCCGCTGCACGCGCAGGCGGCGCTGGATGCGGCGGCGCAGCGGCTGGCGGAGTGGATTCCGCCGCCGCCGCCCGGACCGGATTCCCATGCGACCGCGCAGGCGCATGCGCAGCGCCTGCGCATGCTGCGCGCGGCGCGCGCCGCGCTCCGGCGCGCCGCCGCATGCTTGACCGACGACGCGGAGGATTGAGGAGGATGATGATGGTGAGGAGGATTCATGATGAGGGCGCGATCCAACGCCGCCGCGCCGCGTGACGCGGCGCTCCTGCGCGGCGGCGCGCCGCCGGCGACGCTGCCGGCGCTGCTGCTGGCGACGCTGCTGGCGACGCTGCTGATCGGGTGCGCGGCGCTGCCGCCCGCCGCCGCGCCGGACGCGGCGGGGGCGGACGCGGCGCCGCTGACCATGCCGGACCCGGCGCGCCTGCGCCGGTCCGCCGCCGACCTGCCGCCGGCGCAGGTCGGCGCGTTCACCCGCGCGGCGCTGCGCGGCGGGCGCGACGAGGCCACGGCGCACTATCGCAGCGGCGCTGCCGTCATCGAAATGACGGTGCGCCGCTACGAATCGCCGCATGTCGCCGCCGCAGCGCTGGACGACTGGCGCCGCGCCGCGACGCCGGCGGCGCAGACGACGACGCATGCGCGCGGCATGACCGCCTGGACCGACCGCGCCGCCTGCGGGCGGACGGAGGAGACCGTCGTCTGCGCCGTCCAGCTGGCGCCGATCGACGACGACGCGCCGCTGCGGGCGTTTCTGGCGGCGCTGCGCTGGAGCGACTGAGGGAGGCGGTATGCTGCGGGTTGCCTTCCTGGGCGGGGCGGGCGCGATCGGCGCCAGCGCCATCGCCGTCGGCGGTCCCGACGGGTGGGTGGTGGTGGACGCCGGCATGACGCCGGGGGACGGGGACGCGCCGCCCCGTCCGCCCCGCCTTGATCTGCTGGCGGATGCGCCCGTTGCGGCCATCGTCATCACGCATGCGCATGGAGACCATTGCGGCGCGTTGCCGCTCCTGGCGGCGCAGGCGCCGCATGCGCCGATCTATGCGTCGGCGGCGACGCTGCGCCTGCTGCCGCTCATGCTCGGCGATTCGCTGGCGCATATGGAGCGCGCGCACGCCGCCGGGGGACCGCCGCCGTATTGGACGCGGCGCGATATGACGCGCGCGCTGGCGCGCGCACGTCCGCTCCAGGCCGGCATCCTGACCGTCGTGCCGGGCGCGCCGCGCACGGCGCTGCGCGCGACCGCCAGCGGGCACATCGTCGGGGCGCTGGCCATCGGCGTGCGCACCCCGTGGGGCGCGGTCGTCGTGAGCGGCGATGTCGGCGCGCCACGGCAGCGCACCGCGCCGGAGCCGCAGCTGCCGCCGTTCATCGGCGCGGCGCTGCTGGCGTTGGAAGCGACCTATGGCGACCGCGCCGGCGCGGATCGCGTCGACGAAGAGCGGCGCCTGGCGCACGATGTGGCGATGTGCCTGGCGCGCGGCGGGCATGCGCTGATTCCGGCGTTTGCGCTGGGACGGGCGCAGGAAGCGCTTTGTATTCTCCACGCCGCCGCGCGGCGCGGCGATTTGCCGCCGGGGACGCCGATTTATCTCGACGGGCTGGCGCAGCGCATCGCCGCCGTCTACGCCCGGCAGCCGGATGCGCTCCATCCGGCGCTGGCGCCGCTGGTGGGCGATGCCGCCGCCGACCCGTTTCGGTCGCCGCCGACCTGCGCGGTGCGGTCGGCGACGCAGCGCCGCGCGGCGCTGGCGGGGCCGCCGGCGGTGATCATCGCCGGCAGCGGCATGCTGCACGGCGGCGCCGCCGCCGCCTACGCCGACGCGCTGCTCGACGATCCGCGCAGCGGCATCTTCCTCGTTGGCCATGTCGCCCCTGCCAGCCCCGGCGCGGCGCTGCTGGCGGCGGCGGCGGGCGCGGGAACCGTCGTGTGGGACGGGCGCATGCGGCGCGTGCGCTGTCATGCGGCGCGCTACGCGCTGAGCGCCCACGCCGACGCCGACGCGCTGGTCGCCTACGCGCGCGCGGCGCAGGTGCAGACGACGGCGCTGGTGCACGGCGACGCGGCGGCGCGCGCGGCGCTGGCGCAGCGCCTGCGCGCCGCCGGCATGGAGGTCATCCTGCCGGAGGACGGGGCGATCTGGACGCCCCCGTCCCGCCCGGCGGCGCGGGAGGCGCCGCGCGCCCGGCGCGGCGCGGCGGCGCCATGATCCCCTCCCCGGCGGCGCGGACGCTGCTGGCGACGCTGGCGACGCTGGCGATGCTGGCGACGCCGGCGACGCCGGCGGGTCCGGCGCCGGCGGCGCCGGACCCGCCGGACGGGGGACGCCCGGCGGCGGCGCAGCGCTGGGGCGGCGCGCCCTGGCATGCGGCGCCCGCGCCGCCGCCGGGAACGGCGCGTCCGCCGGACGACGCGGACCCGCCGCCGGGCGTTCCGCCGCATGATCCCGTCGTTCCGGACGGCCGGGGCGCGCCGGGCGTTCCGCCGCATGATCCCGTCGTTCCGGACGGCTGGGGCGCGCCGGACGCGCCGGATGCCGCCGCGCCGCCGCTGACCGTCGCATGCGCTGGCGCCCCGCCGCCGGTCTGCGCGCAGGCGACGCCGGACCGGGTCCGGCGCCTGGCCGCCCTGATCGACCGCCTGGCGCAGCGGTTGCGCGCGCCTCCCCGTCCGCTGCACGTGGACCTGACCGGTCCGCTCCCCGGCGGCGCCGCCGGCATGCTCGGCATCGACGGGCGCATCCGGATCGACGCGCAGCGCACCCCGCCCGCCGACCCGCGCTTCGCCGCGCTGGTCATCCATGAAGCGGCGCATGCGCTGCTGCGCGCGTCGGCCCGGCGGCCGCTGCCGCGCGGCGTCGAGGAGGGGATCGTGCATGCGCTGATGAGCGACCTGACCGGCGACGTCGCCGATTGGACGCCGGCGCGCATGCGCCCGACGCGCGCCGCCATCGACGCCTGGCCGGCGCGCGTCGCCGACCGCGCCGCGTATGGCGATGCCGCGCAGGTCGGGGCCTGTCTGCTGGCGCTGCTCGAGGCGCGCGCCGGCGGCGCGCGCCCGTGGCAGGACGCCGGACCGCCCCTCGACCTCGATGCGCTGGCGCGCACGGTCGGACTGGAGTCGGGCGCCGACCTGCTCCTGATCGCCGCGCTCGGCGCGCTGGATGCGCCGCCGGACGATGCGCCCGCCTGCGCCCCGCCCCGCCCCGTCGGACCGATCATGCTGACCCCGCCCGACGGACGCCGCCGCCTGCTCCACCAGCGCCAGCCGCTCCTGATCGGGCCGGTCGTCGGACCGGCGCTGCTCGTCGCGCAGCCGGACGAGGTCGTGCGCATCGGGCCGCCGCCGCGCAGCGACGGCGCGCCGGTCTGGTGGAGCGGCGCGCCGACCCATGCGCGCGTCGTCGCCGCCTGGCGGTTCGACCTGACCCGTGCGCACGCGGCGCGCGTCGAGCTGGAGGCGTGGGACCGCAGCGACCCGCAGGCGGCGACGGTGACGCTGACCATCACGGCGGCGGACGGACGGAACGCGCCGGCGGCGGCGCCATGGCCGCGCGGCGCGCCCCCGACGACGCCGGGGGCGGTCGCCGACGCCTGGACGCCGACGACCCTCGACCTGACCCCCTGGCGCGGGCAGGTCGTGACCGTGACGGTGACGCTGGAGTCGGGCGACCATCGCCCCGGTCACGGGCTGGCGCTGGCGGCGCCGGCGCTGGTCTGGCGCGCCGCCGACGGCGCCTGGCGGCGCGACCCGCTGAGTCCGCCGCAGGGCGGCGGCGTGACGCTGCATGGCGACGTGACCGCGCAACGCTGGCGCGCCGCCGGCGTGCTGGCGCAGGGCGCGACCATGACCACGGTTGCGCCGGAGACCGAGGGGGCGGGGGTCGTGCGGCTGCGCGTGCCGGACGGCGCGTGGGGCGCGCTGGTCCTCGTGCCCGACGCCGCGCCCGCCGTCGGTCCCGCCGGGGTGACGGCGTGGGCGGCGGCGCTTCCCCGCATGGCGCAGGATGCGCCCCCGCCCCCGGCGGCGCGATGATCGGGGCGACGCCGGACCGTCCGGCGTCAGATGCCCGCATGATGGAGGATGATCCGATGACCGCTTCATCGACCACGACGACCGCCCGCGCCCGACGGCGCCGTCCGGCGCGCCGCACGCGTGCAGCGGAGCGTCCGCGCCCCGGTGCGCCGCCGGCCCCGCTGCGTGATGCGCCGCCGGCGGTCTGGGTCGGCGATCTGCGCCAGGCGGCGCAGATCATCGCGCAGGCGCCGGATGACGCCGCCCGGCGCCTGGCGCTCTGGACGGCGCCGGATGCGCCGCCGGAGGCATGCCTCTGGATTGCGTCGCCGGCGGCGGCGGCGGCGGCGCTGGCGCCGTTCGGCGCCCGCTGCGCGCTGCGCCTGGCGTCGCTCGAGGAGGCGCGCCGCCTGGGGCTGGACGCCGTGCTGGCCGCGCGCTTTCCCGGCGGCGTCGGATTGCCGCTGACCCTGCGCCGCGCGGCGGCGGCGGCGGCGCGCCATGCATGAGACGGCGGCGCCGCCCGTCCCGACCCGCGCACGGATCGGGCGGGCGCGCCGCCCGCGCGCCGCGCCGCCGGGGAGGAGTTATTCCTCCCCGTCGGCGTCCTCCTCGCCCCGCAGCCGGGCGAGGAGTTCCGGGGACAGGCGGATGTCGAATCCGCCTGCGCCGATCACGAAAATCTCGATCTCGTCTATGTCGTCCATGGCCCTCCCTCCTTTCTCCCGGCGCCGGATGCGCCGGGGGCGACGGTCGTCGCAGGAGGATCGTGGCGCAGCGGCGCATCCGGCGCGTCAATGACGGCGACGGAGGAGCGCGGCGGGGGACGGCGGCGCGGTCAGGCGGCGATCGTCTCGTGCAGGTCGAGCGCAGCGGCGGCGGCGCGCAGGCGGGCGATTGCGGCGTGTTCGAGGGTGCGCAGGCGGCGCACCGAGACGCCAAGCGCGGCGGCGCGCTCCTCCTGCGACGGAGGTTGTTCGCCCGAGAAAAAGCGCAGCAGGACGGCGGCGCGTTCGTCGTCCGGCAGCGCGGCGACCAGACGGCGCACCTGATCGGCGATGACGCGCCGCTCGGCGAAGTCGGCGAGGGATGCGCCGGGCGCGGCGATCAGGTCGCCGAGCGGGGACGCGTCGGGATCGGCGGACGCCGGCGCGTCGAGCGACGCCGGCGCGCTGCGGGCGCCGGCGGCGGCGCGCAGCGTGGCCGGGGTGAGGGAGGCGGCGCGCTTGCGCGCCGACGGCGTGCCGCGCGCGGCGATGCGCTGCGCGGCCAGTGCGGCGGCGCGCGCCATGTCGCCGCCGGATTCGTCGAGGGCGGCGGCGACATGGCGCCACTCCTCGGCGAGGTACGCCGGCAGCGGGATGCTGCATGCGCCGCTGCCGGCGCGCTGGATGGCTTGATCGATCCATGGCACGGCATAGGTGGAGAAGCGCACGCCCTTCCGTGGGTCGAACCGCCGGACGGCGGCCATCAGCCCGATGGCGCCGGCCTGGATCAGGTCGTCGCGCGTCAGGCCATCGGCGCGCCCCATGCGCCGGCGCCGCTCCCAGGAGCGCTGCGCCCGGTGGACGACCAGGCGCAGGTTGTGCGCGACCAGCCGCTCCTGCGCCGCGCGACCCCATGCGGCGATCCGCCGCAGCCGCACGCGCGCCGCCGGCGGGATGCGCGGCGCGGCGGCGAGACGCGCCTGCGCCTGGCGTCCGAGGAAGAGGTCCCATGTCAAGCGGACCTCCTCCGCCGGATGGAGCGGCGACGGCAGGCCGGCGCCATCGGCGGCGAGCGCCGCGATCGCGAGATCGGACGGCGATTCAGGATCAGGGGGGATGATGAGCGGAAGGGGGGCCTGGCGCAGCGCGCCGGGCGACGAAGACGAATCGGCAGCAGATGCAGCCGGCATCATGGGAATCCTCCTGCCGCCGGACTCCGGCGGCGATCATCGCATGGCGTCGCCGTGCGACGCCGCTCCAACCAGAACCGCCCCCCGACGGGGGGCGCACGCCAAGATTCACAGACCTGGCGGGAGTATGCCACAGATGCGGGCGCTTGTCAAGCGCCCGCCGGAACGTCGAAAGGAGCAGGAACGATGCCGATGACCATGATGACTCGGACGATTCGGACGATCTGCCGGACGGCGGCGCGGCAGCTGGCGCCGCTCCTCGCCGTGGCGCCGATCGTCGCGGCATGCGGCGGGACGGCGCCGCCGCCCCCCGCCGCCACCGTCGGCGGCGGGGTCGATCCGGCGCTGGCGGCGACGCTGGCGGCATTGCCGACCGTCCCGCCGCCGACGACGGCGGCGCCCCCCGGCGGCGCGCCGGCGCCCATGCCGACCGTCCCGCCGCCGCCGGCGCCCATGCCGACCGTCCCGCCGCCGGGGGGCGGCGCGGTCGGTCCGGCGCCGGCGGGACCGACGGTTCCGCCGCCGGTCGACGCCGACGGCGACCGTCCATCCGTGACGACCGTCCCGCCGCCGGGGGCGGCGACGCCGGACGGACGCCTGGGGGAGGCGACGACGGTCGATGGCGTGACCGTGCAGGCGACGCTGCGCGATCTGGGCGGCGACCCGCCGGTGTGGGCGCTCGACCTGGCGGTGCGGGTCGAGACTCCCCCGACGCTCCACTGGCGCCTGGCGACGGCGGCGGACGCCGCCGCCGGGCGCGGCGGCGGCGACGTCGTGCAGGCGGCGCTGGCGGATGCGGAGGGGGCGCAGCGCGCGCTGATCGCGCACGGCGATGTCATCCTGTCCCCGGCGGCGCGCGGGCTGCTGCGCGCCGATTGTCCGCCGACGTCCGGCATGGCGGCGTGGGATCGCGGCGTCGGTCCGCACCCGCGCCGCCTGCCGCCCGGCGCGACGGCGCGCGCCTGGCTGCTGCTGGGCGACCCCGGCATGCCGCTGGCGGACGCGCAGGCGCGCGGGCTGCGCCTGGCGCTGCGCCTTCCCGGTCGGCGTCCGATCACGCTGGCGCTGACCGATCCGGTCGCGCCGGCGCCGGCGCTCCTCCCGACCCCCCCGACCCCTCCGAACCTCCCCGCCGGCGGGGGGGACCGGGGGGATGCGCCGCTGCCCGGCGGCGGACGCCTGCTCGATGCCGCGATCACGCCGCCGGACGAGGGCGCCCCCTGCCCCGGCGCCCGCCGCGTCCGGGCGACCATCGGCAATCCGACCGACGCGCCGATTCCCATCCCGATCCTGATCGTGAGCCTGGACGGGTATCGCTATCCGCTGCCGCCGCCGGACGAGGCGCTGCTGGCGCCGGGCGATCAGCGCACGATCACCGCGTTCCTGGCGCCGCTGCCGCCCGATGCCGTCGATGCGCCGGCGCTGCTGCTGGCGCTGGCGCCGCAACGCGCCGATGATGCGCCGACGCCATGGACGGCCATCCCCATCCCGCCGATGGCGACGCTGCTGCCGGACGGGTGATCGGGCGGATCGGGCGCGGCGACGGCGGCGCCATCGGTGATGATCGGCGACGACAACGCGGCGGCGGTCCCGCATGCTGGCGGTGACGGATGACGATGACCTGAAAGGAGCAAGCATGTGATGCGCCGCCGGATGATGCGCCCCGCCCGGATTGCGCCGATGGCCGCCGTGCCGCTGGCCGCGCTGCTGATCGGCGTCGTGTTGGCCCTCCCGCTGCATCTGCAGCCGGATGCGTCGCGGATGTGCAGCGGAGCGGCGGGCGTGGGGATCGTGCATGCGCAGACGACGGACGAGTGCACCGATCCGACGGTTCCGCCGCCGACGGTTCCGCCGCCGACCGTTCCGCCGCCGACGGTTCCGCCGCCGACGGTTCCGCCGCCGACGGTTCCGCCGCCGAC
>Ga0308402_1000616_pt1 | contig 10431 bp, 10 predicted proteins | sample HotsprSampleOSM2_FD_203471 | JGI IMG/M metagenome (GOLD analysis project Ga0308402, IMG submission 203471) | Hot spring phototrophic mat microbial communities from Octopus Spring, Yellowstone National Park, Wyoming, United States - 20060913_OS-M2 ... | reverse complement strand
AAAGGTTATTATTCATTCCATTAAAATTGAAGAGTTTAACCCACCCTTTGTAACATTCAGGGTAGTATGTAGTAAAGGAACCTATGTAAGAGCTCTTTGCAATGACATAGGTGAAGAATTGGGAATAGGAGCCCATATTGTTGAGCTTGAAAGAACAAGAATAGGGAATTTTAAAGTTGAACAATCTATTGATTTAGAGAAATTGAGGGAAATTTCCTCTTCTTCAGCCTTCAGCCTTCAGCCTATCTTAACAATAGATGAAGCTCTATATTTTATTCCTTCTGTAACCATAGGTGACGCTCTTGTTAGAAAATTCCTAAATGGAAACTCAGTAAAAATACCTTCAGGAATTGTTCCTGCAGGATGGGTAAAGGTTAAGGATAAAACAGGAAAAATTCTTGGCATAGGCTTTGGAAATGGCGTCATTATAAAACCTGAAAGAATTATATGGGAGGATGCGTCATGATAGAAAGATACACAAGAAAAGAAATGGGTGATATATGGAGTATAGAAAACAAATTCAGAAAATGGCTTGAAGTTGAGATTGCTGTATGTGAAGCATGGGCAGAACTTGGAAAAATCCCTAAAGATGCCTTAGAAGAAATCAAAGAAAAAGCAGACTTTGATTTAAAAAGAATTGATGAGATTGAAGCAACGGTAAAGCACGATGTTATTGCCTTTTTAACTGCTGTTGCAGAAAAGGTAGGTCCTTCATCCCGTTACATTCATATGGGACTTACATCTTCTGATGTAGTTGATACAGCAATGGCTTTGCAGATAAAACAAGCAGGAGAGCTCATATTAAAAGACCTTAATGAATTTAAAGAGCTTCTTCGTGAAAAGGCGTTTCAACATAAAAACACTATATGTATGGGAAGAAGTCATGGTGTTCATGCAGAACCGACAAGTTTTGGGTTAAGATTTGCCTTGTGGTATGAAGAAACAAAAAGGAATATAGAAAGACTAAAGCAAGCAACAAAAAGAATAAGCATTGGTAAAATATCCGGTGCAGTTGGAACTTTTTCAAATATTCCACCAGAAATTGAAGAAATTGCCTTAAAGAAGCTTGGACTTAAACCAGAGCCTGTAGCAACACAGGTTGTCCAGAGAGACAGACACGCAGAATTCTTAAGCACACTTGCACTTATTGCTGGAATGGTTGAAAAAATAGCTGTTGAAATAAGACATCTTCAAAGAACAGAAGTCCTTGAAGCAGAAGAGCCTTTTACAAAGGGGCAAAAAGGTTCCTCAGCAATGCCTCATAAAAGAAATCCTGTTGGATGCGAAAATTTATCGGGACTTAGTAGGCTTGTACGTTCTAATGCCTTTGCAAGTTTTGAAAACATAGCACTATGGCATGACAGGGATATCTCTCATTCTTCAGTTGAAAGAATAATTATACCTGACAACTGCATATTAGTTGATTATATGCTTAACAGGCTTTATGGAATAATAAAGGACCTCGTTGTATATCCTGAAAGAATGCTTAAAAATATGGAACTAAGTTATGGACTCTATAACTCTCAAAGAGTGCTTCTTGCACTTGTTGAAAAAGGACTTACTCGTGAGGAAGCATACAAAATCACTCAGTCAAATGCAATGCGTAGCTGGCAGGAAGGTGTACCCTTTATGAATTTACTTCTCAAAGATGAGGAAGTCCGAAAATATCTCACTGAAGATGAAATAAAGAGTATTTTTGATTTAAACTATTACACAAGAAATTTAGATTATATCTATGAAAGAGTTTTTAGGGAATAGATAAAAAATAATTTTAAGGAGGAGCGGTATGAGTAGAGACATCACCAAAATCAGAAACATAGCAGTTGTTGCCCATGCAGGTGCAGGCAATACTAAACTTTCAGAACAAATACTTTTTAAAACAGGGTTGATTGACAGGGTGACTACTGGTGAGTCTACTGGCAAAGTCATTGACTATGAGCCAGAAGAGCTTGCAAGGAACATAACACTTAGTTCCAAAGTTGCATACTGTGATTACAAAGATTACAGAATCAATATAATTGATACACCTGGCTTTGTTAATTTTCTTGAAGATACAAAGAGCGTTTTAAGAGTTGTTGATGGAGCAGTTGTAATAGTTAGTGCAATCTCAGGTGTAAAGGCAGAAACAGAAAGAATATGGAAATACTGCGATGACTATGACCTTCCAAGAGTTGTTTTTGTAAATAAACTTGATAAAGAAAATGCCTCTTTTCAGAGAGCAATTGCTGAAATTGAAAAAGTTTTCGGACAGGAAGCAATTCCCCTGACACTACCAATCGGAGATGGTCCAGGACTTAAGGGAGTTGTTGATTTAATTTCATTGAAAGCATACATTTATGAGGGAAATTCTTTAAAGGAAACTTCAATTCCTTCAGAGCTTTCTTCTTCTGTAGAAGAATACAGAAAAAAATTTGTTGAAAAGATTGCAGAACTTGATGACAGCCTTCTTGAAAAATATCTTGAAGGTGGAGAACTTACAGAAGAGGAATTAAGAAAGGGACTTCATGATGCATCCCTTGCAAGAAGGTTTATTCCTGTATTAGCAGGTTCAGCTCTACTTGGAATTGGAATAGAAGCATTGCTTGAAAGCATAATCCTTTGTCTTCCCGATCCTGTAGAAAGAGCAAACATCTATCCAATAAAAGGAACTAATCCAAAGGATGGTTCTGAGATAATCAGGAAACCATCTGAGTCTGAACCCCTTGCAGCTTATGTTTTCAAAACATCAGTAGACCCATTTGCAGGGAAAATATCTTACATAAGAATATTCTCTGGAATTCTTAAGGCAGACTCTACGGTTCTTAATCCTAATACAGGCACAAAGGAAAGAATTGGTCAGATTTACTATGTCCTCGGTAAAAATCAGACACCTTGCCAGAAAGCAGGTCCAGGTGAAATTGTTGCAACAGTTAAATTAAAGGATACTCTTACAGGACACACCCTCTGCGATGAAGCAAATCCTATAATTTTACCAGAGGTGAAACTCTCTGAACCTCTTATTTCCTATGCAATTGCACCAAAAACCAGAGGAGATGAAGAAAAAGTAAGTGCAGGACTTCATAAATTACTTGAAGAAGACCCTACTCTTAGATTTTCAAGAGATGAAGAATCAAAGGATATGATTTTAAGTGGAATGGGACAGGTTCACATTGAAGTTGCCTTAGAGAAACTTAAGAGAAAATTTGGAGTTGAGGTAAATCTTATGGCTCCAAAGGTTCCTTACAGAGAGACAATCAGAGCAACTGCAAGAGCACAGGGTAAGTATAAAAAACAATCTGGTGGAAGAGGGCAGTATGGAGACTGCTGGATTGAGATTGAACCGCTTCCAAGGGGTGAAGGATACCAATTTGTTGATAAAATCGTAGGTGGAGTAATACCTCAGCAGTATCGCCCTGCTGTTGAAAAGGGTATTATTGAGACAATGAAAGAAGGTATTTTGGCTTATTATCCAATAATTGACATAAAGGTCACTCTTTATGATGGAACATATCATCCTGTTGATTCCTCAGAAATGGCATTCAAAATTGCTGGAGCTTTAGCTTTAAAAAAGGCTTTTATGGATGCAAAACCTGTTTTACTTGAACCAATTATGAAAGCAGAAATTATTGTTCCCGACGAAACTCTTGGTACAATAATTGGAGATTTAAATGCTCGTAGAGGAAAGGTTCAGGGAGTTGAGCCACAGGCAGGTGGAAATCAAAAAATAATTGCTCTCGTTCCAATGGCTGAAATGCTTACATATGCCAATCAGCTTCACAGTATGACCTCTGGAAGGGGAATGTATTCAATGGAATTTTCTCATTATGAGGAAGTTCCATCTCATATCGCTCAAAAAATAATTGAACAAAGGCAGAAAGAACGTCAGGCTAAGGCAGAGGAGTGATGATAATATGTATTCATATTATAGATAGGTATTTAATGGAATACCTTGTATTTAATGGATGGAATACCTTCTTTTTATGTAATTCTGACTTTTTATATGTCATTCTGAGCCGAAGGCGAAGAATCTCCTCCTTTTTCTGAGAGATTCTTCAGGGCAAGGAACCCCAAAAAGTCAGTGACTTTTTGGGGACCCTGCATTGAGCCCCTTCAGAATGACATGGAAAGCCTCAGAATGAGGAAAAACGAGAATCAGAGGTTATTATTATAAACAAAGGAAAGACAAATAAAGGTAAAAGGAAATGAAAAAGCCTTGGGGTGGAAGATTTAAAGAAAAAACAGCAAAAACACTGGAAAAATTTTCAGAGTCAGTATCCTTTGACCAGAGACTCTGGAAAGAAGACATTGAAGGAAGCATAGCTCATGCAAAGATGCTTAATAAACAAGGAATAATAAATGATAAAGAGTTCAAGTTAATATCAAAGGGACTCAAAGAAATAGAAAAAGAAATAGAGCAAGGAAATTTTCATTTTAAAACAGAGCTTGAAGATGTTCACATGAACATTGAAAAAGCGCTTATTGAAAAAATTGGCTCAGCAGGTGCTCGCCTTCATACAGCCCGTTCAAGAAATGATCAGGTTGCAACTGACCTTAGACTTTATTTAAGAAAAAAAGTCTCTGAAATACATGGGCTAATTACAGAGCTTGAAAAAACAATTATTAATATTGCCCAGAAACACATGGATACGATAATGCCCGGATACACTCATATGCAGAAGGCTCAACCTGTGCTTCTTGCTCATCATCTTTTAGCCTATGCATGGATGTTTGAAAGAGACAGAAATAGACTCATAGAAGCCTTAAAGAGAATAAATCAATGTCCTCTTGGAGCCTGTGCAATAGCAGGGTCTTCACTACCAATTGACAGAGACTACACAGCTAAAGAACTTGGATTTGAAGGAGTTATCCCGAATAGCATGGATGCTGTATCTGACAGAGATTTTGTTCTTGAGCTTCTTTACTGCGGAGCAATGATAATGATGCATCTTAGTAGACTCTCTGAAGAGCTCATAATATGGTCTACTGATGAATTTGGCTATGTGGAGCTTCCTGATAAATTTTCAACAGGGTCAAGTATGATGCCTCAGAAAAAAAATCCTGACTCAGCTGAACTCATAAGGGGAAAAACAGGAAGGGTTTATGGAAATCTTGTTTCTCTTTTAACCACAATGAAAGCTCTTCCCTTAACTTATAACAGAGATATGCAGGAAGACAAAGAGCCAGTTTTTGATACTTGTGATACAGTTATTATGAGTCTTAAAATAATGATTGAGATGCTTCAAGAAATAAAGTTCAATGTAGAAAAAATGAAAAACTCTTTAAAAACAGGATTTCTTACTGCAACAGACCTTGCAGAATATCTCGTAAAAAAGGGAGTTCCTTTCAGGATTGCCCATGAAATTGTAGGTAAAATCGTTCTTTACTGCATTGAAAAGAAGAAAGCTCTTTCAGAGCTTAAGCTTAAAGAATTAAAAAAATTTTCAGATAAAATTGACAAAGATGTTTACGAAATTTTAACTCCTGAAGGTTCAATCAATGCAAAACAATCCTATGGAAGCACCTCAAAGAAATGGGTAAAGGAACAGATAAAAATATTAAAAAAATCATTAGGAATGAAATGAAAAAATATAAAATTAAACCTCAAATAAGAATCTCATCCCTTTACAATCAAGGAGAAGACCCTTCGGCAAAGCCTCAGGGTGACAGTGGAAGTAGTCATTCCTTCTCTTCAATCAGGACAGTGTCTGAGCCGAAGGCGAAAAATCTCCTCCTTATTATTGTCTTACTTTTACTTTTTCTTTCTGGATGTGGAAGAAAGATGGACCCTACCCTTGAAGATTATCTTCAACCAGAGCCTGTTCAAAAAATAACAATTAATTCTTACTATAATAATATTATGGTTTCCTGGAGCTATCCTGAAAAAAACAAATCTAAATTGGGAAGTTTTCTTTTAGAAAGGCTAAACAATGGACAAGTAAAATCTCTTGGATTCTTCAGCCCAGAGGAAACTTCCTTTGAAGATAAAGAATTTGCTTTAGGTGAAACATACAAATACAGAATTTTTGCAATAAACAAAAAAGGAATTTACAGCAAACCTATAGAAAATTCTATAACTACCAAAAAACTTCCAGAGGTTAAGGGGCTACAATATAAAATTACCCATGATGGAGTTTTACTTTCATGGAAATCAGAAAACTCTGTAATGTATAACATTTACAAAATAAAAGAAAAAGGTAGTGCCACAAAAATTGGTTTTACAGAAAAAAACTATTTCTTGGTTGAAGAAACTTTCAAAAATCTTCTTAAGCCTACAGATTCAAGCCTAAAGCCTCAATTTTTAATTTATCTTGTTACTCCATACATATCTGAGCCTAATATCTACATTGAAGGCAAAGGAACTGAAATTAAAGTCCCTCTTTATGATTTTATTCCATCCAAACCAGAGGAAGTATTCTTTACAGTAAATGAGAATGGTGTTTACCTATCATGGAAAGAAGTTCCTGAGAAATGGGTTAATATATACAAAGTTTATAGGAAAAGAGAGGTTGAATCTGATTTTATATTAATTGGGGAAACAATGATTCCTTTATTTTTTGATGCTGAATATAACATTAACAGCCTAAAAAAGCCTATTTTTTATAAAATTTCCTCTGAAGGTCCTTTACAAGAAAGTGACCCAGTGGAAATAAAAGTGGAGTTAAGTCATGGATAGAATTCTTCTTGGTCATGGAAGTGGTGGGAAATTAATGCATGATCTTATAAAAAAATACATTGCTCCTTTGTTTGAGATTTCCACGCTCATGGATTCAGCAATAATTAATATTAATCATTCAGATAAAATAGCTATAACTACTGATTCCTATACGGTTTCACCAATTTTTTTTCCAGGTGGTGATATCGGAGATCTTGCAATAAATGGAACCGTTAATGATCTTTCAGTTGTAGGTGCTAAACCTCTTTACTTAACAGTAAGTTTTATTCTTGAAGAAGGCTTTCCAATTTCAGATTTTGAAAGAATTCTAAAAAGTATCTCCAAATCAGCAAAGGAAGCAAATGTAAAAATAGTTGCAGGAGACACAAAGGTTGTTGATAAAGGAAAAGTAGATGGAATTTTTATAAATACTTCAGGATTTGGTATAGTACCAGATGGAGTTGAGCTTTCACCTTTAAAAATAGAAGTGGGAGATAAGGTTTTGATAAGTGGTTCAATTGGAAATCATGGAATTGCTGTTATGGCAGAAAGAAATGGTTTTACCTTTGAACCTCCTGTGCTGAGTGATACCAGACCATTAAACAGAATTATAAATGAAATAATGAAAAATTTTGCTTCCTCAATAAAAATAATGCGTGACCCAACCCGTGGAGGAGTTGCTACAACATTGAAAGAGCTTGCCATGGATTCAGGGAAAGATATAACAATTTACGAAAGTTCAATTCCACTCTATGATACTGTTAAAGGAGCCTGTGAATTATTAGGACTTGACCCTCTCTATGTTGCCAATGAAGGAATTTTCGTTGCAATAGTAGAATCTCAAAAAGCAGAAGAAATATTAGAATTAATGAAAGACCATCCTTTTGGAAAAGAATCTGCTATAATTGGAGAAGTAACAGGAAGTGAAGGCAAAGTTTTGCTTAAAACATCTATTGGAGGAACAAGGTTGGTTGATATGCTTCAAGGAGAACAATTACCAAGAATATGTTAAATTTAAGGAGATAAAGATGTTCAGATCTATTCAAAATTATTCAAGATTATTAAAAATTTCTATGTTTTTTATCCTATCACAGCTTATCTTCAGCCTTCAGCCTTCAGCCTATTTTCAGCCTTCTATAGCATTCGCAGAAGAAAACAAATTCTTTGTTGACAAAGTGGTAGCAGTAGTAGACAGAGAAGTTATTACATGGAGTGAGCTTTATAAATTTATGGAATTCACATTTAAAGATGAATTAAAGGCATTAAATCCCGATGAAAAATTTAAATATTTTAAAAAACATGAACAGGAATTTCTTGAAAAATTAATTGATGTAAAACTTCAAATTGATGAAGCAGAAAGATACGGAATTTTTGTTGCTGAAAGTGAAATTGAGGATGCTATCAAAGACATAAAGAAAAAATATAACCTTACCGATGAAGCTTTTATAGAAACTCTTAAAAAAGAAGGAATGACTCTTAATGATTACAAAAAAATGCTTAAAGAACAAATATTAATCGGTAGAGCATTAAATTCATTAGTAAAAAGTAAAATTATTATTACTGAAAAAGAGGTAAATAATTATATTGCTTCCCATCCAGAATTATCCTGTGATGAAGAAGGTTATTATGTAAGTCAAATATTTGTCAGAATCAGGGAAAAAGAAGATGAAATGAAAAATGTAATAAATGAAATTTTAAAAAGACTCATACAAGGTGAGTCTTTCAGCAAAGTGGCTTCTCAATTTAGTGAAGATATTTCCGCAAAATCAGGTGGTTCAATTGGACTTCTTAAGATAAATGAAATTTCACCAGAACTTGTAAATCTCTTTTCAAAAATGAACATAGGGCAAATTAGTGAACCTATGATGACAGCAAATGGTATATTCATTTTTAAACTTGATGGAAAATGTTTTAAAAGGGACTCAGAAGCTTTAAAAAACTATGTTCAAGCTCTGCTTGAAGAGGAGAAATTTAAGAAGGAGCGTGATCTTTGGGTACGAAGTCTTAGACAAAAGGCATACATAGAGATTATGGATTAATAAATGCTTGAAAGATTACAGAAAATATTATCAGAGTATGGAATTGCTTCTCGCAGAAAGGCAGAAGAATTAATTAAAGAGGGACGAATCACTGTAAACGGTCAAATTGCTCATCTTGGACAGAAAGCAGATCCTGAAAAAGATTATATTAAGGTTGACGGCAAACTTCTTATAAAACCCGAGCCTAAGGTCTATTATGCTTTCTATAAACCAAGAAAAGTAATAACTTCCCTGATTGATCCCCAAGGAAGACCAACAATAAAAGATTTTATTAAAGGGATAAAGTTCAGAGTTTATCCAGTTGGTCGTCTTGATTTCGACTCAGAAGGACTGCTTCTTATTACCAACGATGGAGAACTTGCCTATCATGTTATGCATCCAAGTTCAGAAATTGAAAAAACTTATCTTGTAAAGGTTGATGGTATCATTGAGCCAGAGACAATTGAAAAATTAAAAAAGGGTATAAAAATTGATGGTAAATTAGCTATACCAGTAAGCGTTAATCTTGTAAGAAAACTTAAAGCAAACTCATGGATAAAAATAACTCTTCATGAGGGAAGAAAAAGACAGATTCGTAAGATGCTTGAAAGAGTTGGTCATCCTGTAATAAGACTTATAAGAATCGCCATTGATGGAGTAAAATTGGAAGAACTAAAGCCAGGACAGTATAGGTCGCTTACAAAAGAGGAAATAGAGTCTTTACATAAGAAGGTAAAAAACATAAAAAAATCAAAGTAAAGAGAGGATATTATGAATTATTTGGGGAAGTTATTATTAATTATTTTAGCTTTTTTAATTTTATGGACCTCTCCATCTTATTGCAAAGAACCTTACAAAATTGGAGCTATTTTTTCAGTAACAGGTGCAGCCTCTTTTCTTGGTGAACCAGAAAAAAATACAGTGCAAATGCTTGCAGAACAGATTAATAAAGCTGGTGGCATTAATGGCCATCCCCTTGAAGTAATAATTGAAGATTCAAAAAGTGATTAAACTCAGGCTGTTCTTGCAGCTAAAAAATTAATTGAAAAAGACAAAGTTCTTGCTATTATTGGACCATCTACTAAAGGAGAATCAATGGCAGTGATACCTATTGCAACATCTGCTCAAAAACCTCTTATTTCAGCTGCTGCTGGAGCAAGTATAGCTCAACCAGTAAAAGAAAGATAATGGATATTCAAAACTGCCAAGTATGATAAAAGTGCAGTGGAGGCAATTTATACATACATGAAAAAGAAGGGTATAAAAAAAGTTGGCATAATAACGATTACAACAAGTTTCGGTGATGCAGGTAGAAAAGCCCTTCTTGAATTAGCAACAAAATTTGGCATATCTGTTGTAGCTGATGAAAGATATGGTTCAAAAGATACAGATATGACAATCCAGCTAGTAAAAATAAAATCTGCTGGAGCTCAGACAGTTATAAATTGGTCTGTTGGACCTGGACAGGTCATAGTTATAAAAAACTGGCATGCCCTTAAAATGGGAATTCCCTTTTCCAGAGCCATGGATGGGGAAGTAAGAAAAATATCGAATTAGCTGGTAAAGCTGCAGAAGGTGTAATTGCTCCTCTTGGTAGACTTGTTGTTTGGGATAAACTTTCTGATAAACATCCTCAAAAAGCTCTCTTGAAAAAGTATGTTACTGATTATGAAGCTCGTTATAAGAGTGAACCTGGCACCTTTGGTGGTCATGCCTATGATGCATTGATGATTGTAGTCGCTGCCCTGAAAAATGTAGGACCTGATAAGAAAAAAATCAGAA
>Ga0308402_1000612_pt1 | contig 10458 bp, 12 predicted proteins | sample HotsprSampleOSM2_FD_203471 | JGI IMG/M metagenome (GOLD analysis project Ga0308402, IMG submission 203471) | Hot spring phototrophic mat microbial communities from Octopus Spring, Yellowstone National Park, Wyoming, United States - 20060913_OS-M2 ... | reverse complement strand
TGTTCCTTACACGCTTGGTGCGCAACTAATGGAATCCCTGCGCATCGTCAGAAGAGGAGTACCGCCCATGAAGACCATTATGACCCACGACGGGCCGTTTCATGCCGACGAAATTGCGGCAGTCGCTGTTCTCGCGACGATCGAACCCGATGCCACCATCAAACGGACGCGCAATGCCGCCTCTATCCAGGCAGCAGCGTCCGATCCGGACGCCATTCTTGTCGATGTTGGCGGAGGTCGCTATGACCATCATCAACCTGGCGGAAATGGACAACGGGAAAATGGCATCCCGTACGCGTCATTCGGACTTGTCTGGCGTGATTTCGGCGAATCGTTCGTCAAAACCATCCTCGGCAACTATCCAGATTACCGCATCGATGCCGACGGCGTCAAGGAAGTCGTCGCGACTCTGGAACGCCAACTCGTCATGCCGATCGATGCCCATGACGTCGGGTATAATCTGATCGCTGCGACGACGATTCCCGATGTTCGTCCCGTAACGCTCCAGGACATCATCCGGACATATAACCCGATTGACGGCGCTCCTGCGGACTATGATCGCGCGTTCAACGAGGCGGTTACAATGATGCAGGGGGTGCTGCATCGGTCAGTAGTATCATGCGTCCAATCCATCGTGGCGCGTGCGACGGTAGAGCAGGCTATCAACCAATGGAGCAAGCGTCTCGACGAACCTATCGTCCTGGATCGCTTCGTTCCACGCTGGGCGGAACGAATCTGTCAGACTGAGGCCTTGTTTGTCGCATTCCCGCGGCAGCAAGGCGGGTGGAATGCCGTTGCAGTTCCTGTCTCGCCCCAATTGCGTGAGAACCGTCTTCTGGCGCCGACGGAATGGCGCGGTCTGCAAGCCGCAGATCTGGAAAGCGTATCGGGCGTCTCGGGCGCTATTTTCTGTCACCCGAACGGCTTCATGTTCGCGTGTGAAACCCTTGAGGGCATCTGCGCCATGGTCGCCCGAGCCGTCGCTGTATCGCAGCACAGTGCTGATCCCGAAACCCGCGAGTCTTCTCGTGCATCGCGGTCGCACTGACGCACATGAGATGCGCCCCCCGCTTGTTGCACGGCGCAGTGACGGATGGAGGAAATCTTCCTCAGCGCTGCGCCGGCATTCACCGGTTTCCGATCCGTAGGGGTGATCGTCGCATGTGCAGCGACGGATGATCGATCCCGGATATCCCCACGAGCATGTCAAATTGACGTGTAATCGTCTTGTGCTGCACCTCCATCCCTCTGCGCTTGTCTCTCGATTTGGATAGCGGTTGGGAGTGCGAGGTTCCGTTCGCATGACGCACGGTGCGTTACGGTCAGAGTCGCTGCAAGCATGGAATACAGTGACGCACGCTTGCTGTGTGGATGCGGAATTGCACCATGGCAATGCTGGAGGCGCTTGCCCTGCTGTGTATCCATCGCTCCCGACGCCGCCATCGCAACCAACTTCGTGATCCCGAACTATAAGCGAACGTTGCTCGCTGCCGCACGTACGCCGTGTCGCCGTTCTTTTTGGATGCCGACTCGACCGCCGTATCAACAGCGCTATCCACGCTGCACACCGGACGCATTGACGCAGCGACGCGCATCGCGTTGCGCTTGTCCTGACGACTGGAAGCGCCGAACCGCGATGACCGCTGCGAATTATCTATGACGACGACAACTCGATGGCAACGTGCGTGGTAGTATGATCATGCGGCGGCGCATTGAAGGGCGCAGTCCTCATCCAGCATCCTCCCGATCCCCCTGTTTCCCCTTGATCTCCCCGTTCCGCGCCGCCGCGCCATGTCGCCGATTGCCATGGAGACAGGGGGCTCCGCCCGGCGGCAGAGTTGCCACCAATCAGCGGCAGAGTTGCCACCAACGAGGTTGGATGCTGGCGTGATTACGTCGATGTTGCCTCATTGTTCGCCTCGAACGCTCTGAAGGATTGCAGCAAGGTAGGCCGCGCCGCCTCGCGTGACCGCACCACCGCCGTGGGAGAGCCGTCGTCTGACGCACCTCCGAGGGAAAACGGATCGAACGGGACGGCGCGCTGCTCACACGGCGCGTCCGCCGTGAGCAGCGCGCCGTCCCCTCTGTCGTTGTCCATCCAGATGCACTGGACGCTCCTGCACGTCGTCGCGCCTGTCCTCAGCGATCCCCTGTCCATCCAGATGCACCGGACGCTCCAGGTTGTATTGTCTGAATAAACGGAACGGGTTCGGCGTCCATTGGACAAACGTACTGGGCGTCGAACCCGTTCCGGTACACAGGGAGCGACAGACGACAGGTATGGTACCATGGCGCCGAGACGCATGCCCCGGCGAAAACGAAAGGAGAATCGTATGACGACATCATCCCCATCTTTCTCATCTCCCAGAGCACGGAAAGCCCCCCAACCGCCTGCAGACATAACGATCGTCGAAGTTTCGTGCTCCGCCGATCAGGCTCGCGCAGCCGTCGACACGGTCGCCGCCGTCGCACCAGAGACCAGTGCGATCCTATTCGGCGGGGATCGTTGGACGGATTGCGATCTCGTCGCCGTTGCAATCCTGCCGGACGGCGCCCCCGTCGGATTGGCAACGCTCGCACTACGCGGGCATCACGTCAACAACGAGCCAGAGATCGTCGGCGTTTGGGTTGTGCCGGAGCGTCGCCGACAGGGGATCGGACAAGCGCTCGTCCTGCACTTAATCCAGACGTCGCTCAACCAAACCGGTCAGACACCGCTGATGGTCGCGGTTACGGAGGACGGAGACGCGTTAGTGCAAGCGCTGATGCGCTGCGACGCTGCAATCCGACGCCCTGACACGTCAAAGACCGGCGCATTCCGGGTGCGTCTGCGATAATACGCCCACCGTACCCGCAACAGCAAACCGATTGGATCCCATTATGCCCACGTGAACGAAAACAGGAATGCCGCAGTGCGCGATCAGGCTCCGACATGGGCATGTCACAAAACGAGTGTCGTGCTTATGTCTCGCGCTCATTCCCTTCGGTTTGCTGCTCGGCTTCCCGCCGCTCTTCACGCTTGAGAGTCGGAAAGCGCTTTTCGCAGATCGCACGAGGTGAGGGCGCCTCGCAGTGTGAATCGCGTTCGTCCTCGATGTACAGCAAGTCGCTGATTTCAACCCCGAAGTGTTTGCATATACGCGCATACACTTCGTCTCGTAGGGTTGATCGATCGAGCCTGATGTTCGCAATGGTGTTTTTGTCGACACCTATTGCTTTCGCGAGATCGCGCGTGCTCGTTCCTGTCGCTCTCATTATGGCGTCAAGTCGGTTTCGCAACCTCATGGACTTCCTCCTTTTCTTCGTATTGTACTGCGGTTTTCATACGTCGGTCTCTTTTCACGGCTCCTTTATGGAACGAAGGTCATGTTTGACTTTGTCCTAATTTTATAGTACAATTCTATCAAGCAACGCGAAGGACTCTCTCCCAAAGCGCGCCAGCGAGCGAAAGCGTCGGCCTGACCGAGCCGCGCCGAAGCAACGCTTTCCGCATTCCATGCGGGGTCGTAGCGGGACGTGGCGGCAAATGCGTCCTCTTGACATGCCCGGTGCGTTCGTCATGCTGACAATCATGCTGCCGCCACCTTTTCGCAGGAGCGATTTCTCCCGCGTTGCGGCGACCGGAGCCATGCGATAGGAGGGACGCTATGCCCAACAACACCGTACGCTTGTCTGAGTTGCTGGCGCCGACCGGAACATTGCTGTCCGATGTGCGTGACGGTCGTATGTCGTGGAGCGACTACCTCTCCGCTCTGCGAACATCGCGCAGCATGGCGTGGGGCTGGCAGCCCGACGGCTCCTGGCTTATTGACTTTGGGCAGGGGATCGCCGACCCCTACGACAAACCGCTGGACATCAACGACGTGCTTGCGATTGTCCGGCAGATCATGCCCACGCCGCTGCGCAGCGCAGGCAAGACCATTGTGCTTCGCGGTCCCATGCCCGGAGCGACCGTCGCCCTGGTCTGCCGCGTGTGCTATGCGGCAAACGTTGTGATCGAAGTTGTTGATCGTGCGACGGGAACCGTCCGTCGGGTTGAGATCGAGCGCATGGCGCGCGATCGTGTGCGTCTTGTCAATCCCGATTGCGCCGAGACGCTGCGCGACATCGGCAACGGCATCGTTGAGGTGCGCACGAGTCAGATTGTCTACCGCCGCACGCGAACGGCGCCGCCATTCGCATATCACAATGATTTGGAACTTGTCTTTCTGGAGACTCGCTCACCCAGGCGTTCCAACATCCGCGCCCAAGTCTATGATGGGCGCTACTATGCCTGGGTGGACGACGTGAGTAATCTGGAGGATGTGCCGTGACAGTGCACGCGACGCAGGGAGCGTTCTGGAGCGTCTGGCGCATTGTTGCCACGCTGGGGCAGGGCGGCAGCGGCGATGTCCTGCTCGCGGAACGCAGCGATGGCATGCGGGCGGCAATCAAGCGCTACAGCGCTTCGACGACAGCGGATGAGCGTCTGCGCGAAGTGCGGAACTTGTGTCTTGCCGCCATGCTTGGCATCGCACCGCGCCTGCTGGCGTGCGATGCGGACGCCATCCTCATGGAGTATGTCCCGCTGCCGACGTCCACACCGCTCGTTGAACGATCGCGGCGTCTGCTTGCTGCACTGAACATCCTGCACAATCGTGGCTACATCCACCGCGATGTCAAGCCTGAGAACGTCATCGGCGATCGACTCGTCGATTTCGGCGCGTTCGTGGACACATTCCGCGATCGCGACGTTGAGCCGGTTGGCACACCAGGCTACGCTGCACCAGAAGCGTATCAGGGAACCATTTCACCCCTGCTCGACGCTTACGGAGCCGGGTGGACGATCGCCGTTTGGGGCGGAGCGACGCCGCCAACCATAGGGGTGTGGGGACCGGCGGCGTTGCCGGTTGGGCACGACCCTCACCTTGGCGCTCTGGTTGCCGCGCTGACCAATCCAGACCCGTCGCAGCGCATGGGCTGCGGCGCAGCGCTGGCGTCCCTGACGCCGCAGTGGATTACGCTGCCATCCGGGGTGCACGTGCGCCGCGACTTGGTGACCGCGCAGGAGTGGAGCGACGTCCTCCCGAGCGCACCGTTCCGTGCAGTCGGCGGCATCGCCGTCGATCTGCATCCTAATGACGTACGGCGCTTTCTGACGGCGATCGGCGCACGTCTGCCAACGGTTGCTGAATGGCGTGCTATCGCGCAGGGCGCGGATATTCTCCCCGCACCGCGCACCCTCGACGTCGCTCTGCGCATCGCCCCGGTTAGCGACCTTGGAGCCGTCCACACATGCGGCGTCTTCTGGCAACCGACCCAGGATGGGTATCTGGTCGGCGGCACGCCGTACACCTCCGCCAATCGCATCCCCGACCCGCAGCGTGCAGACCCCATGATTGCGTTGCGAGTCGTACGTGATCCATAGCCGTGCATCTGCAGACGGTTCGCTGCTGCGCTCGTGCAGTGTCAGTCCCAGACGCTGCACGAGCGCAGCAGCATGGTGCGTCTGTCTATCGCGTATCCCGTCGCAGCGCCGTATGGCGCCGCGCGGAGGCGGCATTCCCAACAGCACCGGCGGGGAGATGACGTGGAGATTCCTCTGCGTCGCATAGGGATGGGCACGGTGATGTCAGAGTCGGCAGCGCCGTCACTGCCTCTGGGGCGATACGGCGTTCCCATTTCTGCTATCAAGAACGTGCGCACAGGTGCGCACGGTTCTCTTTCGGTTGCCAGCCGCGCGCACTATTATACACTCCTACATCCTGGAGTGATGTCGCGGGTTCGGACTCTGAGCCATCAGAGGCGCGGGTCGCCACTTGCCTCCGGCACCTCCATTGCACGAGACCACGGGCGCGCTTCATGCCGGAATGCGCGTCCGCCCGACGATGATGATGAAGACAGCGCGGACGCTCGATGCCATCGATGTATGCCATGCGCTGGATCATCGAGCAGTCTCAGGTCACCCCAATTCGCGCCTCTGCGTCGATCACTCGATCCGCATGCTCGATCGCAGCGATGACGTGATCGGGGGGGGACGTGAAACGGGGGGGGCAACAAGAGCAGATCAGCGCCATGCGGAGCTCTCGTTCCTGCCAGAGGGCGTTGGGGCGCGGATCTGTGAACTTGTGGCAAGGGATACGGGGACGCCTCGATGAAATTGCCTCCGCCGTGTGCTGAACAACGTTGATCCTGAATACCGCTCGACAAGCCCAATCGCTGTGGTTCGACGTTGTTCGGCGGCGGCACGTCGTTGATTGCGGCTTCAAGCAAAGGTTCCCGTGCATGGTCGATACAGCCCAGCGCTCCCATATCGCACGTCCCATCGTTCTCGGTATGGAGCGTCACTTGATACTCGCGGCTGTGACCTGGAAACACGGCTACGTGCACGTTGACATGCGGCTCGCAGCCGATATTGACAATCGCCTCGCGCCCGGCACACCACGTGTCGGACCAGTACCACGTCGCAGATGCGGATCGACGTGACGCCGTTGAGGATGAGGTCAGGCTTTGCGGAAGATGAAGATGTACTCATGCTTGAACACATAGAATCCGCCGACCAGCGCACGGTACCGCCAGAGATCTTTCTGGGTGCGCTTGCCAGTCGTCTGCGCGAAGTTCTTCACCACAATGCTCTTGAGCGTGAATCCACAACTTGCGACCTGTTGCATGCCGAGGAAACCGAGCGGGATCCACGCACCGCCAGCATATTTGTCGCCGAGCACCAGCGCCAGATAGCGTCCTGGATCGAGCACCTCGGCTACCCGTGCTGTTACTTCTCCCAGACGTGCGAGAAACGTCTCAATCGATGGCGCATTCGCCAGGTCGCGCGGGTCCTCACTGAAGCGAATGATGTCGTGATAGGGCGGGTGCAAAATGGCGAGTTGCGCAGAACGATGCCCGTAGCGTTCCAGCGCTGCTTTCCAGTCGAAGGTCGTGCTATCGCCGATCTCGAGTGCACACAGCACGTTGTGACGATTTGGCTCATTTGTGAGCGTTGCACGCGTCTGTTCGGCGACCACCGGGTTGAGTTCCACGCCGATGGCGGATCGTCCCAAGCGCCGCGCTTCGATCAGGGTCGTCCCGGAACCGGCGAATGGATCGATGACCAGATCGCTGCGGCGAGTGTAGCGCCGCAGCAGTTGATACGGAATCTGCGGCACGAAATTGCCCCAGAACCCTGCATGATGGGCGCCGCTCGTGTCACGTCGGTCGAACAGCCACAAACTGTCGGTCAGAATATCGTCGTACTCTTTCCAGCGGTTGAGGTCGATGTCATTGATCGTGCCAGTGCGGGGGCCGAGCGCAGCGCGCGCCAGCCGGTTGAGGTAGTAGCGGGCGCGTTCGAGGGTGAATGCCGTTGCGATCTGATCGAGCGCCTCACGTAAGCGCCGTTTGCTAAAGGTGGTCACGTCTGTCTCATTATCGGAGGCCCGCAGCACGCCTGCGGGATCGTCGATCTGCTGCCAGAGCAGATCCAGGGCGTTGCGCAAGTCGGCAACCGAGGCAGATTCGTGCAGTCGATGGAGCGCATTTGTAAAAGGTATGCGCGCCAGATGCAGCGTGTCGTCAGGAATCGTACGCTCGGCTGATGGATGAACAAGAAAAGGAGAGCGTGCCATGAGTCCACTCACAGAGCAAAACGAGGTTTCAATAGCAGTATAGCACGCCGAGGGGACATACATTATGGGGATAGCGTACAATCTCGCCGTCAGTGGAACAATCGGAGCGGTTTTTGCGTGACACGAGCGTTTCCTGTCACGAGCGTTTCCTGTATGGGACTCACAATCAATGAACAGTCCTGGCATCGTATGATCACATGATCGATCTCGCATGCACGGATGCTGGAAGGGAGTGACATGGCAAGCGTTGCCGCCGATTGGAGGGCGACGACGAATGGGACGCATTCCCCTTGTTCAGACTACGGACGTCCCTTGCGTTTGCGCGGAACGTGCCCGCGCATGCTCGCACCCCATGGCGGACAAGAGATGGGAAAAGAACGTCGCCCTCCCCCAATGAAGACCCTGCGCTCCTGTCGTGCAATCGCATGCTGCCGATCCAGAAACGCATCGTCCTGTTGACCGCGCACATCCCCTCCTTCGTCAAAGCCGGTCAGGAGATTGACGTTCATGACCCGCGAGGCAACCGAAACCGCCCGCTTCCTCCGCGAGCATGCCGCCCCGCCATGCACTCCTGACACGTTCCTGAGTTGTGCAGATTCTCGATTTCTCGCCCGATGCGGAACACGCGTCCCTGGTTGCCACGTGCGCCACCGACGTGCATGTGCGACCGCAGGCGGCGACTCTCGCGATCGCCGGCGTGACGCTCCCCCCGAGTCCCGACGGGCAGGCGCCAGACGTGTCAACACGTCGGTCAGCGGCGCCCCTGCCCGCCTTACGGAATACTGTTGCTGACCGGCCCACAAACCAGGAGTTGGGCCCCGTCTGAAGAGGTGGATGTGCGACTGCCGGCGGTGAACCAGGCAGTGTCCGCGCTTTCAGGGGGGGTGGAAGACTGGTTGAAAAGGACAGGCTTGCATTAATCCGATGGGGGAATGCTGGACCGTGATTGAGCGGGAACTCCGCCATGCGGCGTGGGTGAAGCGCCAGCGCCGGTGAGTGGAACGCCAGGCAGTGCGAGCGCCAACCTCGTCGTCACCCGTGATGGCACTGCAGGATTTGGTCACGCTGCCGGCGCCGACGCCATCCCGTCAGTTGCGTCGGATGCCGACCGGTTCGCACCGGCGACGTACGCTCCACCTGGTCGGCGTCGCTTAAGGTGCAAGATATACATCACGCCCCCACGTGAGCGGGCGCTTGGGAATGATGCGTGAATCAGAGGAGCGCCATGCGATTACGCCCCCACGTGATGGAACAGCGGGCGCTTGACATACGCTTGCAGATGTGGCATACTCCCTCCAAGTTTTACCTCTGTGTGCTCGCCCCCGATTGGGGCGATAGTGGTTGAATCGGCGCCGCACTGCGGCGCCGTGATCGCCGCCGAACTTCGGCGGCAGGAGGATATCCATGACACCGTCGGTATCTCCTCGATCTCCCGATCCGCTCGGTGTGCCGCGCCAGATCCCTCTTCCGCTCATCTTTCCGCCAGCCGATTCCGCCCCTGTCGCGTCGACGACCGACGTCATCGCGGCGCTCTCCGCTGCTGACGATCCTGCCCACATCTTGCCATTGCCGCCCACACCATCGGAGGAGCGTCGCCTGGCATGGGATTCCTTCCTCGGTCGCCAGGCGCAGGCGCGGCTGGAGTCTGAATCGCGCCTCCCTCCTGCGACACGCAGGCGTCTACGGCGCATCGTCGGATGGGGACGCACGGCGCAGGAGCGTCTCATCGTCTCTAATCTGCGCCTGGTTGTCCACTGGGCGAAGCGCCTGACCCCCCGTTGCGCGAGTATTCTCGCATGCGACGACTTGATCCAATCTGGCGCTATTGGGCTGATGATCGCCGTGGAGCGGTTCGACCCGCGCCGGAGAACGCGCTTTTCCACCTATGCCGTCCACTGGATCCTTCAGTCCATGCAACGAGCGTTCGGCGACGCCTATATCATGTCGCTGCCAACGTATCTTGCCGAGGAGTGGCGCTATATTGCCGCCGCTCTCGACGAATCCGACGGCGACATGGAACGTGCAGCGACCATAGCGGCGCAGCGGATTGCGGCGCGTGGTACGTCGACGGCGCACAAGCGCGCCAAATCGATCACACCGGACACAATGCGCGCCGCCGTTCGCACCCGTGGCGCTCCCGTCTCGCTGGACGCACTTGTGTCTGCCGATCCCGATGCTTCCCCACGCATCGACTTGATTGCCGATCCCGACGCATCTCCTGACGACGTCGCTGTGCGGCGCATTATTGTGGCGCAGGTGCGTCGTCTGGTCGATGCGCTGCCGGAGGCAGAACGCGCCGCTGTGCAGCTGCGCTTTTTCCCCCCTGACGGCAGTGCACCGCTCGACCAGAAGCAGCGCGCTGCCGCGCTCGGCGTCTCGGTGCACCGCCTGCGTATCCTGGAACGATCGGCACTCGCCCGATTGCAGACCGCCGCTGCCGCGCTCGATCTGCATGAAGCTATCTCCGCTTGACTCCAGCGCCGAATCCGCAGCGGTGTCAGGAAACGAGGAATGCGACGCGGTGTCAGGAAACGTGGATTGGCGCTTTGTGGGGGGCCACGCATCACCGCTCGGTTCGTCCGCCACAGGACGGGGATGGCGAAGCGTGCGTCCTGGACGGAGCAGGATGATGTGTCGTATACATCACCCCAGATTGATACCCGAAATGACGTTGGACGTGCGACGACGCTTCGATAACGTCCGTCGTCCGGTCGGCAAGGCAGGCATGGAGCGGCATGCCAGCGGATGGCTTCGCGCACCTTCACGGCGCCATACGAGCAATGAACGCTGATCCCACACGGACGCGATGCACCCCAGGAGGTGGACTCTAGCTTGACTTATACTACGTGATAGTGTA
>Ga0308402_1000607_pt1 | contig 10520 bp, 11 predicted proteins | sample HotsprSampleOSM2_FD_203471 | JGI IMG/M metagenome (GOLD analysis project Ga0308402, IMG submission 203471) | Hot spring phototrophic mat microbial communities from Octopus Spring, Yellowstone National Park, Wyoming, United States - 20060913_OS-M2 ... | reverse complement strand
TGCTCTTCAACGAGCCGAAATTGCTGAAATCGGCGTTGGTGCGCAGCATCAGCGGGCCGCGTCCGGGTTTCAGTGCTCTTCAACGAGCCGAAATTGCTGAAATAATAGTACGGAACGCATATCGGCTTGTCATCAAGTAAGTTTCAGTGCTCTTCAACGAGCCGAAATTGCTGAAATTTTTTGCGAAGTTGTTTTTCGGGAAGGAACTAGAATGTTTCAGTGCTCTTCAACGAGCCGAAATTGCTGAAATGGAACCGACAGATGACGCGGCGAAGTCACTGAAGAGTTTCAGTGCTCTTCAACGAGCCGAAATTGCTGAAATGGATCGTCGGGGAGCGCCAAGACTGCCGACCGCCAGCGTTTCAGTGCTCTTCAACGAGCCGAAATTGCTGAAATCGTAATAACGCCCGGCGCGCCATAAACAATTCCAGAGTTTCAGTGCTCTTCAACGAGCCGAAATTGCTGAAATACCAACGTTACACCGCCGCCCCCGCGCCGCACCCGCGCGGTTTCAGTGCTCTTCAACGAGCCGAAATTGCTGAAATTGTTGTGCCGCACAACGAATAACCCGCGTTCGCCCGGGTTTCAGTGCTCTTCAACGAGCCGAAATTGCTGAAATCGGTGTGGTCTTGCCCGCGGCATTCGCGTATTTCACGTGTTTCAGTGCTCTTCAACGAGCCGAAATTGCTGAAATAATGAACCAGTCGGAACTCGCGGCTGAAATCGCCGCGGTTTCAGTGCTCTTCAACGAGCCGAAATTGCTGAAATGCATCTCGCGCTGTCGAGCGAGATCAAAACCGTCACACTGTTTCAGTGCTCTTCAACGAGCCGAAATTGCTGAAATAAGAAGAGCGAGTGTTGTGACACTGCTGCTAGACCAAGTTTCAGTGCTCTTCAACGAGCCGAAATTGCTGAAATTTCGGTGACGGCGGGCAAGTGCTCGCTGTATGCAATGTTTCAGTGCTCTTCAACGAGCCGAAATTGCTGAAATAGTATAACTGTAATCGATAAGCACTTAGCACTAAGGTTTCAGTGCTCTTCAACGAGCCGAAATTGCTGAAATCAACCAGCCGTTGTTGTTTCGCCTCACGCTCAGACGTTTCAGTGCTCTTCAACGAGCCGAAATTGCTGAAATGAGAGTATGAGACTTTTACCTTCGACGGTCGGGAAATGTTTCAGTGCTCTTCAACGAGCCGAAATTGCTGAAATTTTCCAGACACTGTACCCGCGCCTTGAAGCCGCGTTCGTTTCAGTGCTCTTCAACGAGCCGAAATTGCTGAAATGCAACTCTCGAAAACGATCTGGCGCGGTCAGATCGAGGTTTCAGTGCTCTTCAACGAGCCGAAATTGCTGAAATTTTATAGACGGTGTTGTGACACCCCCGACAAGCGCCGTGTTTCAGTGCTCTTCAACGAGCCGAAATTGCTGAAATATAGTATAACCGTAATCGATAAGCACTTAACACCTAGGGTTTCAGTGCTCTTCAACGAGCCGAAATTGCTGAAATCGATCCGGACTACTACGATCCGGTTCTGGCGGCGCGCTGTTTCAGTGCTCTTCAACGAGCCGAAATTGCTGAAATTCGCGGGAAATTCACCGAAATTGCCTCTTGACAATTGGCGTTTCAGTGCTCTTCAACGAGCCGAAATTGCTGAAATCTAGGCTAACGACCGGCGTAGTATACGCCGGCTTAGAAGGTTTCAGTGCTCTTCAACGAGCCGAAATTGCTGAAATCAAGTTGCGTCAGATGCGGCAGCAGTGCGCTTCCGAGTTTCAGTGCTCTTCAACGAGCCGAAATTGCTGAAATCGTAGACATTCGGTATCTGGTCAGCGATTTCCTTCGGTTTCAGTGCTCTTCAACGAGCCGAAATTGCTGAAATTCAAATATGACCGGTCTCTACAACGTGCTGCTGGCGGGTTTCAGTGCTCTTCAACGAGCCGAAATTGCTGAAATCAGAGGTCAATCTCGACGCTGCGAATGAGCGCCGCGGTTTCAGTGCTCTTCAACGAGCCGAAATTGCTGAAATCTGGCAGGACATCGACACCGACAGTGAAGTTATCGTCTTTGAGTTTCAGTGCTCTTCAACGAGCCGAAATTGCTGAAATCGCGCGAGGCGGTTGCTGCCGGTCTCGACGTAAGAAGTTTCAGTGCTCTTCAACGAGCCGAAATTGCTGAAATCCAGTACCCCAACATCGTCGTGATTCGATCCGCAAAGTTTCAGTGCTCTTCAACGAGCCGAAATTGCTGAAATTTTGGTACCGCTCCGCGGCGAGCAAGGCGCGAGCTTGTTTCAGTGCTCTTCAACGAGCCGAAATTGCTGAAATCCTCTTCCGCGACGGCAACATCGTTGATGTAGAGATTGTTTCAGTGCTCTTCAACGAGCCGAAATTGCTGAAATCATCTTTGATCGTCTTCAGTTTGGGGTTCTCAACAGTTTCAGTGCTCTTCAACGAGCCGAAATTGCTGAAATCGTCATACCACGTACTCTGCACCGTTGCAGTCACGGTTTCAGTGCTCTTCAACGAGCCGAAATTGCTGAAATCTTCGCCGCCTTCGGCGATAAGGAACCGCGACCGCGAGTTTCAGTGCTCTTCAACGAGCCGAAATTGCTGAAATACTTCCGAGCGATAGCCTCAGCCTCGAACTCGTTCAGGTTTCAGTGCTCTTCAACGAGCCGAAATTGCTGAAATAAGCGCCGGTCGGAAACCGCGCTGCGCCGCTTCGTCGGTTTCAGTGCTCTTCAACGAGCCGAAATTGCTGAAATGGGCGCGGGGTAGTACTCCATTCGGGTGATCGATAAGGTTTCAGTGCTCTTCAACGAGCCGAAATTGCTGAAATTCCGCGTCCGGTCGCGCTCGCTATAGCGCGCCGGAGGTTTCAGTGCTCTTCAACGAGCCGAAATTGCTGAAATAGATGCGGCGCGCGAGTTCCGCTACGTACTCACGAGTTTCAGTGCTCTTCAACGAGCCGAAATTGCTGAAATGCCGGACGGTTATGCTTGATGAGTTGTAATGAGAAGTTGTTTCAGTGCTCTTCAACGAGCCGAAATTGCTGAAATAGAGGGCGGCAAGCCTATGGCTTTTCGCGGGTTCAGGTTTCAGTGCTCTTCAACGAGCCGAAATTGCTGAAATTTATGAACGCTACGCCTCACTCGACGAAGCGCGGGCGTTTCAGTGCTCTTCAACGAGCCGAAATTGCTGAAATTCGTTGAGCGCCCGCGTGAGCGCGACGATCAACGAGTTTCAGTGCTCTTCAACGAGCCGAAATTGCTGAAATACTGCTCGAACCGCGAGCGCTCCGCGTCCGTCGGGCGCTGTTTCAGTGCTCTTCAACGAGCCGAAATTGCTGAAATTCTTGGTCAACCTCGCACGTAAGTACGGGTTTGAGTTTCAGTGCTCTTCAACGAGCCGAAATTGCTGAAATTCGCGGGTTGGCGCAGGCGGCGGCAGACGCGGCGAGTTTCAGTGCTCTTCAACGAGCCGAAATTGCTGAAATTGTGGTATGATAGAGACACATCAATCACCGCACAGGGTTTCAGTGCTCTTCAACGAGCCGAAATTGCTGAAATCGTATATGCGGCGGTATCGTCGCCGTAGAGCAAGTCGGTTTCAGTGCTCTTCAACGAGCCGAAATTGCTGAAATAGGGCGACGCGGAGAAAGTTGGAAAGTTCTGTGCTGTTTCAGTGCTCTTCAACGAGCCGAAATTGCTGAAATTCGCCTGCGCCATAATCACCGCATTCCCGCCTTGGCAGTTTCAGTGCTCTTCAACGAGCCGAAATTGCTGAAATACAATACGAGCGACGCCGCGCGGTCGATCCGCGTCGTGTTTCAGTGCTCTTCAACGAGCCGAAATTGCTGAAATGTGAACAGAGTGCGGACGTTCAAGAGAGCGAACCGGTTTCAGTGCTCTTCAACGAGCCGAAATTGCTGAAATGTGAGGACTACCGCATCATCTTCGACCGCGAAACGAGTTTCAGTGCTCTTCAACGAGCCGAAATTGCTGAAATCTCTGGCGGAGGCGACGTGGGTCAGTAGGATCGAAATAGAGTTTCAGTGCTCTTCAACGAGCCGAAATTGCTGAAATCGCTCTGTGCGCAGTGCAGTTTCCGCGCCAGACCGACGTTTCAGTGCTCTTCAACGAGCCGAAATTGCTGAAATTGAACGACATAACCGGCGCAGTTCAAATACCGAGCAGTTTCAGTGCTCTTCAACGAGCCGAAATTGCTGAAATCCGAGTTCAACCTCGCTCCTCACCGACGGCTCCCAGGTTTCAGTGCTCTTCAACGAGCCGAAATTGCTGAAATTTCTTCGATGTTCGGCGCGCCAATACTGTTTGCTTGTTTCAGTGCTCTTCAACGAGCCGAAATTGCTGAAATCTGGCGGTGCAGTACAACAGCGCCGTCGTTCCCGTTGTTTCAGTGCTCTTCAACGAGCCGAAATTGCTGAAATGACAAACTCCCGCAGCGCCCACGTAAGGATGATGAGTTTCAGTGCTCTTCAACGAGCCGAAATTGCTGAAATTTCCGCTTTCAAGCAGTCGCGGGCGATTCACTGTCGAGTTTCAGTGCTCTTCAACGAGCCGAAATTGCTGAAATTGGTATACTGTTGGTGTTTCAACATCTATATTGAAAGTTTCAGTGCTCTTCAACGAGCCGAAATTGCTGAAATGGGGATGATCCGCACCGGCAATTGTGCGGCGTCTGACCAATTGTTTCAGTGCTCTTCAACGAGCCGAAATTGCTGAAATGGAAGAACTCCCGTCTGAGCGTTCGCCGGAACGCCAAGTTTCAGTGCTCTTCAACGAGCCGAAATTGCTGAAATCGAACCGCAGTGGGTCAACTACGTCGCCCCGATCCAGGCGTTTCAGTGCTCTTCAACGAGCCGAAATTGCTGAAATGCCGTCCGTCGGGACGGGCGTCTCAATTGATATAGAGTTTCAGTGCTCTTCAACGAGCCGAAATTGCTGAAATTACGCCTCGCTCGACGAAGCGCGAGCGGGCGGGCGCGTTTCAGTGCTCTTCAACGAGCCGAAATTGCTGAAATTCTAACATTCCCACTATTCGCGCCCCGGCACATCGCCGTTTCAGTGCTCTTCAACGAGCCGAAATTGCTGAAATATTACGGTCTCGTTGACATCACAATTTTTGATACGAGTTTCAGTGCTCTTCAACGAGCCGAAATTGCTGAAATCGCGCGTAAGCCACTGCTCGCGCCGCGGCGCGTCGGGTTTCAGTGCTCTTCAACGAGCCGAAATTGCTGAAATGGTTTGGCGAACGTCGGCGGCAGCGCAAAGGTCGCCGTTTCAGTGCTCTTCAACGAGCCGAAATTGCTGAAATATAAATCCGACCAGCCCGCGTTTCGCGTCGGTGATCGTTTCAGTGCTCTTCAACGAGCCGAAATTGCTGAAATCGCGGGATTACGTCGCGTTGATAGACAACCCGTACAAGTTTCAGTGCTCTTCAACGAGCCGAAATTGCTGAAATACAAAAAAGCGAGGCTTTCCCGGTATAATGAGAATGGGTTTCAGTGCTCTTCAACGAGCCGAAATTGCTGAAATTCAACGGAATACGCAGCGGCGTGGTGAACGCCGCTCGCGTTTCAGTGCTCTTCAACGAGCCGAAATTGCTGAAATTGGAGGTGTGCAAGTTTGGCGCTGCCGGACGATCCGGTTTCAGTGCTCTTCAACGAGCCGAAATTGCTGAAATCGGTATAGTAGAGACGTAATCAATAACCACACACCAGTTTCAGTGCTCTTCAACGAGCCGAAATTGCTGAAATCCGCAAGTTCCCCGTTCGCCGATACCGCGATCCGGCGTTTCAGTGCTCTTCAACGAGCCGAAATTGCTGAAATTCCGCGTCGCCCTCGACATTCAAGCGCCGCCGTACCCGTTTCAGTGCTCTTCAACGAGCCGAAATTGCTGAAATGGAACCGGCTGTTGATCCACGCCGCACTGGGGATCAGTTTCAGTGCTCTTCAACGAGCCGAAATTGCTGAAATCATCGCGGTAGCGCTCCAGTATCGCGCGTACATCGTCGTTTCAGTGCTCTTCAACGAGCCGAAATTGCTGAAATCGGTTGTACCCCACTCAAGCGTAGGCGACTCTTTGAGTTTCAGTGCTCTTCAACGAGCCGAAATTGCTGAAATCGTCCTCGCGCTTATTATGGAGCGCGCCGCATATCGTTTCAGTGCTCTTCAACGAGCCGAAATTGCTGAAATGGTAGGGTATGGGTGTGACGATCATCTATCTGTAAGGGTTTCAGTGCTCTTCAACGAGCCGAAATTGCTGAAATTCCGACGCGCTCACCAACAGCGCAATATAGACGCCCGAGTTTCAGTGCTCTTCAACGAGCCGAAATTGCTGAAATTGATGAGCGCGTCTGTCCGATCTGCGGCGCGCTCCAGTTTCAGTGCTCTTCAACGAGCCGAAATTGCTGAAATCGCGATCTGGCGATCCAGCGCAATCGCCGCCTCATCAGTTTCAGTGCTCTTCAACGAGCCGAAATTGCTGAAATCGGAAGCCGCTGCGTTGAAGTAGCGCAGCAGCGGCTGGAGTTTCAGTGCTCTTCAACGAGCCGAAATTGCTGAAATCACCAAGAAGTTCGACGACAAAGTATTCCTCCGCGGAAGGTTTCAGTGCTCTTCAACGAGCCGAAATTGCTGAAATCCTTCTCGGAGATGAGTTTGTGAGCGGTGAATTCATCGGTTTCAGTGCTCTTCAACGAGCCGAAATTGCTGAAATGTGGGCGCACCTTGTCGAAAACCCCAAACTGAAGAGTTTCAGTGCTCTTCAACGAGCCGAAATTGCTGAAATGCGGCTTCAGTCGCTGGCGCTGGAGGGGTACGTCGCCGGTTTCAGTGCTCTTCAACGAGCCGAAATTGCTGAAATGTACATCTGTCACCTCACAGTACGCGCGTCCAGTTCGCGTTTCAGTGCTCTTCAACGAGCCGAAATTGCTGAAATCCGAGGCGACGTTGACGTTCATTCAAACCGCCTTTTGTTTCAGTGCTCTTCAACGAGCCGAAATTGCTGAAATCATCAACGCGCCGAGCGCCTGCACCTTTCGGTTTTTGGTTTCAGTGCTCTTCAACGAGCCGAAATTGCTGAAATTCTGCGCGCGGTCAAGTACGCGCCGGATGAGGTTGCGGTTTCAGTGCTCTTCAACGAGCCGAAATTGCTGAAATTTCGCGCGCGTCCGGCGCGGCGGAACCGGCAACGGAATGTTTCAGTGCTCTTCAACGAGCCGAAATTGCTGAAATTGTGGTAGAGTAGAGGCGTGATCGATATGCACCGAGAAGTTTCAGTGCTCTTCAACGAGCCGAAATTGCTGAAATCGTCCGAACGTTCGAGATGACGCCGCCGGCGCAGCGAGTTTCAGTGCTCTTCAACGAGCCGAAATTGCTGAAATGTCACGCCGTGCGAGGACGGTGTACGGCGCGTCGGGCGTTTCAGTGCTCTTCAACGAGCCGAAATTGCTGAAATTATTTACGAACACCCGCAGCGTCGCCGATCCTGCTAGTTTCAGTGCTCTTCAACGAGCCGAAATTGCTGAAATGGATCGCCGCCGAGCCGGGCGACGAGTTCCGGCAGTGTTTCAGTGCTCTTCAACGAGCCGAAATTGCTGAAATTAAGCAATAAACACACATCAAGAAAGGACGGCAATCTTAGTTTCAGTGCTCTTCAACGAGCCGAAATTGCTGAAATCGTCAAAAGACGACGCGCTGAACCTGCTGGAGGAGAGGTTTCAGTGCTCTTCAACGAGCCGAAATTGCTGAAATCGTCCGAACGTTCGAGATGACGCCGCCGGCGCAGCGAGTTTCAGTGCTCTTCAACGAGCCGAAATTGCTGAAATCTACCTCGATCTCTACTGTGTCGTCAAAGCGAAAAGTTTCAGTGCTCTTCAACGAGCCGAAATTGCTGAAATAAACCGGCTCGGTCGTCATCTATTTCATAGAGCGCCGGTTTCAGTGCTCTTCAACGAGCCGAAATTGCTGAAATCGCCAGCGCGGAACGGCGAACGATCCGGATCGCCCGAGTTTCAGTGCTCTTCAACGAGCCGAAATTGCTGAAATCCAACTGCCGCAGCCACTGCTCAAAGCGCGACCGGTTTCAGTGCTCTTCAACGAGCCGAAATTGCTGAAATCGAAAGCCGGGTTGTCATTTGATGATGTCAAGCAGAGTTTCAGTGCTCTTCAACGAGCCGAAATTGCTGAAATTCGGCTTCCAGTTCGCGCAGTTTGGCGAGATCGCGGTGTTTCAGTGCTCTTCAACGAGCCGAAATTGCTGAAATCCTGCTCCAGCGCCCCGAACGCGCCGCGCTGGGCGTCCGGTTTCAGTGCTCTTCAACGAGCCGAAATTGCTGAAATGCTTACTCAATAACGCCCGCCATCGTGAGTACGTATGTTTCAGTGCTCTTCAACGAGCCGAAATTGCTGAAATGCTGCGTCAGCGCAGCATCACAACGCGGGCAGCGATAGTTTCAGTGCTCTTCAACGAGCCGAAATTGCTGAAATTGAGTTGTTTATCGGTTCTCACCTTCCAGAACCCGATGTTTCAGTGCTCTTCAACGAGCCGAAATTGCTGAAATTTTACCGGCGCATACGCGGCTGAAGGCGTTGAGGTCTGTTTCAGTGCTCTTCAACGAGCCGAAATTGCTGAAATCGAAGGTGATAGAAAGGAAGCGAAGGTTATGTTCAGTTTCAGTGCTCTTCAACGAGCCGAAATTGCTGAAATTGAGATGGACATATACTTCTCCTTCTCCTAAGCCCGTTTCAGTGCTCTTCAACGAGCCGAAATTGCTGAAATGAAACAATCCAACCAACCTCAATCCGGCGTCATAAGGTTTCAGTGCTCTTCAACGAGCCGAAATTGCTGAAATCGGAAATGATGATCAAGTTGGGGTTAGCAACGAAGGAGTTTCAGTGCTCTTCAACGAGCCGAAATTGCTGAAATCTAACGGTGTTGTTCCCCGCGCCGTCGGCGAGGATCAGGTTTCAGTGCTCTTCAACGAGCCGAAATTGCTGAAATTCTGCTCAATGATTGCGGTGGCGCGCGTGAGCAGATGTTTCAGTGCTCTTCAACGAGCCGAAATTGCTGAAATCGATGTCGTATAGCGCAGTCACCGACATCATTGAGTTGCGTTTCAGTGCTCTTCAACGAGCCGAAATTGCTGAAATCGTACGGGCGGTCGTTCCTCGCGCATATCCACCCGCTGACCGTTTCAGTGCTCTTCAACGAGCCGAAATTGCTGAAATCGTTCGCCCGCCGTCCGCTCCTTGCGCCGAAGCGCGTGTTTCAGTGCTCTTCAACGAGCCGAAATTGCTGAAATTCGATTACAACATCTTCAGAGATACTCCTATCCCCGGTTTCAGTGCTCTTCAACGAGCCGAAATTGCTGAAATAGTGCGGATGCTCGCGGTGCTGACAGACGAGAGCCGGTTTCAGTGCTCTTCAACGAGCCGAAATTGCTGAAATTCCGCGTTGACCGCAGCGCGCTGACGATCCGCGAGGGTTTCAGTGCTCTTCAACGAGCCGAAATTGCTGAAATTTCCTTCCTCACCTCAGTACCGTCACAAAATCATCCGTTTCAGTGCTCTTCAACGAGCCGAAATTGCTGAAATGGTAGACGGCGGGAAGCGGGTGCGCGTCTATCGGCGTTTCAGTGCTCTTCAACGAGCCGAAATTGCTGAAATTCAAAGAATTGGAGGAAGTACTGATGAGTGCGTTTTTGTTTCAGTGCTCTTCAACGAGCCGAAATTGCTGAAATGTTCGCACATCTCGTACGCGCGCCGTCGAGTTAGGAGTTTCAGTGCTCTTCAACGAGCCGAAATTGCTGAAATCGAGCGCGCCGAACGGATCGCCAACGCGCCCGCGCGTTTCAGTGCTCTTCAACGAGCCGAAATTGCTGAAATGCTGGCGCGCTGTGTGTGGGCGCTGGCGAGGTAGAGTTTCAGTGCTCTTCAACGAGCCGAAATTGCTGAAATCAGCCGCCGCGCGTCCTCAACATACGCGCGCCAGCCGACGTTTCAGTGCTCTTCAACGAGCCGAAATTGCTGAAATAGTCCGGCGTCGAGGCGCAACTGCGCATCACCGCCGCGGTTTCAGTGCTCTTCAACGAGCCGAAATTGCTGAAATCTGGGAGAAGCACCGGAAGCCTGATCACGTCGAGAGGTTTCAGTGCTCTTCAACGAGCCGAAATTGCTGAAATCGCGTCGAAAGACGACGCGCTGAAACTCCTCACCGAGAGGTTTCAGTGCTCTTCAACGAGCCGAAATTGCTGAAATTAGCACCGGAAGCCCGATCACGTCGAGAGCAACATCGGTTTCAGTGCTCTTCAACGAGCCGAAATTGCTGAAATCTCCCACCGGAATGCGTCCGTCGCATCTTCAATAGATGTTTCAGTGCTCTTCAACGAGCCGAAATTGCTGAAATTATAGTAGAGACGTAATCGATAACAACCACACAGAAGTTTCAGTGCTCTTCAACGAGCCGAAATTGCTGAAATTGAACAGAGAATCACC
>Ga0308402_1000600_pt1 | contig 10626 bp, 3 predicted proteins | sample HotsprSampleOSM2_FD_203471 | JGI IMG/M metagenome (GOLD analysis project Ga0308402, IMG submission 203471) | Hot spring phototrophic mat microbial communities from Octopus Spring, Yellowstone National Park, Wyoming, United States - 20060913_OS-M2 ... | reverse complement strand
ACGAAGACAACGGGATCGGACGGCGGCGGCAGCGCGGCAACAACATCGGGAACAGCGTCGAGGGGCAAGCCGCGCACGGCGATGGGGAGGAGCGTCCGGCGCACGTCGGCGTCATCACGGAGATGGCGGCGCACGGCGACGATCAGATCGTCGTTCAGTGCGGCGCCCGCCAGAAATGTCGGATCAAGCCCCAGCAACCGCACGGCGAGATGCGTCTCCTTTCTGTCAAGGATGAGGCGCCATTCCTGCTGCATCTCCTTCGACAGCGTGTTCCAAACCGTCGGCGTGACGGCGGCGAAAAAGGCGCGGGCGGTCTCCTGCGTCATCGATGGCGGTTGGGTGCGCATGCCGCGGGCGTACGCAATGGCGGCGCATACCTCATTGTGGTCGGCGGCGGACAGGATGCTTTCCTGCACGTCTGCGCGCAGGTCGTTCCACGTCGCCTCAGCGAGGACATGGACGGCGCTCCAGGGATTGGTGAGCAGGATCTGCATGATCTTTTCCCATGCCGCGTCTATAGGGGATGCGGTCGCCAGGCGCATCAGTGGAGCGAGATTGCTTACTGTAGCGCAGTGCATGAAGGTCGACAGGATGGCGGCATGGCGGGCATGTGCGACCGGAGATGCGACGGCGTAGGCATCAAGCGCGGAGTTAAGATGTGTGCGCTTGATGTGATGAGCGATGTCGGACGCGCTTGCTTCCGGCAGCCAGGGCCAACACGCTGCGGCGTTGTCGGGAACGGTGCGCAGCGCGTTCACCAAGCGATCCCGCTCCGCCGACGCCAGATCGTCCATCCACGCGGTCGGGTTGTCAGGAGTCGTTTGTCCCCAACGACGGATGGCAGCGGACATCTCCCATGGTTCGTGCAGCAGCGCAGCGCTCGCGTCACAGGGTCCGATGAGCGCCGCCGCCGCCCAGGGTCGGCAGCGATTGCCCCGTACGGCATCGATCAGCGCGTCGGCATGGGATGCGCCCCACCCGGCGGGCGCGACCTCCGCCCACACCGGGAGGATGCAGGCGCCTGCGTTCGTGCCGATCAAGGACGCGATGGCGGTAGAGAGTGCGGGTGAGTCGCGCACGGCGGGTGAGAGGACCCCCGACAATGCGCCCGCCAGCGCACCGAGCGCGCCGATGACGGGATCAACGCCTGACGCAAGCGCCGGGATGCGGGCAAACTGCTGATCGCCGAGGGCGGACGCGACAGCGTGCACGTCGGGGGTTCCGTCCAGCGCCCGCAGCGTCGCCGTGAGTGCGGGGGATGAAGCATGCATGGCAGATACTCCTCTCAAAGAATCGTCAGATTCATGATAGGCGCGTTGGCGCGAGGCGGATAGTGATCCGGGAATGAATCGCCCGCGGCGGGACACGATCATCCCGTGCACGTCGGTGACGGCGGTCTGGGGACTGGTTCCGGCATCGCTGCGCCCCACGCTTGACGGTCGAGGGGAGCATCATGCGGTGCAGGCTGCATCGGCAGCGGCAGCGGATGGTCCGTCTTTCGCCATGGAGCGGCTGCGTCGTCGCATTCGTCCGATCATCCGCTCATCTGCTCCGTCGCGCTGTGCGTCCGCTCCTCTCGTCAACGCCGCCGTCGTACGAGCGCGGGAGTCTTGCTTTGATCAAGCGGCAGATCGGCGCCGGCGACGGCGATGGAGGGAACCGACTCCAGCTCCGTGCGCACGTCGTCATGCAGGAGTGGCAGGAGCGATGCCGCCACGTCGGGACGCCGTGCCAGCAGCGCCGCGCCCCGCGCCCGCCGCGCCTCGTCGTCGTCGATCAGCATCCGCAGCGCCAGCAGCGGCAGCGGGTCGTCCGCCTCCCATGCCTGCAGTCGCTGCGCCAGCGCGTCCGCATGCCCTGGGACGGCGATCTTGCGGAGCAGCGCGTCACGGTCGCCGAGCACGAACTGCTGGAGATCCTCTGGGAGGAGTCGCCAGATGCGCGCCAACGCATCGAACGGCGCATTCATCAGCGCATCGATCGCGGCGGTCATGTCGCCGTCCCACAGCGCATGCGCCAGGCGATGCGCGACGAGCGGGTCGGCGACGGCAAGAGGTTCGAGCGTCGCTTCGTCGTGCAGATGATCCAGGCGCGGCAGAACAATGAACCGTGCGTCATCGTTCAGCGCGCCGACAATGTCCGCAAAGATACGCCCATGATTGCGCAGCGCCCGCGCCAGTTCTTCGCCTGCTCGCTGTTGATAACGCAGCAGAGGAAGATACTTCGAATTCGAATTTTTTGTCAGAGACTTCGACACTTTTGCCAGCTCGTTGAGCGCGTGGCGTGCGGGGATGGCGACCGACGGCGATAGGGCGGTGATCGTGTCGAGCGCCTGGCGGAAGGCGTTCCGCCGGTCGGGATGCGCCAGCGCGTTCGCCAGCGCATTGGCGTTGGGGCGCAGTGCAGCGCGCGCGTCCTTCGGCAGCGCGGCGAGGAGCGCCGTCGCCTCCTCCGACGACCATCCGGCGAACGCCCTTGCCAGCGCCGCACAACGGGTGTCGACAGAGCCGACACCGAATCGCACCCCAACCCGCAGCACGGTCACCGCTGCTGCCGTCGTTTGCGCGATTGGATGCGCCTTGATCCAGGCGCGCAGCGCGGGCGGCATGGTCGGGCTGCCGCTTGCAATCTGGACGAAGACAACGGGATCGGACGGCGGCGGCAGCGCGGCAACAACATCGGGAACAGCGTCGAGGGGCAAGCCGCGCACGGCGATGGGGAGGAGCGTCCGGCGCACGTCGGCGTCATCACGGAGATGGCAGCGCACGGCGGCGACAAGTTCATTGCTGAAATAGCTGTGCGCCAGGAATACGGGATCGGGTCCGAGCGACCGCACGGCGAGATGCGTCTCCGTTCCGTCAAGGGTGCGGCGCCATTCCTGCTGCGTCTCCGCCGGCAGCGCGGTCCAGACCTCCGGTGTGACGGCGGCGAAGAAGGCGCGTGCGGTCTTCTTCGTTATCGGCGGCGGTTGGGTGCGCATGCCGCGGGCGTACGCAATGGCGGCGCATATATTGCTCCGCCTGGTGGCGGACAGGATGGCCGCTTGTACATCCGTATGGAGGTCATTCCACGGCGCCGCAGCAACGACATGGACGGCGTTCCAGGGATCGTTATGCAGGACCCGCTGGATCGCCGCCCATGCATTGGCCATGCCCGTCGCAACCGCCAGGCGGATCTGTTGATCGAGATCGTCAGGTTCAGCGCGTTGCATGAGGGTGGACAGGATGGCGGCATGGCGGACGTGAACGACGGAGGATGCAGCGGTGTAGGCGGCGAGTGCGGAGAGAAGAAAACGTCCGTCGATGCGACCGATGATATCAACGGCGATTGCGTCCGGCAGCCAGGGCCAACACGCTGCGGCGTTGTTGGGAGCGGTGCGCAGCGCATGCACCAGGCGATCCCGCTCCGCCGACGCCAGATCGTCCATCCACGCGGTCGGGTCGTTGGGCGTCGCCTGCCCCCAGCGCCGCACGGCGTGGGCAATATCATCCGGACACGTCAGCAGCGCAGCGGCATCATTCGTTGGTCCGATCAGCGCACCCGCTGCCCAGGGTCCGCAGCGACCGTGCCGTACGGCGTCGATCAGCGCGTCGGCATGGGATGCGCCCCACCCGGCGGGTGCGACCTCCGCCCACCACGGCAGGATGCGGGCGCCCGTGTTCGTACCGATCAGCGACGCAATGGCGGTAGAGAGTGCGGGTGAGGCGCACTCGTCGGGCGTGAGAAAGTACGGCAATCCGCCCGCCAGCGCGCCGAGTGCGCCGACGACGGGATCAACGCTTGGTGCGAGCGCCGGGATGCGAACGCACCAGATATCGTCGAGCGCGGGCGCGACGACGTGCACATCGGTTTCACCGCGCAGCGCCCGCAGCGTTGCGGCAAGGGCGGGAGAAGGGGAATGCATGGCGAACCTCCTATTCACACATCACTCCTTTCATGATAGCGCCATTCTTTCTCCATTGCCGCACGTCGCCGTTCGTCATCGGGGACCCGCCGTTCGTACGTGTCTCTGTTCTTTGCCCGCCCTCTTCACGAGCGCTTCCATCGTCGCACGGGCACGGGCGTGGGCGCGGGCACGGGTACGAGCGGCGGTGGCAGATCGCCACTGGCAAACGTAATGGCGAGAAGTGACTCCAGTGGCGGACGCACGTCGTCACGCAGGAGCGGCAGCAGCGACGTTGCCATGTTGGGCTGCAGCGCCAGCAGCGACGCACCTCACCCTCCCCCCATTCCTCATCCGCGTCGATCGGTATGCGCAGCGCCAGCAATGACCGTGGGGCGTTCGCTTCCCATGCCTGCAGCGTCTGCGCCAGGGCGTACGCATACCCTGGCATCGTCGTTCGTCATCGGTCTCCCATCCGTCACGCTAGCGCCGCCGTCTCCGAGCCGGAGTGGACGGGCGCGACGGCGGCAGATCGGCGCCGGCGATGGCAATACGCACGTCATGCTCCAACAGCATGCGTGCGTCTGCGTGCATGAGCGGCAGCAGCGCTGCAGCCACGTCGGGACGCCGCGCCAGCGCCGATATGCCCCACGCCCGCCGTTCTTCGCTGTCGCCGATCAGCATCCGCAGCGCGAGCAGCGGCAGCGGGGCGTCCGCGCCCCAGTCCTGCAGCGCCTGCGCGAGATCGTCCACACGTCCCGGCGCGGCGACGTCACGGAGGAGCGCGTCGAGATCACCGAGGACGGCGTGTTGGAGCGTCTCCGGCAGGAGGCGCCAGATGCGCGTCAACGTATCGAACGGCGCATCCATCAACGCGTTGAGCACGGCGTCGGACTTCCCCTTCCGCAACGCATGCGCCAAGCGATATGCGGCGAGCGGATCGGCGGCGGCGATGGCGCGCACCGCGACGGCGCGTGGGGCAGATCGCGGCTGCGGAAGAATCGCCGTGCGCGGTACGTCGGCGAGCGCGTCGACGAGCGCCAGGAAGCCATTGCCGTGATTGCGCAGCGCACGCGCCAGTTCTTCGCCCGCCTGTCGGCGTTGAACAAGATTGGACGCCGCTGCCAGCGCGTCGAGCGCATGAAAGGCCGGCAGCGCAGCAGATGGCGGCAGGGCAGCGAGCGCCGCCAGCGCCTGGCGGAAGACGTCCTGTTGGTTGGGATGCGCCAGCGCGCTCGCCAGCGCATCGGCGTTGGGGTGCAGCATGGCGCGGGTGTTGTCTGGCAGCGCGGCGAGGAACGCCGTCGCCTCCTCCGATGACCATCCGGCGAACGCCGCCGCCAGCGCCGCGGAACGGGCGGCGCTGGCGGCGGATTGCGACGCCGCACGCAGCGCGGTGATCGCCCCCGCAAGCGCTTGCGGCGTCGGATGCGCTGTAATCCAATCGCGGAGCGCGAGCGGCATGTCTCGATGCCGCCCCACGATCTGGACGAACGCGACGGGATCAGGCGGTGATGGCAGCGCAGCGACGATGGCAGGAACGTCAGCGATAGGCAGATAGCGCACGGCGATGGGGAAGAGCGTCAGGCGCATGGCATGCGCATCTCGCACGTGGCGGTGCACAGCGGCGATCAGATCGTCGTCCAGTGTAGCGCCTGCCAGGAACATCGGGTCGGGTCCGAGCGAGCGCACGGCGAGGTGGGCGTCCAATATGGAAAGTGCATCGCGCCACGCCCGCTGCGTCCCCTCCGTCAGCGTATCCCAAACCGTCGGCGTGACGGCGGCGAAAAAGGCGCGCACGGTCGCTTGCGTGATCGGCGGCGCATCACCGCGCACGCCGCGGGCGAAGGCGATAGCGGCGCAGATCGAAGTCGAGTCATTATCGGTGGCGGACAGGATGGTCGCCTGCACGTCTGCATGGAGGGCATCCCACGGCGCCGCTGCGACAACCCGGACGGCGTCGTTCGGCGCATCGCGCAGGAGATGTGCGACCGCCGTCCACGCCGCATCCATACGGGATGCCGCCGCCAGGCGCGTCAAGTCGGCGAGATGATCCCATCCGGCACGCCGGATGAGCGCCGCGAGGATGTCGGCATGGAGAGCGCGGGCGACGGGTGATGCAGCGGTGTAGGCGTCAAGCGCGTTCCGTATTTCCCACATGTTGCTGATAGCTTCGGCAATGTCCGCAGCAAGCGGGCGCGGGAGCCAGGGCAGGCAGCGAGTGGCGGCGTCAGCGTGGGTGCGCAGCGTGGACAAGAGCCGATCCCGTTCCGCAGGCGCCAGGGCGTCCATCCACGCGGTTGGGTCGTTGGGCGTCGTCAAGCTCCAGCGCCGCACGGCTCGGGCGATACCTTCGAACATCGTCAGCAGCGCGGCGGTGTCGCTTGTTGGACCGATCAGCGCCGCCGCGGACCATGGTGGACAGCGATCGGTGCGCACGGCGTCGATCAGCGCAGCAGCGAGGGATGCGCCCCATCCTGCGGGCGCGACCGCCGCCCACGTCGGCAGGACGCGTTTGCCCGCGTCCGTGCCGATCAAGGACGCGATGGCGGCGGAGAGGATGGGGGAGTCGCGCACGGCGGGGGGAAGTACGTCCGGTACTTCGCCCGCCAGCGCACCGAGTGCGCCGATGATGGGATCGACGCCCGGTGCAAGCGCCAGCACACGGGTGAACCAAAGGTCGTCGAGCGCAGGCGCAACGATCTGCAGGTCGGATTCGCCATGCAGCGCACGCAGCGTCGCGGTGAGGGCGGGAGATACCATCTTCTTCATGGCGGATGCTCCTTTTCATCGGCATCGTCGTCATCGGTGGGCGCATTATCGGCGCGGCGGCGCGGACTCATCTCGAACGGACTATCGTTCGCCGTCCCTCCTGCAGCGTATGGTTAGCGCCGTCTCCGGGTGGGCGTGGTCGAACGCGATGGTGGCAGATCGGAACCCGCGAACGCGATGACGGGAACGGACTCCAGCAGCGTGCGCAGGTCGTCGCGCAAGAGCAGCAGGAGCGTCGCCGCCCGTCCCGTCTGCCGTGCCAGTGCCGCGACGCCCTGCGCCTGCCGTTTTTCGTTGTCGTCGATCAGCATCCGCAGCGCCAGCAGCGGCAGCGGGTCGTCCACGTTCCATGCCCGCAGCGCCTGCGCGAGATCGTCCACACGCCCCGGCGCGGCGGCGGCAGACGCGAGCGCGTCGATGTCGCCAGAGATGGTGCGCCGGAGCGCATCCGACATGAAACGCCAGAGCCGCTGCACATCTTGCGCACCCGCCGTCTCCAACGCGTCGAGTGTGGCTGCGGGATCAGACCTGTGCAGCGCATGCGCCAGGCGATAAGCGACCGGCGGGTCGGCGGATGCCAGGGCGCGTATGTCGTCCCGCGTCTCGTTGTCCGGTACAGGGAGAACCTTCGCCTGATGTTCGACGGCAAGCGCGTCCACGATCGCGAGAAAGCGATCACCATGGGCCCGCAGCGCTTGCGCCAGCCCCTCGCCCGCATACCATCGGTCTCCGACATGCAGCGCTGTCGCCAGTGTGGTGATCGCATGGTATGCAGGGATGGCGACCGACGGCGGCAGGGCGGCGAGGGAGTCCAGCGCCCGGATGAAGTCGATCCTGTGATGAAAAAGCGTCAGGCGATTCGCCATGAAGTCAGGATCGGGGCGCAGCGCATCGCAAACATCGTCTGGGAGTGCATCGAGGAGCGCATGCGTTTCCTTCCAACTCCAGCCCGCCAGCGCGTGTGCGAGTGCGCAGCAACGTTTGACGGGATTGCCGCGTTTTGCCGCTGCATGCAGGGCGGTTATCGTCGCTCCCAGCGTCTGCGGCGTTGGATGCGCCGTGATCCGGTCGCGCAGCGGAAGCGGCATCTTCCGTGCGCCGCCTGCGATATGGACGAACGCAACGGGATCGGGCGGCGGCGGCAGCGCAGCGACGACGGTGGGGAGGTCGGCGATGGGCAGATCGTGCACGGCGACGGGGAAGAGCATCCATCGCACGGCGTCCTCGTCTGGCGTATGGCGGCGCACGGCGGCGATCAGGGCGTCGTCGAGATAGGCATGCGCAAGGAGCGTTGGTTCAGCCCCCAGTGACCGCACGGCGATCGATATATGTGATGTGTCAAGTTCGCAGCGCCACGCCCGCTTTTTCTCCTCCGGCAGCGCATCCAAAACTTCCCATGTGACGGCGGCGAAGAAGGCGTGGGCGATATCTTGCGTGCTTGCGGGCGTGCTCGTGGGCGAGATCGCGGGCGGATCAGGGCGTACGCCGCGGGCGAAGGCGATGGCGGCGCACACGGCATTGTGGTCGGCGGCGGACAGGATGGTCGACTGCACGGCTGGATGGAGGGCATCCCACGGCGCCGCTGCGACAACCCGGACGGCGTCGTTCGGCGCCTCGCGCAGGATCTGCACAACCGCCGCCCATGCCGCGTCCATACCCGTTCCAACCGCCAGGCGCGTCAGCGCGGCGAGATCATACCGTTCGGCGCGTTGGATGAGCGCCGCGAGGATGGCGGCATGGCGAGCGTGGGCGACGGGTGACGCTTCGGCATAGGCGGCGAGCGCCACTCGCTTGGACATTAACTCGCTTCTGATTATCGCCGCCGCATGCTTCACCGGCAGCCAGGGGAGTCCGCACGCGGCGTCCTTGGGGTCGCGACGCAGCGTGTCCACCAACCGATTCCGCTCTGCCGGCGTCAGATGCTGCATCCACGCGGTCGGGGCGTTGGGGGTCGCCTGTCCCCAGCGTCGGACGGCGCAGGCGATGTCATCCGACCATGTCAGCAGCACGGCGCTGTTATCGGACGGTCCGATGAGCGCCGCCGCCGCCCAGCGCGGGCAGCGGTCGCGTTGAACGGCATCGATCAGCGCGGCGGCATGGGGCGCCCCCCATCCGGCAGGTGCAACCTTCACCCATGTCGGGAGAACACGGCGTCCTTCGTCCGTGCCGATCAAGGATGCGACGGCGGCGGACAGCGCGGGCGCCTGGCGCATGGCGGGGGAGAGGAGTTCCGGACATCCGCCCGCCAGCGCGCCGAGTGCGCCGATAATGGGATGCACCCCTGGCGCGAGCGCCAGGATGCGGGCATACTCCTGGTCGCACAGTGCGGGTGCAACGATCTGCAGATCGGCGGCGCCGCGCAGCGCGTGCAGCGTTGCGGCGAGGGCGGGAGAAACAGCGTTCAATGCATGGCTCCTTTCATTGCATGGAAGACCTTTCATGGAAGACCTATAGAAGACCTTTATGAGCGACGTCGCATCACGGTCATCGCCGAGCGGACGCGGGCGGCGGCGGATCGGCGATGGTGGCGGCAATCCGGGATTCGCACTCCAGATGCGCTCGCAGATCATGGCGCACGCGCGGCGATGGGGGCATGGCGTTCTGATGCCATGCCCCCATCGCCGCGCCCGGGCCTGCACATCGGAATATGCATCGATGCGCATCCACAGCCGTATGAGCGCAGCACTTGCGTCACAGGGGGCGATGAGCGCTGCCGCCGCACAGCGTTCACATCGTCCGGCGTGCGCTGCATCGATGAGCTTCGCCGCATGCGCAGGTTCCCACCCGACAGGCGCCACAGCCACCCATGGCGCCGGGATGGACCTTCCTGCGTTCGTTCCGATCGGCATGTCAACGGCGAAGGAGAGAGAGGGCGAGTTCCGCATGGCAGACGAAAGAAGGTCTGCCCATCCGCACGCCAGCGCGCCAGGCGCGCCGACGACAGGATGCACGTTCGGCGCGAGCGCCGGCATGCGGGCGAACTGGAAATCGCCAGGGGCGGGCGCAACGATGGGCGCGTTGGATTCGCCGTGCAGCGCCCGCAGCGTCGCCGTGCGCGTGGGGGATGGGAGATGCATGGCGGATGCTCCTTGTAGAGAATCGTCGGATTCATGATAGGCGAATCGGTGTGGGGCGGACGTAAGACGGCAATCGTTCCGACGGAGCGTTTGCCGTAGACGGCGATCCAGGAATGGAACCCCCTTCGGTGGGGGGCGATCATCCCGTGCGTACAGTGGCGATCTGGGGCGCGACTCCGGCGCTGCCGCGCTCCGCGCTTGCCGGTCGGGGATGGCGTCAGAGTTGCGTGCGGCGTCAGCAGCGGCAGCGGAAGGGCCGCCCCGCGCCTGCAGTGGCGGCGTCGTTGCGTCCGTCCGACCACCACTCTGCCGCGCTGCGCGTCCGCCGTTCCTGTTAGCGCCGCCGCCGTGCGGACACGGATGCCCTTCTTCGATCAAGCGGCAGATCGGCGCACGCGAACGCAATGGCGGGAACCGACTCCAGCGCTGTGCACAGATCGTCACGGAGGAGTGGCAGGAGCGCCGCCGCCCGATCGGGCTGTTGCGCCAGTATTGCCATGCCCTGCTCCCGCCGTTCCGCGTCGTCGTCGATCAGCATGCGCAGTGCCAGCCATGGCAGCGGGACGTCCGCGTCCCAGTTCCGCAGCGCCTGCGCGAGATCGTCCACACGCCCTGGCGCAGCGGCGGCGGTGAGGATCGCGTTCCTATCACCGAGGACGGCGTGTTGGAACGCGTCTGGCAGGATATACCAGATGCGCGTCAACCGAGCGAACGATGCCGCCGCCAGCGCGTCGAGCGCAACAGCGGCATCGTCATCCCGCAGTGCGTACGCCAGATGATGCGCAACGAGCGGGTCGGCGGCGGCGAGGTCATCCAGCGCCGATCCGACGTGCGGGTCATTCAAGCGCGGCAGAACGGCGGACCGTGCGGCGTCGTTCAGCGCGCCGGCGATGT
>Ga0308402_1000592_pt1 | contig 10720 bp, 7 predicted proteins | sample HotsprSampleOSM2_FD_203471 | JGI IMG/M metagenome (GOLD analysis project Ga0308402, IMG submission 203471) | Hot spring phototrophic mat microbial communities from Octopus Spring, Yellowstone National Park, Wyoming, United States - 20060913_OS-M2 ... | reverse complement strand
ATAGGCGTTGTTGTCAAATTCACCTTGCGGCTGAAAGCCATTGGGCGTAAAGACGATGACTTTTTTTCGTGCGATTTTTTCCATCTTCTCTAACAACTTCAAGCCATCTTCTTTTTCAAAGTGTTCAATCACATCGGACGCTAAAACCACGTCAAAAGACTTTGGCTCAAAGATCGTATCAATGTCGAGTAAGTTAGCTTGCTTGTAATCGTGATGAATCTGATTGGCGCGACTTTGTTCGATCGACGGCAAAAATCCATCTACGCCTACGGCATATTTAATTTTTTTTGAGAAGAATCGAATCGGCGAACTTGCACCGCAACCGACATCAAGAAGCGACTCACCCGCACTCAATACTTCTTGCTCAAGTCGTAAAAAATACGCTCGATTGAGGATAGAGGTGTTTTCTAAGGATTCAATCATATTCGTTTTAGGACTGACTTATGCCACTTTTTTGAAGTGAGAGAAACAAAAATCCGATAGCACTTACGATTCCAATCAGTTCAAACACTACCCATGCAGTTGCGGGCGCAAAAATACCCCAGTGTGAAAGCAATACCAAATTGAGTGCAATCATCACGCCGAGTTGAACGATGCGCACTGCCCACTGCACTTTGGCGTAATCAAAATTGTAAGCAATCCAAGTAAACGGCGATGATGCCATTCCAACAACAAGGCGCAAGCAGAGCAGGCTCGTTACCCACACACCGCTTTGATATGCCTCGCTGAACAGCACAGGCACAACTTGCGGCACAAGTGCGGCATAAAGCAACCCCATCGCTATGACTCCGCCCACCGTTAGCAGAGACGATTTCAAAAAACTTCCGACTTGCTCACGCGCCTTGATGGCTGATGCGGCAGGCGAGAGCGCACCATCAACCGATTCACTTACCGCTATCAGCGGCAACGCAATGCGCTGTGCCAAGCCATAAACGCCGATTTCTGACTTCGTTAAAAAATATCCCATTAGCCACACATCAATGCGAGAGGCAAGCGCAAACAACAATCCCGCAGGCATGATGAAAAGCAAGTAGCGCGTGGGCGAAAGAAATTCCGTTTCGCTGTTGAACTCGCGCTTGAGCGGCGCAATCACAATCGACTTCGGCTCTGTCAAGCATTGTTTGAATGTATCTGTGTTCCAATATGTCTTTATCGGCATCATCATCATGCCAATCACTAAAATCAAGCCCGAACTCACGACACCCGACACAACCACCGCTACCAACGACCACGCCCTGCTGAACTGCAAATACAACAGTGGCAATAAGTTAAACACCGATTGCATGGCAATAAGCACGCCGACTTGCTTAAAGGCTTGTTTAGATTGAAAATAGACAATTGGCATGGCAAGCATAGAACTTGCAACGCCCGTCAGAAGCGAGAGTTGCATCATCGGTACAAGCGAGGTATTTCCCCATAGTTCCGCCACAATCGGCGCGAGCAAGAGAAAGAGCAATCCAAAAGCACAAAGCGATAGGAGTTTCAGGCGCACGCCCCAATTCATGAGCAATGTGTGTTCGCGTTCAAGCCTTGCTACTTTTGCCGCATAACGCAAGACGGTTTGGTTGATGCCTAAATCCGACAGCACCAGCATGAGCATATAGTAACCCACGACCAAAGTATATGCGCCCACGTCTTCAACGCTCAACGCGCGCACAATTAAAATCGTGCTTGCCACGTTTGCCAGCAATCCAAACGCTTTTGGAACAATCAGCGTCAGAATGTTCTCTAAACTACTGAACTGTGCAAGGCGCGCACGCCAGGTTTTCAAACTCACTTTAACTGAATTGATAGGAGTGTGTTGGAAGAAGAAAGGATTGCCATTGTTCGACTGCACGTTTTGCGCCATACCAATTTGCGAAGGGCGCAGGCAAATGCTCAACGCCCTCAATGACCACAGTTTTTGCGCCGTCAAGGTAACAGGCTTCAATCGGCACGATTCCATCGCCATCAGAGTTGCCGTCGCCAAACGTGTTGCGATAAAATTCAAACGCTATGCGCTCTTGCAACGAACCACTTCGGTTGCCCTTGCGAAAGGAACTTGCCACCGAGATTATATCGACGCGTTCAAAAAAATCTTCGGTCAACTGTTGAGCAATGAAATCGGTTTTAAGTTTTGCATAGTGTTCAATGCTTCGAAATGGCGTGCCAAGCGTGATGAGCTTGTGAATACTCTTGTTGGAGTAAGTGTCGCCTTGAAATGACTTGCCGAGTAGATAAATCATTGCGACTGTTCCGCCACCGCTATGTGCAACCAGTGTGATAGGTTCATTTGGAAACGCGGTTTCAACTTTTTGAATGGTCTCGTGAAGATGTTTCATGACGCGATTGGTTGAGCGTTCAGGCGATGGCGGAAAGCCAACCCAATCAAGTGTTGTGATAGGCACGATGAAAATTTTTTCAGGGGGAATCGTTGCGGCAAGATTGCGCTTCATTTCATCGTAGAGTGCGCTCCACAACCCGACGCCTGCAAGTAGCACTGTTGGATTCACTTAACGCAAGTAATACTTTAAGGAGTTTGGCTTACACGGACACTCTTCGGCAATCGCAATACCTTTGGCAATTAACCCTTGATTACGAACTTCATAAAGGCGAGGCACCATTTTGTCGCGCAGTTGAATCGGACTGACAGGGTTAATATAAATGCTTGTGTTCCCTTCAAATCCAGCGGGAATGTTGATGCGCCACTTAATCAGCACTTTCCAAGGCATATTGTAGACTGAATCAATCGGCGTGTAATACCACTCTTCATTGCACGAGATTTGACTGCCCATCGCCACATGACAGGCATGAACTAAATCGCTGACGCCTTTGACTTCTTCGGGGGTATGTTCTTGCGGACGCGAGTGAAGCGACTTGGAGTATATCGCTAATGTCGGATAGCGTTGTCCGATAGAGGAATAAGCAATAGCATAATCGTTTTCAGCGAAAATCAAATTGTAGTGCGCCGCCATGTTCGGACCGTATTCATTGAAGACATTAGGACTTCGGCGCACCATTTGAATTTGCGATTCAATGTACATTGACCACGAATCCAAACCGACAAGTTGTTTGTGAATATGGTCAAACGATGCGCCTGCGGGTTTGAGCCAGTTTTGGAACACGCTCACATAGCGCACGTAGCGGTTATTGGCGTAAATGTCTTTGAGCGCATCTATGGTTGCAACGAAGTATTGGTAATGCTCTTCGGGTGTCATTTCGCCTGAACTAAAAAGTTCGCAATCGTATTGCGCGTTGGGTTTGTAATGACGCGAGGCGATGATGAGTTCGTGACTGCCGCCAAAAAATGCATCTGCCATCGCCAATTTTTCATCGACGCTCATGCAGGCAATTTCTTCCGCCGTTCTGCCTGAACGCGAGAGTTTGTAGTCAATCACATTCAAGACATGTTTCAAGCCATCGGTTTCGGAGAGGTATCGTTCTTTCCATTCCAACTGTTTCTTTGTCATTCGGAAGTCATAGTTCTTGCGCCAGTAGTCGAGTGAGACAATTTCAAAGAGATTTCCTGTGCGGCGAAACTCGGCGGTGGAGTTGAAGTATTGCGAGGCGGGCAGTTGTTCAAGGGTTTTCCATTCTTGACCGTTACGAATGATGCGGGCTTTTTCAGGTGGCGTCTCAAAATAGCGTGTCTCGCAAAACGAACAGAAGTCTTCTTTTGCCTTTCGCTCAATCTGTTTGGCAGTCTTCGGAATCTCGTTGTCGATAGGCTTATTGCCACGCCCTGGCACTGCCCAAACTTCTGTGCCAGTAAAAGGGTTGATTTGCTTGACCGTTCCGTCAGGCATTTGATAGTAATAAGAATCGTAGCGCAGTGAAGGCAAGTTGCCTATAATATCTTCGGTAAGAACTTTTCTTGTCCCCGACATAGCCGATTGATTAAGATAAAAGAGAAACATACTTCGAACTCCTGACTGCTTGAACAACTCACTTGTTGCTCAAAGGTAAGGAATTTATGCGGAGAAATCTGTTGCATCAGGATTTTTCAAAGCCGATTGGAACGGATAGCCCCAGTTGTTGTAGGGTTTTCTCGTTGTAAATGCGCTTTCGACATTTGACTTCATCGGGCGACACGTTTTTTTCGCCTTTCAAGATTCGCACGGCTTTTTCACCTGCTTGTTTTCCCCACTCGTAAAAATCTGCTCCAAATGCCATGAGTGCGCCGCGCTCAACCAAGCCTGCTTCACTGGATACAATCGGAATCCTCTTTGACATCATGATTTGATAGATAGTTTCAAAACTTGCGAAAATGATGTTGTCGGGAAGTGCAAAAAACACATCAATCTTGCGGTCAATGAGTGAGAGCGCAACTTGTTGCGATTCGTTTGAAGCGACTACGCCTGCTTCTACAAGCGTTAACCCTAAACTTTCGCACATCTTGCGCAATCGTCCAACCGCATTGACCGCATTAGGTTCGCTACTGTTGTAAATCGTGCCGACACGCTTCGCATTTGGAAACACCTGCTTAATCAGTGCAACACTTGTATCAATGTAAGCAAGGGTTTCATAAGTGCCTGAAAGATTTTGCGGCGCGTTTCCATGCTCATCGGTCAATCCCGCTAAATCAGGGCGAGGGGCAACCATCATACAAATCGGAATCTCTTTGGTGCGTTGCACGGCGGCAATCGTGGCAACCGTTGGATTTGTGGCAATGAGCGCAACCTTTTCAGAAATAAAATACTCTATCGTTTGATTCAGTGTGGCATTATCGCCTTGTGCATTGCGCTCAATGACTTGGATATTCTTGCCGTTTTCAAATCCGCCTTCTTTGAGTGCGTCGAAAAAGCCTTGCTTTGCCTTATCAAGCGTGGCATCAACAAACATCTGCGCATAGCCTACTTTCGGAAGCGATGATTTCGGTGCGCAACTTGCACCCAACATCACGCAAGCCATCAACACGAACAAGAATCGACAAACCGTCATATCGAGTTTGAAATCTGATGAAGAGACCATCGCAAAAATACAAATTCCCTAACACTTGGATTGACAGATAAAAAAGAACACGGATTGAACCGATTGAACAAATTTTGCGCAGATGTAAAACAACCGTCGGATTTTGAATTACCTCTCATTTGCTCAATAGTTTTTGTAATCGGATACGATTCAATAGTTTTAGTGTTTTCTTTAATCACGTTAATCACATTCAAACTTTTATTATGCAACAACTCATCACGCTTGTTTTCTTTCTCTTTACTTCTATCGGCGCATTTGCCGATACTTACAAGTATGAAACCGTTCCCAACGACCCTTTGAAAGCCCGCATTTACACTTTGAAAAACGGTTTGAAGGTGTATATGACCGTCTACAAAGATGAGCCGCGCATTCAGACCTACATTGCCGTGCGTGCAGGGAGCAAGCACGACCCTGCCGATGCCACAGGACTTGCACACTACCTTGAACACATGCTCTTCAAAGGCACAGATAAATTCGGCACGACCGATGCGGCACAAGAGAAAATTTATCTCGACCAAGTCATTCGCCTTTACGAAGTCTATAGGCGCACCACCGATAGCACAAAACGTGCAACGCTATACCGCCAAATCGATAGCCTTTCCTTTCTTGCTTCAAAATTTGCGATTGCAAGTGAATACGATAAAATGCTTTCTGCTATGGGCGCAAAAGGCACAAACGCTTACACGTTTGTCGAGCAAACCGTTTATGTCAATGATATACCCTCGAATCAGTTAGAAAAATGGTTGGAAGTAGAATCCGAGCGATACCGCAACCCTGTGATGCGTCTCTTCCATACCGAACTCGAAGTGGTTTATGAAGAAAAAAATCGCACGCTCGACAGCGACCCGCGCAAAGTGTTCCAAGAACTTTTTGCCAATCTTTTCCCAAAACATCAATACGGCACACAAACAACCATCGGCACCATTGAACATCTGAAAAATCCCTCGATTCAAGCCGTTATTGATTACTACAACACATACTACGTGCCAAACAACATGGCAATCTGCCTTTCAGGCGATTTCAATCCTGACGAGGCGATTAAACTTATTGACAAGTATTTCGGGGGCTTCAGACCGAAACCGATACCGAAATTTGTGCCAGCGCAAGAAGCACCTATTCAAGCACCCATTGTGCGCAACGTGTATGGACCTGATGCGGAATCGGTTACGATTGGATTTCGCTTTGCAGGGGCAGGCACAAAAGATGCCGACATGATTACAATGTGCGATATGCTTCTTTCAAACGGAACGGCAGGACTTATCGACCTCAATCTCAATCAAAGCCAAAAGGTTTTGAACGCCAACTCAAGCGTAACGATTCTGCAGGATTATTCTGTGCATCAATTCAGGGGACAGCCGCGTCAAGGGCAGTCGCTCGAAGAAGTTCAATCGCTGATTCTTGCAGAAATTGAAAATCTCAAACAAGGGAATTTTCCTGACTGGCTCTTGCAAGCGACCATCACCGATTTGAAGTTGCAACGCACTAAGCAATACGAATCGAATGCGGCGCGTGCAGGCGCGTTTGTAACTGCGTTTGTAACCTTTCAAGAGTGGAAAGATTATGTCGCTCAACTCGAACGTCTCTCAAAAATCACAAAGCAAGAAGTGATGGAGTTTGCAACGAAGCATTATCAGAACAATTATGTCGTGGTCTATAAGCGCATTGGTGTTGATACAACAGTTCAAAAAGTAAAGAAGCCGCCGATTACACCTGTTCAAGTCAATCGTGAGGCAGTGTCGCCTTTTGCCAAAGCAATCCTTGAAAAGCCCACAGCACCGATTGAGCCTGTTTTCGTTGATTTCAAGAAAGATATTCAAGAAGGCATCTTGGAAAATGGTGTTCCTATTTTTTACAAAGCCAATACTGAAAATGAGCTGTTCGAGATGAGTTTTGTCTTTGATATGGGCACAAACGCTGAACGCAAACTTGGCGTCGCACTGCCTTACTTGGAATATCTTGGCACTGGAACGCTGACCCCGAACCAAGTCAAGGAAGAGTTCTACAAACTTGGGTGTTCGTTCTCGGTTTCAGTGTCAGAAGATGAAATGTATGTGCGTCTGTCAGGTTTGCAAGAAAATTTTGAGAAGGCAGTCGAGCTGTTTGAGTCGCTTCTGCTTGATGCACAGCCCAATCCGACTGCGCTTAAAAATTTAGTCCAAGACATTCTGAAATCACGCGCGAATCAAAAACTCAACAAAGGCATTATTCTGAACCGAGCGATGGTCAGTTATGCCAAGTATGGTAAACTTTCGCCGTTCACCTACATTCTCTCTGAATCAGAACTTAAAGCCCTGACGCCCGAAGAGCTGACGACATTGATTCAATCGCTGTTAAGTTATCGCCATCGCATTTTATTCTACGGTTCAATATCCAGAGACGATTTTGTGAAAAAGATGAGTCAGCTTCACCGAGCACCTCAAATCCGTAAGCCTGTTCTGCCGAACAAGGTGTTCTCTGAACTGCCGATTAACGAAAACTGCGTCTATTTTGTCGATTATGAGATGAAGCAAGCGGAAATTTTATTCTTGGCGAAAGATGTGCCGTATAATCCTGAACTGGCGGTACTATCACGGTTTTTCAATGAGTATTATGGTGCGGGCATGTCGAGTGTTGTGTTCCAAGAACTTCGCGAGTCGCGAGCGTTGGCGTATTCGACGTTTGCTTACTTTCAAACGCCATCGCGTAAAAACCGCTCGCACTATGTTGTATGTTACATCGGCGCGCAAGCCGATAAACTCAAAGAAGCTATTGAGGGCATGATGGAACTCAACAATAAAATGCCTGAGGCTGAATTGCTCTTTAATTCAGCACGCGATGCGGTGGTGTCTCAAATTCAGACCGAACGTATCACAAAAGTTGATGTGCTGTATCAATATGAAGCGGCAAAAAAACTTGGTCTTGATTACGACCTTCGCCGCGACATTTACGAAAAATCCAAAACGCTCACACTTGATGACCTCAAAGCCTTTCACGCCAAGCATTTCCAAGATCGCAAATACGCCTTTTTAGTCATTGGCAAAGAAAGCACTTTGGATATGAGTGTCTTGGAAAAACTCGGTCCTGTGCAAAAACTGTCGCTCTCTGAACTCTTCGGCGAAGAGCAAGCCCGCGCTCATTGAAAAAGAATCATTTAAGGTTTTGATGATGATTACATCAGCCGAATTTGTTAGGAGCGTTGTCAAGGTTGAAGACTTGCCAAAAGACAATTTTCCTGAAATTGCGTTTGTTGGACGTTCTAATGTAGGCAAGTCGTCGCTTCTGAATGCGCTGATGAAAAAGAAACTGGCTTACACAAGCGCAACGCCGGGCAAGACACGTGAAATCAACTACTTTCGCATCAATCAAAAATTTTATTTCGTGGACTTGCCTGGCTACGGCTACGCCAAAGTCTCGAAAGCAGAGCAAGCGCGATGGAAAGAATTATTGGAAGCCTATTTGCAAAACCGCCCGCAGTTGAAATTGTGTTTGCTTCTTATAGACGCTCGCCACCCAACAATGGAAAATGACAAACAAATGGCAGAGTTTCTATATTTTTATGGGCGACGATTTGCAATTGTGCTTACAAAAATGGATAAACTTAAAAAACAAGCAGAGCGCAAGAACTCTCTAACAGTGTGCGCGTCGTTCTTTTCAAATTATGAGTTCATTCACTCTGTCTCCGCACCGCGCGGCGAAGGCGTTTTAGACCTTATCAAGCACCTTTCATCATACCTTTCTTAAAGACGCTCATTTCGTAGTTTTCACCAAAACCATTTTTCAATGAACATTGCGATAGCCGCTTCTGAATGTGCGCCGTTTGCGAAGACGGGCGGACTTTCCGATGTCATCGGGTCTCTTCCCAAAGCCCTTGCCAAATTAGGTTGCACCGTCAAAGTGTTTATTCCCAAATACTCGGTCATCAACGAATCACAATATCCGATGCGGCTCGACCTTTCCATCGGCGAGATGCAAGTACGCGTGGGCGGATTCCCGAGAACCGTGCGCGTGCTTAAATCGAAACTCCCTGGCTCTGATGTCGATGTCTACTTTATTGATTGTCCTCACTATTTTCATCGCGCACGCATTTATACATCGGATTGGGACGAAGATGAACGGTTTATCTTGTTCCAAAAAGCTATTATTGAATCTTTGCAACGCCTGCAATGGGCACCTGATGTGATTCATTGCAACGATTGGCAAACAGGATTGCTGCCACTTCTTTTGCGCGACAACTACGGCTGGGATAGGCTCTTTGATAAAACCGCAACTGTTCTCACAATTCATAACATCGCCTATCAAGGCTGGTTTTCTCGCGAAGCCGGAATCCGTGCCGAACTCCGACAAGAACACCTTGACAAAGGCGGACTTGCCGAATGGGGCGGCGGCACCAACTTCCTCAAAACAGGCTTAGCAACCGCTGACCTGCTCACAACCGTCAGCGAAACTTACGCTCGCGAAATCCTCACGCCGCAATACAGCAACGGCATGGACATCGTACTTCACTGGCGAAAAAACGACCTCTACGGCATTCTCAACGGCATCGACGACGAACTCTGGAACCCACAAACCGATAAGTATATTCCCTTTCACTTCTCACTAACCAATATGGACGGCAAAGAGAAAAACAAACGTTTCCTGCTTGACCAAACCCACATCAATTACAATCCCGATATTCCGCTCATCGGTATCATCTCACGAATGGTTGCACAAAAAGGCTTAGACCTCATCGAGAAAGAATACTACTGGCTCATGCAGAAGAAAGCACATTGGGTCATTTTAGGCAGTGGCGAAGACCGTTTTGAAAATTTCTTTACATGGCTGGCTCATGAATTCCCACATAAAGTTTGGACATACATTGGCTTCAACACGGAACTGGCGCATCTGATTGAAGCCGGTGCCGATATGTTTCTGATGCCCTCTTACTACGAACCCTGCGGCTTGAACCAAATGTATAGTCTTCGATACGGCACGGTGCCGATTGTGCATAAAACGGGCGGACTTGCCGACACCGTGCAAGATTGGGACGAATACGCCTACAAAGGTCAGTTCATCGGCAACGGCTTCTCATTTGAAGAGCCAAGTGGTTTTGCACTTTCCAATGCCGTTCATCGTGCGATTGAAGCCTATCATCATAAACCGCTCTGGCGCACGATTCAGCGCAACGGCATGATGCGAGACTTTTCTTGGAACAACTCCGCACGCAAATACATTGACCTTTACAAACGCGCCGCGCCCAGTCATCTCTGACTTTACACATTTTAGGTAAATCCTCGCGTCGAGTGCGTCATTGAAGTGCAAGATAGGCGACCTCACCCTGACGCTCTCCTCTTAGGAGCCTTCGTAGGAGACGGACGTCCGCGATAGCGGACAAGGTGAGGTCACGCTGTCATTACCAACAAAAAGCTGCAACATCAGGGGCAAAGTAAAAGCGCCACTGGTCATACCTCAAATTATGTTGATAGCGATTGGTACGCCTGCGCAAGAGAAGCCCGAAGTCTTTGTTCAGGGGGCATCATAATTGAGGATGGCACAGTTCGCCTCTGGAATGTTCAGACAAGCAAAGAACTTGCGATGTTTGTCAGTTTCACCGACGGCGAATGGGTTGTCATCACGCCCGAGGGCTACTACAACGCCTCACCAAACTCTGAAACTGTTCGTCTCCGAAACATTCTTCACTGACGCGGACTTACAGACGCAGATGCTCATAACATCCTATGAAAGTGTCGCGCACTATCAAACTGCTCACTGATTTTTGAAAAAACATCAATTCGCGTTATCTTCGAATCCTTAC
>Ga0308402_1000591_pt1 | contig 10721 bp, 13 predicted proteins | sample HotsprSampleOSM2_FD_203471 | JGI IMG/M metagenome (GOLD analysis project Ga0308402, IMG submission 203471) | Hot spring phototrophic mat microbial communities from Octopus Spring, Yellowstone National Park, Wyoming, United States - 20060913_OS-M2 ... | reverse complement strand
GGCGTTGGTCAGCGCGCGTGCGCTCATCAAGCGAGAGCACGTCTGCTGGCGATAGGCTGATTCCAGCGTGACGACTAAGCAACACGCGGCAAACTTCCGGCTCGCTCATCTCGCATGAGACGATGACGACGGAATGGCCGGCGCGCGCGGCAGCCAGAGCCATCTGAATCATGAGCGTAGTCTTGCCGGCCCCAGGCTTACCAGCTACCACGGTCAGCCGGCCAGGACATAAACCACCCAAGATGCGGTCAAACGCGCTTAGGCCAGTAGGGATGCCAGGCAATCGCTCGCCTGCGGCGTCATAGTCAGCGACGCAGCAGAGAAGGGCGTCAGTGAGCGATAAAGCTTGGTGAGCGCCTGTCGTGAGCGTAGATATCCTGTTAGATGCGTATGTGGGCAGGTTGTCGCGGCCTTGCTTGGCGGCTTCGATGATGTCCTGCGCGATGAGTATCGCTGTGCGGCGTTGCCAGTCACGGTAAACGATTTCAGCGTAATGCTGGACGTTCAGCGCGTTAGGGACGACGCAGCAAAGCTGAGCGATGTAAGGTTCGCCCCCTGCTTCTTCCAGATGTTCTCGTATGCGCAACTCGTCGGAGAGTGAGAGAAGGTCGACCGGGCAGCCGCGCCCGAACAACCCCAGCATCGCTTCAAAGATGCGCTGGTGACGCTCTTCCCAGAAGTGCTCTGGCTTGAGCATATCAGCCAGCACTGCCAGCGCTTCCTGGTCGATGAGCGCTGAACCTAAAGCGGCTTGTTCTGCTTCTTGGTTGTAAATGGGCGTGATGTCAATAGGGGTTGGCTTAGTTCCGTTTCTGCTTGCGTACATATCCGCCTCTCTCCTCATCGTAAACCAGCTCGTATTCCTGCTGAATCGAGCGAATGGCTTTCAGGTTTATCACTGCGCCCGGCCAAGTGCAGGTTAGGCCGGCTTTGCTGGCTTCTTCTCGTGCTGCTTTGAGCCGTGCTTCGTCGCAGCGCAGTTCGTGCAGCGTCTCGGCGGCTTTGGCCCAGCGCGCCTTGTCGGCCTTCGTTGGCATGACCTCAAAGACGCGGGCGAAGGAGAGGCACTGCGCCTCAAGGTGTGGTGGGAGTGACCATGCGCGGATGGTACGCTCGGCTGGGTCTTGTCCTTCCAGCCTGGCTAACACGTGGTCTAGGTAGTCACGCATCTTGTTGTTCTGGTTTTCAGAAGAGGACGCGGGCGCGCGCGACACGCGCCCCCCCTCTCTTTCTTTCTTTTCTTTCTCTTTATTTTGTGGGTGCAGAAACTGCACTACCTGCGGTGCACTTTCTGCACTAGCAGTAGTGCAGAAACTGCACCGCTCATTGGCACCTGGTGCAGTATTTGCACTAGATACCGGTGCAGTTTCTGCACTTCCGGTAGTGCAATTAGTGCACTGGTCGCCACCTTTCAGCTCATCCGCCGGTGCACCTTTTGCACTAGCGACCGGTGGCACAATGCACTTGTAGGACGCCGGCTTGTTGCCTTCCGCGGGTTTTGTCTGCACAACTAATCCGCGTTTCATTAGCCCTCTCAGCGCAGCGATCACACTATGCCTTGCAAGTCCTGTTATCTTCTCAATCTGAGACAAGCTAATCTCGTCGCTCTCCTTCTGCCAGCCTACCGTTTTGCGCAAGATAACAATAAGAACCTTTGTCTCCGCGCCCGATAGTTCTGCTAAATGCTCGTCAACGTAGATGTTAGGAAGTGCTGTGAAAGGTTCCATTATTCAATCTCTTGGTATGACGCACTTGTAGGACGTTGGCCTGATACCTTCTGCGGATTTTGTCTGCGCAATCAACCCGCGTTCGAGTAGTCCTCGTAGTCCGGAACGTACGCTGTTTCGTGCAAGACCCGTCATCTGCTGAAGCTGTTCGATGCTGATCTCGTCACTATCCTTCTGCTCACCAAATGTTCTACGTATAATGGCAAGAAGGACCTTTGTCTCTGCGCCCGATAGTTCTGCTAAATGCTCGTCAACGTAAACATTTGGCACGAATGTGTATTCGTCTCTCATCGCTTCTCTCCTGGCATCACGCACGTAGTGCTATAATCACGTTGCACCTCCGCCGCTTGTCGGCTGTTGATCTGCCCCGGATGCCGCCCCTTCCCCAAGAGTCACGGCATCCGGGTTTTGCTTAGTCACCTTCTTTTTGCTCCTCAAGAGCTTTCAGGACCACAGCACGGACAAAGTCGGAAGCTCGGCGGTATTCCCGCGCCGCCGCGCGCTCGATTGCTGCCCGCTCCTCTGGTGTGACGCGGACGCTTAGCGTAACGGTGCGCCTATCGCGCGTTTGCTCTGTTGTCCCTTCCATGTCACACATTATAACTCAATCGCTTCACATAGAAGCGAGTTATCCACAGCCTCCCTTGTTTTGGTGTTGGGTGTTGCGCAGCGCAATCGTCATTCTTCATTCCCTTTTGTGATCCAGGCAGTAAACCCATTGCGGTAATCGAACACGTAGTGAGTCTCTGCGCCCAGCGAGATTTTGAGCGCACGCGCGTGGCGACGCCCCAAAATGTCCACCTGCGCCGTCTCGTCGTGCGGCATCTGCTCGAAGGCAAGACGCAGCGGCCTACTCCTCACGAGCATTTCTGCGCTGTACAGGGCGATTCCGCCCAGTGTCACGCCTTGGATGCTCAGCCCCTTGTCGTTGATAGTCACTGTCTTCGCTGCGTCATCATCCTGGAGAAGACTTAGTGCCCAGCGCAAAGTCCACGTCTCGATGATGACGCTAGCTAGGCTTTTGTGTCTCTCCATCACCTCGCAGATGTGGGGATGGTTGTGCTTGAAACCGTAGAGCAGCGCGACGTTCTCGATTTCTTCAGCGGATTGTAGACCGGCCAGACGCTCGCACGACACTACGTAACGCGCCTTCTTTCGAGTCTTCGTTGGCCACACGTACTTCGCGGCTTGCTCTGCGTTGGACGCGAGCAAGTACAGCCGGCTTCGCTCAGTCCCGACGACAACGTCAAAGGATGCGCAGTACAGAAGGTTCTTAGGATAGGTGTTAGGGTTCATCTGTTTCTCCTTTTGCTTTGTGGCAGGTGATCTGCCACGGATTCACGTTTCAACAGCCACCGTGCGAGATGCCAGGTGATGCCGTTCAGCTCGATGACCTCGTGTTGTGGTTCGCGCGCCAGGAAGATGAATGCTTCGCGCGCGAGCGCAACCACTTGCGCGATGTCGTCAGCGTCTGGCTGGCGTTCGATACGCCCGATGGCCAGATACTCTCGCGGCTGGTAGCTAAGCGCCAGACCTGGAGCTATAAAGCCCTTGAGCGGGCGCTCCTCACGGAACGCTTGCTCAAGGGCGTGCGTTGAGATCATAGTCGCTTTGCGCTTCGAGTCGCGGCAAAGCGAACTCGATTAGCTCGCGTGCAAGCTGGCTGATGCTGATGCGCCGCGCGCGCGCGAGTACCTTGATGCGCTGCTTAAGCTCCGGGTCAACGTAGCACCCCAGCAGGTGCTTCTTAACAACCTGTTCCTGTTCCCAGTTTCTCATGCCCATATTATATAACATCGCGCTCGCCTTACTGGGTTAAACCTTAGAGTTTGATAAGAAATCCCTTACCCCTTGACATCGGGTCGCCTGCCCATATAATATCACATCATAACCAGTCCTAAAGGAGGAAACCAGATGGACCAGATAACCAGTAACCAAACGACGAACGAGACTCTAGACGACCTTGTAAAGCGCGGTCTGGCGATCCGCCAGAAGCGAATCGCAGAAAACCGCATCCGCCAACTGGCCGAAGAAGCGGCTCGCGCCGCTCAGTACGCCGAAGATTACTGTCTGATCTGCAACCTTCTTCCCCCATCGCTTGCTCAACTGGCAAAGGTGGAGATACGCGGGAAGAACGCTGATGTCTATGTGACTCAGCCCTTCCCAGGGTCGGGAACCGTAAAGGTTAACGCGAAGAAGGACGCATACGGGCACTGGTCGCTATGCGACTACGAAGCCACAAACCCTGATGGGTACTACCTCAAGCTTCAAACGCTCGAGGAATCAGTTGCTTACGCATCTGGCGCTTTGGAGATTTAACTATGAGCGAACTATCTATTACCCCTTCGATTACCACCAGCGTTCTGGAACGCGCGCTTATCTCTGGCGATCTTTCCGGGCTAAACGAGGCGCAGCGGCTCGAATACTACCGAGCCGTTTGTGAATCGCTCGGCCTTAATCCGTTGACGCGCCCGTTCGAGTATCTCAAGCTCAACGGTCGTCTTGTGCTGTATGCCACTCGCGCGGCAGCCGATCAATTGCGCTCGATTCACGGGATAAGCATCTTGGACGCGCATATTGAGCGCAAAGATGAGCTGATAACTGTGACCGTTCGCGGACGCACACGCGATGGGCGCGAGGACGTGGAAATCGGCGTTGTCTCAGTAGCCGGCCTGCGGGGCGATGCGCTCGCCAACGCCGAGATGAAAGCCCTAACCAAGGCTAAGCGCAGGCTTACTTTAAGTCTTGCTGGCCTTGGCTGGCTTGACGAGACCGAGACCGAGACTATTCCAGGCGCTCAGCGCGTGACCGAGTCTCAGCTTTCACCCTTACCAGACGAAGTTCAAGAGCTACGCCAAAGGCTGGCAGATGCGGCAAGGAAGCTGCCCGAAGATTCCCCTTTGCGCACCCAGGCGCGCGAAGCGTGGAAATCTGGTGACGTTGACGCCATGAGAGAAGCCCTTGACGTGATCTCCAAAGAAGATGCCGAGTAGCTAGCACAAGACTAACGCCGGCGGCGCTTGCTACGCCGCCGGCGCATCCAAGGAGAAAACCATGTACAGTAACTCGCGTTTTAACTCAGCTAAAGTTGCTCTCGCTTGTAGCATTGTGCACTCTCCAGATAACCCTATCGAGCGCGCCGAAACTGCCTTCCTCCGCCACCTGCTGTCTACGGCGGCAGAACAGGGCTACGTGACGTGGGATGACATCCAGCGCGCCATAGAGAATAGCGTCGTGCTGAATGAGCTTGAGATGGACCCAGAAAGTGCCTACGATTTCCTCGCTTCGCTTTGGAGAATAGGCGATAGATACGTTGGTGAACTCTCGCCCTACCAGGCACAAGAGCTACGCCAACTGCGCCATCTGTGCCTAAGCGCAGCCAGTGGTGACAAAACGGCGCTCGAAAAGATCGCAGAACTGGTTTAATTCGCCGCGCTTTACATCTTTGATGGCAGGTCGCCGGCGTTTACCAGGGCTGGCGACCTGCTCACGATAAACTAACGACAATGATACGTTTACGCGCATTACGCAGAGCCGTTAAAAAGGCAGGGTTGGCGGACGCTCCGGTAAAGTCTGCACTAGAGACTATCGCTGATATGCCAGAAGCCAAAAAATATCTTCTAACGCGCAGAAAGCTTCGCCTTATGCTTTACAAGATTCAACTCGGCCCGTACGCCGAAGAACTGTTAAATCGCGCAGGATACCGCGTTGAGATGTCGCTCGCAGACTTTGCCTATCTTGCTAAATACGATAAAACACTCTTGGAAGTAGTGGTCTCGATTATTGTTTACCTATATAGCGATGCTTAGCTATCGCCTACCAAGATACACTAAGAAAATGTCCACTATATTCAGCGTAAAACTCCCTGTTCCAGCAGTGTTCGCAACGCGCACCCAGTAGTTTGCGCCACCCGACGGAATGCCCACCCGCCGTGTACCACCTGTGAAAAACGCAAAGCTTGGGTGCAGGTAATACGGTTGAGTAACAAGTGGCCACTCGTGAAACGGCGATGCTTGTCGCATCAGCACGTTTATGTTTCCAACTCCGTTCGCATTACATACAACATTGACCGTGTAGCCGATGACGCCAGCCTGCTTAATTCTCAGCGCTTGAGCCGAAGAAACGTACTCAAAGATGTTGCCTCTAACTTCATACACCGCCGTCACGGGTATCATGACATCGCTGTTTGCTGGAACGTTGGCCGATCCCACCCACTGCACCCGCGCCGTAGCAGGCGCGAAGCTATCTCCACGCTCCAAAAGGTCTATGCGTTCGCTGTTCATATCTGCACCACCCCTACCTCAGCGCTTGAAACCTGCCCACCCGTAACCACGTATCGCTCACTTACCACGTGCGCGATGCCGGCGCATCTCTGGTTATCTCCAGCAACGAGGAACACCTGATCTCCAAGCCGCGGCATCGCCTGTGAGTAAGCTTGCCCCGACCCAGCTTCGACCGGTCGCCAACGCATGAGCGCAGCTTGCGCTGCCGCCGACGTGCCGGTTGCCCGTCCGTCAAGCCGACCTTCCCAGTACGTCCAGCCGTTGAACAGCCCGCGCGCCGCGCGCGCCCTGGTTACGTCCCTGTCTTCTCCGTGACCGTAGCCCAAAGCCACTCCAGCGGTTGGCTGGCTTCGGTCGTACACCCATGCCTCGTGCTTGATAGAGCCAGCCCAGCGCGGGCGGAATAGCCCGTTTCGCGGTAAGCCGTGAGCAAACACCAGAGCGATGGATGGTTCGACGCCGTAGTTGCCTGTCGCGTCCTTCACTGCGCACCATCGCCCGCACTCAAACCACCATACCAACGGAAAGCCCTGCGCATGAGCCAGCCGCGTGATTTCCTGCGCGGCTTCCAACCTAGAAGCCCATGCAAACGACGTGCTGACGTTCACGCTTGGTGGCACGTTGTCCGGCGTGATGATCCAGCGATCGCGGAAGCTGAGCGCAAAAGAATGCACCGGCACATACTCTATCGGCCTAAGCGAGCGCAACACCCCCGCAGCAGCATCGCCGTTCCACTGCGCATCACTTGTGCCCGCGTACCTCTCAGGATAGTAGTCGCGCAGATAGCGAAGGAACGTCTCGCCGCGCAAGACATAGTAGGTGTTGCGTCGTTCGACCGCAGTGATGAAGTAAACCTCTCTGCGACCAGGGAGCATCACCATCAGCACGTCGCCGTACGCGCTCAGGTCGTAGCTTGGTGGACCTACTCTTATCTCCAGCTCGCACTCTGCTACTTCCATCGCGCGCCGCTCAAAAGAGCCGCTGAGTGCCAGTGCGCCAGTGCGCGTGCCTGGACTCCTGAGCGACGTTAATGCCAAAATTGCTTCAGCGCCAATCATGCTTGTATCTTATAAGCCCTACTTGAAATGACGGAACACTTCTGTCCACCGCAAACCAGTAACGGTCTATATTAAAGTCTTCTGAGCCAAGAAAAGCTTTTTCATATCGCGTTCCTGGTAAAGGTGTAAAGCTCCCTCCCGTGTGATACTTAGGTTCATAATCGGTGTTTGTGTATTGTGGGTCTATTACCTCGCCGAGAATTTCTGTATCTACCTTGCTGTAGAAGCTAAACACTTTGAAATTAATTCCGCCCAGCGTTGGCACGATTTCCGCCGTGGTTCCGTCATTCAGTAAAGGGTTAACGTTAACTGTTAACGGCGTCCACACATTCGCTGTCGCGGTGTAGCCTATACACATGAGATTGCCCACTCGTCGTACAGCAATACTGTTCGCACTTGCTGTGAACAGCGGCATTGCCGTTCCGTCATCACCAAGCCGAAATGCCTTTCGCGGTTCACTGGTAGCAAATGCGAATCGCTCCACAGCGCAACCGTCTTGCACAGAGCCGATGTTCACGGTGGGGTAGGCATATGGCACGATGCCGCTCAGGTTTCTTAGACGGCACAGCGTGTTGAACGTGCGCCCGGAGTGGATCCATGATTCAGCGCAGATGGTCACGTCGTCAATAGGCGATGATTGATCAATCTCGAACGGCCCCCACGAGGACGCGCCTTCCGCGACAAAGTAGGGCGCGACCTGACCGCTCCACACCGCGACCCAGCTTTGTGATGGCGACGGCGCGCGATACGCGATTGCGACGCCGATGTTGTCTTTAATCAGCACATCGCGGATGCGCCCACCGCCTGGGAAGACGGCACTGGTCGGGAACGGAGAGAACGTGTTGGTGATGACCCCATTAACGTTGGTGATGACCATTCCTGCTAAGCCGGTCGTGGTTTGGTACTGGCTGAACTCGCCTACCGATGCATACTGGTCGCCGAACCTTCTGACGCGAGACGGCGTACTGTTGAAATTGCCCAACACCGTCGGGGAAGAAGAAGGGTAGGTGAATCGAACCAGCTGATTCACGCTTTGTGCAATAGCAATGATGCTCCCATCGTGCGCCACGCAGCCTCGCAAGGTGTTCGCACCTGATACAGATCCAATAAGCGCAGCCGCGCCGCCCGTAGCAGGCGCGCGCCAGACCTGCGTAGTGGTGAAGATGACCCACTCGTTTGAGGCTTCTCGGTAGTCAATGCTGTTGATTGCTTCCGTGATCCCGGTGATCGGCGTGAAGGTCATCGTGCTCAGGTTTACCACGAACGCGCGACCGTTTAGCGTGCTGTTGGACGCTGAAACCGTAGGAATAATGGGCTCTATCCAGTACACCCTACGACAAGCAAAGCGCATCGTCACCGTGGCGCGATACTGGTCGTCCTCAAACTGCGCACTCATCTGCTCGAGAATGACCTCTATTTGATTCCACAGACCGGTGACTGGTGATTTAACCAACAGCTCAAGCGGAACTTGTGTTTTTCGAAAGCGCACTTGTTGTTCTAACCTTCGTATAGCCAAGTGCAGGTTTTGCATACTCGTCCCCTGCACGTCAAGCACGATGACGATGCGTCTCGCGCGTCCTTGCTGGCCTGCGATCAACGTGCGTCCACCAAGAGCTTCTCGTGTGAGCACTTCAACTTCATCTATCAGGTCGCCCTGGAAATCGCGTAACACCCATGAGTATTGACCTGGCACGTTGTAGTAGTGAAGTTGTATTGTGTTTAGATTTAATGGCCCATAAGCTAGCTCTATCTCCATCCTAGCCTCCTCATCAACTCGAAGTCGCTTATCACGCCCTGCGAAGACGTAGCGTTCACGTTGAGCATGTAGTTGTTCGTCACGTTCTGAGTCGCAGGCTGCTGTTGGCCACCTGCGCCGAATGGAAAGCGAATGCTGCTAAGAGCATTGCTGACCGCTTGTGCCACGTTCAGACCAAGATTGCGCACGCTGAGCAGCGCGTTGTTCACTCTCTCGATGAACGACAACACGCCTGTCAAGTTGACGCCGATTAGGTTGCCGACCGTCTCCACCGTACCCCGTATAGCGGTCGTCACTAACTCACGCAGGTTCTTCACGCTGTCACCGAGATAGCGAACAAAGCCGTCAACATCACCGCGCAGTAGCGCAGCAATGGCGCGGATGAATGATGATAAAGTCTGTAAAGCTTCTCGAATCACAGCACCGAAGTTTCTAGCGAAGGAAAGTAGCGCGTTGCCGATCTGCGAAACAAGCGGCGCAAGCGCCCTTAGCACGTTCTGAACGTGCGGCACAAGAGCTACCAATAGCTGGCCAATGGCAAGTAACACTTCCTCTGCCACTGGTTTTAGATCAGCAAAGGTTTTAGTGAGAATCGGAAACGCCTGCACGGCGAGTATCTTTACCTGATCAAAGATGCCTCGCAGAATCGGCGCAACAGCTTCTCCGAGCATAGCTAACCCAGCTCGAATCGGCATAAACATCCGGCCTAGCTCTTCGCCGGCCATGCGCGCCGAATCACGAAGAGCCGAAAAGTTAATCTGGCTAACTGCTATTTTAATATCATCTATTGCGATGCTTATTTCCTCAAAATCAATAGTCTTCATAATGCTATTCACCACGCTGGCCAGCCCTTCAAAAAACAGCTTGAGCGCAGAAGCCAGCGCATTGATGATGGGTTCAAAGTACAGCTCTTCTTTTATAGCTTCTATAAAGCGACCAATTTTTAACAGAATACTACTGATGCCTTCCCCTATCCTCTCAAAAAACTCGACAAATTCGTCTTGCTCTAGAAGAGATATAAGCGCTTCCATGACTCTTGTTAGGCCCGGAAGCAGTTTCTCGCCAAATGCTAAAGCGAGTGAATCGACGACATTGTTGAGAGCTTCCTGCGCGCCCTTAAGCCCGCGCATGCGCGCTGCGGCAAGGTCTGCTGCCGCGTTCGATTTGGTAACGGCCTTGTACATCTCGTCGTAGGCATCCACGCCAGCCATAAGGATGATGTTTGCCGCGCGGATTGCGTCTGTGCCGAAAATCGTAGAGAGTGTGAAGTTGCGCTGGTCCTCGTTGAGTTTCGATAGAGCGCGAGAGAACTGATCGACAATGTTCCGCATTGGCAGCATCCTGCCTTTAGCGTCGGTCAGTTTGATGCCCAGCTCTGCCATCATTCCAGCAGCTTTGTCTGTCGGCGCGACCAAGCGCAGCAACATCGTCTTTAGGGACGTGCCGGCATCGCTACCTTGGATGCCGGCGTTCGCCATCATCGCAAGCGCTGTGATGGTTTCCTCAATGCTCCTGTTACTCATCGCAGCAACTGCACTCGCCATCTTGAGCGAATCGGCCATGCTGGTCACGTCAGCCGCGCTCGCGTTCGCGGAAGCCGCTAACAGGTCCGCCACACGAACAGCCTGGTCGCCTTGGAGATTGAAAGCGTTGAGAGCGCCGGCCACAATCTCAGCCGCGCGTGCAGCTTCAAGCTGTCCGGCGGCGGCCAATTGCAATGTCCCTCTCGCTGCCGCCATGCTCTGCTCTACATTCAAGCCGGCCTTTGCCAGCGCCGTCATCGCCTTAGCAGCATCAAGCGCAGATGCAGCAGGGATGGTTGCATCTGCACCAAGTTGCTTTGCGAGCTCCGAGACTTTGCGCATCTGCTCGCCAGTTGCGCCACTCACTGCTTGTA
>Ga0308402_1000588_pt1 | contig 10733 bp, 7 predicted proteins | sample HotsprSampleOSM2_FD_203471 | JGI IMG/M metagenome (GOLD analysis project Ga0308402, IMG submission 203471) | Hot spring phototrophic mat microbial communities from Octopus Spring, Yellowstone National Park, Wyoming, United States - 20060913_OS-M2 ... | reverse complement strand
CGATAGTGTGTAATATGTAGACATGGAAAGCACCATCAGCACAGATAAAGCCGCAAAACTCTTTGGAATACAAGGCCCGGCGCTACATCTCATCACCGCTGATCGCTGGTATCCAAGCAGCCGACTGTAATCCATCTGTGGTTGTAAGAACGAGGCGCTGACAGAAAATGGGTGTGCTCTCAATGTGATGCGCATCACGACCGCGACCTCAATGCAACGCTGAAGATGAAGCGGGAAACTGCCCTACCCGTGGCGAGTCTGACCAGCAATGGCGGCGCTGCGTCGGGGCCCTCCCCGCTGTAGTCGGGAAAGTCAGGCCTCTCAGATACGACGATGGTCAGCCAGACACGTCGGGGCAGGAAGAGAACCGTGCGCGCCTTTGCGCGCTTTCTTGATAGCAGATGAGCAATCCAGGGTCGACTGGAGGCTGACGTGGGAAACAGGCAACAGGCGATTGGCGCTCAGGAAGGGCAGAGCTTTGATCTTCTGGTAGGTGGGTGCAAGAGTATATGCCGCGCGCCGCAACTGGATCAAGCGGTTGGCTTTCGTCCAGCGGGAGAGCTGACGACAGAGGTCGGCGGGGTTCACCAGCCCAGCGATCAGCACGGCGGCCTTGAATTAACATCAGTTCGGATTTACGCGATCCTGAGCAATTGACCCTGCCTGCCGATACTAGGAGCGGGCATGCTACATGCGAGTTGGCACGACTTTCGATAGTTTTATAGTAATCAATTGGCGAAAGTCTACGCAGATATCTCCGCGCTTTTGCGCGAGCAAGTAGGCAGAAGGCGCGGATAAATCCGAACTCACGTTGAATTAAGTTCGAGCAGGCGGGTGCAGTTCACGCGAGTATGTTAGCGCGAACGGCAAGTTAGTGCAACTGATTGGCCAGCCGGCGTGCCAGTAGCACATGATCTCCACAAGCTTCGCGAATGTCATCTAGGTGTGTTACGTGACATACACTTTCGTCACAGGGCGCGGACGCGGTTTCGTGCGTAAGCAGGTCCATCAAGCAACTGCTCTAGATAGAGTTTGAGAGCCATGCATTGGTCAAACGTCGCCTGATCATAAGCGCCCCCAGCCGGGTTGGCGGTATCTATAAGTTAGGACTTACGCAGTTAGCAGGAAGGGAACCCCACATATGGGAGTGATCGGCCAAAACACCCCATATATAGCGGTTGGAATGACCCAGTGAGGCCCCAACTGCGTAACTCCTAAAGTGATTAAACAGCGCCAGGAGTTGTCGGAACGACATTGCGCGTGGTCTAAGGTCTTGGGGTGTTGGGCAAGAGCGATCGAACGCATCCATTTCACGATGCGGAGCTTCAATGGTCGCCTGACGCTGGCCTTTTCCAATCTGGTGGCGATGTATTGCCGCCTGGGAGGACCTGGGCTCTCACCTGGCCCGACCGCTCAAGACGCTGCGTCTGTAGCGTTGGCTACTACGCTCATCGCTGGACTCTGTTTGCTTGGGAGCGTGGCACCACCTGTCAGCACTGGACAGGAGGGGCATCCCTCCGTGCAAGGCGAGGTAAATATTTAAGCGCTTGTAGACTGCGCGCTTAAATCCTGAGATTGTCAAATTGTTACTGGGCCAAACGGGCGGTTACTAATTTTGAGTATAATGACGTGACTGGGCGATATAGCTATTCGTATCAATTTGATGATAAGGGAGCTAGCATTCCTATATCGTGGCAACTGGCGGCGCTTCCTCTGTGTGCTGGAGCGCCTGAGGCTGGTTGATTTTCCTGCTGTGAAATTGGAGCGTCTGATGGATGGCTTTGTGGTCAGCGACGACCCACACGAAAACATGGCCATTGCGTACGCCGGCATGTATTGGAGCATGTATTCGGGTTTCAAGTTGAGCGAGGCGTGTCTGAAGCGGTGGGTGGAACGGCTGATCGGCGCTTGGCCAGCGACGCATAGTGCATTGGTCTTTGCACTGCGCTGGTGGCCGGTGGCCGACCATGGGTTTGAGTTGGCGTCAATTGTCGAGAAGAGCCTGTCCGACAAAGCGCTAACAGTGAGTGATTTCGCAAACCTATCCGGTCGTGACATATTGAAGCTCTTGCAGGCTGCGCGCTTAAATCCTGGGATCGTTAAGGTAGCGCACCATACGGCGCAGCGCGTCCTGCGATGGTCACGGGTCAAGCAGGCGGTTGAGGATTACGCTGACTTGACTGAGTATTGGGTGCGTGGGATGATTGGACCAATGAAGAATATTATTGAACAAAAAAAGTTTGACCTTTACAATATAATTAAATTTATAAAATTTATAACAGAAAACTACGAAAGTTTACATCCCACGGAGAAGAAAAAGTTGGGTAGATATGCAAAAATTTATGTAAAAAAATACAAGGAACACCCTGAGAGCAACAGACTAGTAAAAATTTGTATAGAATACTTCATGGAATATTTTTTGGGGTATGAAAGAATATATAATTTAGATTCCACTTCAACAAAAAATAAAGAAATAGAGGAGTTAGTTTGCTCTTTAGTTTGCTTAAAATACAGAGCGGGATACGAAGAATTTGCTAAAGAATTTAAAAGAATAAAAGATGAAATTATAGCATCAAACCGAAAAGATTACGCAGATTTTCTTGATTATATTATACTACACATTAAAAATGAAAAATTTTCTTTAAACGAATTTCTAAAAAATAAAACATCAAAATATTTTCACGACGCTTTTATTTTTATGTGTAATTTTATTTTTGACGGAGGCCGCCTAAGAAAAATAATAAAAGAAGGGGTGGATTTTTACATATATTCTGGTAATTATGACTATATAAACGAAAAAGAATATATAAAAGAAATATCAAAAATTTATGTAAGCTTCGTTGATCCTATAATTGAGGATGAAGAAGATTTTATAAATTTTATACTAAAAAAATTTAAAAGAAATAACGACAGGCTTCTTGCCTTTTGCGACTCAATAGTGGATTTTGGCGCTGTGAGCGAAGAGTGTAAATTTGAAGTATTAAATCATTTTATAGAAAAAATCAAAAAAAATAGTAAAATTAAAAATTATCTGTCTTCGGCTGATATTATAAATATAACTAAGCTTTACAGAAGAACTAGTATATTTAATAAATTTGAAGATTTTAAAGATATAGAAGAATTTATAAGAGTGCCTTTAATATTATCTAACCGAATGCGCTTTATTATGGATAGACTAATATCGTTAAATATCATGGAAAACATAGAAATAAAATATACAGGCTTTCAATTACTAGATAGAGAAAATTGTGTAAGATTAATAAATTATATAAACTCAATATATTATGAAAAGAAAAAATCAAGGAGTTTGATGGCAAAATATTTAGCATTTATTATCTCGTATGATATTTATTTTTATGAAATTATATTGCCAGTCAAAGATGTGATAAAAAATACAGATAAAAAGACGGCTAGCCTAATAAAAAGATCGATGAAGGATAAATTCTTAGATTATATAGAATAATTTTAAAAAATTATCTTAAATAAAAATAAAAAACGTGAGTTAGGATTAATCCAACCTTCCGCTTCTCGAATAGATTTGCGTATATTTACACATATTGTGGTTATCGCGGCGAGAGGACATAATAAAATCAATAAGTAAAATTGCGCTTATTGCCCCTATAGATGGCGCTCTAACCAAGATTGGTAGATGCAATCTTCTAGGAGTTTTCCTGCTAGGTAGTCAGTCATGCTTTCTCTGCGTGATAGTCCACCCTGGCTGCAAGTATACCATTTATGTAAATCCAAAACAAAGTTAAATAATTAATAAGTAAATATAATTTTATTGAAATTTATTTTAAAACACTTAAAATAATTTTTATTAACTATTAAACGCGCTATTATCTATGCAAGCGCAAGACGAGCCGCATCCGCTGCCCTGTGACGACGAAGTTATCCTTCAGCCCATCCTTATACCCATCCTTCCCCCAGCCAATGCTATAACCCTGACCCACTGCGATCTGCGCGCTGCGGAGGGCAAATCGCCCGTCCTTCCCAGCCACGACGACGATAAGGACTTGATCTGCCTGCCCGCGATACGATCCCCACGTGACGGGCGGCTTGAGCACGGCAAGACGGGCACCCGGCACGCCTTCCCCGCTCCGCGCGTCGACGATCTGCCCCTCAATCACCACCTCCTGGAAAGCCTGCTGCAAGACGTCCGCAGCGAGCGAGACCGGCCTGAGCAGCGAGACGCGGGATGCGGGGAAGCAAGGGTGGGAGGGCTGGAGCGCCTCGTCCGGCTCGCGCAAGCCGGCGACGACCCCGCGGCACTCCTCCTTGACGTAGTACTCGATCAGCGAGGGGATGCCCACCAATCGCTGCTGCTCATCGACGGCTGCGCCGCCGCTAAAGCCACCGCTGAGTCGGGCGTCGACGTGCAACCACCCATCGAAACGGTTGCTGTGGTCATACCGATAACCGAGGAACGGCCCTTCCAGCCGCGTGAGGCGGAAGTTGTGGTTCGCCGGATACCCGTAAATGCGCAATCGGCTGCCGGGGCGCAGCCCTTGAGGAGATCCCAACCTTAAGAACGGCAGGTTGAGGTTTACCACTGGCTGGTCGTGCTTGTCGCGGGCGATCCGCATCACGGCGAGGTCAAGCGCGCGGTTGACGACGAGCGGAACCGCCAAGTATTCCCACTTGGGATGTTTCCCGACCTCGGTCGGCAGGTAAACCGTGTATTCGTGCTTGTATCTATCGGATCGCTTCGCCGTTTTCCTGATGTAAGCCTCCTCCTCCGCCCCGATGTGTATGACGTGGTAGTTGGTCAGGATGACGCCGTCGCGGGAGATCAGCGTGCCGCTGCCGGCGACGAACTGCAGGGACTCGTCCGGAGCGCTGAAGGTGATGCGATGGCCGATCATGACGACGGCCCGCCACTCGTCGGCATAGGCGAGGCGCAAAGGGATGAAGATGGTGACGAAGACGAGGAGGAACCTAGCCATTACTTAGTATTTTCCCGCCTGCGCCGACTAACACCAGCCTTTTCCCTGCGCCTCGGGAAGAGCTCGTCCATGTGCTTACTCCCGTTCCTGAACAAGGTCGCAAAGGGAAACCGGCGCAGCGGGAACAGGGTTTCAGCATTTTTCCGCATAAGTTATTATGGCATTAAAAAGTAGTAGTGAGAGAGGTTGGAGGCACAGGAGGAAGGGAGAGAAGGAATGAGCTGTGCGCATTTAAACAAAATTTTAAAAAATATTTAAAGAAAAAATAAATAAGTCCCGATTAACCTCGCTTTCCGCTTCTCGCGCGGAAATGCGGAGTCGCAGAGATTTATAAATATCGTAGTTCTCACAGCGAGAGAACGCAATGAGTCAATTTGCATCATGGTTCTCTCACCCAGATTGATACATGCGATTTCCTAGAAGTTCTTCTCCTAGGTGACCAGGAATACTTTCTCCTACGTTCTCTGCGTGAGGATCCACCCTGGGTATTAGTTATGTAAATCAGAACTGACGTTCAATACAATATTTTTGAGTTTAAAACAGCCGGGCTTTATCGTGCAGGTTGGCGTGGTTTCTGACGACCGGCGCGCCTAGATCCACGGTGCGCACAGCGCAGCGAGGCAGATCGGGGGCAGGAACGGGATCGGCGTGACGTACTTGCCGCTGGCTTCTTGGATCAAGCTTGGGAGCGTGTAGAACGCGCCCCCTAAGCGCGCCAGGATCTCAGTGCGACGGGCGAATAGCGCTGCGCAGATGTGGGCGACCCCATACACGAAACAGAGCGCGCCAGCGACGAGCAGGAATCGCAGCGCCAGCGCGGGGTCGTTGTATCCTGTCCCGATCAAAAGCAGCACCGGCGGGTCGCCCCCGCCGGTCTCCTGTTCGTCCTGTCGCCTCCCAATGGCGAGCGCCGTGCTCAGGCCATAGAAACTGGCCCCGATTGCGAGGCGGCCCATTGCCGGGGCGAAGCCCTCTGCGACGCCATGCAGGACGACCAGGGCTATGCTGGTGAGATACAGGAGCGGCAGCGCCGGGACGTAGGCGGTCCGCAGGTCGAGCGCTGCGATGACGGCGACTGCGGTCGCCCAGGCCCAGGTCAGGGGCGAGGGAAAGCGGCTCTGGCTCAGCCAGATGGCGGTGTAGATGAGGTACGTCAGCGTGATGCCGATGACCTCGCGCGCGTCCCGCGTGCCCAAGCCCAGCCTCACAAGCAGCGCGTCCAGCCAGCCGAGCAACAGCGGCCTGATCTCCTCCTCTTGGTGATAGAGCTTGCGGATGTCGAGCCAATATATGGCTAGCGCGGCGAGGCATCCGGCTGGGATGAAGACGAGCGGCCACATCTAGTCGCGGAAGGTTCGGTAAAGCGTGTAGAGGGCGAGGAAGATCAGTAACGGGATGAGGAGCGTTGTGATGGGCGGCGCGTATGGGATGAGGTCACGGAGCGCCGATTGCAAACCGGCGACGAACGGGATGCTCTCGTTGTATTGATACACCAAGTAAGCGGCGAACAGGAAGAGGCCGGCGAGCGCGACGCGCCCGATGATGGCGAAGGCCGTCCCGATCAGGTATAGCACGATACCGCCGATGACCACGGCGGCCAAGACGGTCAAGAAGATGTTCGCGTCGATGCCTTCAAGCAAGCGGGAGACTTCTCGATAGAACTCATGCATGGGATCCGTCCTCCGTTCCCGCACGCCATGTCATGCCGTGCTGGTAGATCGAGCTGTAGACGTTGAGGATCTCGTCTGCGCTCATGATCCAGGTCTTGAAGTGGGCGCTGAGCTGGACGATCAAGACGTCCAGCTTTTGCTTCAGGCGCGTGTACATTCCGTCGAGCTCAGCTTCGCTTGGCATGGTCAGCACCCCGCCGCGCTTGGGAAGCATTGGGCGTTCCGGGACGATAAAGGCGAGGTAATGCAGGGGTGGACCGTGCAGCATCAGGTGCTGTTCGTAGAACGAGGCTTGTTCGACGATAAGTTGGAGGTAGTGTTTCAGGACCTCGATGCTTGTCGCGAGGCGTTCGCGCACGGCCTTGCTCAGCTCTGCTTGCTTGTCTTCGGGCAGCGTCCCCCAGCGTGCGATGAAGATTGGTTTTGTGATATAGGCGAGGGTGCGCATGAGGTCGCTGGGCCCGGTGTATGGCGGCTGGCCGACGCGCTCATAGAGCAGGCGACTGAGCTCACCTGTATCGACGCGCTGAGCAGCGAAGTCGTGGAGTTTCTCGGGATCTTCGAACTTTTCGTCCGCCTTGTTTTGTATATACTGAAGCGCGGCAGAGAAAAATTCTGGAATATAGTCATAAACTCTCTGCGTGAAATGCAATATATCATCCCAAAGTTTGTATGATGAGTCAAAATTACCCTTTATCTCCTCAAAGCGCTGCTGTCTACATCCGACAAAGATTTGATAGTCATGCAATGTCTTGGCGAACATCATGGCCAAGCGGGTTTTCTTTTCTTCGATCTCCTCGATTGGCCGCAGCGCGTCGCTTTCGCCTTGTAGTCCAATCCCGCAGACCATGGTGTAGTCGCGGAGGATGACGGCGTGGTCCTTGAAGGTAGCGATGAACGGGACGAGGTCTTGGCTGCGTCCGTAGCGGGCGCGCAGCTCGTCCTGGGGGATCATGCCCGTGTTATGCCTTGCCATCTGCCGTTGTTGCTGTAAGAGATATCGGCGCTTTGGACGATCCCATGATCAATTGACTCGGCTGGGCGCGCCTCAGGCGCTTGGGTTGTTTGCTGGGTGCGCTTGTGGGATTGCCACAGGCGCGTGGCGAGTCGATCGAACTGCTGGGTTGTGAGTGGTCGTGGTGGTTGGTATTGTGGGACGCGCAGGCGGGTGAGGAACTGGGACAATGCCTCGCCGCGCTGGGCGTCCGGGGTCAAGCGGATGAGCTTGCTGCCGATCAGGGGCGCGTTGTCGGGGGCGAGCCAGTAGCGTTCGATGAAGACTGGCAGCGTCGCTTGGCTTGGTGCGCGGAAGAGCTCCATGCAGCGCCGTGTTTCGCTGTTGGCGTTCGGGCTTAAGGCGAGGAACAGGTGCAGGTCGCTTTGCTTATAGGACAAGCGCAGGTCCAAGCCGTAGAGGATTGCGCCGTTCTCGTCATCGACAAACGGGGATCCCAAGCCCTCATTCGTTTTGTTATATAGATCTAAAAACGATTGTTCAGATTCCTTGCAAATGGTGCTGCGCAGCGCTTGGTAGTGCGTCCAAGGCATCAGTGTGAGGAGGATCAGGTCGCTGGACGACCTGTCCGCGAGCGGCACGGTCGTTAAGTAGGCATAGTACATCACTCTGTATTATACTTGCTCTGACGATAAAACCAAGCCGCTTAGCCGATGCCGAGCGCCTGTCCCTGATGCAGGAGGGGCACGATGTGCGGCAGGTAGGGTGGGTGTTGAAGTTTGGGGATGGTTGCTGCGAGGTCAGGGAGCGCCTTCTTGATCGACTCGGCCAAGCCCGGCATCTGCGACTGATAGGACGCCAAATTGGCGAGGCAGGCATTCAGATCGGCGACGGCTTGGGCGTCGATCCGCCGGTCGAGGAGCGCTTGGGCCTTGTCGAGGGCGGCCTCGGCGAGCAGTGCGTGCGGGTAATGGCGCAGGGCGGCTTCGGCGGGGTCAGTCACCCCGTGAATAGAAGCCGCGTATTGGCCGAGGGCGAGAAAGATCGCCCGCTGCGCGATGGGGTTGCCTCGATCTGCGATCTCTCTCCACAAGTATTCTGTATCTATTTGATTTTCAAATACAGCATCGATATGCGTTTTAATGTGTGAGAGGGCGTCGCGGCATTGGTCAGGCAGATGGGCGAGCTCGAGCGCGGCGCTGCGATAGTACAGCGAAGCGGCGTGGTAAGCGAGAGGATGAGAAGTCGCCAGCGCGTCGATCTTCTGGGCAGCTGTGGCGAAGGCTTGTAAGTGGAGATCGGCGGTGGACAACCAATTGTCGGGCGGCGGCTGTACGTTGAAGGCTTCGGACAGGGCGCGGAGGGTGGCTTCGTGATCGTCGTTGAGGCTTGCTTGTAGCTTGAGGAGTGTGAAATATCCCAGGTCGATGCGCATTTCGCCTTGGCTTTCATACAGCGAGCCGAGGGTGCTGTCGCACAACCTGCGCAGGGCATCTGGGTCATTGATATGCTTTTCGAAGAAGGGGAACTTTTCGAGGATGGCCGAGCGGGTCGCCGGGCTGAGGTTCTGGAAGGACTCTTGGGCTTCGATCACTTTGTGCGCTTCGGACAGCGTCCCCAGGTCTTGGGCCGGGAGGCTGGCCTTCAGGGTGGCGATGCAGGCGCTGACCTTGTGTGCGAGGGCTTGGGCAAAACCGCGCGACATCTGCGCTTGCGCGGGGAGGCCGTCGATGAGGGTCTGCAAGGCTTTGCGTTGGCTTGAGGAGAGCCCATATGGGTTTGTAGCCGGGCGCCTTTGGAACAGTTGAGCGGCTTGTCGAATGACTTCGGAGTTCGAGATGTTGTCCAGCGTCGAGAGGAGGTAACCCAGCTTGTTGCGCAGCTCTACGACGCGCTCACGGTCTGTGCTAGTGGTGTTGCTCTCTTCGTTGTGCGCTGTTTGGTCTGCGCTTGGTGGCGAGGGAGCTGTTTCAAGCGGCTCTTCTTTTTTATATTTCTCACAATACTCTTTTGTCTTTAATATTACTTTTTCCATTATGACGTGCATTGGTATATCATCAATATTAGATTCCGTTTCTATAATATTATGTATCTTTAGTATCTTTTCTAATCTATCCTTTGTAATCATGTAATTGCTAAAAGCTTTGTATATACTAGGGGTATATTCATCTCCTCTATTTGCACTGCTATAAAATTTACACAAATCGGATGAAAGTAGATACAAATTATTTAAATTTCCAACGTCGGCGTCCTCTCCTTTTGCATAATATGCCTCGCCTAGGCGGCGGAAGATGTCGAGCATGCTGCTGTTGACGAAGGCATCGTGGATGAAGTTGATGTTGCGGGCGCACAAGTTGCGGAGCTCGCGGGGGGCGTTGGCGAAGAATTTGTCCCGCATATAGGCGTTTAGGATCTCGATGTGCCCGTAAACGAGGTGCAGCAACTCATGCATGAGGGTGAGGTAAATCGCGTCAAGGCTATGGCAAATCGAGACCCAGTACGCAAGACGAGGTATATTATAAGCTATAGACCCATTAATACTTGCATAAGCATTATAAATACCTTCTGGATTGTCAATTTGCATTAAAGGTATATTTCTTAGCTTATTATAAACATCTTTATCAAACATGAGCGACGTGCCGCACGCCGTTGGGGTGTGGGAGACCGCCTTGCACAGGTCGTCGAAAATGTCCAGCATGAGCTTGTGGAACTCGCCGCGCGTCCGGTACAGGTCGCCGAGGACAATGAATGAGCGGTCTACCGGCTGGCTTGGGCGCTTGGCAGTGTGATGGATGAGCTTCACGACGCCACCGCGGCTGATGTGGCGTGCGACATCGTGATCGCGGATGTAGTAGATCGGGAAATATGCAAAGAACGGGGGTAGGGGTTGGTTCCTCAACGGAGGCTGCAAGTCCTCGCTCATTTTGTTATATAGATCTAAAAACGATTATTGAAAATAGTGCTGCGCAGCGCCTGGTAGTGCGCCAAGGCATCAGCGCGAGGAGGACCAGGCTGCTGGACGACCTGCTCACGAGCGTTAAGTAGGCATAGTACATCACTCTGTATTATACTTGCTCTGACGATAAAACCAAGCCGCTTAGCCGATGCCGAGCGCCTGTCCCTGATGCAGGAGGGGCACGATGTGCGGCAGGTAGGGTGGGT
>Ga0308402_1000580_pt1 | contig 10804 bp, 8 predicted proteins | sample HotsprSampleOSM2_FD_203471 | JGI IMG/M metagenome (GOLD analysis project Ga0308402, IMG submission 203471) | Hot spring phototrophic mat microbial communities from Octopus Spring, Yellowstone National Park, Wyoming, United States - 20060913_OS-M2 ... | reverse complement strand
CTGCTCGCCGTGTGGCGGGCCGCAACTACCGCACTGAGCCAGGCGACTACATTGCTCGTGCCGTCGTCACCGGCTTGAGGCCAGCGCAGCGCTACTTCTACCGGTTTGTCAGCGAGGGGTTTACCAGTCCCGTGGGACAGTTCCGCACCCTGCCGGCTCCTGGAGATGGACGACCCATTCGCTTCTTACACATCAGTTGTGCCAACGAGCCTCCCTTTCCTAATTGTGAACGGCTTTTTGGCACCGGTGAACCCGACCAATCCGCAAGTGAGCGGGATCCCAGGGGTAACCACAGGCAACCTGCGCTTTTTGGAGCTGGCGGTGCCCAACTACAACGTTATTGAAGTGTCCGGCAGCCGCTGCACCATTCAAATCAAAGGCCCTACCGGCAGTGTTTTGACGGATCCCTTAGGGCGAAGGGGGGAACTGAATTTGCCGCAATGAGAAGTCGGCCAGACCGATGCGGGAGCTTCGCCGGATTTCTGGTCAGAATTAAGGGATCCCTGCTCTACTCGGGATCCCTTTTTTTGTAACTCTTTTTCGCGATTTTCAGCATGAGATTCTTAAGATCCTTAACGTGATCTGAATCATTCGGGAGAAACGGATCTGGGTGCTAGAGTGTGGGCGTTGAGGTGGATCCCTGTAGAAAATCTATCTCCGTTTTTCAGTAGGAGGGCAGTCTTATGGCTTCGGTGCGGGGCTGGTTGGTGGCAAGCTTAATAGGAGCGGCCACAGTTATCGGGGGCGCTGCCGCCTGGGCTCAGAGCCGTAGTTTGTGGCTTCTTAATGGACAATCGACCGTAGTTACAGGCTATTTCTACCGAGGTGAAAACATCTGGGCGCAGTGCGACCAGGATTGCTTCGATGTGGATCTGGTGCTTTACGATGCCAGCGGTCAGGTGGTGGCTGCAGACGAACTGTTGGACGATTTCCCCATCGTGCAGGCGCCCTACGAGGGCAACTTTTCTGTCAAGGTGATCATGGCTAGCTGTCTCCACCCCAGTGGTTGTGCTGTGATCGTAGACTCGGACTACAGCTTCTAGAAGGGTGCTGGCTGTCCTCACTTCGCTGCTACTGCTTAGGAACTCAGTCCGTAGCCTAGGCTGCTTTGTGAGCAGCTTCCTGGACTTTGGCGTGGGTAAACTTGCTCAGGCCGTGGATGGTCTTTTCCCAGTAGAAGGGCTTGGTAAAGAGCTGCCACAGGGCCATATAGGCTGCGATGGAGTGGAGCTGCCAGTAGATGGGGTTGAGCAGGGCATAGAAGGCTAGATCGTAGTACCCTCGCCGGAAAACGGCCACCAAGTTGAGGTAAATCCCAATGGCATTGCCCACCAGGAGGTTAAACAAGCCCAGATAAACCAGCCAACTGGGAAATAGGTTTTGCAGCCAATGGGCGCGGGTGAGCAGCCAGTAAATAAACAGCAGCCACATGATGGGGCTGGTGAGAAAGGTAAAGAAGCTGCCCCCGATAAAAAATTGGTAGGCCAGCCAGTTTTTGAGGCCCAGCTTGCGCAAGGAGCGCAGGGGGTTGCGGTTGTGGACCAGCCAAGTTTGCATGTAGCCTTTGATCCAGCGGGAGCGCTGCCGGATCCAGTTTTTAACGGCACAGTTGGCCTCTTCGTAGGTGGTGGAGTTGATCACGCCCACGGTATAGCCGTGCTGGCTGGCGCGGATGCCTAGATCGGCGTCTTCGGTGACGTTAAAGGGATCCCACCCCTGCAATTCCCGCAGGCGGTCGGTGCGGAAATGGTTGCTCGTGCCTCCCAGGGGGATGGGCATTTTCAGAGTTTCCAAGCCTGGCAGGAGGTAGTCAAACCAGTAGGAATACTCCAGCGTAAACATGCGGGTGAGGAAGTTCTCGTTGCGGTTGAAGTAATTGAGAGCAGCCTGGACGCAGACCAAGCTGGGATCCCCTTTTTTGAAGGCGATGATCGCTTTTTTGAGTTGGTCGGGGTCGGGGATATCTTCAGCGTCGTAGATGGTGAGATATTCGCCGCGGGCAAAGGCCAGTCCATAGTTACAGGCTTTGGGCTTGGTCTTGGGTTTGCTATCTGGCACGATGAGCAGGCGCACGTAGCGGGGGGGCTTGGCAGCTCGAGCTGCCTCAATGGTGGCGCGGTCGTTTTCTTCTAGCAAGATGAGCACATCCAACCGCTCGTGGGGGTAATCCAGCTTAGAGAGAGACTTGATCAAAATCGGCATTACTTCCGGCTCTTTGTAGACCGGCACCAGGATGGTGTAGATGGGCAAGGTGCGGTCATCGAGGGCGGCCACTTCTTCATCGGTAATCTGGTGGAAGCGATCGGCGGATCCCACTAGGCTGAGCAGCAGTTTGAACAGGATCGAAGCGACGTAAAAAAGATTGATCAGCAGCACCAAAATGGTCAGAGTCGTCCAGGGAGCAGTGGCCAACCCCAATAGAAATAGCAGCAGCAGGCCGTAGCCCACTGCAATCTGAGAAGGAGTAAACACCCGCGAGGCCGATTCCTCCGGCAGGCGGGCCATCAGCTTGTACACCGCCTCTTGGCTGAAGCGGGATCCCTGGTCTTGGCTGAGCAGTTGCGTGATATCCTGCTCGGTGCCCAGCACCTTTTCAATCCGCAAGCCTGGCCGCCAGCTGTAGAGCAGCTCATCCACCACCCAGTCCAGGGGGTCATTGACCATCACTGTAAGGGTGTGCTCATCCGTCCAGCTCAAGGGGTAGAAGAGGTGGCGCATCATCACCTCGGGATCAAACTGCCGGCTCAGGCTCTCGTCGCGGTGGAGCAGCCCTGTCCCCATTAGTTCTGAGACAGCGGGGTAGCCCAGCAAATGGGCTAGGATGCTGAGATACTCGGGGGTGGAGAGGTAGCTCAGCCGGGTCAGCACCTGCCCCAGGCTGGAGCCGGTGCGGCGGCGGATCTCCAAAGCCTGCTGCCACTGCTCTAAGGTAAGACGGCTGCCCAGCAGCTCGGCGGCCAGCTTGCGCTCAAGGATGACCGTCAGGATCTGCTTTTCGGTAGCCGGGATCTCCCAAAGTTTTTCCACTTCCGGGCATAGGGATTTCACGGCCTGCCAAACGCCGGGGTAGCCGGGCTCTTCCGTGGCCACCACCACGGTTTGCGGGTTGAGCCAGCCACAGGGCAAAAAGCGCACCGGTATGAGATCGCCGGGCTCGACTAGCCAAGGCAGCTCCAGATCCAGGGGGTGCTTGAGCAGCCAGTCCCGCAGCTTGGGCCGATCCAAAATCTGGCGACACAGGTCGGCGAACTTGTCGGGGTGCATGACCCGCAGGCTCCAAAGAGCCCTGGGCAAGGAGCAGCCCACCTCTTCCCGGTACTCCTCGGCTGCCGCCAGTTGCTGGCGGGTGAGATAGCCCGTGCGCAAAAGCGAGGATTTGAGAGACTGGAGCATGGCCTAAAACCCTGGGCGCGTCAGCGGGACGGAGTCCTTGCTCGGCTCCAGTCTGGCTCAAGCGCAAGCCCATGCCCAACCCCCCTAGGAAGGAATGGGCGACTCGGGGCGGCGGGCCAAGCGCTGGTAGGTATTCCAGGCTCCCACTGCCAGCAGAATGGCCAGCAGCAGCAGCAGCCAATAGCGGTACTGCCACACCAAAAGCTGCCAACTGAAGCGGCCTGGGTAGCGCACCCGATAGCCTTGGGGTGTGAGATCCCAACTCTGTACCTGGGTGAGCTGGGGGGTGGCAGCGTAGGCAGTGAGCACATTTCCCTGCAGTTGGTTGGCTAGGCGACTGCGCGGATCGGCAAGGCCACGGCTGAGGCGCTCCGCCAAGGCCGGATCAGATCCCCACCAAGACAGCCAGAGGGTAGGCCTGCCCCGAACCAAAAAGTACTGCAGCAGGCCAAGGTTTTCTTGTGGTTGAGCAGCCAGGGCCACCTGCTGGTTTAAGGGATTGAGGATCTCAAACTGGGATCCCAGCCGGATGGGGCTATTCAGCTCCACCTGCTCCGAGGCGGCCACTAGGATCTGCCAGGCAAAATCCCCTGTCTCCAGCTTGGTCTTTTCCTTGGGGAGAAACTGAAGGGTAGGCAGCAGCGGCCGGGCAGATAGCCGGCTCAAGGCCCCGACCAGATAGGCGGCAGCCGGCAACAAGGCGGGATCCCCCAGCCCAACCCGTCCAGATCCCTGCAGCACCGCCGGGATCTCCTGCAGCTCGCCGTTGGGGGCTTGGTAGCCACTCCAGAGGAAGCCGGAGCTATCCGAGCGCACCTGAACCGTCAGCGGCGTCAGGGATCCCTGACAATTGCCGGGGCTGGCCCCGTAGTCGAAGCGCAGCTCCAATTGGTTGAAGCGGCGCAGCAGGCGGGTGGGCAGGGTGACGGTGTCGTTGAGCTGGGTGCGGCCCGTTAGGTTGTAGGTGCGCAGCATCACCCCATTTAAGAACACGTAGCCCGTCAGGCGATCCCCGGCCCGACCATCCACCGGGTTCATGATCACATCCAGTTGGGCCGCCAGATCCCGCGGGCGCCCCCCCAACTGGGCCAAGTTGAAGTTGAAGACCAAAGACTGGCTGCCAAACCCCCGCAGCAGGGGATCCACAATCCCCAGCTCGCGCAAGCTGAGGCGGTTGGCCCTGAGGGCCCTCTCCCAGTCTGCCACCGCCGCTACCTGGATCCCACGGCTGACCAGCCCGGCCCGCTTCCACTCTTCATAGAGGGCAAGAATGGCCTCGCGGCGGGCGGCCACCCGCAGCCGGGATCCCTCTGGGGTAATCTGATGCTGCAGGTGGGGGGTAAAGTTGGCCGGTTCCAGAATCACCTGAGGTCCTTTGGCTGGACGGCTGCTCCAGAGGATGGGCATTTGGGGAAAAAGGTGGGCCAGCAAGCTGTACAGGCCCAGAGCTGCTTCCGCCACCTCAGGAGAGGGGTTGGCGGGCACCACCAGGGTGAGCTGGGGGTACATCAGGCGCAGAAAGCCGGCCACAGTAGCATCGGGCACGCGGGGCACCAGCTCAAAGAAGCTATCGCGCCCCACCCTCAGCAGCAGGTTGCCGGTGTTGAGGTCGGCGCAGATGTCGTCGGTGATGCTCAAAAACGGCTGCACCGACACCGTGATGAAGCGCTCCCCTGGGGGCAGGGCCGGGATCGGCACCCGCACCACCGGCTCCTGCCGCAGATCCCGCACCAGAAAGATCCCCGCCAGCTCGTCGTTGATCAGCACCCGCACGGTAGAGGTGGGCTTGAGCACCGGCGAGGGATCCAGGCGCAACTGGACAAAGCTGGCTTCCGGGTCGATGCCGTTGATGGGCGCAGGGACGGTGACATCCAGGCGCGGGTTGGATCCCTGCAGCAGCACCGAACGCTCGTAGCCCAGCCTCTGGAAAGAAAGAGGCTCCGCCCCCACTGCCTGGGTCGGCACGCAGCAGAGCAAGCCGGCCACCAGCCATCCCCACCGCCTTCTTGCCTGCCTCACCTCAGCCATTTGCTGGATCCCCAGAACCTGCCCCGACGACAAAAAAAGCCTAGACCCAAAGCAGGGGCAACTGCCAAGCTTTTAGAAGTATATGGCGCAATAGTTATCAATTGGCCACAGGAGAGCCCTCTCGCTCAGGAACTGGCCTAGGCGCGGGCGTAGTCATCCTCAAAGCGCACGATGTCGTCTTCCCCAAGGTACTCCCCGTTCTGCACCTCGATGATCACCAGGGGAATGGTGCCGGGGTTTTCCAGGCGGTGCTTGGTGCAGGGGGGAATGTAGGTGGATTCGTTGGAGTTGAGCAGCATTACCTCCTCGCCCCGGGTGACGCGCGCCGTACCCCGAACCACGATCCAGTGCTCGCTGCGGTGGTAGTGCATCTGCAGGCTGAGGCGATGGCCGGGCTTGACCTCGATGCGCTTGATCTTATACATCGGGCCTTCATCCAAGACGCAGAAGGAGCCCCAGGGGCGGGTCTCAGCCTGGGAGGGCAAAAGCTCCAGCGCCGGAATTGCCGCGTCGTTCATGTCCCGCACAGACTGTAGCATTGAGGTCACACCTTGTTCCAGTTCAAAGACTTCCCTATCTTCACCTGCAGCCCGGCCACTGTTCATCGACCATCTTGCTGAACCCAATACGCCAAAATGCGTAGAAAAAACGCCTCAAAAAAGGGAAAACTAGTCTAGCTTTGTAGGGATCCCAAAACACGTCCATCGATCCCAAATAGTTTTTCTGAAACTTGTTGGCATTAAGTCACTCCTTGGGATTCGATGAGGTGTTCAAGTCTCCTAGAACTAATTGTGAAGTTTAGCTAAGTTTGTTCGTGAAGCATCTATGTTTGCAACTCAGCTTAAAGCCTTCTGGAGGCTCGTTGCGCCGGTAGGGATCCCCTTGCTGCTCCTGGCTGGTCTCTTGTGGGGGCTGAAGGAAGGCTGGGGCTGGGTGAGCCTGGAGATGCAGTTTCTTGGCTACAAGGGATCCGTAGCCGCCCTGGGGCCGGATCCGCGCCTGCCCATTGTGGGCACCACTTTTCCCCCTTCCCTGGTGCTGGCCACGGCCATTTTGGGGCGCTCGCCGCTGTTGTTGCAGGCCATTTTGGGATCCCTGCTGGTGGGCTGGGTGGGGCAGCAGTTGCGCCGTCTGCCCGCCGGCCTGGGATGGCGCTGGCTGTGGGGCTTGTTGCTGCTGCTGCAGCCGGCCTTGATCCTGATGCTGCTGCGCAGCCCGGTTTGGACGGCCACCTCGCTGCTGCTGGGGGTGAACATGGCCTTGTTGTTCCCTCTGGCCGACGAGAAACAAGCAGCGGAGAAGGAGGAGCTGCCGATTACCCTGCGGCTGCTGCTGCTGGGCCTGGCCTTGGGGCCGCTGATGGTGTTGCGCTGGGAAAATGTCTGGCTGCTGCCCTGGCTGGCAGGAGTGCTGCTGGTGGCTTTTCGCCAACAGTCCTGGGGATTTCGCTGGACCTCGCTGCTGGTGGCCGGGTTTATCAGCCTGGCCTTGATCCTGAGCTGGCTGTATGTCAACTGGCTGGCAGTAGGGGATCCCTGGGCTTTTACCTACCAGGTGGGCAGCGGCCTGCGCCTGCCGCAGTTGCGAGAAGACCTGCAGCAGGCCGGCGGCTGGCGGGGGCTGGTGGAGCTGGGGAAGTGGCTGGCGGTGCTGGCCCCTGCCTATCTCCTGTTGGGGATGGGATCCCTGCTGGGCCGCCGGGTGTGGGCTTTGATCTGGGGGATGCCGCTGGTGGTCCTCTTGGCTTCGCTGGGGCAGGGGCTGTTTCTGCCGGAGCTGAGCCGCTTTGGCCTTTTGTGGGTGCCGCTGCCGTTGCTGATGAGGGCCTATCTCTGCCGCGGAGCCGGCCCCGGCTGGGCCAAGCGTCTGCTGATCACGGCCCTCTTGGGGCTGAACTGCTTGACCGGTGGCTATGGGGTAAGCCAAGAGCCGGGGTTTTTGGCCCCGCTGGTGGCAGAAGAGCGGGATCTCTGGGAGCGGCTGGTGGCAGGGGTGGCGCCCCTCAGCCGCGAGTTGGAAGCTGCCCAGGAGCTGTATGAAGTCACCTCTAGCGGGCAAGCTCTAGAAGCCTGGCGCCGGCAGCGGCAGGAGAAGCGTCGGGTGGGTCAATACCTTCGCCGCCACCTCTTGCCCGGCGAGAAGGTGCTGGTGGACGACGACATCCACTTTGAGGCTATCTTTTGGGCAAGGGATCCCCGCTCTTTCCTTACTCCTCACCAGTACGAGTTTGCCCTGGCCCTTCAGCATCCCCAGGAAAGGGTGGACTACCTCTTGGTAGCGGGGCTGGCGGATCCCTTGCGGAGCGCTGACCGCATCCTGCAATTTTGGCCTGAGCTCGCCTTTGAAGGGCTGCCGGGCTTTAGGGAGGTTTATAGCTCCCCGCAGGTGCGGCTGTGGGCCCGCCAGGCAGAGCCTCGGGAGGAAACGGGATGATCTGGAGACGGCAATGGCGGCGACGACAGGTGCTGCAGATGGGCGGAGCGCTGCTGGCCGGCTATGGGATGGGCGGCTGCGGTCAAGCACTTTTGGGGCCGCAAGGGAACCGCAGCTCGGAAAATAGCGAGCCTGGAAGCCTGAGCTTGGCCGAGCTGCTGGCCCGCTGGGAGGTGGGCATTGGCGAGGATCCGGGGCGCTTTCTCTGGGAGATCGAGTCGGATCCGCAGGTGGCGGCAGTAGCGCGGGGCTGGGATCCCCATTTTTTGAGCGGCTGGCTCAACAGCTTTGACCACCGCCAGGGGGATCTCTCCTTCTGGCGCAACTGGCACCAGGCGGGGCTTTTGCGGCAGTGGTTTGAGCGGGGCTACAGCCTGCACATCATCACCTGGGAAGACGACACCAACCGCCCCTGCGGCGACTACCACATCTCGCCGCAGTTTGTCCAGGACGTGGCCGAGCTGGCCGGGTATGTTGCTCAAGCCAATCCCCAAGGCCGCCCCACCTACTGGAGCCTGGCCACCGAGTTTTCCTACTGGCGCATCCCCGCCGATGCCTACAATGCCGACACCGCCCCCTACTACCGCGCCCTCATGGACAACGTCTTGCGGGCTCGCCAGGCCATCAAGGAGCGTCTGCCAGAGGCCGAGGTGGCCCTCTGCTGGGGCGGCTGGATTGCCACCTTCGACGACCCACGCCGCGGGGCAGGCCGCAGCATGGTGGCGCCTTTTGCCGAGACGATGAGCCAGATGGACGGGATCGCCTTCCAGTCGATGCGCCAGCGGCGGCCGGGGGAGTTTAACCCGGAGCTGAACGGCCCGGATCCGGGCAACCCGGAGCAGATCCGTCTCTGCTGCCGCCTCTTTGCCCCCATCCACCGCAACTTGATGCTGGCCCACTACGAGCCCTCGATTAAGGACAAGCACCCCAACGGCGGTCGGGCCGACACGGTCCAGGTGGACTTTGCCATCATGAGCCGGCGGGAGTGGCTGCAGGAGGTGTCGCAACTGGGGCTGCGGCGCATGTCTCTCATGCACTACGGCCTCTACAAGGGGGATCCCTATGGAGCGCTGACGGCAGCGCGGCAATTTCGGGCCCGCGTGGGTTTGCCGGCTGTGGCCCAGGGGGTGTAGGGAAAGCCCTGTGGGCGACGGCCCAAAGCGGCCTTCTGCCGATACAATCCCCCTCGGCGGCGCTGCTGTTGCCGGGAAAAGAAGAGAGGGATCCCTAGATGAAGCCTTTTGCAATTACCAGAAGCTGGCTGCTGGCCCTGGGCCTTGCCCTGGGGGGGTGGGAGCTGCCGGCCTGGGCGGGCTGTGGCTTTCCGCGCGGGGCAGGTCAGACGTTTTTTTCCCTCCAGCCCGAGGTGTACCAACCCCGCACCCGCTTTGACCAGGGGGGACGCCTGCAGCAGGCCCCTTCAGAGTACGGCGAGACCCGCCTCAACCTGTTTGCCGAAACCGGCCTCAGCGATCGCCTCACCCTCAACCTCAACACCAGCTATGTTTTCCTGGAAAACCGCTTCGCCAGCGGCGACCAGCTCGTGACCCAGCGCAACCAGGGCCTGCGGGATCTGGAGCTGGGCCTGCGCCACACCTGGGGAGAGGGGGATCCCTTTTTCTCGGCGCAATTGACGGCCCTGATCCCGCCGGGATATGCCACCCAGAACACCTCCCTGCCCCTGGGCTATGGGGTTTTCGGCTACGACTTCAGCTTGGGAGCGGCGGCTAATGTCGAGCTGGGATCCCTGCCCGCCTTTTTCGACTCCTGTCTGACGTTGCGGGATTACCTGGGCTATCCGGGCGACCGCCTCAAAGCCAATTTGACCTTTGGAGCGGATCTCAGCCCTGAGGTGCAGGCCATTGTGGCCCTGGATGGCGACTTTACCCTCGGCAACGGCGCCCCTTTGCTCTTTGGAGATGTGACAGTGCAGGATCCCGACTACGATAACCTCAAGCTTTCCGGCCAGCTCAACTGGCGCCTAGAGGGGGGGCTGACCCTGGGGTTGGGCGGGTTTCAGTTTTTGACGGGCCGCAACACCAATGCCGGCGGCGGCTTCACCGGCTATGTGTGGCTAAGTTACTAAAACCCAACAAAATGTTGCGGGATATCCACCTCGGCAACAGGGATCCCCAGAGCCAGATCTAGGATGAGTCTTGGCAAACCTTGGCCTGGAGAACGGATCCCATGCCTCGCTTTGAGAACATCATTGCCGCCATCGACGGCAGCGGCCCCACCGAGCAGATGCTGCACACGCTGCTGTCTCTGCCGGCCTTTGCCCAGTGCCACGTGACCCTGCTGCATGCGGTGCCTTCCCAGACCTCTGCCGAGGAGATGCGAGCTGCCTGGCAAAAGGGGCAGGAACTGCTGGCCCAGACGCTGCAGACCTTTCCCCCGCGACCTGGGCTGAAGATCAGCACCCAACTGGTGGAAGGGGATCCCAAGGTGGTGGTGCTGCAGGTGGCCGAGTCCCTGCCCGATCCCCTGATCGTGATGGGATCGCGGGGGCGCAACCGCCTCATGGCCATTTTGCAGAACTCGGTCAGCCAATACGTGTTCCAGCTCGCCTCCTGCCCCATGCTGCTGGTCAAAGACGACGCCTACGTCAAATACCCCAGCCACGTCATGGTGGCCCTCAACAACTCCCCCGCCGCCCAGGCCGCCTTTGCCACGGCCCTGGATCTGGTTGCCGGCATCCCGGGAGCCCAGATTTTCCTAGCCTCTGTGCAACTGGATGCCGATGCCCAAGGCCGGGACGAGGCTTTGGATAAGGCCATTGCCACCCTCAAAAGCCGCCAAATCCCCCACCGGGTGTTTACGGCGGTCGGCGATCCCGGCGCCGAGATCGTGCGCCTGGCGGAAGAGAGCAAGGCCGACCTGCTGGTGATGGGATCCCCAGATCGCCGGCCCAGCATTGCCCGCAGCATCCCCGATTTGGATCGCCTGCTGG
>Ga0308402_1000567_pt1 | contig 10926 bp, 8 predicted proteins | sample HotsprSampleOSM2_FD_203471 | JGI IMG/M metagenome (GOLD analysis project Ga0308402, IMG submission 203471) | Hot spring phototrophic mat microbial communities from Octopus Spring, Yellowstone National Park, Wyoming, United States - 20060913_OS-M2 ... | reverse complement strand
ATTTCCTTGCTGCCATGCGGGGCGATGGGGCCCGGCGCGGCATCCACCACGGCGATCACCGCCTCGCCCGGCGGCGAGTTGGCCGCCTCCAGCGTGATGCGCAAACGGAACCCGCCGAGCTTCGCGGGCGAGTGGTTCACCACAAGGAAACGCGCCGCCAGCGTCTTGTCTTCTTTTTCGAGAAACCGCACGCCGGTCACTTCGATGTACTTCGCAAACGGGTGCGATGACGCCGAGGCCTGCGGCGCGGGGCGTTCAAACGGCGCGGCCTTTTGTCCTGCGCCCTGCTTCGCGCCGCCCGAAGACACATACCGGTACAAACCGAACAAAGCGCCGCCAAGCACGGCCACCGTCAGCACGGCCGCCAGCCACGCGGGAACCGCGCGGCGCGGCTTCTGTTCCCCGATCACATACACGGGTTGAGGCGCGGGCGGCGCGTAGCCAGGCGCTGGGGGCGGCGCGGCCCATTGCGGCGGCGGGGGCGGAGGGCCCTGCGGCGGCGGAGGCGGAGCGCCCCATCCTGCCGCGGGCTGGGGCGCAGGCGGGGGTGCTGCGGGTGCAGAGGGTGGGGGCGGCTGCGGGCCAGGAGGCGCCGGGGCGCCCTGGGCCTGCGCCATCGCGGCCCGGCGGCGTTCCGCACACCGCGGGCACTCCGGCTCCGATGGCGGGACTTCCGCGCCGCAAACGGGACAAATCCAGGTGAACATGATGATCCCTTCTCCACTATAGGACGCGGCCGCAAGGCCGCCGGCTGCATCAGGCGATCCGGTAGCGCGCCACGGCGGCCTCGTCCAGCTCGATGCCGAAGCCTGGCGCGGTGCGCGGCTCGATCCACCCGTCGGCCACTTTCATCGGCTCTTTGAGCAGTGAGTCGAACATCTTCACGCCCGATTTCGCCGGGAAGTACTCGATGAAAATCGCATTCGGGATCGCCGCGCACAGCTGCGTGTGGATGTCCCAGTGATAGTGGGGCGCCACGGGAATGTCGAATGCCGCCGCCATGTGCGCGATTTTCAGCCACTCGCTGACGCCGCCGCAGACGGTGGCGTCGGGCTGGAGGATCGCCGCCGCGCGCCGCTCCGCCAGCTGCGCGAACGCCCACCGCGTCGCTTCCAGCTCGCCGGTGGCCACCGGCGTCCGGATGGCCTCGGCGATGCGCGCCATCGCCGTCAGGTTGTCCGCGCGCACCGGCTCCTCGATCCAGTACGGCCGGAATTCCTCCAGCCGCTCCATCGCGGCAATCGCCTCGGGCGCGCTTTTCCAGCCGCCGTTGGCGTCGAGCAGGATGTCGAAATCGTCCCCCAGCGCGCGGCGCACCGCCCCTACGCGGCGCGCGTCCTCGGCGGCGCTCAGCGCGCCCACCTTCAGCTTGACCGCGGAGAAGCCGAGTGCGGCCGTCTCCTGCACTTCCCGCACCAGCTCCTCCACGCTCTGCCCGGCGCGGTAATAGCCGCCGGTGGCGTAGCACCGCATCTTCTTCCGGTGCACGCCGAGCAGCTCCATCACGGGCAGTCCCGCCGCCTTGCCGCGCAGGTCCCACAGGGCGATGTCGATGGCGCTGATGGCGCGCAGCGCCGCGCCGCGGCGGCCGGCCTGGATGGACTGCCGGTACATTTCCGCCCACAAATGTTCCGTGGCGAAAGCGTCCGCGCCCTCGAGCAGCGGCCGGAAGATTTCATCGATCAGCGCGAGCATCGCCCGCGAGCCGTCGTAGCCCAGCGCGAAGCCCAGCCCCTCCGGGCCTTCTTTCGCGCGGACCTTCACGATCACATGGTCCCGGTGCGTGATGCGCCGCACCGCGTCCGCCACCGGCTGCGGCAGCGGGATGGAAACCGCCAGGGCCTCGACCCGTTCGATCCTCATCTCGTTACGATAATGGCATGGACATGCTTGCCGGCGCCCTCGACTCCTCCGTGGCGCTGCTGGCCGGCGCCTGGAACCCGCCCACCCGGGCCCACGTCGAACTGGCGCGCGCCGCGCTGGGCTGGGCCCGCCGCGCCGTGTTCGTGCTGCCGCGGGCGTTCCCGCACAAGCCGCTGGACGGCGCGCCTTTCGAACAGCGCGTGGAATGGATCCGCGCGCTGGCCGCGCTGGATCCGCGCTTCGCCGCGGCCGTCAGCGAAGGCGGGCTGTTTCTGGAAATGGCGCGCGAGGCCCGCGCTCTCGGGGCGCAGCGCGTCTTCCACGTGTGCGGCGCCGATGCGGCCGCGCGCATCCTCGGCTGGGACTACGGGCCGCTGCCGCCGATCGAACAGCAGCTGGAAGAGTACGAGCTGCTGGTCGCCCCCCGCCCGCTGCCCTTCCGCCCGCCGGAGCATCTGCGCCCGCGCGTGCACACGCTGACCGTGCCCGCTTCGCTCGACGGCATTTCCTCCACCGAGGTGCGCCGCCGCATCGCCGCGGGCGAGCCGTGGCGGCATCTCGTGCCCGAGCCGCTGGCCGCCTCCATCGGCGCCGCCTACGGCGCCTGATACCGCTTCGCCCGCGCCGCGCGGGGATAGACTGTTCCCATGCAACGCCGTACTTTTCTCTGCGCCGTTGGAGGATTCGTGCAAAACCCGGACCGCATCCGGGCCGGTGTGATCGGCGCCGGGGGCCGGGGCAGGCTGCTCACCGCCGAGTTCAAGGAGGTCGGCGCCGAGATCGCCGCCGTGTGCGATGTCTATCAGCCGAACCTCGAAGCCGGGCTCAAAGCCGCCAGCACGGGCGCGCGCGGCTACAAGGATTACCGCCGTATGCTCGAAGACCCGTCGCTCCAGGCGGTCATCGTCGCAACGCCCGACCACTGGCACGCCCGCATGGTGATCGACGCCGTCGAGGCGGGCAAGGATGTTTACGTCGAAAAGCCGCTCACGCACACCATTGACGAGGCCTTTCAGGTGGCGGATGCGGTGCGCCGGACCCAACGTGTCGTCCAGGTGGGCACGCAGCGGCGCAGCGCGCCGCTGTTCCACGAGGCGAAAAGGATTGTCGATTCCGGCCGGCTCGGCGACGTGCGGCTGGTCAATTCGTGGTGGCTGAACCATCAGGCCAGCCTGGCCGAAGGCAAGCTGGAAGGCGAGCTGGACTGGCAACAATGGCTGGGCCCGGCGCCGCGGCGCCCGCTCGATCCGAAGCGCTTTTTCAACTGGTATTACTACTACGACTATTCGGGCGGCCTGCTCGTCGGCCAGGCCGCCCACATGGTGGACGTCTTCCACTGGTTCATGAACTCGCAGGCCCCGCTTGCCGTCACCTGCTCGGGCGGCCGGGTGAATCTGGAAGGCGCCGAGATCACCGACACCGCCTCCATCCTCATCGAGTATCCGGAAAACTATTTCGCGGTCTTCACGCTCGGCTACAAGGCGATGCGCTATCACCCGCGCCTGGACCAGCTGGCCCAGTTCCACGGTTCGCGCGCCCGCCTCGACGTGGGCCGCGAGCATTTCCGCCTGTATCCTGAAACCAGCCAGCCCGAACTTGCGCCTGAACGAGAAGAAGACCGGCCCAGGTCGTTCGCCGCCGCCACGCGGGACCACATCCGCAATTTTCTCGACTGCGTCCGCACGCGCCGCGAGCCGAACGCTCCCGTGGAGGCCGGGCTCTCCGTGGTGATCGTGCTCTCGATGGCGCTCGATTCGCTGCGCAGCGGGCGGCGCCTCAAGTGGAACGCCGCCGCGCGCCGTGTGGAAACATAAGAGTGAGGTTCCGTTTTTTCCGCCATGATTTCTGAAAACCCGTCCACCCGCCGCCTGTTCCTTGCCGCCGCCGGCTCTCTGGCCGCCGCGCGGCAGGCCCAGGCGAAGAAGATCAAGCCCTCCGTCACCGCCCGCAGCGCCTCGCGCGTGCCCGGGGCCAACGACCGCATCCGCATCGGCATGATCGGCGTCGGCATCATGGGCACCGGCCACCTGCGCGCCTTCGTCCGCCAGCAGGAGGAGACGAAGGACATCGAGGTCGCCGCCGTCTGCGATGTTTACAAGCGGCACCGCGAGCGCGCCAAGGCGATCTCGAAGCTCGAGGACAAGGACATCTATGTCGAATACCGGGAGCTGCTGGCCCGGCCCGACATCGACTGCGTCCTCATCGCCACGCCGGACCACTGGCACGCGCAGATGACGATCGACGCCTTCGCCGCCGGCAAGGACGTGTATCTGCAAAAGCCCAGCACGCTCACCGTGGACGAAAGCGCCCAGGTGATGGAGGCGGCGGCAAAATACAACCGCGTGCTCCAGGTGGGCAGCCAGTTCCTGTCCGATGCCCGCTGGCACAAGGTGAAGGAGCTGATCGGCGAAGGCGCCATCGGCGAGGTGCTGTGGGGCCAGACCACGTACAGCCGCAACTCGGTGGCCGGCGAGTGGAATTATTACATCGACGAGGAGGCCTCGCCGGAGACCATCGACTGGAAGCGCTGGCTCGGCCCCGCGCCGAAACGCCCGTTCAGCGCCGAACGCTTCTTCCGCTGGCGCAAGTACTGGGATTATTCCAACGGCATCGCCAGCGACCTGTACTACCACCGGGTGGGCCCGATGCTGTTCGCCATGGGCCCGGCGTGGCCCGTCCGCGTGGCCGGCGGCGGCGGCATCTATGTGCAAAAGGACCGCGAGGTGCCGGACACGCTGGCGATGATCGTCGAGTATCCGAACTTCATGATCGTCGTCGCCGGCTCGATGGCCAACGCCGCGCCGAACCGCTACCTGCCGCAGGCCATCTACGGACACTCGGGCACCATCGTCGTGGAAAACGACCGCGTGATCGTGACGCCGGAAATGTTCGTGGCCAAGGCGCTGAACCGGCCCACGGAAGCCCGCACGTTCGAGTTCAAGAACGCACAGCGCGAGATGCAGCGCCGCCATACGGACAACTTCTTCGAGTGCATGCGCACGCGCAAGACTCCGGTGCTCGGGCCGGAACTCGCCCATCAGGTGATGTTGTCCGTGATGCTCGGCTGCGAGAGCTACCGCGAGGGCGAACTGAGGCTCTACGACGCCGCCGCGCGCAAGCGAACGCGCCGCGCTCCGGCGCGGCCCGCCTATGAGGGCGACGGCAAGAACCACCCGCTCGGGCCGAAGAAGGAGCCTTCGGTCTGAACACCGTCACAACGCCTGCGCCGCCCGGCAAGCCCGGCCCGGGGCCGGGCGCGCCCAGCGCGTGCGACGCCCCAATATCGGCGCGCCGCGCCAGGCGGAACGTCGAGACACCGGCAGACTTGAGCGCAGGAAAAGGCTCGCGTGGGGCAGGGCGCGGCAAAGCGGCTTCCTCGCACACAGGTCCGCTCCCGGGATGCCGCGCGGATCCGGAAAGGCGGGCTAATCCCGCGGCGAGCGTTCGAGGAATACCCGAAGACGGTGGCTGCGGCTCGGGTGGCGCAGCTTGCGCAATGCCTTGGCCTCGATCTGGCGGATCCGTTCCCGCGTGACGGCGAACGCCTGGCCCACCTCTTCGAGCGTGTGCTCGCTGCCGTCCTGAAGGCCGAACCGCATCTTGATGATCTTCTCCTCGCGCGGACTCAGCGTCTTGAGCACTTCCGCCGTCTGCTCGCGCAGGTTGAGGTTGATCACCGCCTCCGAGGGCGAGACCATGCGCTTGTCGACGATGAAATCGCCGAGGTGCGACTCTTCCTCCTCGCCGACGGGCGTCTCCAGCGAGATCGGCTCCTGCGCCACGCGCAGCACCTTGCGCACCTTGGCCACGGACATATCCAGACGCTTGGCCAGCTCCTCGGTGGTCGGCTCCCGGCCGAGCTCCTGTTGCAACAGCCGCTGCGTGCGGACGATCTTGTTGATGGTTTCGATCATGTGCACGGGAATGCGGATGGTGCGCGCCTGGTCGGCAATGGCGCGCGTGATGGCCTGGCGCACCCACCAGGTGGCGTAGGTCGAGAACTTGTAGCCGCGGCGGTAGTCGAATTTGTCGACCGCCTTCATCAGGCCGATATTGCCCTCCTGAATGAGATCCAGGAACGCCATGCCGCGGTTGGTGTACCGCTTGGCGATGGAAACCACCAGCCTGAGGTTGGCCTCGATGAGCTGTTTTTTGGCCGCGTCGGCCTCCGCCTCGCCCTTCTCGGCCAGGGAGAGCGTGCGCCGCAGCTCGGTGCAGGTGGCCCCGAAAGAGCGTTCGAGGCTGGTGAATTTCTGCGTGGCGGCGCGCAGTTCGCGCTTCAGCTCCCGCGCCTGGGACGAACCCGCGGCCGAGGCCGAGGCCTCCTCGATGGCGCGCTGGAGCCGCGCGATGTCGCGCTCGAGCGGGGCCAGCTGGTCCAGCGCCGCGCGGAGCCTGCCGGCAAGGTGGCGGTAGATGGCCGAGGAAAGCTGCATGCCGCGGATCTGCCGCGACACGGACACGATGAGGCGCGCCAGCTCCCACCGCGTGGCGCGGAACTGTTTCAGCTTCGAGCGCGGCATCGCCGTCAGCTTGTTGCGGAGCTGGGTGATTTTCTTCAGATTTTTCGCCAGCTGTTCTACCTGTTCGTCGAATTCCGCCTGGAAACGGTCGAGTTCCTCGTCGGCCGTCATGATTTCCGGCGAAGCGAGCACGTCGCGCAGGCTGCGCTTGCCTTCGCGGACTTCGCGGGCGATCTCGAGAATCTCCCGCATCACGAAGGGCGAGCGCGACAGGGCGCGGACGGCGGTTTTCTGCCCGTGCTCGATCCGCTTGGCGAGTTCGATTTCGCCTTCGCGCGTCAGCAGGCTCACCGCGCCCATTTCGCGCAAATACATGCGCACCGGATCGTTGGTTTTCTCGGAAACCTCTTCGTAATCGGCCTCGGAGAAGTCTTCTTCGTCCGGTTCTTTTCTGTCTTCGCCGCGCGGCGCCTCCAGCAGGTCGACGCCGGCTTCGTCCAGCCCCGCCAGCAGATCGTCCAGGTCGGGGCCCGACGTCACATCCTCGGGCACCAGTTCGGCCACGTCGTAATAGAGGACGTAGCCCTTCTCCTTGCCCATGTCGATGAGCTTCTGGAACCGGCTGTAACGTCCCTCCGTCGCCACAGTGAACTCGCCGAACGACCCCTTGATTCCGCGTCTTCTCTATCCTAGCACCAGGGAACGGACGAAAAACCCGCGCCCTCAGGCGCGCTCCATCCGCCCCAACTCCTCCAGCAGCTGCATGGCGGTCTCCGCGTCGCCGGCCCGCTCGGCCTCCTGGATGCGGCGGCGCAGCGCTGCGCGCTGCGCTTCCTGCTCGGCCGCCTCCAGCTTGCGCACGCAGCTCACCGCGAGCCCGGTCGAATAGCTCTCCGCCAGCGTGTCGTCGGCGAACACGAGCCGGGCCAGCCGCTCCCGCTCCGCTTCCCCGAGCCTCGCCTCCAGCGCGCCGTAGCTCACCGGCTCCCCTGCTTCCGCCATTCGACGGATGGTATCAAAAATCGCGTGCGACGCTGAACGCTCGAGCACGCTGATGCGGCCGAGCACCGGCACGATCTGCCGGCGCGCCTCGGCGTCATTCAGCAGGGCGTGCAGCAGGAGGACCTCGTTCGGGTCCGGCACCGGCTCGCTTTTCCGTTTCACCGTCTGCCGGCGCTCGGCGGCCGCCTTGCGGAACTCGTCCAGCACGATGTCCGGCTCCATGTGCAGATACTCGGCGACATCGTTGGCCACGGCGAGCCGGTCCAGCCGGTCCGGCATCCGCTGGATGGCCGGCAGCAGGAACTGGAACGCCGCCACGCGCCCTTCCGGCTTGCGCAGGTCGAAGCGCGCGCGCGCCCGGTCGGCAAGCCAGTGAAAGTAGCTGCGCGCCCCGTCCAGGGCCTGCCGGTAGACTTCCGCGCCATGCTCCCGGATGTATTCATCCGGGTCCAGCCCTCCGCCCAGCTCGAGCACCTGCACGCGCACGCCTTCTTCGAGCAACACGGGGATGTGCTTCTCCGTCGCGGCCGAGCCGGCGCGGTCGGGATCAAAGTTCAGCACCACTTCCGGCGCGTGCCGCCGCAGGCTGCGCACCTGGAGGGCGGTGAGGGAGGTCCCGCACACCGCCACCACATGGCGCACGCCTGCCGCGTAAACGCCGATCGCGTCCATGTAGCCTTCCACGAGCACAGCCCGGCCCGCCTCCTCGATCGCCTTCCGCGCCCGGTTCAGGTTGTAGAGAACCTGGCTCTTTCTGTATATCGGCGTTTCCGGCGAATTCAGATACTTCGGCTCGTCGCCCTCGGCCAGCGCGCGGCCGCCGAAGCCGATCAGCTTGCCGGACTCCGAATGGATGGGAAACATCAGCCGGCCGCGGAAGCGGTCGTAGAAGCCCGTGCCGTCGTTGCGCCGCAGCACCAGCCCGCTTTGCTCCATCAGCTCGTGCGCAAAGCCGGCGCGTTCGAAGGCGCGCACGAGCATCTGCCCGCCGCGGTCGCTCAGGCCGAGGCCGAACTCTTCGGCTGTCGCGCGCGAGACGCCGCGCCGTTCGAGGTAGCCGCGCGCCTCGCGGCCCGCGGGCGAGTCCAGCAGCTCGCGGAACAACCGGCCGGCCAGCTCGTGCATCTCGTACAGCGCGGCGCGCCGGCGCGTCTCCTCGTCGGCGTGTTCGCTTTGCCGGGGAAGCGGGATGCCGTTGCGCTCGGCCAGCAGCCTGACGGCCTCCCAGAAGGTGAGCCGCTCGATTTCCATCACGAACTTGATCACGTCGCCGCCGGCGCCGCAGCCGAAGCACTTGTAGAACTGGTGCGTCGAGTGGACGCTGAAGGAGGGCGTCTTCTCGTGATGGAACGGGCACAGGCCGGTGTAGCGCGGCCCCGCCCCGGCGCGTTTCAGGCGGACATATTCGCCGACCACGCGGACGATGTCGACCGACGACTTCAGTTGCTCGATGAAATCCATGGCCGCCCTCTCGCCCCGCAGCATTCCTATTATCGCGCCCGCTGCCCGCGCCCGCCCGGCTCGCGGGCGCCGCGCACGGCGATGAGCGATTTCGACAGGCCGAGGAACCGCTCGCGCAGGATGCGCGCGTCGGGAAACAGCTCCTGCATGCGCGCGGCGTCGAGCAGCTCCACCTCCTCCGCGCAATGCCGCAGAAAGAATTCGCGCTCGTCCGGCCTGGCGCGCGCCGCCAGCGCCCACAGCGAGACGCGCGGGGCCAGCGCGCGCCGCCAGCGGCGCGGCAGCCAGTGCAGGAACGGCGTGTACAGGTGCGGCTCCACCGGGAAGCGCGCGTCCGGCGTCTGCACGAAGTAGCGCCTTCCCGTGCGGCGAACCTCGGAAGCGAACCGCGCCATCGCCTCGCGCGAACCGAGGTGCTCGATGACCGAGTTGCTGAAGACGAGATCGAAGCTCTGGTCGGCGAAGGGCAGGGCCGTGCCGTCGCCGTCGACGTACAGAACGCCGGGCGGGACCGGCTCGCGCGCCCGCGGCGTGTTCAGCAGCACCAGCCGCGGCCGCACCGGGCAATGCTGCCAGATGGCCGGCGTGCCGCCCACGTCCAGCACCAGCCAGTCCGGGCGGATGCCGAACAGCTCCACGAGCAGGCGCATCCGCCGGCGGCGAAAATATGCTCCCGCGCGCACGAGCACGCCCAGGACGTCCATGAATCGTAGTGTAGGCGGCCCCGGCCGGCGCCTGGCGCGCGCCGCATCGAACAAGTCTCTTGCCGGCGCCCGACCGCCTCGTGAAGCACGTTCGCCGCCGGGCTCGGCGTGCGTCATCGAAGGGCGCGGCGCTCCGGTTCGCGCCCCGTGACAGCCCGGCGAGACCGGACGAATCTGTTTGATACAGGTTTCGGGATTCCTGTTTTTTGCCGCAGCGCCGTGCGGGCGCTCCAACCGTGAGACAATGTGCGGCGTGGGATCGCCCGAGTTGCCTTCCGGACGGCCCGCGCCGGCAATTCTCCACGTGTCCTGGGGCTTCGGCACGGGCGGCGCCGAGGTGCGGCTGGCGCGGCTGGCCAACGCCTTCGGCCGGCGCTACGAGCACTGGCTCGCCCCGCTGTCGGGCGAGCTGTCCATCACGCGCCGGTTTGCCCCCGGCGTTGCATGGCGCGCGGTGCAGGCGCCGCAACCGGCCTCGGCGGCTGCTTTTGCGCGGCTGATCCGGCGGCTGCGGCCCGCGCTGGTGCAGACATACAACTGGGGCGCGATCGACGCCGCCGCCGGCGCCGTGCTGGCCCGCGCGCCCCTGTTGCACACCGAGGACGGCTTCGGCGCCGACGAGGCCGATGGCCCCAAGGCAAGACGCGTGTGGGCGCGGCGGCTGGTGCTGCCGTTTGCGCGGCGCGTGGCGGTGCCGTCGGAAACGCTCGAACAGATTGCGCTCAACCTGTACCGCCTGCCGCGGCGCAAGGTGGTGCGCATCCCCAACGGCGTGGACACCTCGGTCTTCTTCCCCGGGCGCAACGATGCGCTCCGCGCAGAGCTGGGCATCGGGCCGGAGGAGTTCGTGGCCGGCACGGTGGGCCATCTCCGGCCCGAGAAGAACCTCGCTTTCCTGTTGCGCGCCTTCGCCGCCGCGCAGATTCCCGCAAGCCGCCTGGTGATCTGCGGCAGAGGGGCGGAGGAGGGGCCGCTCGGCGAACTCGCCCGCGAGCTGGGCCTCGGCGGGCGCGTGCTGTTCGCGGGCGAGGTCGACCCGGCGCCCTGGTACCGCATGTTCGATCTGTTCGTGATGAGTTCGCTCACCGAGCAGATGCCGCTGTCGCTGCTGGAGGCGATGGCCACCGGGCTGCCCGCCCTGTGCACGGACGCGGGCGATACGGCGGCGATGCTCGCCTCCCCGGACCTGCCTGCCATCGTCCCCCGCGGCGACTTCGGCGGCTATGTGCGGGCGCTGCGCGAGTGGGCGTCAAACCCGTCCCTGCGCCAGGCGGCCGGAGCGCGCCACCGCGCACGGTGCGAGCGCGAGTTCTCGCTGGAAAAAATGGTGGAGCGCTGGGCCGCGCTGTACGAGGAATGCCTCGCCGCGAAATAGTCAGGACCCGGCCGGGACGCCCCGCCAGCGGGCCCGCAGTTCGGCGAGGCCGCGGCGC
>Ga0308402_1000563_pt1 | contig 10969 bp, 8 predicted proteins | sample HotsprSampleOSM2_FD_203471 | JGI IMG/M metagenome (GOLD analysis project Ga0308402, IMG submission 203471) | Hot spring phototrophic mat microbial communities from Octopus Spring, Yellowstone National Park, Wyoming, United States - 20060913_OS-M2 ... | reverse complement strand
CGGGGCCGAGGCCCGGCGTGGCTTCGAAATTCAGTTTCGGCCCGGTGGCGTTGATCAGAAAGTCATACCGGACCTTTTCCCGCTCGCCGCGCCGGTCCGGGCGCGTCCATTCGATCTCCACCGCCGGCGTCTGGCTTTCCGCGTCGCCCTCGGGCCAGAGCGCGACGGCGCGCGCCTGCTTGAACTCGATGCCCGCCTTATCGTAGACGGGGGCGAGCGGAAACACCACCTGCTTCTTCCGGAGCAGCCCCACGCCGACCCAGATGTTGGACGGGATCCAGTTGTATTCGGCCATCGGCGAGACAGCCACAACCTCGTCCCGCTTCGGGAGCCACTTGCGCAGAAAAGCCGAGGCCGTGTGCCCGGCCACGCCCGCGCCAGTACGACGATTCGCGCCATCGGCGGCTTTCTCCTTGCCTGAAGGGCAAGATGCGTGCGCAAGGTTTGCGTGACAGCGAAATGTTTTGTCACCGGGCCCGTGCGGCGCGAATCTGGAAAGGCGTGACGGCTTCCGGCGTTTATCTCCACGACACGCCTGCGGCCCTGCGTTATGAAATCCGCGGCGAGCTGACCGCGCCGGCCGCCGAGTCGCTTCGCCGCAGCGTGGACACCGCCCTGTCCATCCTCGGCCGGCGCGTGCTCCTGCTGGATCTGACCCGGGCGCACGGGTTGGACGAGGGCGCCCGCGAGGTGCTCCGGGAGCTGGCCGCGCGCGGGGCGCAGTTCGTGGCCGCCGGGGAGCAGGCGGGGGAATTGGGCCGGAGCTTGCAGCGCAGCCCGCGGCCGGCGCCCGCCCCGGCCATCAGCGGATGGAGGGCGCACTTGTGCCGGCTGGCGTCCTGGTTGCGCCTGCGCTGCGCCTGCCTTGCCTGCGAAGCGCCGCGGCTCTGGGTTCTTTGAGGCGGAACAGGCAGCGGCGGAGTTCCGCCCCTGCCCGCCGAGCCGGCCGCTCCCGGGCGGGGAACCCCGGAGAGTTCAGAAGCGATAGCTGAGTCGCAGGGTTGCCGTGCGCGGCGGCGCCTGCTCCATCGCCGCGCCGGTGGTGGCGTTGATCCAGATCCGGCGATCGGCGAGATTCTCGATGTACAGCGACCAGTCCCAGTGGCGGTTCAACCGGTACGCGATGGAGGCATCGACGCGGGTGTAGGCGGGCAGCAGCAACGGATCCGGCGCGCTGAACGTCCGCGCGCCGTTGCTGCCGAACCGCGCTCCCTGATTGAGCAACGCCAGCGAGGCGCTCCAGCCTGCGAACCGGCCTTCGCTGCGCTCGTACAACAGGCGGCTGTTCCAGCTCCAGCGGGGCGTCTTCTCGGCTCTGGAGCCGGGAATGGCCAGCGTGGCGGCGGCGCTCGCCGGCCCCGTGCCGCCATACCAGGCCTCGATCCAGGTGGCCGAGGCCTGCACGAACACATCATGCAGCAGGCGCGTTTCCACGCTCGATTCGACGCCCCGCCCGCGGCGCGCGCCCGCTGCCTGGTAGTAGCGCACGCCGTTCACGTTGAAATCGTTGATGCCGCTTTGCACGAGCGCGTTGTCGATGCCCGTGTTGAAGTAACTCACCGTCGCCGTGGCGCGGCGCGAGGGCATGTCCACCTTGATGCCCGCCTCGTGGTTGTAGCCGCGCACCGGATCGAACACGTTGCGCCTCCCGAGGTAATCTTCCAGCGTCGGATCCACCGGATTGAAGCTGCGCGAGTAGCTGTAATACACCGCCATGTTGCGGCTGAACCGGTATAGCGCCGAATAATTCGGGATCGTCTCCCCTTTCCGCACCGGCTGGCCGCCGGGATGCACCTGCCCGTAACCGAGGCCGACGGTCAGCACCAGCCGGTCGCCACGGAGCCAGGTGCGGTTCTGCCAGAACCCGTTCTAGGTTGTGGTGTTGACGAGCGGGTTCAGGACGATAGGTGGATAGACGTCCGCAGGCGCGCCCAGCCGCTGGATGCCGGTGTAAATCTGGATGGGCCAGCCGGGCGCAGGCGCGGCCCCGGCCAGCGACGTCGCTGCCACGCCTACCACGCGCGTGAACGCGCCCACCTGGCTCAGGTTCCGCCAACCCCGGCCCCGCCGTTCGTAGCCGATGTTGAAGTCGAACACGTGGTGGCGGTTCCGGTTGTCGCCCTTCGATTGCTGGCGAAGGACTTCATTCTGCTGCACCAGCAGCGCAATCTGCGCGGCTGTGTTCACCACCGGCGTCCACTGGTTGATATGGCGGTCGTTGCGCAGCCAGCGGTAGTTGAAGTTGGCCGTCCAGGCCGCGGCGGGCACGGCTCGAAAATCAAAGCCCGCCTGGGACGTGTAATAGCGTTGCTGCCCTGAGGAGTGGTTCACGCTGTGGGGCGTGAGGTCATCTGTCCGGATGGGCCCGATGAGGCCGTCGTTGGTGGACAGCGACGTCGACGGGCTGATGACGAGCCCGCCTCCGGCCGGACGGATCATCGAGCCGTACTGAAACAGCGGCATGATGGTGAACATCCCTGTCCGGTCGAGCCGGTACAGCAGCGAGCCGCGCGCGTAACGGTTGCGGTCCAGCACATCGCGCGTGAAGTAGCGCTGGTTCTCCGCGGTGAACAGCGCGCGGTATTGCAGGCGCGCATCGCGCGTGACCGCGCCGGTCGAGTCCAGGTCGAACATGCCGGACACCCTGTCGCCGAGCCCCAGGCCCTGCCCGGGGATGGTAGCGCCGCGGAAATCGAGTTGCGTCGAGTGCACCGGTTGAGGCTTCTTGGTGACCAGGTTGATGAACCCGCCCGGCGAGCCGGCCGGGCCGTAGAGCAGGCCGGCAGGGCCTCTCAGCGCCACCACCTGTTCGACGCCGAACGTGGACACGCTGTAGCCTCCGCCCATGGCGGCGCCGGTGGCGCCGTCGACGCGCATGTCCTCCGCGCCCATCCGGAAGCCCCTCGCGTAGAAATGATAGCCGCCCGTGCGCATGCTGTTGGGGCCGAAGCCGGGAACGAACGCGAGCAGGTCGTGTACGTTACGGAAGTTCCTCTCACGCAATTCATTTGCATCAATTACAGTGACCGACCGCGGCGTCTCCAGCAGCCCGCCGGGGATCCTCTCGACAGCTTCGGCCGCCAGCTCGGCGGTGGCGACCACGTCGATGGCCTGGCGCACGGCCGCCGGCTTCACCTCGATGATCTGCCGCCCGGACGGGCCCGCCAGGCTGAATGTCAGCGAGACTTTCTCAAAGCCCGTCTTTTTGACAACCGTTACGTAACGGCCCGGCCGGTCTGCGTCCAGGCAGAACAGGCCCTCGGCGTCCGTGCTCCCTCGCTTGTCCACCGGGCCGGTGACGTGAATCCAAGCTCCCGGCACGCGCGCACCGGAGGGGTCCTGCACGATGATCTCCACCGGGCAATGTCCGGGAGCGCCGCCCGGCGGCGCGTCGCCGCCAGCTGCAAACACAGCGGCCCCCAAAGTGTAAAGCGCTGCCATGGCCTTTGCCGCCGCAGCTCTGCGAATTCCGATTTGTCCCATCGGTGATGCCTCCTGCTCGTCGGCGCCCGCGGCGGCATAAAATGGAACTGCCGCCGCGCGACGCGGTGGTTGGCTGCGGGCCGGTCCACTCTTGCCGGAATGCTCCGGCCCGCAACGCTTGTTTTTGTCGGGCCAGTCATGCAATCAATTTGCAACTGACCAATGCCAGTCTAGCAATCCGGACCTCTCTGGTCAAGAAGTTTTTGCCGCCAACCGCTGCTGTTCTGCCATCCGATTGCAACAAGGCGCGGGGGCTCGCCGAACAGGCCGGCTCGCACAAAACCCTGCGCGGCCGCAGCGCGAGGGCCGCGCTTTGCAGACAGGTATAATGCAGGCATGACGGGCCTTGTTTCGCTGGGCAGAAACGCCGCCGATTCGAGCGCGCTGCGCGAAAAGCAGGAGAAGCTGTTCCGCATCCTGCGCCAGCTGGGGCGCGTGCTGGTAGCCTACTCCGGCGGCACGGACTCCGCCTACCTGGCGTGGGCCGCGCGCGAGGTGCTCGGCGACAACGCCATCGCCGTCACCGCCGATTCGCCGTCCATTCCCGAATCGCACAAGCGCGACGCGGTCGAGTTCGCCCGGCGCTACGGCATCCGCCATGAGCTGATCCCGTCGCGCGAGTTCGACAACCCCGCTTACGTCGCCAACAACCCGGACCGCTGCTACCATTGCAAGGACGAGCTGTTCCGCCGCATGGAGGAGATTGCGCCGCGCTACGGCGGGGCCGTGCTGGTCTACGGCGTCAACACCGACGACCTCGGCGACTACCGCCCGGGCCAGAACGCAGCCCGGTTGCATGGCGTGAAGGCGCCGCTGGTCGAGGCCGGGCTTTCCAAGGCGGAAATCCGCGAGCTCTCGCGCATGGCGGGGCTTCCCACCTGGGACCGGCCGGCGGCCGCCTGCCTCAGCTCGCGCGTGCCTTACGGCATCGCCGTGACCCCCGAGGTCCTCCGGCGGATCGAGGCGGCCGAGGAGCGGATCCGCGAGCTTGGCTTCCGGCAGTTCCGCGTCCGCTATCACAACGAGGTGGCGCGGCTCGAGATCGACCGGGCGGAAATGGAGCGCGCATTTTCGCTCGAAATGTTCGACCGGCTGGCGGAGATTTTCCGCGAGCTGGGTTTTCTGTATTCGGCGCTGGATCTGCGCGGCTACCGGCAGGGGGCGCTGAATGAAGCGCTCCGCCCTGCCGGAAGCGGCCCCGCCGGGGAGGACCCCGCATCGTAACCGCCCTCGTTTGCCAACTGTTTGAAGAGCTCGCCGACGGCTTGCAGCTGGAGGAAGAGGAGCTGCCGGAGACCTTCGACGGCCGCATCGCCGATGGCACCGCGCGGCTGTGCGAGGCGCTCGAGACCCGCTACCGCCGGTCGGTGGAGACGCTCGCCGAGCAGCTGCACGAGGCCGCCGTGGCGCTCGAAGCCGAGCCTTCCCCGGCCACCATGGCCAGCCTGCTTCGGCGGTTCCTCAGCGTCCTGAACGAGTACCGCTCCATCATCCGCCAGGAGCGCGGCGCCGCGCTCTGGCAGCTGGCCGCGCAGTATCTGGAACTGGCCGAAGGGCTCGAGCAATCCCTGGCCGGAAGCGAAAAGAGCTTCCGCCACCTGCCGGCGATGGTGGCCGCGCTGCCCTGGGTGGAAGAGTGTCTGGAACGTCTGGCGACCCGGTCCCCGCTTGCCGGGCGGCGGGCCGCCGAGTTGCGCAGCTTTTCCCCGCGGCTGGGGGCGGCGCTGCAAAGAGAGGCGGAAGCGACCGTGGAAGGCCGCTTCTGCGCCGTGGCGCACCGCATCCAGAACCAGCTGGAGACGCGGCTGCGGCAGGTTTGGCTGCTCGGGGAGTTCCGCAAGCGCGAGCCTTCTTCGCTGGATTTGTACGCAGCAGCCCATGCCGGCCTTTATCCGGCTTTCCGCCCGTCGCCCGCGGCGGCGGAGATCGGGCAGGAGATGGCCCGGCTCGTAGAGGCGGCGGCCTCGGCCGGGCTGCCGGAAATCGCGGCCTGCTTCGAGTCCGCCGACGGGCTGGCGCACTTTTCCCTGCTGCACCTGATGCCGCCGGATCCGCCCGCCTGGGCGCCGCGGACGATGACGCATTTCGACCGCCTGCTGATGGGCCGCGTGTCCCGTTTTTACCTCTATCCGTTTCTGCACTGGCCGCAGCCGATCGAGCTGGCGGCGACGGTGCTGCGGCTGGGCCGCCCGCAGTTTTACGAGCGCACGGCGGCCCAGGCGCTGCTCGAATACAGCCTTTTGCAGCGGGATCTCTCCTTCGAGCCGAACCGGCTGGGGCATTATTTGGACACGATCCGGGTCCTGGAATTCCAGTTTCAGACCCATTTTGAGGGGTATTTGCTGCGCATTTATTCTTACCCCTCGCTGAAAACCCCCGAGGGCTGGTGCCGGTATTTTGACGCGCTTCGGCGGCTGCATAATGCCGAAATTCCTCTGCCGGAGCTGGAGGAATTCCGGCAGGATTTTCTCCGCCGGCGGGGGTTTTCCGGCTTTGCGGCCCTGGCGTGCCGCCTCGCGCAGCGGGCCGGGCCGGTGCAATAGGCGCGCCTCAGGCGTGCATCCGCTGGAGAGACCAGACCCGCAGCGGGTCGCGGCGCCGGCTCTCGATGGCGTCGACGGCGGCCCGCGCGCCGGCGATGGTGGTGATGCAGGGCACGCGCCAGGCGACGGCGGAGCGGCGGATGGCGCGCTCGTCGCTGAAAGAGTGGGCGCCCGTGGTCGTGTAGATGGCCAGCTTCAGCTTGCCTTCCTTGATCAGGTCCACCGCGTTTGGGCGGCCTTCGTTGACCTTGAACACGGTCTTCACCGCCAGCCCGGCGGCGCGGAACGCGGCCGCCGTGCCGCGCGTGGCGGCCAGCTGGAAGCCGAGCGCCGCCAGCCGGCGGGCCAGCTGCACGGCCTCGGGCTTGTGGCGGTCGTTGACGCTGAAAAAGATCAGGCCTTCGGCCGGCAGGGGCACGCCGGCGCTCAACTGCGCCTTGCCGAAGGCTTCCCCGAAATTCTCGCCCACGCCCATCACCTCGCCGGTGGAGCGCATCTCCGGCCCGAGCGCCGGGTCCACGCCGGGGAACTTGGCGAACGGGAACACGGGCGACTTCACGCACACCTGCCGGACCGGGAGCACGCCCGAAGCGAGGCCGCCGGCGAGGTGCGCCAGCTCCTTCAGCTTCATGCCGAGCATCACCCCCACGGCGACCTTGGGCAGCCGCACGCCCGTGGCCTTGGAAACGTAAGGCACCGTGCGCGAGGCCCGCGGGTTGACCTCCAGGACGAAAACACGGCCGTCCTTGATCGCATATTGCACGTTCATCAGGCCGCGCACGTTGAGCGCCCGGGCCAGCCTTTCGGTGTAGCCGCGAATGACGGCCAGCGTCTCGGCTCCGATGGACTGCGGCGGCAGCACGCAGCTGGAGTCGCCCGAGTGGATGCCTGCCTCCTCGATGTGCTCCATGATGCCGCCGATGAGCACGTCCTCGCCGTCGGAGATGGCGTCGACGTCGACTTCGATGGCGTCTTCCAGGAAGCGGTCGATCAGCACCGGGCGGTCGGGGGCGTAGAGCGAGGCCTCCTGCATGTAGCGCCGCACGGTGTCTTCCTCGTAGGCGATCACCATGGCGCGGCCGCCGAGCACGTAGCTCGGCCGCACGAGCACCGGAAAGCCGAGGCGGCGCGCGACGGCCAGCGCCTCGTCGGCGCTGGTGGCCGTGCCATAGGGCGGGGCGGGGATGCCGAGATCGTCGAGCACGCGGCCGAACAGCTTGCGGTCTTCGGCCAGGTCGATGTTCTCCGGGTCGGTGCCGATGATTGGCACGCCGGCGCGCTTCAGCGGCAGCGCCAGGTTCAGCGGCGTCTGGCCGCCGAACTGCACGATGACGCCGCCGGGCTGCTCGCGGTCGTAGATGTTGAGCACCTCTTCGAGCGTCAGCGGCTCGAAGTAAAGCCGGTCGCTCGTGTCATAGTCGGTCGACACGGTCTCGGGATTGCAGTTGACCATGATCGACTCGACGCCGAAGTCGCGCAGCGCGAAGGCGGCGTGCACGCAGCAGTAATCGAATTCGATGCCCTGCCCGATGCGGTTCGGCCCCGAGCCGAGAATCATGATCTTCTTCCGGCGGCCGGGGTCGGCCTCGCAATCGTCCTCGTAGCTCGAGTAAAGATACGGCGTGAAGCTCTCGAACTCGGCGGCGCAGGTGTCGACGCGGTTGAAGACCGCCGTGACGCCAAGCTGTGTGCGCCGGGCGCGGACCGCCGCCGCGTCGGTGTTCCACAGCCGCGCCAGCCGCTCGTCGCTCAAGCCGTCGCGCTTGGCGCGCTTCATCTCGGCGGCGGAGATCGAGTCCAGCCCGCGCCCCTCGAGTTCCTGCTCGAAGCGGACGCCTTCCTCGATCTGGCGCAGGAACCACGGGTCGATCTTCGTCATGTCGTGGACGTCTTCCACCGTCCAGCCGCGTTCGAAGGCGAAGCGGATATAGGCGAGCCGCTCCGGGTTGGGCGTGATCAGCCTCTGCGTGATCAGGTCCTCGCGCAATTGCGAGGGCGAGGCCGCCTTGCCCGTCTCGAGCGCCCGCATTCCTTTGTTGAGCGCCTGCCGGAAGGTGCGGCCGATGGCCATCACCTCGCCGACCGACTTCATTTGCGTGGTCAGCACCGGCTCGGCGCCGGGGAATTTCTCGAACTGCCAGCGCGGGATTTTCACCACGACATAGTCGATGGTCGGCTCGAAGCAGGCCGGCGTGACGCGCGTGATGTCGTTGGGGATTTCGTCCAGCCGGTAGCCGACGGCGAGCTTGGCGGCGATCTTCGCGATCGGGAAACCGGTGGCCTTCGACGCCAGCGCCGAGCTGCGCGACACGCGCGGGTTCATCTCCACCACCACCATGCGGCCGTTTTCCGGGTTGATGGCGAACTGCACGTTCGAGCCGCCCGTGTCGACGCCGATCTCGCGCAACACGGCCAGCGCGGCGTCGCGCATCATCTGGTACTCGCGGTCGGTGAGCGTTTGCGCGGGGGCGACGGTGATCGAGTCGCCCGTGTGCACGCCCATCGGGTCGAAATTCTCGATCGAGCAGACGATGATGGCGTTGCCCGCCAGGTCGCGCATCACCTCCAGCTCGAACTCTTTCCAGCCGAGCACGGACTCCTCGGCCAGCACCTCGTGCACGGGCGACAGGTCGAGCCCGCGCTGCAAGATCTCGACGAGGTCCTCGCGGTTGTAGGCGATGCCGCCGCCGGTGCCGCCGAGGGTGAAGCTGGGGCGCAGGATCAGCGGGTAGCCGATCCTGGCGGCGAACTCCAGCCCCTCCTCGATCGACGTCAACAGCCGCGATTGCGGAACCTCGAGGCCGATTTTCCGCATCGCGTCCTTGAACAGCAGCCGGTCCTCGGCCTTCTTGATCGCCTCGATTTTGGCGCCGATCAGCTCGACGCCGTATTTGTCGAGAATCCCGCTTTCGGCCAGCTCCACGCTCAGGTTCAGGCCCGTCTGCCCCCCGACGGTGGATAGCAGCGCATCCGGGCGCTCGCGGCGGATGACCTCCTCGGCGTAGTCGAGCGTCAACGGCTCGATGTAGGTCGCGTCGGCCAGATCCGGGTCGGTCATGATCGTCGCCGGGTTGGAGTTCATCAGCACGACTTCGTAGCCGTCGGCGCGGAGCGCCTTGCACGCCTGGGCGCCCGAGTAGTCGAACTCGCAAGCCTGGCCGATGACGATCGGCCCGGAGCCGATGATCAGGATGCGGTGAATGTCGTTTCTGCGCGGCATTCGTTACTGGTGGAACTCCTTCATCAGGGCGGCGAAGTCCTCGAAGAGGTACCGCGAATCGTGCGGGCCCGCCGCCGCTTCCGGGTGGTATTGCACGCAGAACAGCGGGTGGGAGCGGTGGCGCAGCCCCTCGAGCGTCTGGTCGTTCAGGTTGATGTGCGTCAGCTCGACCTCGTTCTGGTTCAGGCTGTCGGGGTCGACGCAGAAGCCGTGGTTCTGGACGGTGATCTCCACGCGGCGGGTGCGCAGGTTGAGCACCGGGTGGTTGATGCCGTGGTGGCCGAACTTGAGCTTGAACGTGCGGCCGCCGAGCGCGAGGCCCAGCAGCTGATGGCCCAGGCAGATGCCGAACACCGGCGTCCTGCCGATCATCTTGCGGATCTCGGCCACCGGGCCCTCCAGCGGCTCCGGGTCTCCCGGGCCGTTGGACAGAAACACGCCGTCGGGCTTCATGGCGAGGACGTCTTCGGCGGGCGTCGACGCCGGCACCACGGTGACGCGCGCGCCAATCGAAGCCAGGCACCGCAGAATGTTCCGCTTGATGCCGAAGTCGTAGGCCACGACGCGGAACGAGCCGAGCGGTTGCAGGCTGACCCGTTCCGACGGCGAGCACGGCTCAAGCCGCTGCGTCCACTCGTACGGCTGGCCCGTGGTCACGCGCGAGGCCAGATCGAGGCCGGCCATCGGCGGCGTGCGGCGCGCCATCTCCACCAGCTCTTCGGCGCCGTGCCCGGCGGTGGACAGCGCGCCCCGCATGGCGCCCTGCGTGCGCAGCTTGCGCACCAGCGCGCGCGTGTCGATGCCGGAAATCACCGGCACGCCGCCGCGGCGGAGAAACTCGTCGGCGCTCATTTCGGCGCGCCAGTTCGACGGCCGGAGGTTGAACTCGCGCACGACGAGCCCTTCAATGTAGGGCCGGGCCGCCTCGCTGTCGCTCTCGTTGGCGCCGTAGTTGCCGATGTGGGGATAGGTGAGGATGACAATCTGCCCGGTGTAGGAAGGATCCGTGAAGACCTCCTGGTAGCCGGTGATGGCGGTGTTGAACACGACCTCGCCGGTGCGCACCGCCTCCGCACCGAATGCTTCGCCGCGGAAGACGCTGCCGTCTTCGAGGGCGAGAATCGCCGGTCTGGACAAGCTTTCTCCTTGGGTGCCGGATGGCCGGGATGTGGGGGACAAACTCCATTGTTCCATGCGGGCCGCGGCGCTTCAACAGGCCCATCCCCCTGCTAGCATGGAGGAATGCCCCCTGCGGCCGGCCGCGCAGGGCCGCTGCGGGCGAAGCGCAAAGACAGGGGAGGGCGCATGGGAGAGCTGGCCCGCATCGGCGTCGCCATCGACTCGGATCTGCTTGAGAAATTCGACGCCCTGAACGAACGCCGCGGCTACTCGAACCGCAGCGAAGCCTTCCGCGACCTGATCCGCGACGCTCTCATCCAGGACAAGGCCGAAAAGCCGGATGCCGACGTGGTCGGGACGCTCACGCTTGTCTACGACCACCATGTGCGCATGTTGCAGGAGCGGCTCACGCAAATGCAGCACGAGCACCATCACGAGATCATTTCCACGCTGCACGTGCACCTCGACCACGACCATTGCCTCGAGGTGCTGGTATTGCGCGGCAAGAGCGCGCGCGTGCGGCAGATCGCCGATCGGTTGATCGCCACCAGGGGCGTGCAGCACGGCCGCCTGACGCTGACAGCGCCCGGGTAGCGGGCGCGCG
>Ga0308402_1000559_pt1 | contig 11038 bp, 9 predicted proteins | sample HotsprSampleOSM2_FD_203471 | JGI IMG/M metagenome (GOLD analysis project Ga0308402, IMG submission 203471) | Hot spring phototrophic mat microbial communities from Octopus Spring, Yellowstone National Park, Wyoming, United States - 20060913_OS-M2 ... | reverse complement strand
GCAAAGTGAATAAAAATACTTTTGTTAGCAGAACCTTACCAAGTAACTCTAATTTAAGTAATAACGATAGCTGGTTTAGCTGGCTGAAAAAGTTGTGGCCATTTAGTTAAGATGACTAGCTAATTTATGGCGAAATTTTACATCACTCATCTTTATCCCAAAGAGATGTCAATTTATGGAGATTGGGGTAATATTTTAACCTTGCAGTATCGTTTACGAGTTATGGGTGTAGAAACGGTTTACCAAACCGTTAATTTGGGCGAACCATTGCCGCTTGAAACCGATTTTTATTTCATTGGCGGAGGTCAGGACAATGAACAATATTTAATTTTTACTGATTTGTTAACCAAAAAAGCTAAACTAATAGCTGATATAGCTAACGGAGTTGGTTTATTGGCTATTTGTGGCGGTTACCAATTGTTAGGTAAATCTTTTTTAACTGGAGACGGTAGAGAAATTCCGGGTATTGGTTTATTTCCGGTAGTGACCAAAGCTCCAGATACTTCAGTGAAGTCAAGATGTATTGGCAATTTGTTAAGTCAATGTTTGTTGCCTGAATTAAAAGATTATTGGTTAATAGGCTTCGAAAATCATAGTGGTCAAACATATTTTGATCCCGAAATCTCAGTAGAATCGCTAGAACAGTCAGTAAGTCAGTTAACTGCATCAGGTACAGCTTCAGAACTCGAATTAGAATCTAAATTAAAAAGCCTAAATTCTACAGCTAAACCCCTAGCTAAAGTGGTTTTTGGTTATGGCAACAATAGCCAGCAAAAACTCGAGGGGTGTGTGGTTAACCGGGCTATTGGTACTTATATGCATGGACCTTGTTTAGCCAAAAACCCTAAACTAGCTGATTGGTTTATCGAACCAGTTTTAAGGCGCAAAGACCTGAATGTCCAACAATCAGTAGACGATTCAATAGTGAATGCACTCAGAGAACAACTAGTCCACAGGTTTATCTGATTAAATTAATTTTGACTAATTTTAATTATTCTACAGTCACACTTTTTGCTAGGTTTCTTGGCTGATCTACATCTAAACCTCTAAGTACGCTAATATAGTAAGCAAATAGTTGTAAGGGCACTAAATTAACTATAGGAGCCAATAGTTCGTTTACTAAAGGTACATAAATAACGTCGTCACTCAACGACTTGACTCTATCATCTCCTTGGTTAGCTATGGCTAGAATTTTACCTTTTCTAGCTTTAATTTCCTCCATGTTACTAAACTGTTTTTCGTAAACTGAATCTTGGGTACACAAGGAAACTGTGGGTAAGTTTTCATCCACTAGAGCGATAAAACCATGCTTCATTTCACCACTGCTCAACCCTTCGGCGTGAATGTAGCTAAGTTCCTTTAGTTTTAAGGCCCCTTCAAGAGCAATTGGGTAATTGTATTTGCGGCCAATATAAATAAAATTCTGGTATTGGTAATATTTTTCTGCTAAAGTTTTAATTTTCTCTGCTTGCGACAACACTTTTTCTATTTGAGCTGGCAGGTTTTCGATTTCGGTAATCAAGTTTTTTACTTGAATTGGACTGACTGTATTTTTCAACCTACCTAACAAAAGAGCGTGCATCAAACCAATAAGTATTTGGGAAATTACATTTTTGGTAGAAGCTACACTAATCTCCGGACCAATGTGATTGTAGACTCCAGCTTCCGTGATCCGACTAATGGTTGACCCTACCACATTTACTATACCCGTAACTAAGGCTCTGTGTTTTTGTGCCTCGTAAATACCAGCGATGGTATCGGCCGTTTCTCCCGATTGACTCATAGCAATTACCCAAGTATATTCATCCACATACGGATTTTTATATCGAAACTCTGGGCTCATTTCAGCTTTGGCTGGAACTTTAGCTAAATCTTCAAAGTACATAGCTGCCAGTTGACAAGCATAGTAGGTTGACCCAACTCCCAAACAAATTACACGTGTCACTTTCTCTAACCTGTGTTCAACATCAATTAATCCGCCAAATTTGATGTCTCCAGATTCTTTGATTAGTCTACCTCTACAGCTATCAACAATAGCTTTAGGTTGTTCCATGATTTCTTTCAGCAAGAAGTGATCATAGCCGCTTTTGTTTATGGCTTCCAAATCCCAGTCAACGGTTTCAATTGGTTTCTCTAAAGTATTTTCGGTGAAATCTTCTAGTGAATAGTGACCATCTTGGATATCTACTAAATCCCCGTCGTCTAAATAAATAACTCGTTTAGTGCGAGAAATCATAGCCGAAACGTCAGAAGCTAAAATAATTTCCTCATTTCCTAAACCAACTACTAAAGGACTGCCCTGTTTAGCTCCAAGTAAACGATTGGGCTCGTCAGCTGAAATTACAGCAATAGCAAAAGCGCCTCGTAATTGAGCTAGGGCTTTGGTTGTTGCTTTTTTCAGATCGCCTTGATAATAGTAACGAATTAAATGAGGGATTACTTCAGTGTCGGTTTGAGAAACAAAAACGGTTCCTTGTTTTTCTAAAAAGTCTTTTAACTCCTTATAATTTTCGATAATTCCGTTGTGCACTACCCAAATTTTTCGATCCATACTACTGTGTGGATGGGCGTTGTTTTCTGATGGTACCCCATGGGTAGCCCAACGAGTATGAGCAATACCTACTTGAATATTCTCTGGTGGTTTAATCTGAGCTAATTTGGCTTCTAGTTGACTAATCTTACCCACTGCTTTAATGGTCAATACTCCGTTTGAACCAATTACTGTTAGACCACTCGAGTCATAGCCCCTATATTCTAGTTTTTTCAGACCATCAACTAAAGTTACCACCACGTTTCCTTGTTTGGAAAACAAACCAACAATACCACACATAACAACTTTGATTAAAATCAATGTACTTGACGTACGCAAGTCTAATAAAAAGTTAACAATTAAGTCAAACAAGTTTGGTCTTGGTAAAACGTTCTTAATTTACTAGCTAAGCTTCAAAAGAAGCCAGTTTTAAACTGAACTAGTAACGTTCCAATACCAAACAGGCTTGTATCCTCGATATTGCCAGGTACAAATATCGCCTGGTAAGCTCAGTTTTTACTTTTTAGACTTTGCAATTCTAAGCAATCAAAGTAAAGGTAATTATAGCTGAAGTTCAGCTTTCATTTGTGAATTCTTTGACTTTTTCCCTGATTTACTGTCCAATATTTAGTTAGTCAGGTTAGCTAGTTAGCATTGCCAAACACTGTATTAGGAGGAGGTGGTGTTGGTAAACCTATAATAAAACACAGTCCTTCATACGCTTTTTGTATGACCTCAGGGAGGGGGTGTAATATAGATGAAACCATTTCTCTTATTTCCGACACAGCTGCCAGGGTAGAATCGATTAGCTTGTTCATAGCTTCTGTAGCTGTTTCTATGGCGGCACTCACTTTATCCTTATCAGGGTTACCAGAAGCTTCAGCTTCTTCAGGTTTTAGCGAAATTATTCCCAAACTTTGGAAAAGTCTATTAAACATAATTTTCTAGGTTAATTTTTGTGACATTACCAGTTCGGTAAAACTTTTGTAAGCCTGCCTTAGTTGTTCAAACAAAGTTTCCAAATCTCCTACACCACTACTATCATCTGCCAAAAAACTTTCGTAAAAGCCAACTACCTCAGGACCATAATGAATGCGTAAATACTCTCTTAGATAGTTGTTACATATATCTACACATCGATTTAATACTCTTTCTCTGAGTTCTGTGGGAAAGTCTGCTAGGTGTCTACCAGTAATCAATTCCACCAAGAGTTCTGCGGTTTCCGGGTTTCTCGGATGAAAAGGGAGGTTAATATACATAAAAGACTACACACAGTGTAGTAGCATAACTCAAAATAAATTTTTAGTCAAACTAATCTATGCGGTTCTATATAGGTTGACAGGTAAAATTAGTTCGCTTTGGTTTGGAAAAGAAATTCCCAACTTGGTTGAATAAATTAAATTTTGAAAAGTATTTTTCTAAGCTTGTTATGTCAGTTTTACTGAAAATTTTGGTAATTACCAAAAATTTTTGGAAGCTATATTTACTTTGTTTAACGCTGGTATTGGCTGTTTCGGTTTTTAACCTGGTTCAACCTCTGATTATTAAACACATAGTTGACTTAGTGACTGTATATTTAAGCGATCGAAATCCGGTTTTTGAACAAATTTTGTGGTTCTTTGCTTTAATGATTGCGGTAGAATTGTTGGCTTTATGGGTGACCGTAATCAATGGTTATTTAGGTGATGTTTTGGGCGAAAAAATAGAAATTTTTTTAATGTCTAAATTTTATGAAAAAGTTCTTGCTTTAGACGTTAGTTACTTTGATAACGAATCTAAAGGAGCTTTGATCAACCAATTAAAGAGAGGAATTTGGAATATAACTAGCTTTGTGAACGAATTTAGCAGCTATTTTCTTGGTTTGTTGTTAACCATTGTGTTAACCATAGTCTTGTTGGCTACTTACAGCAGTTTACTAGCCCTTTTGTTTATGATTTTAGTGCCAGTATATGTGTTGCTTAATTATAAAGCTAGTCAAAAGTGGCTACAAAAGCAAGAACAAATTAACAACCTTGAAGACTCTTTGTTTGGTCGTATAGTGGAAGTGATTAACTCCATTAGATTAGTTAAAGCTAGCGCCCAGGTAAACACAGAATATAACCAATTCTTAAGTAAACGCTGGCAAGTAAAAGAGCTTAGATTAAAGCAGTCTCAAATTTATTACCAATTTGATTGGTTTAAAAAGTTAAGTTTAAATTCGGTCATTATTTTTGTTTACATCTACGCTCTCTACAATACCTACAAAGGAGTATTTACCATTGCCGAATTTGTGTTGTTTGCTCAGCTGGCCCAACAAATTAAAATACCTTTAACTTCTGTATCTTATGTTTTTACTCTCAGCCAGTCAGCTATTGCTGGAGCAAAAAGTTATTTTGAGATTGTAAATCAGCAACCAACTATTACAGATCTACCTCAGGCGAAAGAATTACGGGTAACCGAAGGTGAAATTAGGTTTGCCAACGTAACTTTTGCATACAACAAAAAATTAGCTTTAGATCAGGTAAGTTTTGTAGTTAAACCTAAATCTAAGGTAGCTATTGTTGGAGAGTCTGGTGCTGGTAAATCTACTATAGCTAATTTGTTGCTAAGGTTTTACCAACCGGATGCTGGTGCGATTTATATAGATGGGCAAAATATTCAAGAAGTGACACTAGAGTCATTATATAAACAGATAGCGGTGGTATTTCAAGATACTGAGCTGTTTTCAGGCACAATTTTAGAAAACATCCTTTATGGCAAGCCTGAGGCTACTTTGGAAGAGGTAAAATATGTAGCTAGAATGGCCAATGTAGCTGATTTTGTGGAACAACTACCTGAAGGTTATAATACTTTAATAGGCGAAAGAGGGGTCCAACTGTCTGGTGGTCAAAAACAAAGGTTAGCTATTGCCAGAGCAATCATTAGTAACAAACCAATTCTAATTTTGGATGAGGCTACGTCGGCTTTAGACAGTAAAACCGAAAAAGAGATTCAAAAGTCTTTGGAAGTGTTGATGCAAAACAAAACTACCCTAATTATAGCTCATCGCTTGGCTACAATTAAGAATGTAGATTACATTATTGTACTTAAGGATGGTAAGATTTTAGAGGAGGGAACACCAGCCGAGTTGTACCAACGCAACGGATTTTATACTCAGTTAGTGAAGTTACAGTCTTTGCAAGAAGCCATACTACCAGAAAAAGGGTTAGTAATTTGATTACTAAGTCAATGTTGATGTTGAAGATTGCTGATAGACATTATCTAACCAGATTTTGGATATTCAAACGGAAGTGTTGCTGCAACGCTGACTCGTTTTTAACCAATTTTTCCAAGACAATTAGTCGTCTTACTAAAACTGGTTGACATTTTGTAGTGGCTGTGTAACGCTGTGAACGATTTTGATTTTTTCAAAAAACAGGAAATTTAAAATTACTATGCCTACAATCTTCAGTAAAATTATTCAAGGTGAGTTGCCTTGTTACAAAATTTTTGAAGATGAATATACCTTTGCTTTTTTGGACATTAAACCTCATAATTTAGGCCATACTTTGCTTGTTCCAAAAATCGAAGTAGGTGATTATATAGACGTACCTGAGCCTTATTACTCAGCGGTTTTTCAGAATGCTAAAACTATTGGTCGAGCAATTCAGAAAGCTACCAATTGTTTACGTGTTGGACTAGTAGTCCACGGTATGGGGGTACCGGATCACTTTCATTTACATCTCATTCCAATATTTCAGGCCGATGATTTTGACACTAGCAAGGCTAGATCTAGACCTGAAGAGGAAATGAGGATGGTTCAAAACCAAATTTTGGTAAATTTACAACGGTTTTCCCAATTCTAATTTCTGGGGAAACAAGAATTTTACATAGTGTTACCAACTTTATTTGGAATATTTTAGGTGGATTACTTTTTAATAAAAATCCAGTTAAGGTATTAATAAGCCTGATAACGAGTTTAAAGTAACAAAAACTTGATCAAAAGATCTAGTTAGACTTTTTGCCTAACTAACTTAGATCTAAATTATAAGATTAGCTCACTTAAACTTTCTTTTAAAGAAAGGTTTTGAATGGTTTGTTAAGTAGAAAACTGTACTGAGAAATTATAGTTTGAGCTTTTGATAATAGCTTGTCAAGGACTTATTGGTGTTAATTTGATTCTTTATAGAAATGGATTTTTTTGGTAAATCTAAAATTATCATTTACAACATTAATTATTTTCGCCCTAAAAACTCGTTTCAAGGTTTAAGTTGACAATTTTCAGGCAAACCAGTTGGGTTGTAGTCCATGCCTGTAAAATATATTTTTGTGACGGGAGGTGTGGTGTCTGGCTTAGGCAAGGGTATTGCTGCCGCATCTATAGGTTTAATTCTTAAATCAGCCGGACTTTCAGTGGACGTAGTTAAATTTGATCCTTACTTGAATATTGATCCGGGAACCATGTCTCCTTTTGAGCATGGAGAGGTGTATGTTTTAGACGATGGTAGCGAAACTGATTTGGATCTTGGTCACTACGAAAGGTTTTTAGATGTTAATCTAACCAAATATTCTTCGGTTACTGCTGGCAAAATTTATGAACATGTGTTGAATGAAGAACGTTTGGGTGCTTTTTTGGGGAAAAATGTTCAAGTAATTCCCCATTTAACCAATTATATCAAATATTGCTTTACCCGAGGAGCGCCTGATAGGGAAGAATTACACGTTAGATTAATTGAAATTGGAGGGTCAACTGGAGATTTGGAAGGTGAAGTTTTTTTGGAAAGTTTTCGTCAATTTAGACAGCAATACAAACAAGATGTCTTGCATTTTCATCTGGGATATATACCTTTTTTAAGGTGCAGTGGAGAATACAAAACCAAACCAATGCAATTGTCTATTCGCGAACTGCTGCGTAATGGTTTGCAACCGGATTTGATTGGGGCTAGATACGCTCCAGAACCAGATCTAGATTTATCTACAGAAGTGCTTGATAAATTAGCCCTATTTTGTAATGTACCCAAAAATCACGTCATTAAATTGCCAGATGTAGCCAGTATTTATGCGGTACCTGGAAACATGCTAGAAACCAATCTGAAACAAGTTTTAGAAAGCTTTTTACAAACTAAGTTACAGCCTAATTTACCTGGGTTTTACGAACAAGTCTTGATTTCGAACGAACATTGGCCTGTAATCAAAATAGGTATTGTGGCCAAGTATTCTCGTTTGTCAGATGCCTACTTAAGTATTTTAGAGTCTTTAAAGATTGCTGGCTTGGCTTTACAGTTAAGAGTTCAATCAATATTCATTGATGCCGAAAAACTCGAACTACAAGATCCCCAGGAATGGTCAACTTTGAGATCGGTGGCTGGAGTGATTGTGGCTGGTGGATTTGGTAAACGAGGGTTAGAAGGTAAAATTTTGGCCATTCAATACGTTAGAGAGCAAAAAGTCCCTTTTTTGGGTATTTGCTTAGGTTTACAAATGGCAGTAGTAGAATTTGCCAGAAATGTTTGTGGTTTACCAGCTGTTTCCAGCGAGATGTACGACGATCCAAAAGAAATTCCTAGCACCAAAGAAGTGGTAATTGACTATATGCCTGGTCAAGTGAACATTCACAAGAAAGGCGGAACTATGCGTTTGGGAGGTTATACTTGTGATTTAGTACCTAATACTTTGTGTAGTAAACTGTTTACCCAACCGTCTGTGCGTGAGCGACATCGTCATCGTTTAGAAGTGCAACAAAGATATCTTGAACAATATGCTCATCATGGTTTAGTAGTTAGTGGCAAACATTATTATACCGACAATCAAGGCCAGTCTGCTTTTTTAGTGGAAATGATGGAGTTAAGCCAAGAAGTTCACCCCTATTTTGTAGGTACTCAATCACACCCAGAATTTTTATCTAGACCGGGTAAACCTCACCCTTTGTTTTTAGGGTTACTGCAAGCAGCTTTACAGTTTTACAAAGATAAAGTGTGCTGATGATTGGCATATGCCAAGTGAGTTTGCAACCACCTTTTGGGCAAGGTATCAGCAATTGAATGCTGAGCAAAAAGATGCCGTTGACACTATTGATGGTCCGGTGATGGTGATAGCCGGACCAGGTACGGGAAAAACCGAGTTGTTAAGCTTGCGAGTGGCTAATATTTTAAGGCAGACAGATACTTTGCCTAGTTCTATTTTGTGTTTAACTTTTACCGATTCAGCAGCAGTCAATATGCGTCAACGCTTGGCTCAGATTATTGGTCCTTTAGCCAACAAAGTAGCTGTCCATACTTTTCATAGTTTAGGTAACGAGATGATTAACCAAAATCCTGAAGTTTTCTTTTTTTCGACTGATTATAGACCGATTGATGAACTGGCTACTATTAGCATTTTGGACGAAATTTTTACTAAGTTAGCTCCAACCGATCCTCTAAACAAAAAACACTCAGCTCAAGGTTGGGCTTTTTTAAGAGATGTTCAGAGTCGGGTTAGCGATTTGAAGCGAGAAGGTATTAGTCCTGTGGTTTTTCAGCAAATTTTAGACGATAACGAGCAGTTTTTTACTTTGGCTAGACCGATTATAGCTGAGTTTTTTAGTAATCGTATCAGTGTTTCCTTGGTGCAATCTTTATATAGTCAATTGTTAGAACCAATTAGGAATCTAAGTGTTTCCGAAAAACAACCTAATTACTCTTTTAGGAAATTAATTTTATACTCTTTGGAAAATTTAATTACCAGCTTATTTGCTGAGGCTAAATTGACTACTACTAAGCTTACTCTTTGGCGTAACCGTTTTTGCAAGCGCGACAATCAAGGGGTATGGCGATTACGGGCTGATTTAGACAGTCCCAAATATCGTTCACTAGCTTTAATGTACCAAGATTATCAAGAACGTCTACACCAATTAGGGCTATTTGATTTTGACGATATGTTGTTAGAAGTGGTGCAGGTTTTAGAAACTTCTGAGAATTTAAGACTTACTTATCAAGAACAATTTTTGTATATATTGGTTGATGAATACCAAGATACTAGTGGGGTTCAGTCTAAATTATTAGATTGCTTAGTCAATTTGGAGCTAACTAATAATCGTCCCAACTTGTTGGTAGTAGGTGATGACGATCAAGCTATTTTTAAATTTCAAGGAGCCTCTTTGAGCAATATTCTACGTTTTCGTCAACAGTATCCTGGTTGTAAAACCATAGTTTTAAGTAAAAATTATCGTTCCAGAAAACCAATTCTAGACTTAGCTAGTCAGCTTATTCAAAATTGTCAGCAACGTCTGGCTACTTTGGAAAACTTAACCAAGCCTTTGATTAGTATGTATACTTAGGTTTGAGTTTAAGTGAATTTTTCGTTTTGAATACTTGTAAATTTTAGTGTGACTAATTAAACTAACCATAACCTTAGATTTTTGACTATTTTGCTTAAAACCCCCTCTTCCTCTTTTCTAAGAGAATCACCTGGTTTTGGTAGACTTTCAGGTCAAAATTTTTGAAGATTGGACTCAGTTTAACGTTTAACTTTAATAGTTGATTGTCTTTCTTGATTAGAAAGATTAAATTATATTTCCCGGAATAAACAATTCCTAGGGTTTTCTTAATTCATTTTTGAGCCAAATTATAGGTTAGTTTTGGAAGTCATAACTAGTTGGCAGTGCTCAACTTTAGCAATTTAATTGTTTAGTTGACAAAATTAGTTTTTCCAAAAAGCTTTAGTTAGTACATAATTAATTTAAATCTTATGCCTAAGAAAAAACCTGCTACTATGAAGGATTTAGCTGATTTGAAAAACCAAAACCAAAGCCAATCATCTGGACAATCACAGAATGCTATAGATGAAACTACTCCAACCACACCAGCTCAGTCACAATCAACCACACCAACCGATCAGATTAATATTAACCAACCGACCCAAACGACGTCAACTACTGAACAACCAACTAGTAGTGGGAATGCTGATGCTAACACCCACTCAGCAAACGCACAAACATCTAATGCTATTTCTAGCAAAGAGCAAGAACTACTTCAAGAGATAGAGACTTTGAAAGCCAAAAATCTAAGATTACTGGCAGATATTCAAAATTTATTGAGACAAAACCAAATTGACATTGAACGGGCTAAAAAAACTTTAAAAACTGAAATAGCCTTAGCTATGGTAGATTTTGTTACCAGTATGCATTTGGCTTTTACTTATTTGCCGGATAATCTTGATGACAAAACCCGCGACTTTATTAGACAACTACAACTAAGCTTAGAATCTAGTATTAAAAATTTGCAAAGTCTGAACATCGAATTACTGATACCCAAAGTTGGTGAACCTTTTAATTCGGAATATATGAATGCTGTAAACACACCCACAGATGAAGCCAGTAATTTGCCAACAATCAAAAGTGTAGTGACTGTGGGTTTGAAAGTTGACGGACAACTAGTGAAGCCCGCACAAGTGTTGTTATAGTTGTCAAAAATTAGAAAATTTGTTAGGGGGTCAAATTGTGTTTCTTATGTCTTCTGATTTTCCTTCTCTCAAGGAAGAGTATCATCATTTGTATGAATACGTTTCCACTTT
>Ga0308402_1000531_pt1 | contig 11360 bp, 13 predicted proteins | sample HotsprSampleOSM2_FD_203471 | JGI IMG/M metagenome (GOLD analysis project Ga0308402, IMG submission 203471) | Hot spring phototrophic mat microbial communities from Octopus Spring, Yellowstone National Park, Wyoming, United States - 20060913_OS-M2 ... | reverse complement strand
TGAAGAGCACTGAAACCTCGTCCTCATCCCGACCGACGGCGTTTCCGTCTGGAATTGAGGAATTTTCGGCTCGCTGAAGAGCACTGAAACGATGTGGGTGCCCGAAGCCGATGCAGGGTATGCCCGCGATTGAGGAATTTTCGGCTCGCTGAAGAGCACTGAAACTTCCAGTCCGGTGGTTGAGACCGTGACACCTCGATGATTGAGGAATTTTCGGCTCGCTGAAGAGCACTGAAACATTCGCGCGCCCTCTCCAGCGCCTGGTGCTCAATCAATTGAGGAATTTTCGGCTCGCTGAAGAGCACTGAAACATCCAACGTGTGGGTCATTCAGGCGCGGCAGGACGGATTGAGGAATTTTCGGCTCGCTGAAGAGCACTGAAACACGTTCCCTCCTCGCCGCCCGTCGTGCGGGGATCGGATTGAGGAATTTTCGGCTCGCTGAAGAGCACTGAAACGCCATGCCGCCATCCTGTCGACCTTCATGCACTGCGATTGAGGAATTTTCGGCTCGCTGAAGAGCACTGAAACACGAGCGCCAGGATCTGCGCAACCAAACTCTGCAGATTGAGGAATTTTCGGCTCGCTGAAGAGCACTGAAACCTAGGCGCGCAAACTGCAAGCGTAAGCGTGTAGTAGATTGAGGAATTTTCGGCTCGCTGAAGAGCACTGAAACGGGTGCGCAGCGTCGAGGAGTACAACCGGATCGCGCATTGAGGAATTTTCGGCTCGCTGAAGAGCACTGAAACTCATCTGAGTGATAGGAGTGTCACAATGCGAATCCGTATTGAGGAATTTTCGGCTCGCTGAAGAGCACTGAAACGGAAGCGCCAGACCAGCGTGCTGTCTGTGCGGAAATATTGAGGAATTTTCGGCTCGCTGAAGAGCACTGAAACGCGCGATACGGTAGCAATCGATGTTGATCCGCATGGAATTGAGGAATTTTCGGCTCGCTGAAGAGCACTGAAACTCATCGCCACCGGCGGCGGCGGTCAACCACGAGCGCAGATTGAGGAATTTTCGGCTCGCTGAAGAGCACTGAAACAACACGTAGATTGCACTATCTGTATCGCGGTAGCGATTGAGGAATTTTCGGCTCGCTGAAGAGCACTGAAACCTGTTGCGCTCGACGCGCTGGCGGCGGCATCGTTCGATTGAGGAATTTTCGGCTCGCTGAAGAGCACTGAAACGTGATTTGCGCATTGCTTACTGCGTCCAACGCCAACATTGAGGAATTTTCGGCTCGCTGAAGAGCACTGAAACCGCCGATGACGGCGTGTTGGAGCGTCTCCGGCAGAAGATTGAGGAATTTTCGGCTCGCTGAAGAGCACTGAAACTCTCCAGCGCCTGGTGCTCAATCAGCGCGGCACTCTATTGAGGAATTTTCGGCTCGCTGAAGAGCACTGAAACTCTTTACGAGTTCGCGTTTCGTCAACTCGTTCGGTTCGATTGAGGAATTTTCGGCTCGCTGAAGAGCACTGAAACCGAACGTCCAGCCGATTTTTGCTAACACCGCCGCCAATTGAGGAATTTTCGGCTCGCTGAAGAGCACTGAAACACACTGGAACTGGGACGAAGAGAACGATTACGAAGATTGAGGAATTTTCGGCTCGCTGAAGAGCACTGAAACGTTGGCAGCGCGTTGCGTCGCTTGAAGATGTGCGACGATTGAGGAATTTTCGGCTCGCTGAAGAGCACTGAAACAGGATAAAATCCGGGAACGCATCCCTCATCCCGTGCAGATTGAGGAATTTTCGGCTCGCTGAAGAGCACTGAAACCGCGGTCGTGGTCATTGTCGTGGTTGCGCTGCGGGTGATGATTGAGGAATTTTCGGCTCGCTGAAGAGCACTGAAACTCGCGCTCAACGAAAACGTCGGCAAACCAAAAACCCATTGAGGAATTTTCGGCTCGCTGAAGAGCACTGAAACCGTCCCCGCGAAAACCCCCGATTTGGGCGATTTTTGCATTGAGGAATTTTCGGCTCGCTGAAGAGCACTGAAACATCCACGTCGCCTCCGCCAGCGCAGCGAGTACCTTCGATTGAGGAATTTTCGGCTCGCTGAAGAGCACTGAAACCGTCGTTGTGCGCGTTGATCAGCGCGTCGAAGTCTATTGAGGAATTTTCGGCTCGCTGAAGAGCACTGAAACTGGGACGGATCAACCCCCGTCCCCGCGCTTGCTGACATTGAGGAATTTTCGGCTCGCTGAAGAGCACTGAAACCGTGCACTGGCGGCGCAGCATAAACGAGCCGTCTCGTATTGAGGAATTTTCGGCTCGCTGAAGAGCACTGAAACATGGTCTGCTGAGCGCGCTCGATCTCAGCGACAACCTCAAATTGAGGAATTTTCGGCTCGCTGAAGAGCACTGAAACACATTACCAGATCGCGATCTGGCGCGTAGGCAACCATTGAGGAATTTTCGGCTCGCTGAAGAGCACTGAAACAGTACGCAGAAGGTATGCTTTGTCGGTGAGTTTCATTGAGGAATTTTCGGCTCGCTGAAGAGCACTGAAACTTCAGCGAAATCGATTACGCTCATATCCTACCACACCCATTGAGGAATTTTCGGCTCGCTGAAGAGCACTGAAACGGCGTTCACGCCCGCGCCTTGGCGCGCGGCTGACGGAATTGAGGAATTTTCGGCTCGCTGAAGAGCACTGAAACCTGCCAAAGACTACGCTTTCATCCTCCGCAAGGCGGATTGAGGAATTTTCGGCTCGCTGAAGAGCACTGAAACTTTTCGCATATTTCACGTGGGCGCAGGTTGCGTCGCTAATTGAGGAATTTTCGGCTCGCTGAAGAGCACTGAAACTTAGCCGTGTTTACACGCATTGCTTGACATACAATGTCATTGAGGAATTTTCGGCTCGCTGAAGAGCACTGAAACTTCTATAAAGTGACGGATACGATGAGCACATCGTAAAATTGAGGAATTTTCGGCTCGCTGAAGAGCACTGAAACGCAACCATCCCGAACCGACGTATGAGGACGTTTTTGATTGAGGAATTTTCGGCTCGCTGAAGAGCACTGAAACTACCGAAGCCCGACTTGCCGCACCACTCCGATTGCATTGAGGAATTTTCGGCTCGCTGAAGAGCACTGAAACGCACGACGATTTCGGCGGCGCTGCTAGTCCGGCGCGTATTGAGGAATTTTCGGCTCGCTGAAGAGCACTGAAACGATCGCGGTGCGGTTGCCGCAGACGTTTTGCGGCGATTGAGGAATTTTCGGCTCGCTGAAGAGCACTGAAACCTTGCCCAATCTGCGGCGCGCTTGAGGTTGTCGCTGATTGAGGAATTTTCGGCTCGCTGAAGAGCACTGAAACAGCAGCGACGGCACGCACTCACGTTTGAGCAGATACTCCATTGAGGAATTTTCGGCTCGCTGAAGAGCACTGAAACCGGAATTGTTCTACCGCCGGTTTCTGCCGGACGCGCATTGAGGAATTTTCGGCTCGCTGAAGAGCACTGAAACGGTCGCGTTGAAACAGAGGTTCGAGTGATGAGCGGCGATTGAGGAATTTTCGGCTCGCTGAAGAGCACTGAAACCCCCGAACCGACGTATGAAGACGTGTTTGTCTTCGAGTATTGAGGAATTTTCGGCTCGCTGAAGAGCACTGAAACTTGTCGATGTGGAAATCTGGTTGACCGACGCCGGCAATTGAGGAATTTTCGGCTCGCTGAAGAGCACTGAAACGTACGTCTGCCGCAATCGGCTGAATAAATCGCCACGATTGAGGAATTTTCGGCTCGCTGAAGAGCACTGAAACACTTTTGCCAGCACCGCCGCCGCGCCTTGGAGCGCATTGAGGAATTTTCGGCTCGCTGAAGAGCACTGAAACGCCAGTCACGCACACTACTCACTTATCACCTACCAAATTGAGGAATTTTCGGCTCGCTGAAGAGCACTGAAACGCTTGCCCAATCCGCCGCGCGCTTGAGGTTGTCGCTATTGAGGAATTTTCGGCTCGCTGAAGAGCACTGAAACTTCCTTGGACAGACGCGCCGCCGATTACGGATCGAATTGAGGAATTTTCGGCTCGCTGAAGAGCACTGAAACTTGAGTTCCGGTCGCTCGTACCCGCCTTTGCCGTTTAATTGAGGAATTTTCGGCTCGCTGAAGAGCACTGAAACCGAGAATTGGATCGTAGTAATCCGGATCGCCGCCCAGATTGAGGAATTTTCGGCTCGCTGAAGAGCACTGAAACTCCACAACGGCATCATCGAGTGGGTTAACTCGCTGAATTGAGGAATTTTCGGCTCGCTGAAGAGCACTGAAACTTCGAGCAGAGCGCCCGACGCGCCGACGGATCGACTATTGAGGAATTTTCGGCTCGCTGAAGAGCACTGAAACCGCACCGGGGCGATGTGGACGATCTCCACCCACCCGGAATTGAGGAATTTTCGGCTCGCTGAAGAGCACTGAAACCGTCCAACTCCTCCGGTTGTGCCTCGTCCAACTCCTCATTGAGGAATTTTCGGCTCGCTGAAGAGCACTGAAACGATCCGCCAGCGCGCGACGCAGCAACGCCCGCGCGGATTGAGGAATTTTCGGCTCGCTGAAGAGCACTGAAACGCTTGCTCCTATCCGGCGACTACGCCAACGACCCGGATTGAGGAATTTTCGGCTCGCTGAAGAGCACTGAAACCAGACCGCGATGCGCAGTCTGGGATTGTCGCCGTTGGATTGAGGAATTTTCGGCTCGCTGAAGAGCACTGAAACGCACGCGCTTGAGCCGAACCCGGCGCAGGTCGAGTACATTGAGGAATTTTCGGCTCGCTGAAGAGCACTGAAACAGCGGTTGGGTTGAGATCGTGCACATCGCCCCCGTTCATTGAGGAATTTTCGGCTCGCTGAAGAGCACTGAAACGCGCCGGACGATGCGCAGACTGCGGAAGAGAAGCGCGAATTGAGGAATTTTCGGCTCGCTGAAGAGCACTGAAACGAAAAGTTCTTTTTGAGGTTTATCAACTATCGGTCGCTTGATTGAGGAATTTTCGGCTCGCTGAAGAGCACTGAAACAGTACGTCGCCGCGCTTTCCGAGCGGCTGCGCAGCGTATTGAGGAATTTTCGGCTCGCTGAAGAGCACTGAAACTCCAGCGCCGCGTTGCGTCTGGCGCTGCGGGTGACGCATTGAGGAATTTTCGGCTCGCTGAAGAGCACTGAAACTCACCGGATCGTCGAGTGTTTCAGTGCTCTTCAACGATTGAGGAATTTTCGGCTCGCTGAAGAGCACTGAAACTCCAGCGCGTCCGGCAAGTTTCAGTGCTCTTCAACGAGATTGAGGAATTTTCGGCTCGCTGAAGAGCACTGAAACTCACAACACCTCATATAAATAAAAGAGAAGATGATGGATTGAGGAATTTTCGGCTCGCTGAAGAGCACTGAAACTGGGACGTGGGTAGAGCCGTCCCCGCGCGTCCTAAATTGAGGAATTTTCGGCTCGCTGAAGAGCACTGAAACCGTGCAGATCGGGCGCGCCGCCTGCTACCGTCGTCTGGCATTGAGGAATTTTCGGCTCGCTGAAGAGCACTGAAACCCTCAACGAGCATCCTAGCCAGCAGATGTGATTTCCCATTGAGGAATTTTCGGCTCGCTGAAGAGCACTGAAACCGCGGTACGGCTGGACGCTCGACAACACCAACGACGCATTGAGGAATTTTCGGCTCGCTGAAGAGCACTGAAACGCGGGTGGATCGAAATCGTCCACATCGCTCCCGTCCATTGAGGAATTTTCGGCTCGCTGAAGAGCACTGAAACACGCGCCGCTGGATTATCTGCTGCTGGACGGCGATTGTATTGAGGAATTTTCGGCTCGCTGAAGAGCACTGAAACACCAACGCGGGCGTTCTGACGAGAAACTGCTCGTTGATTGAGGAATTTTCGGCTCGCTGAAGAGCACTGAAACCGTAATACGGCGTGAGGTTCAGCCGCGCTGCGCTCTATTGAGGAATTTTCGGCTCGCTGAAGAGCACTGAAACGATTGCCGGCGTCTTCGCGTTCCTCGCGCTGGCGGCATTGAGGAATTTTCGGCTCGCTGAAGAGCACTGAAACACGGCACCAGCATTACACGCCAGTCACGCACACTCATTGAGGAATTTTCGGCTCGCTGAAGAGCACTGAAACGGTACGCGGCGTCGTTCAGTGCGTGGTACGCGCGCAATTGAGGAATTTTCGGCTCGCTGAAGAGCACTGAAACTTTGACGCCGACGGGGCGCGTCGGGCACCTCACGCGATTTATTGAGGAATTTTCGGCTCGCTGAAGAGCACTGAAACGGCGGGCTGGGACGCTCAGCGGACAGTACGGTTTGTGCATTGAGGAATTTTCGGCTCGCTGAAGAGCACTGAAACTTCGATCCCTAATGTCGCCTCAACGTCACCCTCACGATTGAGGAATTTTCGGCTCGCTGAAGAGCACTGAAACCCAGGTCGGTACGAGGTCGTAGCGATATGCGAGCGCCATTGAGGAATTTTCGGCTCGCTGAAGAGCACTGAAACAGGCGCGAAGACGACAGAAGTGTGGGTTAGCCGTAGAATTGAGGAATTTTCGGCTCGCTGAAGAGCACTGAAACCGGTAGTAATTATATTCGAGGTCTGGACAAGTAGCATTGAGGAATTTTCGGCTCGCTGAAGAGCACTGAAACCCGGTGAAGTACGAGATCGTCAACGATCTGGACGGCTAATTGAGGAATTTTCGGCTCGCTGAAGAGCACTGAAACCTCGTTCCGTCCCGCGGCGTGCTGATGCGCCGGGACGATTGAGGAATTTTCGGCTCGCTGAAGAGCACTGAAACCTCCAAAACGTCACGTCGCGATAGGTCTTCATACGCGATTGAGGAATTTTCGGCTCGCTGAAGAGCACTGAAACCCGGTTTCTGCCGGACGCGCGGATATTGAAGATTAATTGAGGAATTTTCGGCTCGCTGAAGAGCACTGAAACGCTTGGTGAGCGACGGGTCTAACTTATACGCCATCAATTGAGGAATTTTCGGCTCGCTGAAGAGCACTGAAACGTTTGTTGCGGGCGTCGTCGCGCCGACGCTGCTGCCATTGAGGAATTTTCGGCTCGCTGAAGAGCACTGAAACCATACGGGCGCGGCATAACAATCCTACAGCGCGATATTGAGGAATTTTCGGCTCGCTGAAGAGCACTGAAACCTCGGAAAGCGTTGCGACGTACTCGAAAACGCGGCGTATTGAGGAATTTTCGGCTCGCTGAAGAGCACTGAAACATCTGATTCGGGAACGTGCGTCCCGACCAGAAGTTCATATTGAGGAATTTTCGGCTCGCTGAAGAGCACTGAAACCGTCTGTCGTTATGTGTAACTTCTTCGCCAGACCGATTGAGGAATTTTCGGCTCGCTGAAGAGCACTGAAACGCGACGGCAGCAGTACGAGGTGGTCAATTGCGCGGTATTGAGGAATTTTCGGCTCGCTGAAGAGCACTGAAACGGTGGATGTCAAAAGGCGGGCAAGCGACGGATCGCATTGAGGAATTTTCGGCTCGCTGAAGAGCACTGAAACGGCGGCGCTTGGCGGCGACGACACTGCGGATCGCGATTGAGGAATTTTCGGCTCGCTGAAGAGCACTGAAACAGCCGCGCGACGAGTTCCGGCAGTCGGTCTCTGACGTAATTGAGGAATTTTCGGCTCGCTGAAGAGCACTGAAACACGGACTGCTGAGCGCGCTCGACCTCAGCGACAACCTCAAATTGAGGAATTTTCGGCTCGCTGAAGAGCACTGAAACGCGCGGAACAGCGCCAGCAGCGCCGGGTCTTCTGACAGAATTGAGGAATTTTCGGCTCGCTGAAGAGCACTGAAACTGACGTTACGTTCAAGGCAATGCGTGTAAACCCTACTCATTGAGGAATTTTCGGCTCGCTGAAGAGCACTGAAACTCACGAAAAAGCAGATCGCAGCGACGACCGCCGGAATTGAGGAATTTTCGGCTCGCTGAAGAGCACTGAAACTGATGATTCGGTTGAGGATCGCGCGAACATCAGCGAATTGAGGAATTTTCGGCTCGCTGAAGAGCACTGAAACGCGACGAACAAAGACATCATCCGCCCGCTGAATTATATTGAGGAATTTTCGGCTCGCTGAAGAGCACTGAAACGAACGAACAGCGGAATACGCTCAAAACGCGCCGCGATTGAGGAATTTTCGGCTCGCTGAAGAGCACTGAAACCGTCGCCTCTATCTCATCCAGCGCCTTCGCAATCTCTATTGAGGAATTTTCGGCTCGCTGAAGAGCACTGAAACTTTCGGTTTGCGCACCCACTTCGAGACGCGGATCGGCATTGAGGAATTTTCGGCTCGCTGAAGAGCACTGAAACGCCAGCAGCAGCGCCGTCAACGCGAGCAGAACGGCGAATTGAGGAATTTTCGGCTCGCTGAAGAGCACTGAAACGAGGATTTGACGAAACGCGAGTTGGTCAAAACTGCGGCAATTGAGGAATTTTCGGCTCGCTGAAGAGCACTGAAACTCGCCCTTCCGCAGTCGCCGAACACCCCCGAAATCAATTGAGGAATTTTCGGCTCGCTGAAGAGCACTGAAACCCCAGATCGTCGTACACGAGCAGCCAGCCGCGCACAATTGAGGAATTTTCGGCTCGCTGAAGAGCACTGAAACTTTTGCGAATCGAAATCCGCTGGTTCGATGGCGTCGGATTGAGGAATTTTCGGCTCGCTGAAGAGCACTGAAACCCGCACAGACGGCGTGGAACGCGGTGCAGTCAACGGATTGAGGAATTTTCGGCTCGCTGAAGAGCACTGAAACCTGGGCGGACCGCCGGCTGTGGTTCATCCAGGCGCGATTGAGGAATTTTCGGCTCGCTGAAGAGCACTGAAACTCGCCCGCGTCGAGCGCGGGGAGGACGTACACCTCTATTGAGGAATTTTCGGCTCGCTGAAGAGCACTGAAACGGCGCTGCGCGAGATGGGCGAGGAACTGGAGCGGCGCAATTGAGGAATTTTCGGCTCGCTGAAGAGCACTGAAACGACGCGCCGTACACCGTATTGGCGCGTCGGGACAAACATTGAGGAATTTTCGGCTCGCTGAAGAGCACTGAAACGTCGAAATCCCCGACCAACGCCGGCGTGCGCACCACAATTGAGGAATTTTCGGCTCGCTGAAGAGCACTGAAACTGGGACGGGTCAACCCCCGTCCCCGCGCTTACTGAAATTGAGGAATTTTCGGCTCGCTGAAGAGCACTGAAACAAAATGGCAACAATCTCTATCTGGCGAGGGTACCGGCACATTGAGGAATTTTCGGCTCGCTGAAGAGCACTGAAACTCGTCAACAGCAACGTCGCCGACGGACTGCTGAGTATTGAGGAATTTTCGGCTCGCTGAAGAGCACTGAAACGGAAACGACGCGCGTCGTTGACATCTCGAAAGCGCCATTGAGGAATTTTCGGCTCGCTGAAGAGCACTGAAACCTCCTCACAGAAATCCGCTTGCTCTTCCGCCGCGTCATTGAGGAATTTTCGGCTCGCTGAAGAGCACTGAAACGGATGACTTTGTGACCGCGTTGAGGTGAGGAAGGAACATTGAGGAATTTTCGGCTCGCTGAAGAGCACTGAAACCTCCAAAACGTCACGTCGCGATACGTCGCCATCCGATTGAGGAATTTTCGGCTCGCTGAAGAGCACTGAAACTCGCTTGACGGCGCGTAGCGCGGCAGTATCTGGCGCAATTGAGGAATTTTCGGCTCGCTGAAGAGCACTGAAACGGTCACATCCACGCCGCGCAGTCGCGCTGCGAAGAATTGAGGAATTTTCGGCTCGCTGAAGAGCACTGAAACGTCCGCTTCCCAACACTCTACTTCGTACACAATTATATTGAGGAATTTTCGGCTCGCTGAAGAGCACTGAAACACGAAACGTTTTCTGTCCTTCGCCGTCAACGATGTATTGAGGAATTTTCGGCTCGCTGAAGAGCACTGAAACTCACCCGCGCGATTACGCCAACCGCGGTCGCTTCGACATTGAGGAATTTTCGGCTCGCTGAAGAGCACTGAAACCACCGACAACACGCGCGGGTAGCACTTCGCAGCTTCTGATTGAGGAATTTTCGGCTCGCTGAAGAGCACTGAAACTTGGCGACCGCCCAGCGCGCCGCGCGCTGCCAGATGCATTGAGGAATTTTCGGCTCGCTGAAGAGCACTGAAACTGGGCGTTCCAGATGCGCATCACCAGTGCAGTTGCATTGAGGAATTTTCGGCTCGCTGAAGAGCACTGAAACAGCATTAGACGTATCTTTTCACGCTTGTACTTGTCGATTGAGGAATTTTCGGCTCGCTGAAGAGCACTGAAACCTTGCCGCGCACCCAACGCTCGACGAGATACGCCCCATTGAGGAATTTTCGGCTCGCTGAAGAGCACTGAAACTGCTCGTCCTACTTGCATCGTCTCGCCCGCGCCCTGAATTGAGGAATTTTCGGCTCGCTGAAGAGCACTGAAACCCGCGAATCGCTGTGCCGCGCCGTACGCGCCGCGCATTGAGGAATTTTCGGCTCGCTGAAGAGCACTGAAACGGAGCGCGGGGAGCGACGCTGGATAGGTCACGCCAATTGAGGAATTTTCGGCTCGCTGAAGAGCACTGAAACCGCGTCTTCGTAAGTTGTATGATTTCACCGATCCCGATTGAGGAATTTTCGGCTCGCTGAAGAGCACTGAAACGCGCTTTGCGGCAACGGCGGCGCGGATCGCGTCAAATTGAGGAATTTTCGGCTCGCTGAAGAGCACTGAAACTTGTCAACGAGCGCATCGGCGACCCAGACGCCAACGATTGAGGAATTTTCGGCTCGCTGAAGAGCACTGAAACGACCCGCAACGACTGCCGCGCGATCCTCGAACGCGATTGAGGAATTTTCGGCTCGCTGAAGAGCACTGAAACGGGGCGTCATTCTCGCTCTCGTCAACAGCAACGTCGATTGAGGAATTTTCGGCTCGCTGAAGAGCACTGAAACCGCCGGGACGCGCGCCGCGTAGTCCGCCAGAACGTTGAATTGAGGAATTTTCGGCTCGCTGAAGAGCACTGAAACCGGTGGCGCTGCCGGGCAGCAGACGCTGGATCATCGCCAATTGAGGAATTTTCGGCTCGCTGAAGAGCACTGAAACCTCCAGATACGCAGCATACGCACGACTGCGTCGCACCATTGAGGAATTTTCGGCTCGCTGAAGAGCACTGAAACCGAGCGAGAGCCAGACCAATACGTACAACGTCGCAATCATTAGACTTCATCAAGATTCGTTTTGATTTTTGGACTGCTTTTTGCGTTTCAGCCAAATTCGGAAGTTATGCAGCCCGCAACATGTTTCCATGACCATATCCCGAAATTCGGAACAACTGAA
>Ga0308402_1000530_pt1 | contig 11369 bp, 9 predicted proteins | sample HotsprSampleOSM2_FD_203471 | JGI IMG/M metagenome (GOLD analysis project Ga0308402, IMG submission 203471) | Hot spring phototrophic mat microbial communities from Octopus Spring, Yellowstone National Park, Wyoming, United States - 20060913_OS-M2 ... | reverse complement strand
TATTAGTTCCGTCTGGCGGGGTAAATGAGCCTGCATTGATTGTAACGGTTGCAGCTGTTGGTGCTGAGACGGTCACCTGGAATGCTCTCCCGGGTCCGAATATCACGTCATCGTCTTCATTCAGTGCAAACAGCCCCAAGACAACTCGGTCGGCTGCAACGAATGAACCCGAAATGACTACTGCGCTGAGGTTTTGGAAGTTCGCCGTGGTCGGAATGTCATTTCGTGTGCCGAATCCTGAGCAAGCATTTTGAATATCTGCGCCTCTGATAAGCCTTTGGACAAGAATGTTGTAGTTTGATAGCTTTGGTCGCTCGTCTGGCAGAAGGCTGAAGAACTTGTTTAGCTCGCTTGCTACCTTGCTCGCCAATGTCAAAATACCTCTCCTCTGAACTTGTCTGGGTGTCCGCGGATTACTGGGAACTGCATAGGCGCGAAGGTAATCAATTCCCTTCCAGCTTCCCATGACCACATTTGCGACCTTTCCGCGTCCGCCGCCTAAGATGCCTTTAGTGATTCTTGCCATTTTCGTTCTTCTCCTTTCTTTTGTCTATGAGAATTGTAATCTGAGTTACCGTGTAGTGGATTGCGAACATGACTATGATTGCCGCGAGGGCAACGCGCTCCAATGTAAGCAGGAACTCGTTCATGGCTGTGCCAGTCGCTGTTACAAGTTGATGCTCTCTCTTTACGGGAACGTTCAATGGGTTTCTGGACCGTCTGGTTCATCTGTCGGCGGATACGTCTCTCGATATGCCAGGTAATAAGCTGTTGTTTCCAGTCTCTTGTGCCCTACTTCGTTTTTGATGTCGCTAATTGGTACCCCCTGCTCGTATCGGAGTCTTATGAATTGATGCCTGAATCGCGTTGTCACTCGCTTGCGCTTGATGCCGTTCATTGTCAGCCCTCGCCTTGTCATTTCACGATAAACGTCCCAGTAATTCAGCGTAAAGACCTTGCCACTGGCAAGTTCACCACAAACCCTGCGTATCGCTGCCAATATTTCGCTGTCGTTCACATACCTGTCTCTGCTACCTTTCTCACCCTGAAATATCATCACCCCGCCAATGATTCTTTCGTGCCGCAACGTCAGGATTTCACCGATGCGTAAGCCATACCTTTGGAGAAGCTCTAACACAATGTCAAACTCGTTGTTCATTGCCCTCTGACAATTTGCTCAATCTCGTCTCTCGTCGCTTGCCTGTAAATTGGTCTGTCTATGAGCTTTAGCGTCATCTTCTCTATACGATTGTCCCGGATAAAAACTGAGACCACGCGCCAAACTCCTTCATCGGTTGTTATTGTCCTGCGCCAATTCTCCCATTGCAGAAGAAATTCCAACATGGTAAAATTTACTTAAGATGCCCAAAAACTGCAAGCATTGCGGCAATCTTACGAAAGATGTGCTGGAATAGGACGTGGGTTGGGACTGGCACTGCTCGCCTCGATGCGACTGGCGGCGAAATTTGCTCGGACAACGGACGCGCCAGTTTTCGCCCGTCGTCAGCGTCTCCAACACAAAGCACGCCTTTGGTACGACGATAGAACGGAACACCTCGCACGGAATCACGACGTGCAAATTCACGCCCGCGTTCGGAATCAAGATACCGCGCACAAACTCAAGAAGCAGTTCCGTGAAGAGCCAATCAACCCGAATCAACTCGGAAGCCGCAATCAACGCGCCTGCAGTCCAAATCACTCGGTGAAGCTGACGATGCGCGCATTGCGTTCCGATTTTGTATCGCCGCCGCCCGCGTTGGGTGGGGAAAATTTTTTGCGCCCGCCCCCTGCTACTTCATCTGACGGTGAAGGCACCATCGATGCTGAATGGGTGTTCTATAACGGACCGAGATTATGTAAACCGTAAGGCGCGCAGGCCGTTAGGCCGAGCGGTGGGGCGAGCGAAGCGAGCAACCACTTTACATAATCTGCGTTATAGAACACCCAGCGGAAAGTGACCTTTCTCCCGGCGGGCGCCAAGACTGTTTGGGTGGGGGCGCGGGCGGCGGCGTCGAGCGGGCGGCGGCGATGATGGTGCGGTGCGGCACGGGGCGCGAGGGAACGCGGGAAGGCGGGGCGGATAGCTTGGGGTGCGGGATACAGCGGGGCGCGGGGAGAAGCAGGGGGTGGGGCGGATAGCTTGGGGTGCAGGGTGAAGCGGGGCGTGGGATGTGCGGGATGGGGGGACGGCAGGTGGACGGTGCGGAATGCAGTGGGACGCTGGTGCAATAACGGAAATTCCACGGGATGCCGCACTTGAACTCCGGAACTCGCTAAAACGGGAATGAGCTATCTGGAAATACGCTGAAACGTGACGCTTGGCGTATGCGCTCGTAGAAGCATCTCGACTCGGTGTTCATGTCGTCCGCTTCTCTCTCGGCTTCTTCCTTGTTGTCGCAGATTTTCACTAACCTATCGGTAAGCCTGCAATACTGGCCTAACATCAGTCCTCTGCTATGCGCATATAATCTCATTCTTTTGAGCAGTGTCAATCTCCAATATTCCTGCTGTTTCGAAAGATACTTTGAAAGGTATGCTACCGCGCCTTGGTCTGCTTTGGCTATATGCACAACGAATGAGTCGCCTGTAATCTCCTTCCACGCTTTCCTAATCCAAACGATGTTGAGCCTCTGAGAGACAAGTATGTGCAAGTGCTCTGTTCCTTTGCGGGTGAACTCTCTTACAAGGAAATACTTGAACTTTATCCCCTCTTTCCAAAACCTTGCTCTCAGCCGCTTCCAATACTCCATTATGATGCCCAGTTCATGGCTGCCGTGCCGTATTGTCAGGGTTAGCATATGTGCGTCCGGGAACTGCTTGAGAAAGTAGATTATCTTTCTCCTAATCCGCGCCCGGCGTATAGATGCACATAATGGGCATACGAGTGTGTTGCAACGTATCGGAACTGCATGGTATGTTCTCCATAGCTCCCAATACCTCGACTCTAAGACCGCGTGCGGTTTCATGCAGTTCTTCGCCCGCTCAAGGTATTGGTTACATTTATTTTTATGGGAATCAAGGTTATCCGTCCACATAGCCTTCTTCGTGCTCTTTTCAAGTTTTTCTTCGTAGGTCTTGACTTTTCATCTTGCTTCTCGTATATTTGCACTGGGCGAAAGACAAGGGGGGTTTGGCTGGTATGCCTGCCCCTCTATGTCCTTCCCGTCCGTCCACATCTGCAAGCCGCGTATAGGGCTCGCTTCTCGGAAAGTGAGCCCTTTCTGTTTTCGTTAGCCTATAAGGGTTGTTGAAATGTTGTTCGCTTGTCCGCCTCTAATCACCGTCCAAATTGCGAATATATTAGTTCCGTCTGGCGGGGTAAATGAGCCTGCATTGATTGTAACGGTTGCAGCTGTTGGTGCTGAGACGGTCACCTGGAATGCTCTCCCGGGTCCGAATATCACGTCATCGTCTTCATTCAGTGCAAACAGCCCCAAGACAACTCGGTCGGCTGCAACGAATGAACCCGAAATGACTACTGCGCTGAGGTTTTGGAAGTTCGCCGTGGTCGGAATGTCATTTCGTGTGCCGAATCCTGAGCAAGCATTTTGAATATCTGCGCCTCTGATAAGCCTTTGGACAAGAATGTTGTAGTTTGATAGCTTTGGTCGCTCGTCTGGCAGAAGGCTGAAGAACTTGTTTAGCTCGCTTGCTACCTTGCTCGCCAATGTCAAAATACCTCTCCTCTGAACTTGTCTGGGTGTCCGCGGATTACTGGGAACTGCATAGGCGCGAAGGTAATCAATTCCCTTCCAGCTTCCCATGACCACATTTGCGACCTTTCCGCGTCCGCCGCCTAAGATGCCTTTAGTGATTCTTGCCATTTTCGTTCTTCTCCTTTCTTTTGTCTATGAGAATTGTAATCTGAGTTACCGTGTAGTGGATTGCGAACATGACTATGATTGCCGCGAGGGCAACGCGCTCCAATGTAAGCAGGAACTCGTTCATGGCTGTGCCAGTCGCTGTTACAAGTTGATGCTCTCTCTTTACGGGAACGTTCAATGGGTTTCTGGACCGTCTGGTTCATCTGTCGGCGGATACGTCTCTCGATATGCCAGGTAATAAGCTGTTGTTTCCAGTCTCTTGTGCCCTACTTCGTTTTTGATGTCGCTAATTGGTACCCCCTGCTCGTATCGGAGTCTTATGAATTGATGCCTGAATCGCGTTGTCACTCGCTTGCGCTTGATGCCGTTCATTGTCAGCCCTCGCCTTGTCATTTCACGATAAACGTCCCAGTAATTCAGCGTAAAGACCTTGCCACTGGCAAGTTCACCACAAACCCTGCGTATCGCTGCCAATATTTCGCTGTCGTTCACATACCTGTCTCTGCTACCTTTCTCACCCTGAAATATCATCACCCCGCCAATGATTCTTTCGTGCCGCAACGTCAGGATTTCACCGATGCGTAAGCCATACCTTTGGAGAAGCTCTAACACAATGTCAAACTCGTTGTTCATTGCCCTCTGACAATTTGCTCAATCTCGTCTCTCGTCGCTTGCCTGTAAATTGGTCTGTCTATGAGCTTTAGCGTCATCTTCTCTATACGATTGTCCCGGATAAAAACTGAGACCACGCGCCAAACTCCTTCATCGGTTGTTATTGTCCTGCGCCAATTCTCCCATTGCAGAAGAAATTCCAACATGGTAAAATTTACTTAAGATGCCCAAAAACTGCAAGCATTGCGGCAATCTTACGAAAGATGTGCTGGAATAGGACGTGGGTTGGGACTGGCACTGCTCGCCTCGATGCGACTGGCGGCGAAATTTGCTCGGACAACGGACGCGCCAGTTTTCGCCCGTCGTCAGCGTCTCCAACACAAAGCACGCCTTTGGTACGACGATAGAACGGAACACCTCGCACGGAATCACGACGTGCAAATTCACGCCCGCGTTCGGAATCAAGATACCGCGCACAAACTCAAGAAGCAGTTCCGTGAAGAGCCAATCAACCCGAATCAACTCGGAAGCCGCAATCAACGCGCCTGCAGTCCAAATCACTCGGTGAAGCTGACGATGCGCGCATTGCGTTCCGATTTTGTATCGCCGCCGCCCGCGTTGGGTGGGGAAAATTTTTTGCGCCCGCCCCCTGCTACTTCATCTGACGGTGAAGGCACCATCGATGCTGAATGGGTGTTCTATAACGGACCGAGATTATGTAAACCGTAAGGCGCGCAGGCCGTTAGGCCGAGCGGTGGGGCGAGCGAAGCGAGCAACCACTTTACATAATCTGCGTTATAGAACACCCAGCGGAAAGTGACCTTTCTCCCGGCGGGCGCCAAGACTGTTTGGGTGGGGGCGCGGGCGGCGGCGTCGAGCGGGCGGCGGCGATGATGGTGCGGTGCGGCACGGGGCGCGAGGGAACGCGGGAAGGCGGGGCGGATAGCTTGGGGTGCGGGATACAGCGGGGCGCGGGGAGAAGCAGGGGGTGGGGCGGATAGCTTGGGGTGCAGGGTGAAGCGGGGCGTGGGATGTGCGGGATGGGGGGACGGCAGGTGGACGGTGCGGAATGCAGTGGGACGCTGGTGCAATAACGGAAATTCCACGGGATGCCGCACTTGAACTCCGGAACTCGCTAAAACGGGAATGAGCTATCTGGAAATACGCTGAAACGTGACGCTTGGCGTATGCGCTCGTAGAAGCATCTCGACTCGGTGTTCATGTCGTCCGCTTCTCTCTCGGCTTCTTCCTTGTTGTCGCAGATTTTCACTAACCTATCGGTAAGCCTGCAATACTGGCCTAACATCAGTCCTCTGCTATGCGCATATAATCTCATTCTTTTGAGCAGTGTCAATCTCCAATATTCCTGCTGTTTCGAAAGATACTTTGAAAGGTATGCTACCGCGCCTTGGTCTGCTTTGGCTATATGCACAACGAATGAGTCGCCTGTAATCTCCTTCCACGCTTTCCTAATCCAAACGATGTTGAGCCTCTGAGAGACAAGTATGTGCAAGTGCTCTGTTCCTTTGCGGGTGAACTCTCTTACAAGGAAATACTTGAACTTTATCCCCTCTTTCCAAAACCTTGCTCTCAGCCGCTTCCAATACTCCATTATGATGCCCAGTTCATGGCTGCCGTGCCGTATTGTCAGGGTTAGCATATGTGCGTCCGGGAACTGCTTGAGAAAGTAGATTATCTTTCTCCTAATCCGCGCCCGGCGTATAGATGCACATAATGGGCATACGAGTGTGTTGCAACGTATCGGAACTGCATGGTATGTTCTCCATAGCTCCCAATACCTCGACTCTAAGACCGCGTGCGGTTTCATGCAGTTCTTCGCCCGCTCAAGGTATTGGTTACATTTATTTTTATGGGAATCAAGGTTATCCGTCCACATAACCCCCTCCTGGGTTTCTTCAAGTTTTTCTTTGTAGGTCTTGACTTTTCATTTTGCTTGCCGTATATTTGAATTAGGCGAAAGACAAGGGGGGTTTGGCTGGTATGCCTGCCCCTCTATGCCTTTCCCGTCCGTCCACATATGCAAGCCGCGTATGGGGCTCGCTTCTCGGAAAGTGAGCCCTTTCTGTTTTCGTTAGCCTACCAAGGCTGTTGAAACGTTGTTCGCTTGTCCGCCTCTAATCACCGTCCAAATTGCGAATGTATTAGTTCCGTCTGGCGGGGTAAATGAGCCTGCATTGATTGTAACGGTTGCAGCTGTTGGTGCTGAGACGGTCACCTGGAATGCTCTCCCGGGTCCGAATATCACGTCATCGTCTTCATTCAGTGCAAACAGCCCCAAGACAACTCGGTCGGCTGCAACGAATGAACCCGAAATGACTACTGCGCTGAGGTTTTGGAAGTTCGCCGTGGTCGGAATGTCATTTCGTGTGCCGAATCCTGAGCAAGCATTTTGAATATCTGCGCCTCTGATAAGCCTTTGGACAAGAATGTTGTAGTTTGATAGCTTTGGTCGCTCGTCTGGCAGAAGGCTGAAGAACTTGTTTAGCTCGCTTGCTACCTTGCTCGCCAATGTCAAAATACCTCTCCTCTGAACTTGTCTGGGTGTCCGCGGATTACTGGGAACTGCATAGGCGCGAAGGTAATCAATTCCCTTCCAGCTTCCCATGACCACATTTGCGACCTTTCCGCGTCCGCCGCCTAAGATGCCTTTAGTGATTCTTGCCATTTTCGTTCTTCTCCTTTCTTTTGTCTATGAGAATTGTAATCTGAGTTACCGTGTAGTGGATTGCGAACATGACTATGATTGCCGCGAGGGCAACGCGCTCCAATGTAAGCAGGAACTCGTTCATGGCTGTGCCAGTCGCTGTTACAAGTTGATGCTCTCTCTTTACGGGAACGTTCAATGGGTTTCTGGACCGTCTGGTTCATCTGTCGGCGGATACGTCTCTCGATATGCCAGGTAATAAGCTGTTGTTTCCAGTCTCTTGTGCCCTACTTCGTTTTTGATGTCGCTAATTGGTACCCCCTGCTCGTATCGGAGTCTTATGAATTGATGCCTGAATCGCGTTGTCACTCGCTTGCGCTTGATGCCGTTCATTGTCAGCCCTCGCCTTGTCATTTCACGATAAACGTCCCAGTAATTCAGCGTAAAGACCTTGCCACTGGCAAGTTCACCACAAACCCTGCGTATCGCTGCCAATATTTCGCTGTCGTTCACATACCTGTCTCTGCTACCTTTCTCACCCTGAAATATCATCACCCCGCCAATGATTCTTTCGTGCCGCAACGTCAGGATTTCACCGATGCGTAAGCCATACCTTTGGAGAAGCTCTAACACAATGTCAAACTCGTTGTTCATTGCCCTCTGACAATTTGCTCAATCTCGTCTCTCGTCGCTTGCCTGTAAATTGGTCTGTCTATGAGCTTTAGCGTCATCTTCTCTATACGATTGTCCCGGATAAAAACTGAGACCACGCGCCAAACTCCTTCATCGGTTGTTATTGTCCTGCGCCAATTCTCCCATTGCAGAAGAAATTCCAACATGGTAAAATTTACTTAAGATGCCCAAAAACTGCAAGCATTGCGGCAATCTTACGAAAGATGTGCTGGAATAGGACGTGGGTTGGGACTGGCACTGCTCGCCTCGATGCGACTGGCGGCGAAATTTGCTCGGACAACGGACGCGCCAGTTTTCGCCCGTCGTCAGCGTCTCCAACACAAAGCACGCCTTTGGTACGACGATAGAACGGAACACCTCGCACGGAATCACGACGTGCAAATTCACGCCCGCGTTCGGAATCAAGATACCGCGCACAAACTCAAGAAGCAGTTCCGTGAAGAGCCAATCAACCCGAATCAACTCGGAAGCCGCAATCAACGCGCCTGCAGTCCAAATCACTCGGTGAAGCTGACGATGCGCGCATTGCGTTCCGATTTTGTATCGCCGCCGCCCGCGTTGGGTGGGGAAAATTTTTTGCGCCCGCCCCCTGCTACTTCATCTGACGGTGAAGGCACCATCGATGCTGAATGGGTGTTCTATAACGGACCGAGATTATGTAAACCGTAAGGCGCGCAGGCCGTTAGGCCGAGCGGTGGGGCGAGCGAAGCGAGCAACCACTTTACATAATCTGCGTTATAGAACACCCAGCGGAAAGTGACCTTTCTCCCGGCGGGCGCCAAGACTGTTTGGGTGGGGGCGCGGGCGGCGGCGTCGAGCGGGCGGCGGCGATGATGGTGCGGTGCGGCACGGGGCGCGAGGGAACGCGGGAAGGCGGGGCGGATAGCTTGGGGTGCGGGATACAGCGGGGCGCGGGGAGAAGCAGGGGGTGGGGCGGATAGCTTGGGGTGCAGGGTGAAGCGGGGCGTGGGATGTGCGGGATGGGGGGACGGCAGGTGGACGGTGCGGAATGCAGTGGGACGCTGGTGCAATAACGGAAATTCCACGGGATGCCGCACTTGAACTCCGGAACTCGCTAAAACGGGAATGAGCTATCTGGAAATACGCTGAAACGTGACGCTTGGCGTATGCGCTCGTAGAAGCATCTCGACTCGGTGTTCATGTCGTCCGCTTCTCTCTCGGCTTCTTCCTTGTTGTCGCAGATTTTCACTAACCTATCGGTAAGCCTGCAATACTGGCCTAACATCAGTCCTCTGCTATGCGCATATAATCTCATTCTTTTGAGCAGTGTCAATCTCCAATATTCCTGCTGTTTCGAAAGATACTTTGAAAGGTATGCTACCGCGCCTTGGTCTGCTTTGGCTATATGCACAACGAATGAGTCGCCTGTAATCTCCTTCCACGCTTTCCTAATCCAAACGATGTTGAGCCTCTGAGAGACAAGTATGTGCAAGTGCTCTGTTCCTTTGCGGGTGAACTCTCTTACAAGGAAATACTTGAACTTTATCCCCTCTTTCCAAAACCTTGCTCTCAGCCGCTTCCAATACTCCATTATGATGCCCAGTTCATGGCTGCCGTGCCGTATTGTCAGGGTTAGCATATGTGCGTCCGGGAACTGCTTGAGAAAGTAGATTATCTTTCTCCTAATCCGCGCCCGGCGTATAGATGCACATAATGGGCATACGAGTGTGTTGCAACGTATCGGAACTGCATGGTATGTTCTCCATAGCTCCCAATACCTCGACTCTAAGACCGCGTGCGGTTTCATGCAGTTCTTCGCCCGCTCAAGGTATTGGTTACATTTATTTTTATGGGAATCAAGGTTATCCGTCCACATAGCCTTCTTCGTGCTCTTTTCAAGTTTTTCTTCGTAGGTCTTGACTTTTCATCTTGCTTCTCGTATATTTGCACTGGGCGAAAGACAAGGGGGGTTTGGCTGGTATGCCTGCCCCTCTATGTCCTTCCCGTCCGTCCACGTCTGCAAGCCGCGTATAGGGCTCGCTTCTCGGAAAGTGAGCCCTTTCTGTTTTCGTTAGAACGACCTGTAGAGTGAAACAACGTTTGCTTGTCCGCCTCTAATTACCGTCCAAAATGCCAGTAACTCGGTGACTTCATCATCAAAGGTCCAACCTGTATTGAAGTTGGAAGCCGCGGCATTCCCGGATGCGATAGTGTTCTGGAACACCCTGCCTCTTCCCAGCACCAGGTCCGAATCTTCGTTCACTCCAAACATTCCCAGGATGATTCGGTCGCCTGTAATGAATGAACCTGAAATGGTCACGAAAGACGGGCTTTGGAAGTTCCCTGTAGTTGTAATGTCATTTCGTGTGCCGAATCCCTGGCCTGCAGTGATGAAATTGGCGCCCCTAATAAGCCGTCTTACTAAGATGTTGTAGTTCGATAGCCTTGGAAGCTCGTCTGGCAGAAGACCAAAGAACTTGTTCAACTCGCTTGCGATTCTGCTTGACTGTGTCAGGATTTGGCGCCTTGTCAGCTGCGGTCCCGTCCGCGGATTGCTGGGAATTGCGTAGGCACGGATGTAATCAACTCCCTTCCAGCTTCCCATAACGACGTTTGCTATCTTTCCGCGTCCGCCGCCTAAGATGCCTTTAGTGATTCTTGCCATTTCCGTTCTTCTCCTTTCTTTTGTTTATGAGAATTGTAATTTGAGTTACCGTGTAGTGGATTGCGAACATGATTATGATTGCTGCGAGGGCAATGCGCTCCAATGTAAGCAGGAACTCGTTCATGGTTGCTCCAGGTAGTAAGTTGTTGTTTCCAGTCTCTTATGCCCTACTTCTTCTTTGATGTCGCTAATTGGCACTCCCTGCTCGTATCGGCGCCTTATGAACTCGTGCCTGAATCGTGTTGTCACTCTCCTGCGCTTGATGCCGTTCATTGTTAGCCCTCGCTTTGTCGCTTCACGATAAACATCCCAGTAATTCAGCGTGAAGACTTTGCCACTGGCGAACTCGCCACAAACTCTGCGTATTGCGGCTAATATTTCTTGGTCGTTCACATACCTGTCTCTGCTACCTTTCTCACCCTGAAATATCATCACCCCGCCAATGATTCTTTCGTGCCGCAACGAAAGGATTTCCCCAATGCGTAGGCCGTATCTTTGGAGAAGTTCCAGCACTATATCAAACTCGTTACCCATTCTGGTCCAATAATCTGCCCAATCTCGCCTACTGACCCCGAAATGTAGCTATCTCCTTCAAGGAACTTTAGTGTTACTCTCACTATCCGTTCCCCTTTCACGGTTGCCGAAACCAGGCTGTAAGTTCCCTGCGACGTGTTGAACGTCTTAGGCCAATTGTTCCAGCGCTCCAGTAACCTCAGCATGCTCAAATTTACTCAAACCAGGTCAAGCACGCAAATGTTACGGAGCACATGTCGCATGATGGTTGCCTTGCACTGCAACTTCGCTTCGCATGGCTTTGCGCGGCGGCGCGGCGTTTTTCGCTCGTCGGCAGCGTCTCCAACACAAAGCACGCCTTTGGTACGACGATGGAACGGAACACCTCGCACGGAATCACGACGTGCAAATTCACGCCCGCGTCCGGAATCAAGAT
>Ga0308402_1000524_pt1 | contig 11425 bp, 9 predicted proteins | sample HotsprSampleOSM2_FD_203471 | JGI IMG/M metagenome (GOLD analysis project Ga0308402, IMG submission 203471) | Hot spring phototrophic mat microbial communities from Octopus Spring, Yellowstone National Park, Wyoming, United States - 20060913_OS-M2 ... | reverse complement strand
CAGCGCTCATCGGCGGAACATCTTTTGGACGCATGCGCCATTGACCGCCCGTGCGATGGGTGTCCCGCAGGGCATTGACGATCACACGGCGATCGCTGTCGGTCGGACGTCCGCCGTTGGGCGACGGCGCGGTGACGAGTGGCGCGATAGCGGCCCACTGTTCATCGGTCAGATCGGTCGCATACTTGGTTGGATAGGATCGAAGCGCACGTCGTGGCATACGAAATTGCTCCTCATCAGAACGGCATGGTCGCTATCATGATACTACACATCCAGGTTTCTGATCGCCCTCTGAGAGCGTAAGGAGCGCAAAGCAGCGTATGGAGACGGTCGATATTCTGCTTATTCATGGCGCGGTGGTGACCATGGACTCCGCGTGGCGCATCTTTCTCGACGGGGCGGTCGCCGTGCGCGGCAACGAGATTGTCGCCGTCGGGCCTTCCGCCGACCTCACGGTGCGGTTCAGCGCACGTGAAACCGTCGATTGTCGGGGATGCGCGATCATCCCTGGTCTGATCAATGCCCACACACACGTGCCGATGATCTTGTTGCGCGGTTTGGTCGCCGATCAACAACTCGATGTCTGGCTCTTCGGGTATATGTTCCCGGTCGAGAGCCGCTTTGTCGATCCGGAGTTTGTTTTCACCGGTACGCAACTCTCGTGCGCCGAGATGATCCGCGGCGGGACGACGACCTTCGTCGATATGTCCTATTTCGAAGAAGAGGTCGCCCGCGCCGCCGATCTTGCCGGTATGCGTGCGGTCTGCGGGCAGACGGTGATGCGCCTCCCCACCCCCGATGCGGCGTCCTTCGATGAGGGGTTGGAGCGCGCGCGCATGTTCATCGAACAGTGGCACGGGCATGAGCGGATCATTCCAACCATTGCGCCCCATGCCCCCTATACCTGCACCGATACGATCTACCGTGAAGCGGCTGCTCTCTGCCGTCGCTACGGCGTGCCGCTGGTCACCCACCTCTCGGAAACCGAACGCGAGGTCGAGGAGAGTCGTCAGGAGCGCGAGGTGACCCCTATTCGCTACGCCAGACGGGTTGGCGCGTTTGATGGCAAGTGCATCGCGGCGCACTGCGTCCACGCAACCGAAGATGATATCCGGTTGCTGCGCGAGGGACACGTCGGGGTCGTTCCCTGCCCATCATCGAACCTGAAACTTGCCAGTGGCATCGCTCCCATCCGACGCTTCATCGAAGCCGGTCTGCGCGTGGGTCTGGGCGCCGATGGACCGGCATCGAACGATGATCAGGATATGTTTACCGAGGTTCATCTGGCTGCCCTGCTGCCAAAAGGGGTGAGCGGCGATCCGACGGCAGTGCCGGCACGCGATGCGCTGGCGCTGGCAACATCATCTGGCGCGCGGGCGATCCATCTCGCCCACTTGATCGGGTCACTCGAAGCAGGGAAACGCGCCGACATCGCAGTTGTCGCGCTGGCGCGGCTCCATTCCGCGCCGCGCTATCACTACGCGCCCGACGCGCTCTATTCACATCTGGTCTACGGCGCACGCTCGGCGGATGTGCGCGACGTTTTGGTGGATGGGCGCTTCCTTCTGCGCAATCAGACGCTGCTGACGATCGATGAGGAAGATGTGTTGCGCCGCGCACAGATCATCGTCGACCGGATCGATGTGTTCCTGACTGCACGGGAAGACAACCTGCGCGATAAAATCCTGGCTATCGGCGGCGTTCAGCAATCCGAGATTTTCGAGGTGCAGGCGAAAGCGCCAATCGCCCCGCAAACCGCCGAACGTGTCATTCAGTCGCTCTACGAACCCGGCATTACGATTACCAGAGCGAGTAAACGCACTCAGTACGATACCTACTTCCTGTGGGATAACGAAGAGCGCGGGCGCATCCGCATCCGTGAAGATCACCGTACCGATCCAGGCGCGCGCGCCGAGCCAAAGTACACCATCACCCTGATAGCGCCCGCCCCGCGTGACGAATGCCAGTCGGCGATCCGGTTCGTTCGCGCCTGGTACACCGCCCGCGCCGACCGCCCCCTGCGCTTCTACCGCGAGTACTTCCAGCCGGATCGGATCGTCGAGATCGAAAAGCGCCGCCGTCGCTGGCGTATTCAGTACCGCGACGCCGATTTTGCAGTCAACATCGATACCCTGATCGGGCATGCGCGTCCAGGATTGTACCTGGAAATCAAGAGCCGAACCTGGAGTCGGAAGGATGCCGAACACAAGGTGGAACTCATCGGTGAACTGTTGCGACGCTTCGGCGTTCCCGAAGATGCGCTGATCAGGCAGGGGTATGTTGAACTCGAACTGGCGAACATTGAACGATGAGACGGTATGCCGTACAAGTGTCTCCATCTGATCGGTCTGACCGGCAACATCGCCTGCGGCAAGAGCACTGTGCTGGCGATGTTCCAGGATCGTGGCGCGGCGGTCATCGACGCCGATCAGGTGACCCGGCAGGTGCAGCAACCGGGTGAACCGGTCTACCATGCGATTATCGAAGCGTTCGGCGAGACAATCCTGGTTGCGCTGGACGGGCCGTTCAACGGGCAGCGGTTGGTGGTGATCGTTCTCTCAGCCCCGCAGGCGTTGTGGCGGTTGGCGCAGATCGTCCATCCTGCGGTTCACGCACGCATCCTGACGCGGCTCGACGAGGTTGCAGCGCATGCGCAGATTGCCGTGATCGATGCGGTCAACCTCCTGGAAGCCGGTTGGAAGCACGTCTGCGGCGCTATCGAGATGGCAACTTGCCCCCCCCGAAGCAGTAACTACGCGGTGTGGAGCGTCATTATGCGGGCATGTTCATGGACGCGCCCCGCTCTTTTTCTGACTCTCTCCATCGCTCCGAAGGAAAAATATGGGTGATCGAAAAGGGCAAGCGTCGTTCTTCGGTGCGCGCTGGATGTGGGGGCGATGTCTCTTGAGCGTGAACCGCGGTTGCGCGCTCTGATGGTGCGGGACAACGCTGGTTCGCTGGCGTGCGCAGCCCCGCACGCCAGCGAACCAGCGTGCGCAGGAGGCGTTTAGGGGCGCTGGAACCAGTGGTCTCACTGTCGCAGGCGCGCTCGTGCGGGTCAGGAACGTGCGTTCCCGTGGTCCAGACGCACGCGAAACGACCACGCTTGAAACAAGGCTGAACCCTTTTCAGGTGCGCTCAACCAGGGTCCGTGGCAGAGGAAATGTTTTTCCTTGCCCCGCGATCTGTGCCAATCATGAGGAAATGTTTTCCCTTGCCCCGCGATCTGTGCCAATCATGATGATCGTCACGCCGCGTGGCAGCATGCGGAGCCCCCGTCCATCGGGTGCAACCGCCCCCCACGCTCCCATCCGATCAAGGACGCAACGACAGCAGCGAGCGCAGGGGAGGGGGCGCATGCGGCAGAGCGACGCCCTGTCATTCGCCCGTCCGCACGCCGTGCGTGCGGATAACGGGATCGACATCCAGCTCGAGCGCCAGCACACAGGCGAACTGCGGATCACCAGGGGCGGGTGCGATGCCATGCAGGTCGGTTTTGCCGTGCAGCGCCCGCAATGTCACCGTGAGCGCAGGAGAGGAAGACTTCATGGCGGATGCTCCTTTTCATCGGCATCGTTGGGGGCATCATCGGTGCGGCGGTGCGGACACATCTCGAACAGACCATTGTTCGCCAGCCCTCCCGCTGCGGATGGTTAGCGTCGCCGACGTCGCATGGACGCGGACGGTCGTGACGGGGGCATATCGGCGCTGGCAAACCCGATGGTGGGATTGGACGCTAGCGTTGTCTGCAGATCATTCCGTAAGAGCGGAAGCAGCGAGGGCATCAGATCGGGGTGTCGCGCCAGCGCCGATATGCCCCACGCCCGCCAGTCAGGGTTGTTGTCGATCAGCATCCGCAGCGCAAGCAGCGGCAGCGGGTCGTCCGCGTTCCCGTCCCGCAGCGTCCGCGCTAGCGCCTCCGCACACCCTGGTGCGGCGATATCGGCGAGCAGCGCATCGATATCGCCGAGCGCGGACTGCTGGAGATCCTCTGGGAGGAGTCGCCAGATGCGCGCCAACGCATCGAACGGCGCTTCCGTCAGCGCGTCGAGCGCGGCGGTTGGGGAGAGAGAGTGCAGTGCATGCGCCAGGCGATGCGCGACGAGCGGGTCGGCGGCGGCGATGGCGCGCACCGCGGCGGCGTGCGGTGCAGATTGTGGACGTGGCAGAATCGCCTTCCGCTGTGCGTCGGTGAGCGTGTCCACGATCTCCAGAAAGCGTCTGCCATGCGCCCGCAGCGCCTGTGCCAGACACGCGCCCACTTGACGTTGTTGATTGCGATCAGACGTGAACGCCAGTAACGCCAGGACATCGAGTGCGTAGAGAGCTGGTAGCGCAGCGGATGGCGGCAGCGCAGCGAGCGCGTCCAGCGCCTGGCGGAAGGAGTTTTGCCGTTTAGGACGCGCCAGGCGCCGGGTCATGATGTCGGGATGTGGGGAGAGCGCGATGCGCATGTTGTCCGGCAGCGCCGCGAGGAGTTCTGTTGCCTCCTCCGACGACCATCCGGCGAACGCTTCCGCCAGCGCCGCGCAACGGGCGTCGATGTTGTCATCGATCAACTGTGCCGCAACCCGCAGCGCAGTCGTGGCTGCCACCGCTGCTTGCGCGGTCGGATGCGTCGCGATCCAATCGTGTAGTGCGGGCGACATCTTCGGCATGCGTCCTGCGATCTGGACAAATGCGACGGGGTTGGGCGGAACGGGGAGTGCAGCGGTGATGATGGGGACTGCAGCGAGGGGCAGATCGCGCATGGCGACGGGGAGGAGCGTCCGGCGTACAGCATCAGCGTCTCGCGTATGGCTGCGCACAGCGGCAATCATGTGGGTGTCGAGACGGGCGTGTGCCAGGAACATCGGATCAAGTCCCAGCGACCGCACCGCAAGATGCACATCCGTCATGCCAAGAGCGCGACACCATGCCTGCTGCGTCTCCGCCGGCAGCGTGGACCAGACCGCCGGCGTGACGGCGGCGAAGAAGGCGCGGGCGGCTGTCCCCGTGGTCGGCGGCGGTTGTTCGCGCACGCCACGGGCGAATGCGATAGCGGCGCACACGTCATTGGATTCGGTGGCGGACAGGATGATTGTCTGCACGTCTGGATGGAGGGCGTCCCACGGCGCTGCTGCGACAACCCGGTCGGCATGGTTCGGCGCCGTGCGCAGAATCTGTGCGACCGCTGTCCACGCGGCATCCATATGGGAGGCCGCCGCCAGGCGCGTCAATGCGTCGAGATTATTCCGTTCGGCGCGGTACATGAGCGATGAAAGGATATCGACATGGCAGTCGCGAGCGACGGGCGACGCACCGGCATAGGAATCGAACGCAGACGTCAGAAACGGCGCATCAATGTTCACAGCGCACATCGTCGCGTGATCTTTCGGCAGCCAGGGCAGGCAGGACGCAGCGTCGCTGAGGTCGGTGCACAGCGCGTTCACCAGACGATCCCGTTCCGCAGGCGACAGGGCGTCCATCCACGCCGTTGGGGCGTCAGGCGTCGCTTCCCCCCAGCGCCGCACGGCGCGAGCGATATCGTTTGACCACGTCAGCAGCGCAGCGCTCGCGTCGCAGGGACCGATGAGCGCCGCCGCCGCCCAGCGCGGGCAGCGGTCGCGTTGAACGGCATCGATGAGCGCGACGGCATGGGATGCGCCCCAGCCGGCGGAGGTCACGGATGCCCACCTCGAAATGATGAGCCGTCCTGCGTTCGTGCCGATCAGCGACGCAACAGCGGCGGAGAGGACGGGCGAGTCGCGCATCGTCGGCGAAAGCAGTTCTGGCAGCCCGCTTGTCAGTGCGCCGAGTGCGCTGATGACAGGATGGACGTCCGGCGCAAGCGCGAGCACACAAGCGAGCCGGGGATTGCAAAGCGCGGGCTCGATAACGTGTGGGTCGGATGCACCGTGGAGCGCTCGCACCGTCGCCGTCAATAGGATGGATGGGGGATGCATCGCAGATGCTCCTTAGAAGAGAATCGTCGGATTCATGATAGGCGCGTCGATGCAGGGGCGATGCAGATCGGACGCAGGACAACGATTGTTCCGCGAGAACGATTGCGGCGGTTCGTCGGCGCCGCCGCCGTCGCACGGACGCAGACGGCGGCGGCAGATCGGCGCCGGCGAACCCGATGGCAGGAACCGACTTCGGTGGTGGGTGGAGATCGTCACGCAGGAGCGGCAGCAGCGCCGTTGCCAGATCGGGGCGCTGTGCCGGTATCGCTGCGCCTCGCGCCCGTCGTTCCCCGGCGCCGTCGATCAGCAGACGCAGCGCCAGCCGCGGCAGCGGGTCGTCCGCCCTCCAGTCCTGCAGCGTCTGCGCGAGATCGTCCACACGTCCCGGCGCGGCGGCGGAGGAAGCGAGCGCGTCGCGGTCGCCGAGGACGGCGTGTTGGATCGTCTCCGGCAGGAGGCGCCAGATGTCCTCCGTCTCGCTCAGCGGCGCATGCGTCAGTGCGTCGAGCGCAGCGGTCGGGAAGCGGGATCGCAGCGCATGCGCCGGGAGGTGGGCGACGAGCGGGTCGGCGGCGGCGATGGCGCGCACCGCGACGGCGCGCCGCCCGGATTGCGGCCGCGGAAGGATCGCTTTGCGCGGCGCGTCGGCAAGCGTGTCCATGATCCCCAGAAAGCAGGCTCCGTGATTGCGTCGTGCTTGTGCCAGCGCAGCGCCCGCGGATCGTTGGGCGCTGAAACTGCGCGTTGCTGCCAGTGCGTCGAGCGCGTAGAGGGACGGCAGCGCAACGGATGACGGCAGGGCGGCGAGTGTGGTCAGCGCGTGAATGAAGGCGTCCCGTTGATCAGCGTGCGCTAATCGCTGCGCCAACGCACTGGAGTCGGGGTGTAATGCGGTGCGCACGTCCTTCGGCAGTGCGGTGAGGAGTGCTGTCGTCTCTTCCGACGACCATCCAGTGAACGCCGACGCCGGCGCCTGACAACGGGCGGCGACAGGAGTGGTGATCGAACGCAACCCTGCGTGCAGCATGGCGGACACCGCTCCCCGCGCCTGCGGCGTCGGATGCGCCGCGATCCAACCGCGCAGCGCGGGCGGCAGATCTCGTGTGCGCCCCGCGATCTGGACAAATGCGACGGGGTTGGGTGGTGGCGGCAGCGCGGCGACGACGGCGGGAATGGCGGCGACGGACAGTGCGCGCACGGCGACGGGGAGGAGTATCTGGCACACGGATCCCTCGTCTGTCGCATGGCGACGTACGGCGGCGATCAGGGCGTCGTCGAGACAGGCATGCGCGAGGAACGTTGAAGAGGGACCGGGCGACTGGATGGCAAGATGCGCATGCCATGCGTCACGCTTGCTGCGCCACGCCCGTTGTGTCCGCTTCGTTAGCGTGTTCCAGACCTCCGGTATGACGGCGGCGAAAAAGGCGCGGGCGGTCTTCTGCGTGATCGGCGGAGCGTCGCTGCGTACGCTGCGGGCGAACGCAATGGCGGCGCACACGTCATTGTGGTCGGCGGCGGACAAGATGGTCGTTTGTACACCTGGATGCAGATCGTCCCACGGCGCCGCTGTGACGACGTGATCTGCATATTCAGGGTCTTTGCAGAGGAGATGCACCATGGTGTTCCATGCGGCGTCCATGCGGGATGCGACCGCCAGGCGTGTCAACTCGATGAGATCGTTCGGTCGAGCGCGTTGCATGAGCGCCGCGAGGATGTCAGCATGGCGAATGCGGGCAATGGGCGATGCTTCGGCATAGGCAGCGAGTCCCTCACTGACATCTGCAGGAGCGATGCGTCCAGTCACATTCGCAGCGTACTCCGCCGGCAGCCAGAGCAGGCGCCGTACGTTATTGAAGAACCCGGTATGCACGGGAGCCAGGAGGAGATCGCATTCCGCAGGCGTCAGGTTGTCCATCCATGCCGTCGGGGTGCTGGGCGTCGTTTGTCCCCCGCGCCGCACGGCGCGGGCGATATCTCCTGTTTGGATCACCAGCGTGGCGCTCGCGTCACAGAGTCCGATCAGCGCGGTCGCTCCCCATGGTTGAAAGCGACGGACGCACACGGCATCGATCAGTGTGCTGGCATAGGATGCCCCCCAGCCAGCGGGGGCGACCTCCGCCCATGTCGACAGGATGCGGTCGCCTGCATCCGTTCCGATCAAGAACGCGATGGCGGCAGAGAGGGCGGGCGATTCACGCATGGCAGGCGCAAGAAGTTCCTGCAATCCGCCTGCCAGCGCGCTGAGCGCGCCGACAAGAGGGTCAACGTTCGGTGCGAGCGCCGGCATGCAGGCGAAGCACTGGTTGTCCAATGCGAGCGCGATGACGTGAACGTCAGTTTTCCCGTGCAGCGCACGCAGTGTTGCGGCAAGGGCGGATGATTCGGACCGCATGGCAGACCTCTTGTTTCCACATCATTGCGTTCATGGTAGCGCCTTCCTCTCTCGATCGCGAGACATGCCGGTCGTTATCGCTCGCCTGCCCTTTGCGCTTCAGCAGCGACGCAGATCGGAGCGCAGGAGCGGCAGCAGCGTCACTGCTCCGTTGGGACGCTGTGTGCGCGTCGTCATACTCTGCGCTTCTTGGTGGAAGCCGACGTCGATCGGTATGTACAGACGCTATCGAACGGCAGCGCAGTTGTCTGGAGAGGATGGGCATTGATCGACCGCCCAAGTGTCGTGATGCGCGCTCATTGCACGCATTGGTATGAGGAGAAACGAGCAATTGGCAATTGAGCCGGCAAAGGAAAAACCATCGCTGTCACCGGACAAGTCGGCATGTCTCCTTCTTGTCCGGTGACAGCGATGGTTTTTCCTTATAATTAAGAAGAAAAAGATGCAGGGAAAGTGAGGTAAACATGGTCGGACGAAATAGAATGCTTGAACAAGAGCCCGTCATCCTGCAGTGGGCGAGCGGACGAATTGAGGCGCGTCTGCAACTTGGGAAAGGAGATTTCGCCCCTCATGTCGGATGGTATGCAGAGGTTGGCCAGAGTGATGCGTTTGACCATTTTGCCGAGCAAGCGGGTGTATCTCAAATGGAGGTTCGCCATGGACGTCTCGGAAGGCCCGTGTATACTGTGCGCCATTGGAACTTGGGCGACGTCATCCGATTTTTTCCGTTGACACGCGGCCCAGTCGCCCGGACTGTCGCGGTCAGCATTGCCGGAAACTATTTGTTTCAGACGGCGGATGCTGGAATTGGCGTTCGATGGGAGCGCGACGAGGGGCGTCGTTCCCATCTTGCCATTCGCGGTTATCTACAGATATACACATCTTCCGGCATGTGGATGACGTATTATCATCTGGCGCAGATCGGCGTGCGATCACGGATGTCGGATGCACTGTTGTCTGCGCTCGCCGATCATGTACGTGTGTGCGAAATCGCAGACAACATGATCGAACGGGACACGCATGCTGATCTCGTTTCGTGCTATGAGTTAGCGCTGCCGCTTGGGCCGGGTGAGGAAGAGCTGTGGGGGAAATCAGAAACCTCGATGATAACTCCGATCGCGTGTCTTCACCCGATGAGAGACATCACCGAACACTATCTTAGGACGATATGGCGACCGGACCAAATCGCCGTCTGCGCCCAGCGAGACTGGGAGTCAGTCCAGGCATGGGCGAGGAATTTTTGTTCTCAGAAAGATCGTGATTCGAACCCGTCTGTTGCATCGGTTGCATCTTCGCTGCTTGAGATCGACGATCTAAGCGCGTGATCAAAAGTGAACATCAGGGCCGTGCGATGGAACCGCAATACAGCGGCGTTCCGTCGTTTCGTACACTCGTCTGCCCAAACTGCGTGCATCTGTGGACGTGTGTACTGTTGTGCGAGCAGAAGCCGTTCTGTGCTGATATCTGCTCAGCTCGCTGAATAGATGCCCCCAAGCGTCGCGCTCCCAGATGCATCCCCCTCCCTGCTATGAGACCGTGTGCACTCGTTGACCTTTTTTTCTCACCGCTGCATGCTCCGCTTGCGTCGGCAGGTGTAGCGGAAGGGAAGACCAGGATGTCGATAGGCGTCTTTAGTCCGCGATTCAGCGCGCGTTGCGTTGGTGTGCACGGCGTTGCATTGATGGCACGGCGTTGCATTGATGGCGATGATGGTCCTATCGTGTTTCCATGGGTTGAACGAGGAGCGCACCACACGTATCGGCGAATCATCGTTCGGACGCAGACACCATGGGTGGGCGACGTGATGGTTGTCCTGCAGGGGGGGGGGGGAGATCGTGCAGTGATCGATCGATGATTCGCTGGACGTTGTCGCTTGCCCGTCTTGGAACGATTCCCCTGGCGGTTGAGATATGAGAGCGGGCGCGCATCCGTCTCATGGCGATGCCCGTGCGCTGACGATTGGCATGCGCACTATGCGCCAGCGGTTTGCTGAATCTATGCATGCGGAGATCGCAGGGTCAGTCGTCGTCGTCCATGAGGAGCGACTGGAGTGCTCCTGTGAATGTTGTGGGAACAGCCCGCCAGCCAGTCTGTTCATGCGCTGAGCAAGCGCTTGCTGACGTTGATAGATGCCCGGCAAGGTATCGTGCGGGCATCTCAGTTCAGCGCGGATTTCGGGAGGGCGCAGGTAATCATCAGGCTGCAAGGTATAACCACAGGTCGTTGGTGATGCCGGCGCTGCGAAACGCGGCCCAGATGGTGTTCAGCAACGATGCGATCTCTCCTGCCATCGGTCACCTCTCCCCTGCCATCGGTCACACCTCCCCTCGAAACGCCGCTGCCAGGATGGACTGGTCCAGCGCCTCTATATCACGCAGGTCTTGCGCCAGTCTATCATCCATTGCACGAATTTCTTCAGCAATGTGTTCAAGGCAGGCGACGATGCAGTGTTGTTCGGTAAGACTTGTCGTTGGAACCAAAAAATTCTTAAGTCTTCTTCCAGAAAGATTTGGAATTGCGGTTCGGCTTTCTTCACCTTGATATATTTTGAATAGTTGATACGCCGCTTTCATCCAGTAAACATAGAATTTAGGATCGATATCTTCGCTTTTACGGCGTAAACGATGGATATGGTTCTGGTACATGACTAACGGCAACTGGTCTTCCCAGACAGCGGCTCTACCTACATCTCCGCCCTCGCAAATGAGTAGATCGCCTTTTCTGAGCTTCAATCGTTCAATTTCATCTTCTGTAAAATCCATTACATCCACGTCGCTTGTATCTACTTCACCCCATAAGATATTTTTGGTACGAAGAAAAGGTTGTGGATTTCTCCCTTGCCTGCGGCGCGGAGACATGGACGCGCCTTGCTGCAATTCAAACAAATCATCAATAGACTTCCACCCCCACCCCCTCGGCATCTTCCCATTCGGATGAGGGAACACCTCCGCGAGTACTGACTCCATCACCTGCGCCAGGTCGCGGCGCATGGCGTCGATATCGTCGCGCATGGCGCGGGTTTCGCCCAACAGCAATTCCAGTCGCGCCACGATGCGGCGTTGTTCGGCCAGCGAGCGGGCGGGGTCGT
>Ga0308402_1000523_pt1 | contig 11428 bp, 10 predicted proteins | sample HotsprSampleOSM2_FD_203471 | JGI IMG/M metagenome (GOLD analysis project Ga0308402, IMG submission 203471) | Hot spring phototrophic mat microbial communities from Octopus Spring, Yellowstone National Park, Wyoming, United States - 20060913_OS-M2 ... | reverse complement strand
CAGTTAGCGCGTTATCGAGTGGCGGCAGAGCGGTGAAATGTTCGTGCTGATGTAGCCCGTGCAGGCGGGCTTCGCCCTGGATAGCCGATAACTGATAGCCGATAACTGATAGCCGATAGCCGATAACCGATGGTCGAGAGGGTCGCCGTTGGAGTTCGCGTGACGCGCCGGCGGGCTTCGCCTTGCATCGCCGGGAGCTTATGGTCTTTGAATAAATAATCCGCTACAGCCCGCGCCGGCGGGCTTCGCCTTGCATCGCCGGGGGCTTCAGCCCGACGGCAAAGGGCGCATACCGGGTTAAATTCTCCAATCTCCATAATTGCGGTCAACGTACCGGTGCGGGGCGGGGGCGGAGACCTGACAGGTGCAGGTTTTTTGGGAAGCCCCTGCGCGCCATCTCCATCCTCCGTGTCTCGCGATCCTTCCATGATCATGATACCGACGGATCGGCCCGTGCGTTCGGTGGAACGGAAACGGTTGACCATCTGCCTGCGAATCCCCCCCCTTTCAACCCCCGCCGGCGGGGGGGGTTCGGGGGGACGCGCACGCAGGGGGCTCGGGGGGAGTGCGGCGCCGGATGGATCGTCATCCCGACGCATCCGACAGCCGGATGCGCGCCCGGCGCAGGATGCGTTGCACGGTGCGGCGAGAGCATCCCAACTGCCGGGCCAGCTCGTCCAACGTCATACCCGCCGCGAACCGGTCCAGCGCCGCCGTCGGCGCCGGCGGCGGCGTGGACGGCGCCGCCAGCGCCTGCAGGATATCCGCATCCAGGTGCAGCAGGTGCGCCAGACGGCGGGCGCCGACGGCGGCGTGCATCCGGCGGAGGACGGCGACATCGTCGGACGTCAGGAGGAGCGGCGCCGGCGGCGGACCGCGCCGCCGCAGCGCGACGCCCGCCGCCTGCACGTTCCGGCGCGTCGTCCGATACGACCAGCCGAACCGCTGCGCAATGGCGCGCAAACTGTATCCCTCCTCATACAGCCGGCGCAGCGTCGGTGCGTCCGGCTCCTGATCGGCGACGCGCATGGCTCATGCCTCGTCCCGCACCGGTCGGCGATCCGCGCCATCCCGCCCGGACTGCATGACCTCGTGCGCCAGCCGCCGCAACGCCGCCGCCATCGTCGCCAGCGGCGGCGCGCCCGGCGGACGCGGCCACACGCCCCGTTCCAGCAAGACGGCCGCCGCCGTCCAGATCGCCGCCGTCGTCTCCGGCGTCGGGTGCTGCGTCAAGGCGCGCACCACGGCGCCCCAGGCGCCGCCATCCCCCGCCGCCGGGGGATGCGCCGGCTCCCGCCCGCTGCGCGCGTCCGCGTCCCGCGTCACGGGGCGGTCCGGCAGCGCCGGGAGATGCGCCGGCTCCCGCCCGCTGCGCGCGTCCGCGTCCCGCGTCACGGGGCGGTCCAGCAGCGCCGAATCCCGCTCCCGCTGCAACTCCCGGTTCAGCGCTTCCAGCTGCGCCAGCCGATTGGACAGGGTGCGCCCAAGCATCTGTTCCCGCGCCAGCGCCGCCTCCAGACCGGACGCCCGCTCCAGCGCCTCCTGCGCCTGACGCCGCATGTCGGCGACCAACCGCTCCAATGCCGTCGCCGACAGCGCCGACGCGTCGCCGGCATTGGTCAACACCGCGAACATGTCCGGGTCGAGGCGATACACCTGCGCCAGATAGTAGGCGCGCCGCCGCCCGTAATCGTGGAGCAGGGCGCGATAGGCGTCCGCCCCCAGCGTCTCCAGCGGCAACATATAGAACCGGGCGGTCTCGGCGGTGATGCCGTGTCGTTCCTGACAGTAGCGCTCGAACGACGGATAGCCGAGCGACCGGTAGCCGCCGCTCGCCCGCATGCGGACGAGCGCCTGCGCCAGGCGCAGCGACCCGTCCACCAGATCGGCGACCCCCCGCTCGATCTGTCCCCGCGCCGCGCCGATTTCCGCGTCCAGCTCCGCCGGATCATTGGCGATCAGCGCACCATCGCTGCGCGTCGTCGCCAGCCCGTTGGTCCATGCTCCATCGTCCATCCCGCCCCTCCTTCATCCATCGCACGATCACCGACGTCCCGCATCCCGCGACTCCGCCGCCGAGTCGTACAGCAGATGCGGCAGCAATTGCCGCCGACTGGACAATCCCAGGCGCGCCAGCACCTCCTGGACGTGGGAATTGACGGTCGCCACCGACACGACCAGCGTGCGCGCGATCTCCTGGTTGGTCATGCCCTGCTGCATCAACTGCGCCACCCGCTGCTGCTGCGGCGTCAGCCGCGCAAACGCTTCCCGCAGCGCCATGCGCCGCTGGTGCGCGGCAATCGCCTGCGCCGCATCCAACCCCTCCAACGGGTCCGGCAGCGGATCGCCGCGCAGCGCCGCCGCAAGCGTGGCGATCATGGCCGCGTCGCCGCGCACATCGTCCTTCACCAGATAGCCGACGGCGCCCGCCAGCGCCGCCGCTGCGCGCGTCGCCGCTTCCTGCACGGTCGTCAGCATCAGACACGGGATGCGGTGCCGGTGCGTCAGCGCCCGCGCCGCCTCAATGCCTTCCACCTGCGCGTGCGGCATCAGCACGTCCACGACCGCCAGCGCAAAGAACCCCGGCGGATGCGCCGCCGCCAGCGCCAGCGCCGCTTCCCCGGAATCGGCGCACCGCGCATCCCACCCCTGCGCGATGCACAGCGCGGCCATGCGGTCGCGCACCAGCGGCGCGTCATCGACGATCATCACACAGTCCGGCATATCCTCCTCCGCTGCGTCTGCGTCACGCTCTTCCACGGCGGCGCCTCCCACGGCGGCGCCGCCCCCGGCGGCGTCTCCCCCGGCGGCGCCGCCCCCGGCGGCGTCTCCCCCGGCGGCGTCTCCCCCGGCGGCGTCTCCCACGGCGGCGCCTCCCACGGCGGCGCCTCCCACGGCGGCGCCGCCCCCGGCGGCGTCTCCCCCGGCGGCGTCTCCCACGGCGGCGTCTCCCCCGGCGGCGTCTCCCCCGGCGGCGTCTCCCACGGCGGCGCCGCCCCCGGCGGCGCGGCGCCGGCGCCGGTTGGCGCCGTCGCCCACCCCAGGACCGGGGCGGGCAGCGGGAAGCGCACCTGAATGACCGTTCCCCGTCCCGGTGCGCTTTCGACCGAAAGCGCACCGTTCAGCCGCTGCGCCAGCCGCTCCATGTCGCGCAATCCGCGCCCCTGGGCGCGCCGGCGCGTCGCTTCCGGGTCGAATCCCGCACCGTTGTCGGCGACCGTCAGCGTCAGCGCCGTCGGGTCATACGTCAGGCGCACGCGCACCTCCGTCGCCCGCCCATGGCGGTGGGCATTGAGCAGCGCGTTATAGAGAATGATCTCGCACGCGCTTTGCACGTCATCCGGAATCGCGGCGCGCGGCGCGCCGACGCGCTCCGCCAGCGTGCGCACGCCGAGCGCGCGCATGCTCTTGCAGACCTCGACCAGGGTGCGTTCCAGATCAAGTGGCGTCACATAGACATCATCGTCCGCCGCAACCGCTGCGCCGCGTCGATGCAGCAACGCCACGACGCGATGCAGCCGGCGCGCGGCATGCTGCGCCTCATGCACCCATGCGCGCATCTGGTCGGGCGCCGGCGCCGCATGCGCCTGGGCGAGCAGCCGCTCGACCTCGACGACGGCGCTCTTGAGGTGCGCATGCTCCAGCATGCGCACTTCGTGCAGCACATCCTGGCGCGCCGCCGTCGCCGCCTGCCGCGCCGCCTCCTGCACGGCGACCGCAGCGCGGCGCCGCGCGCGGCGCCGCTCCCACGCCGCGCCCGTCAGCAGCGCCAGCAGCGCCAGCAGCGCCGCCGGCGCCGCCAGCGCTGCGCCGGCGATCGGCGCATCCCCCATGGAGGAGATGACCACGCATGGCGTCATGCCGACTCCTCCTGGATCAACACCCGCTCCACCAGGTCCGGTCGACTCTGCTCATAGGCGCGCAGCCGCGCCAGCGCAAAGGCGCGCCGCTCCACCAGATCGGCGCGCCGGCGCTGCAGCGCCAGCAGGCGCCGGATTTCCTGCACGATCGCCACGCCGTCGGCATAGGCGGCGAGCGCCTCGTCATCCGCCGCTTCCACCGCCATCCGCACCGTCTCCTCCTCCATGCCGTCCGGTCCGACCAGGCAGCGCGGCGGCAGCCGGTCGGGCAAGGAGGACCGGCGGCGCTCCGGATCATGCGTCTGCGCTGCGCTCATCGCACCGCCTCCCCAAGCATCGCCATCCCCGCCGCCCCCAGCAGCGCCAGCGCCAGCAGCGCCAGCGCCAGCAGCGCCAGCGCCGGCAGCGCCAGCGCCAGCAGCGCCGGCCGCAGCGCCATCCGGCGCCGGCCATGCGGCGGCGCCGCCGCCGCCGGGAACGGCGTCGTCAACGCGGCCGCCGCTTCGTGGCGCGGGACGCAGATCAACCACAGCACCGGATGCCGCACGCGCACCAGCCATGTCAGCAGCGTCGGCAGCCGGGCGAGGTCGGCGTCGGCGGCGGCAATCGTCGCATCCAGGGTGCGCACTTCGCGCACCGTCGCGGCAATCGCCGCCAACAGCGCGTCGTCCGGGTCCGGGGGCGCCGGCGGCGGCGCCGCCGGCGCGGGCGGCGCCGCCCGCCACGGCGGATACCCGTCCGGCGCTCGTCCGTTCATGGCGTTCATGGCATCCATGGCGTCCCTCCCGCATCGCCCCCCGTCGGCGCCAGCGCGGTCAGCACCTGCAACCCGTCGGTCAGGACGTACAAAATGAACGGCAGCATCCCCAAAAACAACGCCCCCGCCGTCACGCCGAGCAGCGCCCACTCGCGCCGCTGCAGCCGCGCCCGCCACTCATCCAGCTCGGCGGCCGTCATCCGCTCGGCAATGAGCCGCAGCGCCGGCGCCGCCTGCCGTCGGTCATGGTCGGCGCTGCGCTCCAGCACCGTGATCGCCTCGGTCAGGTCGGCGACGCCATAGGGCGCCGTCTCCTCCCGCAGGCAGGTCCAGACGCTGCCCCGTCCCTGCCGGGCATGGGCGTCCAGCGATGCAGCGATGACGCGCTGCATCTCGGCGATGGACGCGCGCGGACGCGCCAGGTAGAGGCGCAGCATCGTCACATCGCCCAGCGTCGCGTCGTCGAGATGCAGCGCCAGCGTCTCCAGCAGGTCCGGCGTCTGCCGCCGCAGCGCGCGCGCGCGCGCCTGCGCCGCGCGCGCCTCGCCCCCCGGCAGGTAGAGACCAAAGAAGAGCAGCGCCAGCAGCGCCAGCCCGCCCCCCAGCAGCGGCGGCAGCACCCCCAGCGCCGCCGCCGCCGCCGGCGGCAGCGCCAGCGCCGCGCCGACCAGCAGCCCGACCGTGCGCGCCATGCGGCGCATGGTCCGTCCCAGGCGCACCCAGGTCAGCGGCGGCAGCGCCCATGCCAGGATCGCCCCGCCGCAGCTGAGCAGCCCGACCCCCCCGATCAGCAACGTCGTGCGCAGATCGTCCATCCCGCGCCTCCTCCTTCACCCGCGTCACCCGTCGGGACGCCGCACCAGCAGCATGGCGACCGCCGGCGGCGCCAGCAGCCATGCCAGAAACCACAGCGCCGCCGCGCCGCCCCATGGCGCCTGGAAGGCGCTGATGACCATCTCCGGCTCCCGCAGCGTCAGCCACAGCGCCACCAGCGCCATCGCCCCGCTGATGATCCATGCTTCGCCGCGCACGCGCCCCATCGCCGCCACCGCGCTGCGATAGGCGCGCTCCCGGCGCTCCAGCGTCTCCGCCAGCCGCCGCAGGCGGGCGCCCGCCATGCTTTCCTGGCCGTGCTCGTACCACGCGGCCATCTGGTCCAGCACCGCCGCATGCGCGTCCAGCAGCGTCCGCGCCGCCAGCGCCCGCAACGCGCCGGCATGGTCGACATACCGCCGATTCCCGCCGCCCGCCGCCGGGCGGTTGACCTGCGCCGCCGCCCAGCGCCATTCGTCGCCCAACGGCCACGGCAGCGCGTTCGCCGTCGCCCGAAACGCCGGAAAGAGCGCCGTGGCGCCGGAACACTGCTGCGCCAGCATCGTCACCGCCGGCTGCAGCTGCTGCCGCATGCGGCGCCGGTAGATCGCCAGCGCCACGCGCTGCACGCCCCACTGCACCGCCGCCGCGCCGCCGAGCAGCGCCGCCAGCGCGTGCGGCGGCGCCAGCGGCGCCGTGAGCGCCGCCAACAGCAGCGCCGCCGTGATCACCAGCGCACTCCGCAGCGCCGGCGCCAGCAGACGCGGCGGCGCGTCCGCGGCGCGTTCCCCGCCCCGCCGCACCAGGTCCAGCGCCGCCAGGCCGACGACGATGGCCGCCGCCGCCGGCGTGTGCGCCGGCACGCTCCATGCTCCGTCCATCATCCCTCCTCCTGCACATTCCGCCGGAATTGCCGCACGATCTGCGACCACGCGCCAACGTCCTGCGCCGAGTCGCAGTGGAACGGCCACGCCGAATCGTCCCGCCCGCCATCCCGCGCCGCCGGCGCGTGCGCCGCGCCCCGCGCAGCGGGCGCTGCGGGAACCCCCCCCTGGGGCGGGGGCGGTTCCGCCGCCGGCAGTGCGGCGCGGGGCGGTTCCGCCGCCGGCGGTGCGGCGCGGGGCGGTTCCGCCGCCGGCAGTGCGGCGCAGGGCGGTTCCGCCGCCGGCAGTGCGGCGCCGGACGCGGCGGCGACGGCGCGGCGCGCCACCTGGGCCACCAACGCCGCCGTGTCGGGAAGATCCAGTCCTCCCGCCGCCGCCCCTCCCGACCCGGTCGCCGGTTGGGGCGGCGGACGCTCCATGCCGCCGGTCTCCATCCCGCCTGCCGTCCCCGCCGCCGGCGGGGGGGACGGGGGGGACGGGGGGGACGGGGAGAGCGGAGACAGCGCCGCCCCCAGGCGCGCTAACCGTTCCTGCTCCATCCCCAGCGCCGCCAGCTGGCGCTCCAGGAGCGCCCGATCCCCCGCGGCGGCGTCGTCCCGGCGCAGCAACGCCTGCAGCAGCCCGATCCGCGCCTTGACCACCTCCAGCGCCGTCGCACGCGGCAGCGTGCGGGTGTCAAAGGCGCGCACCGCCTCCAGCGCACCGCGCAGATCGCGCTGCGTCGTCGCGCGCGTATAGGCGGTCGCCAGCGCCTGCGCCGCCGCCGCATCCGCCGCCTGCATGGCGTCCAGCCGGGTCGTCAGGTCGCGCCACACGCCGTCGCGCGCCAGCGCCGCCTGCGTCGCCACATCGCCCTGCGCCGCCGCCGCGCGCAGCGCCTGCGCCGCGTCCGCATCCTGCTGCTCGAGCGCCTCCTGCAACCGCGCGCACAGCTGCTGCGCCTGCGCCGTCGCCTGCTGCGCCAGGTCGGGTGCGATCAGCAACGCCCGTTCGGTGAGCGTCCAGATCAGCGCATTGGCCGGGTCCAGCCGCACCGCGCGCGTCAGCGCCTCCACCGCCCGCGCCGCCTGACCGGGATGGTCCAGCGCCCCCTCCGCCTCCGCCAGCAGCCGGGCGACCTGCAGCGCCGCCGCGTCCGTGACCGCCCGCATGCGTCCGCCGCCGCCGTTCGCCGCCAGCAGCGCCGCCAGCTGCGGCGGGGTGCGGTCCGGGCCATCGCCCCACGCCAGCCGGTCGCCGTCCATGCGGGCATGCACGCGCCAGCGCACGCCGCCGGGCGCGGCGGCGTCAAAGTCGGACGTGATGAGCGGCGCCAACCGCACCTCGCCCGTCGCGCCATCCACGCCGGCGAGCGCCCACGCCCCCGCCAGCATGCGCCGCCCGACCCGCGCCGCATCGACCATCTGCACGACGAGGTGCACGCTTTCCCCGGCCGTCTGCAACGCCACATCGAACCGCCCGGCAAACGTGTTCCCCGGCGCATCCGTCGTCGCCAGCCGCGCCAGGCGGCGCATCCCGGCCTGCGGCGTGCGGGCGTGAATGGTGGTCAGCGTCGGACGACCGGCCTCGGCGATCTGCAGCACCGCGCTCGCCTCGGCGCCGCGCACCTCGGTCGGCGCCAGCACGTCCGGCGTCATGCGCAGCGCCTCGCGCATAATGAGGGTGAACCCGAACGCGATGGGCTGGTCGGCGTGCGCATGCACCTGCAGGCGCGTCACCAGCGGATGATCGAGCGTGAGCTCGTCGGTCGCGTCCTCCACCAGCACAATATGGCGGTCGGCGGGGACGGCGTGCAGCAGCGCCTCCAGCAGCGTCGTTTTGCCCGAATCCTGCGGACCGACGATGACGACCGAGGCGCCGGCGCCGATGAGCGCCGTCAGCAGCTCGGCGCACGGCGCGTCCAGCGCGCCCCGTTCCGCCAGATCGTGCAGCCGCCACCCGCGTCGCCGTCCGCGCCGCATCACCAGCAGCACATCCCCCTCCGGCAGCAGCGGCGGGCGGGTGGCATGCAGGCGCGTCTTGTACGCCAGCGGCAACGTCACCGACGGATTGGCGGCGTCCCACACCACGCCCAGCAACTGCGCCAGCGCCTGCACGCGGCTCAGCGGTTCGGCGACGTCGGCGAACGCCCGCTCCTGGACGATTTGTCCGCGCGCCGACTGCGCCACCACGGTGCAGCCGATGATCTTGACCTCGGTGACCTCGGGATCGTCGAGCAGCGGTTGCACCACGTCCCCCCATCCCAGCGACGCGCGATAGAGGCGGCGCAGCGTGTCCGGGTCGGCCATGGTGACGCCGGAGATGCGCCCGGCGGCAATCGCCGGGCGCAGCAGCGCCGCGAACGCCGGTTCGCGCACCTCCGGCGGCGCGGTCGGCTCCAGGGCGCGCACATCGCGCCCGTCCGCCCGCGCCTGCATGATGAGGTCCAGCACCTGCGCCACCTGCGTCGCATCAACCGACGTCGTCGCCTGCAACGCCTGCACCGTGCGCCGATAGGCGCCGGCGTCGACCGAACCGGCGCCGCCCCCCTGCGTCCAGGGGGGCGCGGCGGACGAACGACGCGTCGTCATGGCAGCGCCTCCTGCGGCGTCACCGACGCCCCCGCCCCCAGCAGCCGCCGCCACCACGGACGCGCCTCCCCCGCCGCCGCCGTCGCCGCGGTCGGAATGCGCCGCCACGCCAGCAGCCGGTCGACCGCCCGCTCCATCGCGCGACAATAGGCGCTGCGCGGCGCCACGTCGTAGACCGACAGGAAGGTCGTCGACTCGGCGACCGTGCTGATCAGCCGCGGATCCCGCGGCACGACGCCCAGGTCGACGACCGGGTAGAGCCGCAACAGGTCGGCGTGGACCTGGTAGATATCCGCAATGCTGCCGCGCTCCGCCTCGACCCCCAGCAGCGCCGCCGCCGACAGCAAGGACGCATTGCGGTCCGGCGCCGCCAGATCGCGCAAGATGCGCAGCATCTCCGCCGCCCCCTCGCGTTCCTTCCGTCCCGGTTGCGCCACCACCATCCCGACGCTCCCGTCCCGCAGCACATGCAGCGCGTAGGGACGCGCTTTGAGGTCGGGACCGGTATCCAGACAGACCACATCGTAGGGCAGCTGCCGCACCGCCGCCACCAGCGCCAGCATCGCCGGCATCGCCATGTCCGCAACCTCCGACAGCCCGCTGCCCGACGACAGCAGATCGATCCCCGACGGGTGCGGCGCAATGCGCCGCCGCACCGCGTCGGGCGAATAGGACGGGCCGGGATTCGGCTCGTCCTGCGGCAACGTGACAAACGGCTCAAACGACCCCGGCGGCGCTTTGAGCCACTTGGTCAGCGACCCGTTGGCGAAATCCGCGTCGATCAGCAGCGTCCGCAGACCGCGCCGCTGCAGCGCCAGCGCCAGATTGCCCAACTGCGTGGTTTTCCCGCACCCGCCCGCCGCCGAGAGCGGCATAATCCAGTGCTGCGCCGGGCGCGTCTCCAACTGCACCTGCGTCAACACCCACTGCACCGCCTGCGCGTCATCCGCCGGCGTGCTCCAGCGCGGCGCCAGATACGCACTGCCGCGCCGCTCCTGCACCGCGCCGATGAGCGCATCGCGGATATCCAACGGAAACGCGTCCTCGCGCAGAATCAGCAGCGGACGCGTCGGCGGGCTGCGCGTCCCCGCCAGGTAGATCAGCCGCCAGAGCGAATCCTGAATCGGCTCATCCCCGTCCGGGTCGAGCCGGTCGTCCAGAATCAGCACGTCCAGCGGGCGGGCGTCGTTCAGCCGCCACGCCACATCCGCCACCGCGCTGACAATCGTCACCTGATGCCGCCCATCCTGCACGGCGCCGTCCAGCGCACGCGCCAGCCCGGACAGGCGCGCCCCGGCCAAGATGTTCATACGTCCTCCTCCAACGTCGGCCACGCCCCCGCCGCCTCCAGCCGCGCCCGCACCGCCGCCGACGGGTACGCCAGCCGCCGCAGCGTTCCGTCCATGCGCGCGTAGAGCGTTTCGCCCACGGGACGCTGCGCGCCGAACTGTCGTTGCAGCTCGATGATTTCGTCCACCGTGCGCCGTCCGTCGCGCTGCGCCAGCCCGACGACAATCGACGGACGGGCGTTGATCATGGCGTAGACCGTCTCCAGCCCGCCGCGCGCCTCCTGCGCCTGCGCCGCCTTGACGGCCAGGGTCTGCACCCCGTGCATGGCGTGATCCCCATGCACCGTCGTCAGCACCGGGAACCCGTTGCTGGCCGCCGCCAGCGCCGCATACGCCTCGCTGCCGCGCACCTCGCCGATGACGATCCGCTGCGGGTTCATCCGCAGCGCCAGGCGCAGCAGCCGGTGATACAGATCGGCGGCGTCCGGTCCGGTCGTCAGGCGCACCACCCGCGCGGGCGGCAGCGCCAGTTCCGGCACATCCTCCAGCACGATCAGGCGCTGATCCGCCACGGCGCCGATCAACGCCTGCGCCAGGGTCGTCTTTCCGACCCCCGGCAGCCCGACCAGCAGCACGTCCAGATGGGCGCGCACGCAGCACGCCAGCAGTTCCGCCGCCGCCGGCGTCAGCATCTCCCGCGCCGTCAGCGTTTCCAGCGTCAACGCGCCGGGACGCAGCACGCGCATGGTGATGGCCGGCCCATGCGGACAGAGCGGCGGCGGCACGATCACAAACCGTACCCGACACGGCGGCCGCCCCGGTCGGGTGGCATCCGCCGTCCCCTCCACCGGCATGCCGGCGGCGCCGTCCACCCCCGCGCGCCGCACGCACTGCGTCGCCAGCCAGTCGAGCCATGCCGGATGCCAGGTCTCGCCGATGCCGACTTCGATGGCATCGCCGCTGCGCCGAATCGTGGTCTCGATGCCGGGACCGTTGAGGTGGATGTCGGTGATGCCCGGATCGTCCAGCAACCGGTCCGCCGGGCCAAAGGTCGGCATGCGCGCCCACGCCTCCGCCCCGGGAAACGCCCGGTCGCCATGCACCCGCAGCCAGGTCGATTCCGGCGGCAGCCGACCGTCCCACCCCCCGGCGCGCCAGATGGCGCGCAGGTCGTCCAGCAGCCCCGCGCTCCCGTCCGCCGCGTCCGCCGGCAGCCCCGCGCTCCCGTCCGCCGCGTCCGCCGCCGCCGCCGCCG
>Ga0308402_1000513_pt1 | contig 11498 bp, 7 predicted proteins | sample HotsprSampleOSM2_FD_203471 | JGI IMG/M metagenome (GOLD analysis project Ga0308402, IMG submission 203471) | Hot spring phototrophic mat microbial communities from Octopus Spring, Yellowstone National Park, Wyoming, United States - 20060913_OS-M2 ... | reverse complement strand
AACAACACGACCGGTTCATCGACGCGCAACCCCAACTCTGCGCGCACCCGGTCGCGCAGCGCAGGATCGGGCTTCCAGCGCTGCGTATCCACATTGGTCGAACAGACATCGACCCGTTCCGGATCGGTGCCATGCGCAACCATCCACTCGCGCACCTGATGCGACGACGTAACGTGCAGATCGATCAGCGAACGGTACTCCAGCGCTGCGCGCGGGACGCCGCCGTGGTAATGATCCTGCACGATATGCAGAAAATCAAGCACCGTCACCTGTGGACACCAGGCGCGCAGGAACGGCAACAAACGATAGGCGAACAGATCGTTATGCACCACCACCGTCGTGATACCGCGCGACTCGACCAGGTACCGCAGAAAGCGCGGATAATCGGCAAACGTCAGAAACAGCGGCAGATCGAAGACCTCGTGCGCCGCCATGATCAGTTCACGCTTCCACGGATTCGCCGACGGGCGCAACAGGCACGCCGTCACGCGGCAATTCCGCGCGCGCAACCCATCCGCCAGATCGATGCTGAAGCGATCCGCTCCCCCTACCTCGACCCAGGGCAGCAGCAGCAACACCCGACGCTCACCCTGCGGCGCCAGACGATTCTCAAACGGCGGATCGGGCGTGATCAGCGGGTGCGGTTGCAGGATTGGCGACGGCTCACCCGGCGGACGCGGCGGACCGTCGCGGAACACACGCGGGTAGCGCGCGCGCAGGGCGCGGCGCATACGTGGAAACGCCGCGCGATCGGTCTGAAAGCTTCGGCGCTGCCCGTGATACATCTCCGCCGGTTTCCGACGAATCCAGACCAGCGCCTCACGAATATCGTGCCCCCACATCCCGGCGTCCGCCAGACGCACCCAGAACTCGTAATCTTCCAACCCATCGCGCAGGCTCTCATCGAACCCGCCGACGCGCTCGAACGCCGCGCGGCGCAACATCACACTGACCGTCAGCGGATTGTCGTGGGGAAACGTATGGCGCGACGCAAACCCACGCCGCGACAGGATATGCCTCGTGCCGAAGAACACGCACCAGGTTGCGACTGCGGCAATCTCTGGGCGCGACGCCAGCGCCCAGGCGAGTTGCTCCAGCGCCGTCGGCGCGATCAGATCATCACTATCGAGAAAGAAAAGCAACGGCGCGCGACTGACTGCGACGCCAGCATTGCGCGCTGCCGCCGGACCGTAGTTCGGCTGATCGACCACCCGAATCCGCGGGTCAGGCGAGGCGCGCAGCGCATCCAGCACCCGCAGCGTCGCCGCATCGTCCGACCCATCGTTGACAATGATCCACTCCCACTGCTGCAACGACTGGCGCAGCACCGAGGCGATGGTGTCGAGGAATATCGCCCCTGTGTTGTAGCAGGGGGTCACAATGCTGACCACCGGCTGCGCCGATGGATCGGCGGGCGCGTAGCCGTAGACCGGGCGCGCCGGATCGAGGGGGTGGGGGGGGAACCTCACAGGGGTAGGTTTTTTGGCAAGCCCCTGCGTGCCATCTTCCGTTTCAGCCATCAGGACGCCCCAACTCCCCCTTCTCCCCTTGTGGGAGAAGGGGGCAGGGGGGATGAGGGGCAAAGGCGCGCGGGAATGCAGAACGTCGCTCATCTCTCCCAAAAACTCTACCCTTGAGAGGGGGGGGAACAAGGGCATGACTAATTTTCATTCTCTCGTCTTATGCACAAAATACTCACTCGATCGAATATGTCAGGGATATCCTACCAGCCACGGCGGTAAACTTCTGATACCAGTCGTTCCTTGAGGGGCACGAGCCATCTCATATTGCGACTCACGCCCCAGCGGTAGAGATGTGCAACCTGAGCCCAGACAAATCGCAGCACCCTGCGGCGAAAAGATTGACGCAGAGGGATTGCCAGCGATGGATGGGGACGCGGATTGGAACGCCAGCTTTCTCGCTCCGCCCATATTTCATCAAGCGCCATCTCCTGACGGGTATATTCAATGATTTGAGCTGCCCACTCACGCGCCAATTCGATAGGTATCACAACACGCGGCGCCGTATGGTGCAACTCCCACGCCTGCTCTAATAGCGCCTCCATACGAGGTCCAAAATCACGTAACGCAAAGTGCCGCTCGACTCGTTTGCGAGCTGCCTGCCCCATACGTCGTCGCATGTCCGGATCGTCGGCGAAACGTGCGAGCACTCGTGCATACTCATCAACCTCATGAGGTCCATGAGGAATGAGAACACCACAGTCTGCCGTAATCAATTCGCCCTGACCGCCAACATCAGCGCTTACCGGTACGACCCCCATCGCCATAGCTTCCATCGTCGCCACCGAAACGCCCTCAGTCTGTGACGGGATCAGGAACACATCAGCAGCTGCAAGATAACCAAACACTTCATCGTCATTGACACGTCCCAACGCGCGCATAACATCACTGAGGCGCAACTCTCGTATCTGACGTTCAACCTGGCCTCGCAACGGACCGTCACCTAACACCAGCGTCAGAAAACGAGAAGCTGTTTTTTTTCGTAATGCCGCAATAATCGGCGCAAAAAGGAGAGGGCGTTTTTCACTTGTCAACCGACCAATCAGTACAATCAATAGATCATCTTCCCCAAGACCAAGGCTTATCCGCATTTCTGCACGACGTCGCGGATCAGGGCGCCAACGATCAACATCCACATTGGTATAACATATGTGAATTCGTTCTGGATCGGCGCCGCGAGCCACCATCCAACGTTTGACATGATCACAGATTACAATGGTCAGATCGAGTTGGGATTGATAACCGACGCTGGCGCGTGGATATCCACCATTTTTCCAACCTTCATCATAACTGTGCAAGAGATCGACAAACACCGTTCCCGGACAGTGGGAACGTAGAAAAGGGAGCAACTGATAGCCAAGGTAACTGTTGGAAATTATGACGGTATCAATGCCGCGCGAGCGGATCAAATAAACGATGAATCGCGGAAATTCAGGGAGACGAAGGAAGAGATCAAGAATGAAAACATCAGGAGTGAAACGCTCGAACTCGGACAACCAGGGATGTTGCTGCCTGATCAGGGTCGTTACAATACTAACTTCGAACCCTTTCTGCGTCAGATACGATATCAGGTTGAGGTTAACTCGCTCTGCACCACCAACTACAAGCCAGGGCACGATCATCAAGATACGCTTCGTTGTCGTGCTTTTTGCCAGGTGATTCGCAAGAACCGGCGCATCACTGATTGCTTCAAATGGCGTGGCATCAGTCAATCCGACATGTGGAAAGCGACCATGCAACGTACCATACCGCGCCCGCAATCGGTCACGCTGTATCGTATGGTGTGAAGGATCTCTTGATTGAAAAGGGGGCATCGAAAGCGGATAGAGAGAGAGAATAAGCGGCTGGGGAATAGTAAAGCCCCACTTTCCCTGATCTGCGAGTTGCAACCATATTTCCCAAGCGCCATCGTCATTGATTGGGAGCGGCAATCCTGTCGCCAGCAGATCATCCTTGAAGAACAATGCAGTTGCCCCGGCATAGTTCGTATCAAGGAACCGATCTCCCTGCTCGAAACCATATGACCAGAGAGTGCCGCTCTCATCGCGGACATATGCGTTACAGCACGCCACGTGGGGGTTCGTCGCCAGGAACCACGCCGCTTTCTCCAGGAACGTAGGATCAAGAGCAGTATCGGCGCTCAAGGTACAGACAAACCGGCACGATGACGATTGCACGAGATGACGCGACGCTGAAGCAGGGTGCATCTCTGGAATAACCCGCACACGCGGATCGGTTGCGAGATGCAGCAATCCCTCCGCCAGGGCAGGCAAACAGACAATGACCCACTGCCAGGATTGCAGTGACTGAGCGCGTAACGCCATTTCCTGGCGCGCAAGATCTGTGACCGATACAACCAGTGTAACCACCAGCACATCGGGATCAGCGGACGGATCGGCAGGGGCGTAGCTATAGCGTGATTGATAATCGGCGTTCATTGACACGCTCAGGATGCAAACGTTGCCAGCAAATCGCGCAGACTTGCATCGAGATCAAAACGAGGTCGCCATCCTGTTGCCGCCGTCAGTCGTGCCGCACTGCCAGCCTGAATCAGGATATCGCCAGAAGTATGTGCTCCTGTTTCCTCGACAGCGGCATCGATCCCGGCTAACCGTAATAATCGTTCAACAATATCACCAACAGGAGTCGCTGTGCCAGAGCAGACATTGTATACTCCGCCGGGTTCGCCGCGCTCCAGCAGCGCCCAATACGCCGCAACAGCGTCGCGCACATCGGTAAAATCGCGACTTGTAGCACGGTGTCGCATACGCACAACCGGTGGTTGTTTCCCTGCAGCAATGGCGGTAATCTGTGCTGCAAGCGTACTGGTCAGCATGCCTCGTGGTTCGCCGGGACCGACGAGATTGAACGGTCGAGCACGAATCACCTGCAACCCGTACTCAGAAACATAGCGGATTGCCAGAAGTTCCTGTATTGCCTTACTGACCCCATACATCGTCGCAGGCTGTACAGGATGATCTTCAGTGACCGGCAGGCGATCAAGGGGAACCTGACCATACACTGCCGATGAACTGACGATCAGCACCTTCGCCCGCGGGCAATGAATACGTACTGCTTCGAGCAGATTAAGCGTAGCGACCGGCGTGCCGGTCAGCCATTCCTGCAGTGGCAACTGCGGGCAATTGGCTGGAGTATGCGCAGCAAGGTGGATGACGGCTTCAGCTGCTGCTGCCTTTACTGCATCTGCCGTTGCGCTGGCGCTATCCAGATCCGCCACAAACAATTCAGCACCGGGTACCGGGCGCATCGTCCGGTTAATGCCAACCACAGTTGCACCCCGGGTAACGGCATAAACTGCCATATGGCGTCCAACAAAACCGCCGATGCCGGTGATCAACAAACGCATTACTCTAACTCAAATGGCAAAAAACGCTCGCGGCGCTGCTCAAAATCCTCAACCGCCTGCTGGTAATCATCGACCCGTCCAATATCCAGCCAGTAACCGTCGTGGAGATAGCACTGGATTTTTTCCCCTTTCTGCATCATGTCGATCAAAAGATCGGGAAGATCGAGACGATGACCGCGCGGAATGTACGTACAGGCGCGTGGATCGAAAATATAGATCCCCATGCTGACCCGGTAATAATGTGTTGGCTTCTCAATATAGCGAGTCAGCAAACCATGCTCATTATGCTCAATGACCCCAAGATCGATCTTGACACTTCGCGGATAGGTGGCAATTGTGGCGATTGCACCGCTTGATCGATGAAATGCCATGAGTTCACTAAAGTTCAGGGTTGTCAGCACATCGCCATTCATTACAAGAAACGGTTCATCCAGTCCATCAACCAGTGCAATCGGTCCGGCGGTGCCAAGCGGTTGCTCTTCACGCGAGTATCGAATAGTAACCCCAAAACGATCACCGTCACCGAAATATGCCACAAGCAACTCGGCAAGATAACCGACTGCAAGTGTAATATCGGTGAACCCATAGTAGCGCAATTGGCGAATGACAATATCCAGAATCGGCTTGTCACCAATCGGCATCAACGGCTTGGGAAGAATGGTTGTATATGGCGCAAGGCGTGTACCACGTCCACCTGCCAGAATGACTGCTTTCATCGCTACACCTGGTAATGCAATGGATCGTACCGGTCGATATGCTGCGCAATCCAGTCGATTGTGCGTCGCAGCCCTTCGTCAAGACTCACCAGCGGCTTCCATCCGAGCAATTCGTGCGCCAGACGATTATCGCCATGCAAACGAAATACTTCGCTGGTCTCCGGACGCAACCGGGACTCATCAACGTCAATTGTAACCTGACGACCGACCAGTGCAATAATCTTTTCTGCCAGCTCGCCAATACTGATCTCATCATTACTCGCCAGATTAATGGCCTGACCTATCGCCTGGTCTCGTTCTGCAGCCGCCAGAAAACCGGCGACCGTATCGCTCACATAGTTGAGATCACGGGTTGGACGCAGATCACCCAGACGAACAACCGAACGGGTCAACGCCTGAGTGATAATGGTCGGAATGACCGCCCGCGCTGATTGACGCGGACCATACGTGTTGAACGGACGTACCGTGACCGTTGGCACGCCAAACGATAGATGAAAACTCTCAACAAGTTTGTCTGCGCCAATTTTACTGGCTGAGTAGGGCGATTGACCCTGCAATGGATGCTCCTCGGTAATCGGGACGAAACGTGCCGTGCCATACACCTCGCTGGTCGACGTATGCACCACACGACGAACCCCGTGAGCGCGCGCTGCCTCCAGGACGTTCAGCGTGCCGATGATATTGGTTTCGACAGTTTCCCGCGGATGCACATATGAATAAGGGATGGCGATGAGCGCTCCCAGATGAAAAATCGTATCGACGCCGCGTGTTGCTTCATGAACCGCATGACTGTCGCGCAGATCGCCGAAAATGATCTCGATCTGCGCGCGCATGTCGGATGGCAGGTCGCGTAACAACCCTGGATCACCGCGCCCATTGTAGCGCACAAACGCACGCACACGGAAACCACGAGCAACAAGAGCTTCGACCAGATGACTGCCGATGAACCCGCCTGCGCCGGTAACGAGGACAGTGTCTGTTGATACCATGATGAATACTCCGATCCAGCGCTTGTCTACTGGCTTCGCAATTATACTCGATCAGTCATGATTAACCTCCTGCCGTATAGTGGTCGTCTCCTCACGAAGACGACGGAGCGACAAACCCGAAGCAGCAAGACGCCATAGACCGAAACCTCCCCATATCATAACCATCAAATACTGAACCAGTTGAAACATAACAATATACGCAATCGCATCGTCTGGTGAGAAGCCAAAGGGAGTAAGCATTGTAACTGCGACAAATTGAAAGACACCGATAGAGCCAGGAGTGGATGGAACAACACTTGCAAGACTGAGAGCGCATAGCAGCAGCAAACCTATTGCGCCCCCGATGGGGAGACCTAGTGCCTGTGCTATCAAAATGGTGAACCATGTCTCTAAAAACCATATCATCATCGTAACAACCGCGAGTCGTGCAACTTGCATAGCATCCCGTAATGTGCGAAAACCACGCAACACTTGCTGGAAAGTCTGGATAACACGTTCACAACGAGGGTGATGTACAGGTGTGATAGAAAGGCTCCTTCCAATCCTTTTTCCCACATCCGGTACTAAAAACAGTATCGCAATGCCAACACCAGACAGGATTGTCATTAAGCGTGCAGCCATATTGATCCAATCAGGCGCTCCCTCTGTTACGCTTAGCACTAATAGACTGACCAGAGCAATCCCTGTAACCTCGGCAATGCGCTCAACAAACACGGAGGCAAGGACGAAGCTCTTACTAACACCCGTCCAATAGCTAACAGCAAGTGCTCGAATAACATCTCCGGCTCGAGCTGGTAGCAGGCTATTGTAAAGATATCCAATAGTCGTAGCCCAGAACACGACTCGCGGTTTCATGTTACACTCATTTTCGAGGAGCATATACCATCGCAATGCACGCACCACATATGATCCGCTAAATACTATTCCTGCCAAAGCGAGCAAACCTGGATTCGCGTGCTGCACTATGGTAAACGATCTGCAAAGATCGACATCTCTTAGCGCCAGAACGAGTGTAGCTGATGAGATAATGAACGCTAGCGACAACCACCAGGAACGATGAAATAAAATATTTCGCATAAAATTGGAATTCAGCATCTCCGCGCAATCACAAACATAATATCATATAAGTTAATATAGAAATCAAATCGACTAAGACCGGATTTTCTGATAATATTATAAATATATGGTTTTTTTTGGCGAAGTATAAACAAGTTATAGAATATATTATCAATACTCCTAAAGAAACCACAATAACGGTTATAAACGATTTCAAAGCCATATTGACGCAATAAACGTTCAATTGTACGCCTTGAGAAATAGTGTATGTGAGTTGGCGGGTGAATCATGCGCCAGCGCTCCCGCTGAAGCCTTGATAACAGACTCTCAATATCTCCTGTAGTTAGAGCCAGCAGACCACCTGAAGACATGACTGAGGATGCCTTTTCGATATATAGATGTGGATCACGAATATGCTCTATTGTATCCCACATGCAGATAACATCAAATATCTGAGGGGAGCAATCGTAATGCAAAAAGTCGACCTGATAAGCATCAACCCCAAGTTCTTCACGTGCATAACGAACACCATCTTCAGATATATCCAGTCCAACGGCAATTTTGAATTGTTTTCGAACCAGATCGAGAAAGAATCCATAAGCACAGCCTATTTCAAGCAAGCGACTATGCTTCTCTGGATTGATAAATCTCCGCAAAACTGAAAGTCTTTTTCGGAAATTCTTTTGAATAACTCGCTGGTCCGCAACATAATCACTATATTCCTCACCAAAAAAATAATCTCTTCGATAAATACTCCACAGACGTTCATCGTCCAAAGTAACATCAGCAAAAACATGACCACACTCTGAACAACGGAGAATTCCTTCATAGAACAGAAGGTGCTGTGTTGAACGACAAACTATGCAAGTAGGCATGATATAAATCTTCCTGAAAATAGAGTGTAATTATCTCAGTTTTCCTCGGTGTTTTCGTTGAAGTTTATCAATTCGTCGATAATGTAGTGCGGTCTCGCTTTGACTTCATCGAAAATTGCACCTATGTACTCGCCAATAACGCCCAGAAAGACAAGCTGAGTACCGCTAAATATCGACATTAGTACTACAAGAGTCGTCCATCCAGATGGAAACGAACTGAATATGAAATATTGAACAGCGGTAACGAAAGACAGAAGGAAACCGAACAAAGCAATCAAAAGACCAAAAACTGTTGCAGCTCGTAGCGGTTGCTTACTGAACGATATTACACCATCAAGCGCAAAACGAAACATGCGAGTGAAAGAATACTTACTGAACCCTCCGGCTCGTTTACGAACTTTGAACGGCACTGCGATGCTTCGAAAGCCCATCCATTCAAAAAAACCACGCAAGAACAGATTTCTCTCGCGGATACGTTTTTGAAACACCTTGACTACGCGTCGGGATATCAACCGAAAATCAGCAGCATTTTCGTTGATAGGAACCTGAGATATCTGATTTAAGAGGCGGTAGAATAATTTAGAAGCTACACGTTTAGCAAAATGAACATCATTCGTATCTTCACGTATGGTGTAGACAACATCGTAGCCCTCTTCGTAATAGCGTAGCATAATTGGAATGAGATCTGGCGGATGCTGTAAATCACTGTCAAGCATAATAAGAACGTCGCTGTCACTATAATCTATGCCAGCTAGCAGGCACATTTGATGTCCAAACCGACCCGTCATTGCTATTACACGCACACTTCGATCAACTCTTGCGATGTCCCGCAATATATCGAGCGTCCCATCAGTGCTGCGATCAACCACAAAACAGATGGTCGATTCATACGAATCTGCGATTGCATCAAGCACCTTCTTCAATTCGGCGTAGAAGGTGGTAATTATCTCGCACTCGTTATAAACGGGACTGACAATGGTGATTGTTCGTCTCATAGAGTATCATCAATGCGTATGACCAGATCATGAATTGCTGGAGATCCCATTTCTGATATCTTTTGCGCTAACGGCAGATCAAACACATAATGCTTACCACTTAATGTTTGGAGAGTCACACGTGTAATAATGTACACCTTACCATCCCTATACTGATACATCAGAAGATTATTAACTGGAACTGGTCGACCTTGTATTCGTAACCGATGATCCGGATCGGCCTCAAGATCAACAGAAAATCGCATTGGAGCCCACCGATTTGCAACCAACGGCATTAGATCGTTACGTTTATAGATCATTCGCAAGGCTTGATATGCACTCCACGGAGTCTCCATCACCCCAAAGACATACATCGAAAGACCATCATTACGTCCAAAAAGACGCTCATCACTAAGATAAGGAACAATAAAGGTGCCCAAAGGCAGCATTTCGGAAGGAGCAGTACGTCGAAGCGTCTCAAGCTGCAGTTCATCAAGTCGGTTACGTTCCGCGTAGGTTCTTGCGAATCCCAAGGTACAGATTGAAGCCAAAAGTAGCGTCAGGGCACCTCCGGCAACTACTACTTGTTCCAGGAATCTTTTTCGTATCATACTAATTAAAAGAACAGTTACACCAGATAAAGTGGTTGCTACACCGGCAGTCGGTTGGTAAAAAAAGCGGCGTTCGTATACTTGATTTGGGGCAAGTGCATATGGAAGACTGAGACTACTCAGAGTCCACACTACCCCCAATAAAACTAATATGATTGCAGGGATAACGATATTTCTATCGTGATATTGTTTGCTTTTCCAGGTCAAGATGCTCAGGAAAACAAGTCCAACAATACAGCCTAGAGCCAAAGTAGCAAACCATGAGTTACTAATCTCTGTAATACCCAGCGAGAACGCCTCGCCATATAGACCAAACGTTATAAAGATCCAGTAGATGGACGGGATATATCCAATGACGCGCTGAAGTATGCGTCCTGGATTAATATCCAATCCTTCTCGATTTTGAACAACTGCTGATGATGACGCAACAAAGGTGACATAGAAAACAGTTATGACTACAAATCCCATAAACACGACGATAGCGCGTTTAACTGCACATAAATACGCTGATTGCCGTAGTATGGCAATCAATACAAATATTGGCAGCAATATCAGAATATAGCCACCATTCTCGCTAAACATGTATGAAGATAGTAGCGATATAACGCTGATTGCGATCCATAAATAAGGATGACTAGATTGCTCCAGGCTGAGCCATAGCGCAATTAATGATATCATTATAAACATTGTCGCAAGTAGATAACCCCCTGTACCAATCCAGAAAGGCACTTCGTTATGTGGATGCACCAGGAATCCCCATCCTGCTATGGTGCCCCCAATCCATGAGGTGGTCATTTTGTATACGAGAAAACCAAGCAAAAATGCATTGATCCCGGTGATTAGCGCCATAAGTATTCGTACAATCAACTCATGATCTGGAACGAGAGCTGCTATCTGTGGTAAGACAATCCAGGTTAGAAGACGCGCTGGAAAATTAGGATTCGATTTCCAATCAAATATGGGTCTGCGATCACCTGTGATCAGATCCACAGCTAAATTCTTGAGACTATAGTCATCAAGATACAACCCCCGTTGCCACACCAGCAGATAACCCAGCCAGAGACACGCCACTCCAACCAGCAGATATCCATAGTTCGAAAAGAACACCGATACGCGGCGAGACGCGCTGACGATCTGTGGCAGACGCCTCGCAAACGCCAGGGTTGACACAGCGAACACCACGATCAACGCAAGCGCAACTCGATCGAGCATACTGTTCCATGCCGGCCTGACAACCGCTTCTGTGACCCATACCCGGGCGCTATCGAGTGTTTTACGCATCTGTACATCCACCACAAGGCGCTCTGAGTCTGGCGGAAGATTCAGCACGACATTGTGCCAGGCCCGTTGCTCAGGGATTGCCGGTGGATCGAGCGCAATGTGGCGCTCC
>Ga0308402_1000506_pt1 | contig 11606 bp, 10 predicted proteins | sample HotsprSampleOSM2_FD_203471 | JGI IMG/M metagenome (GOLD analysis project Ga0308402, IMG submission 203471) | Hot spring phototrophic mat microbial communities from Octopus Spring, Yellowstone National Park, Wyoming, United States - 20060913_OS-M2 ... | reverse complement strand
AAGCCGATCGCCGCGTCGCCCCACACATTGATGCAAAGTTTCTCGGGAGCGGCGAGTTTGGCGCCCATCGCGAGCCCGAGCCCGTAGCCGAGCTGCGTCGTCTTGCCCCAGCCGAGATAGGAGAGCGGGGTGGGCGACACCCAGAAGGGCGAGAGCTGGTCGCGCGGGCTGCCCGCGTCATGGGTGATGATGGTGTTGGCGGGGTCGACGGTGCGCCAGAGATCGCGCAGCACACGGTAGGGCGAGAGCGGGCTTGCGTCGCTGTCGCGCTTCTCCGCCCACTCGGCGAGCCAGGCCTCGCGCACCGCGGCGATCTCTGCTGCCACGGGAGCGGCGTCACGCGGGCCCTTCAGCCGGTCAGCGAGCGCGGCAAGCAGCGCATCGAGTGTGAGCGCCGCATCGCCAACGAGACCGAGCTCGATCGGAACGTCCTTGCTCAAATGGTCGGGGTCGAGGGTCGCGTGAATGATCCGCGGACCGCGCGGCATCTTCACCGCGAAGTTGCTCTCGGTGAACGAGCAACCGATGCCGAGGATGACGTCGGCGCGGGAGAGGAAATGCGGCACCGTCGCCGGAACAGCGAGGCCGGCCGCACCGAGCGCGAGCGGGTGCGTCTCGGGGAAGGCGCTCTTGCCGCCGAGGCTCGTGGTGACCGGCGCGGCGAGAAGCTCGGCGAGAGCCCGAAGCTGCGGCCAGGCCTGCGCCCAGTGCACGCCCGTGCCGGCGTAGATCACCGGCCGTTTCGCTGCCGCAAGAAGGGCGGCGGCGCGCTCCACGTCGCCGGGATCGGGCCCCCAGCGCGTCGACGCCACGGGTGTGTAGTCGAGCGGCCCGACCTCCTCGTGCCACATGTCGGAGGGGATCTCGACGAGGCAGGGGCCGCCGCGGCCGTTGCGCAGGCGCGAAAACGCGCGCCGCATCACGGCCGAGACTTCGGAGGCGAGAACGATCGGCTCGGCGGATTTGGTCACGCCGCGCATCTGGATCGCGGCGTTGAAGTTCGGCGCAACGTGGGCGAGCCGGCGCGGATAGCCCATCGGCAGGACGAGCACCGGCACGCTCTCGCCGAAGCACTGCGCCACGCCGCCATAGGCGTTCTCCGCGCCCGGCCCGTGCTACATGCAGAAGGCGCCGATCTTCCGCCCCGAGGTGACGCGCGAGATCGCATCCGCCATGTGCAGGCCGATCCGCTCCTGCCGCACCATGATCGGGCGGATGTCGATCGCGGCGGCGAATTCGATCAGGTGATTCACCGGGTAGCCGAGGAGCACCTCGATGCCCTCGCGCTTCATGATCTCGGCGATCGCTTCGCCCAGCTTCACGCGCTTCCTCCCCCTCCCGGACGGCGTTGCCGCCGCTCCGCCGACGCGCGCTTGCGCGCCGCTTCTGATGCATCAGCCTAGACGCCGGTCCGCCGCCCCCGCAACCCCCGGAGCGGCGATGCCCGCGCGCTAACGCCCGAGCGCCTCGCGCCCGGCGCGGGCGGCGAGGATCAGGGCGCGCCGCACGCCGTCGGCGTCGCCGACAGGGGCCTCGAAGGCGAGGCGCCGCACCTCCTCGCCGCGCGCGAAATCGCACCCGTCCACGTCGACCGCGACGAGACGCCAGCCCTCCCCCGCTCCGCCCAACAGGCCGCAGGCGATCGCCGCGCAGGCGTCCGGGTGGTCCTGGTTCACATGCGCGACGATCTCGGCCTCCGCCTCGGCGATTCGTTGCACGGCGTCCGGGTCCGGCCGAAGCGCCGAGGCAGCCAGCCGATGCGCCATGGCGAAGCCGCCGACGAACTGCGCCTCCGTGATCTCCATGCGCCAGAGCGAGAAATCGGGCAGGTCGGCATAGAGCGCCGCATAGGGGTGCCGCGCGAGCCAGCGCGCCTTGAGCGCGGCGCGCTCCGCCTCCGGCACCCTCGCGGCGATGCCGGTGAGCGTCACCCGCGGCCGGGTCTGCGGGTTCGGGCTTGGCGCCGGACCTGTGATCAGGAGAGCGCAGCGCGGCTCCTCGGCGAGGTGGCGTGTGTGCGGCGAGAGCGCCGAGAGCCACAAGAGCGGCGAGAGATCGGGGGCCGTGGCCGGAGTGACGAGGCTCGCGTAGGGCTGGTCGCCCGCGCGCGTCGCAAGCGCCGCCTCCGACGCGGCGCGGATCAGACGCCGCGCCTCCCACGGCGCCGCCTCGCGCGACCGTGCGAGCGCCGCCCTTGCCTCCTCATCCAGAGCCATGCGTTCCCGCCCTCCGCGAGTTCCGCCATACTCTCCCCCGAGCAGGGGGCGGGCAGCCCCCGCGGAGGAGTCTCCATGCCGCACACCATCGCCCTCGTCGACGACGACCGCAACATCCTCACCTCGTTGCAGATGACGCTCGAGGCGGAGGGGTTCCAGGTGCGAACCTACACCGACGGGGAGAGCGCGCTGCACGGCATCACCGCCAGACCGGTCGATCTCGCGGTGCTCGACATCAAAATGCCGCGCATGGACGGGCTCGAACTGTTGCAACGGCTGCGCAAGCAGTCGGCCCTGCCGGTGATCTTCCTCACCTCGAAGGACGAGGAGGTCGACGAGCTGATGGGCTTGCGGCTCGGCGCCGACGACTACATCACCAAGCCCTTCAGCCAGCGTCTCGTGATCGAGCGGATCCGCGCCCTCTTGCGGCGCAACGAGGTGGCGCGCGGCGAGGGATCGGGCACGCCTGCCTCGGGCGTGCTCACCCGCGGCAGCCTGACGCTCGACGAGAACCGCCATCTCTGCCTCTGGAAGGGGGCCAACGTGCAGCTCACCGTCACCGAGTTCCTGCTCGTGAAGGCGCTCGCCGCCCGGCCCGGGATCGTCAAGAGCCGCGACCAGCTGATCGATGCCGCCTATGGCGAGAACATCTACGTCGACGACCGGACGATCGACAGCCACGTGAAGCGGATCCGCAAGAAGTTCCGCGCCGTGGACCCCGGATTTGCGCAGATCGAGACGCTCTACGGGATCGGCTACCGGTTCAAGGAGGAGTGACGGCGGGCGCGGGCGCGGCGCGGCATGCCGGATACCGCGCTGCAGGCGGCCGAGGCGACGAGGCCGCCGCCGACGCGCCGGTCGCGGCCGTCGCGCACGCACGGCGCGCGCAGTCTCGCCTCGCCGCTTTTGCGCCGCATCCTGCTCGTCAACGCCCTGCCGGTGGCGCTGCTTGCGGCGGCGCTTCTCTATCTCGGCGACTACGAGCGGGGTCTCGTCGATGCGGCCGTATCGGGGCTTCGGATCCAGGCGCAGATCTACGCCGGGGCGATCGGCGAGAGCGCCACCACGGTCGAGAACCCCGAGGCGCCCTCGATCAACGCCGATCTCGCCCGGCCGCTGTTGCGTCGTATCGTCGAGCCAACCCCGGAGGCGCAGGCGCGGCTCTTCGGCCCCGGCGGCGTGTTGATCGCCGACAGCCGCGTCCTTCCCGGCCCGGGTGGCACCGTCGTCACCGAGCCCTTGCCGGCGCCGCAGCCGCCGCGCAGCCTGCTCGGCAGGCTCGCCAAACAAGCGCACGACGCTGCGGTGGCCCTGCTCGTGCGCGGCTCGGCCTACCCGACCATCCCCGACGGCGCCGACTGGATGCGCGACCTCGCCACCGCCTTCCCGAGGATCGCCGAGGGCGACGCGCCGCCGGTGCTCCGCCGCACCGCCGACGGGCGCCTCGTCATCTCCGTCGCCGTGCCAGTCAGCCGGAACCGGCGCACGGTCGGCGCGATCGTGCTGACGCGCGAGGCGCACGAGGTGGACGCGGCCCTGTTCCAGGTGCGGATGACGATCCTCGCAACCGTCGCTCTGGCCCTTGTCGTCACGGTCGGCATGTCGGTCTATCTCGCTGCGACGATCGCCCGCCCAGTGCGCCGCCTCGCCCGGGCCGCCGAGCGCATGCGCGAGGGCCGCGGCCGATCTCGCAGCGTGCCGCGCGACCTCGTCGCCCGACGCGACGAGATCGGCGAGCTCGCCGACGCGCTCGACGAGAGCGCCACCGCGCTCTGGGCGAGGATGGACGCGATCGAGCGCTTCGCCGCGGACGTCGCGCACGAGATCAAGAATCCGCTGACCTCGATCCGCAGCGCGATCGAGACTCTGCGCCGGCTCGACGACCCGGAACGGCAGCAGCGACTGCTGTCCATCATCTCCGAGGATGTGCAGCGCCTCGATCGGCTGATCAGCGACATCTCCGACGCGAGCCGGGTGGATGCAGAGCTGTCGCGCACCCCGACCGAGCCGGTCGATCTCGGCCCGATCCTCGCCACGCTCGCCGAGCTGCACGAGGCGACGCGCGGCGAGGGCGAACCACGGATCGTGGTCGACGCGCCTTCAGAGGGGCTGACCGTGCGCGCGGTCGAGGGCAGGCTCGTGCAGGTTCTGCGGAACCTGATCGCCAACGCCGTGAGCTTCAGCCCGCCGAACGGCATCATCCGGCTGATCGGCCGGCAGGGGGGGGGCATCGTCGAGATCGCGGTCGAGGATGAAGGCCCCGGCATTCCGGAGGCGCGTCTCGAGCACGTGTTCGAGCGGTTCTACTCGGAGCGGCCGCGCGGCGAGAAATTCGGCAGCCACTCTGGGCTCGGGCTGTCGATCTCGCGCCAGATCATCGAGGCGCTGCGCGGCACGATCACCGCCGAGAACAGGCGCGGCGCGGACGGTCGGGTCTTGGGCGCGCGCTTCGTGGTCAGGCTGCCGGCGGCGTGAGCGCTCGCCCAAGGCAGGAGCGCGGAACGCAGCGGAGGCCGCGCTTGACAGCCGCCCCTCGGCTCGGGCGGTAGTGGCTGGCGACGATGCAGATCCACGCGACATGCTGCGCGCGCGACAGGGCGGACGGGCCGGCCGGCGTGCTGCTGCTCGGCCCCCCGGGCAGCGGCAAGTCCGACCTCGCGCTGAGGTTGATCGAGTCCGGGTTCCGTCTCGTCGCCGACGACCGCGTGGACATCGAGACCACGCCCGAGGGCGCCTTCGCCTCCGCCCCGGCCGCGCTCGCCGGACTGATCGAGGTGCGCGGCATCGGCATCCTGAGGCTTGGCGACACGGTGTCGCGCGCACGCCTCCGCCTTGCCGTCACGCTCACCCCGCGCGCGTCGCAGGAGCGCCTGCCGGAGCCGGCAGAGAGAGTGCTCGCCGGGCACTCGGTTCCGACCATCATGATCGACCCGGAGGCGCCGTCGGCGGTGGCCCGGATCCGGCTCGCGCTCGACGTGCTCGAGGGCCGCGCCGCGAGCCGCTGCGGCGCGCTCGGCGTCACGCCCGCGGTCTCGCCGTGACGGAAGAGCTCCGGCGGCGGACCGTAGCGCTCATCACCGGCCTCTCCGGAGCGGGCCGGTCCTCGGTGCTTCGGGTGCTCGAGGATCTCGGCTGGGAGACGATCGACACCCCGCCGCTTGCGGTGATCGAGACCCTGCTCGCCGCGGCGGACCGCACCACGCCGCTTGCGATCGGCCTCGACTCCCGGCGCGGCCGGCTCGACGCCGCCGCCGCCGCGGCGCTGGTCGAGCGAGCGCGCGCGGACGAGGGGCTCGACCTGACCGTCGTGTTCCTGACAGCGGATGAGGAGACGCTTCTGCGGCGCTACACCGAAACCCGCAGGCGCCACCCGATGGCGGAGCAGGGCGGCGTGCTCGAGGGCGTGCAGCGCGAACGGGCGCTGTTCGCCCCGCTCGAGGCGATCGCCGACGTGGTGCTCGACACCTCCGAGATGCCGCTGCCTGACCTGCGTGCCCAGGTGGAGGCGCGCTTCGCGCGGCCGGACGACTCCACGCTCTGGATCGGCGTCGTGAGCTTTTCCTTCGCGCGGGGGTTGCCGCGGGAGGCTGACCTCGTGTTTGACGTGCGATTCCTGAGGAACCCCTACTACCAGGCGCAGCTGAAGCCGCTGACCGGCCTCCATCCCTCGGTCGCCGACTACGTTGCCGGCGACCCGGATTTTGCCGCATTCTACGGGCGCATGACCGGCCTCCTTTTTCCGCTCTTGCCCCGCTATGTCCGGGAGGGGAAGAAGTATCTGACCATCGCGATCGGCTGCACGGGCGGCCGACACCGTTCCGTGATGGTTGCCGACAGGCTCGGCTCCGATCTCAGGGAGCGGGGCTGGCGTGTCTCCGTCGCCCACCGGGACATCCGGACGGCGCCGGACACCGCGAGAGCCGATGGCGGCACGGCGGCACAGGCGACCAACGGTCCATGACCACCCACCTCAGTCTCGCTGCGTCGGCGCCGAGGCAAAGCTCGGGCGCGGCGTCATGATCGGGCTCGTGCTCGTCACACACGGCCGGCTCGCCGAGGAGCTCAGGCTCGCGATGGAGCATGTGGTCGGCCCACAGCCCGGCGTGGCGACGGTCTGCATCGGCCCTGACGACGACATGGAGAGCCGGCGCGCCGATATCCTCCGCGGCATCGCCCAGGTGGATACCGGCGACGGCGTGGTCCTGCTCACCGACATGTTCGGCGGCACGCCGTCGAACCTCGCGATCTCGGCGATGAACGGCAGAAACGTGGAAGTGCTTGCGGGCGTGAACCTGCCGATGCTCGTCAAGCTTGCCGCCGTCCGCGCCACCGAGCCGCTGCGCACGGCGGTCGCCTCCGCCCAGGATGCGGGGCGGAAATACATCGGCGCCGCCTCGCGCCTTCTCTCCGACGAGCACCCGCGATGAACCCAGAGGAATCGATCGGCGAGGACTGGCCCAAGGAGGGCCCGAGCGATCCGGCCGACCCGTTCCCGGCTGAGAGGGACCCGAATGCGCCGCCGCCTCTGGTGCGCGAGCTCGTGATCCGCAATCAGCGCGGCCTGCACGCCCGCGCCGCGGCGAAGTTCGTCAAGCTCGCCGAGACCTTCTCGGCCTGCATCACGGTGCGCAAGAACGGCATGGCCGTCTCCGGCCGCTCGATCATGGGCCTGATGATGCTCGGCGCGGGGCAGGGCTGCCCCGTCATCCTCGAGGCCGAGGGCTGGGACGCGCGCGAGGCGCTCGACGCGCTCGCCGGCCTCATCGAGGCCGGCTTCCATGAGGACTGATACGCGGCCCTCCCGCAAAAGCGGCGGCGACGGCCAGCCCCCCGCACGCGAGCCCCGGCGCGGGCCGTCCGCCGCGGAGCGCGTCCTGCACGGGCTCGCCGTCTCTCCGGGCATCGGCATCGGCCGGCTCGCCACCGCGACCGAGAGCACGCCACGGATCGAGCGGCGCGAGCTCTTCGACCACCAGGTGGCCTGGGAGATCGAGCGCTTCGACGCCGCCGTCGCAGCCTCGCGCAAGCAGCTCGCGAAGCTTCGCGCCCGGCTCTCGATCCTGCCCGAGGACGCCAACCGCGAGCTCGAGCCGCTGCTCGACGCCTATGCGCAGATGCTCGGCAACAGCCGCCTGATCCGCGGCATCCGGCGCGCGATCGCGGAGAAGCGGATCAATGCCGAGGCGGCGGTGGCGGACGAGGCCGAGGCTCTGGCCGAGGCGATGGCCTCCTCCGGCAGCGACGACCGCGCCGCACGCCAGCGCCGCGCCGACGAGGTGCGCGAGATCGGCCGCAGGCTCCTGCGCAACCTCACCGCCACGCCGTGGCGGAACTACGCCACCCTACCGGACGGATCGGTGCTCGCCGCCGAGCTCCTCACGCCATCGGATGCGGCGCTGCTCGAGCCGGCGCGGCTCGCCGGTGTCGCCGCCGAAGAAGGCGGGCTCGAGGGCCACACCGCGATCATGCTGCGCGCCCTCGGTCTGCCGGCGGTGCTCGGCGTCGCCGGGCTGATGGAACACGCCACCCCCGGAACCACCGTTGTGGTGGACGGCACAGCCGGAACCGTGACGCTGAACCCCACCCCGGCCACCCTCGCCGCGGCCCGTCGCGCGCTCGCGGCCTACGCGCGCGAGAAGCAGCGCCTCGCCAAGCTCCGGCGCCTGCCGGCGGTGACGAAGGACGGCGAGACCGTGGAGCTCCAGGCCAATCTCGAGCTGCCCATGGAGCTGCCGATGATCGCCCAGTCGGGCGCCGTCGGGATCGGTCTGTTGCGCACCGAGTTCCTGTTCATGAACCGCGACGACGTGCCCGACGAGGACGTCCAGGCCGAGGCCTACGCCCAGGTGGTCGACGCGATGCAGGGCGACCCGGTGACGATCCGTGTGCTCGACTGGGGCGGCGAGAAGCAGATCGAGAGCCTTGTGTCGCGCGGCCTCGTTCCCGGCGCGGGCGGTGACAATCCCGCCCTCGGCGTGCGCGGGATCAGGCTCCTGCTCAAGGAGACCGACCTGTTCGAGACGCAGCTCGCCGCCATCCTGCGCGCTGCTTTGCGCGGTCCGGTGCGGGTGCTGTTGCCGATGGTGACCACGCCCGCCGAAGTGCGCGAGGCGCGCGACCTCTACGACCGCGTCGCACGGCGGCTCCGCCGCCGCGGCCTTGATCTGCCCGATCCGCTGCCGCCGCTCGGCATCATGATCGAGACGCCGGGGGCGGCGCTCGCCGCCGACAGCCTCGCGCTCGAAGCGGACTTCTTCGCGATCGGAACGAACGACCTCGCGATGTACACCCTCGCGGTCGATCGCGCCGAGACCGGGGCGAGCCACCTCTACGACCCGCTCCACCCGGCCGTCTTGAGGCTGATGCAGTTCGCGACCGAAGCCGCACTCAGGATGCGCATGCCGGTCTCCGTCTGCGGCGAGATCGCGGGCGACCCGCGGCTGACGCCGCTCCTCCTGGGCCTCGGCATACGCTCGCTGTCGATGACCTCGGGCGCGGTGCCGCGGGTGAAGCAGGCGGTGCGGTCGGTCGCGATCGACGATTGCGCCCGCTTCGCGCGCGCGGTGATGGAGCAGTCAGACCCCGCACGGATCGCCTCCCTCGTCGCCGAGTTCAAGGCCCGCGCCGCAGGCTGAGACCGCGGCGGCACACGCCCGGCCGCGTGCTTGGACACCGGCAGGCCGCTTCGGCTAATGATCGCGGCAAGACCGGGAAGCTGCGGGAGGGGGCCTCGATGACAGGAACGCGCGACTGGTCGGGCCCGCTGGCGCGCGAGGCTATGGCCTATGTGCTCGCGGGCGGCCGCGGCAGCCGGCTGATGGAGCTGACCGACCGTCGCGCCAAGCCCGCCGTCTTCTTTGGCGGCAAGACGCGCATCATCGACTTCGCCCTCTCCAACGCGCTGAATTCGGGGATCAGGCGCATCGGGGTCGCCACGCAGTACAAGGCACACAGCCTGATCCGCCACCTGCAGCGCGGCTGGAGCTTCTTCCGCCCCGAGCGGAACGAGAGCTTCGACATCCTGCCCGCCTCGCAGCGCGGCGGCGACGAGCGCTGGTACGCGGGCACGGCCGATGCCGTCTACCAGAACATCGACATCATCGAGAGCTACGGCCCGCACTATCTCGTGATCCTCGCGGGCGACCACATCTACAAGATGGACTACGAGCCGATGCTGCGCGACCACGTCGAACGCCGGGCCGACGTGACGGTCGGCGTGATCGAGGTGCCGAGGCAGGCGGCGAGCAGCTTCGGGGTGATGCAGGTCGATGCCGACGACCGGATCGTCGAGTTCCTCGAGAAGCCGAAAGACCCGCCCGGGCTGCCGGGCCGGCCCGAGGTCGCGCTCGCCTCGATGGGAATCTACGTGTTCGAGGTGTCGTTCCTGTTCGACCAGCTCCGCCGCGACGCGGCCGACCCGCAGTCGGGACACGATTTTGGAGGCGACATCATTCCCTACATCGTGCGCAACGGGAAGGCGATCGCGCACCGGTTCGAGCGCTCCTGCGTCCGCTCGGCGGAGGAGCGCGTCGCCTACTGGCGCGACATCGGAACGGTCGACGCCTACTGGGAGGCGAACATCGACCTCACCGCGGTGGTGCCGCAGCTCGACCTCTATGACCGTTCCTGGCCGATCTGGACGCATGCCGAGATCACGCCGCCGGCGAAGTTCGTGCATGACGAGGCGGGGCGACGCGGCGAGGCGATCTCCTCGCTCGTCTCGGGAAACTGCATCGTCTCCGGCGCCTCGGTGCGCCGGTCGCTCCTGTTCACCGGCGTGCACGCACGCTCGTATTCGCGGATCGAGGAGAGCGTGATCCTCCCCGACGTGACGATCGGCCGGCACGCGCGGCTGAAGAAGGTGGTGGTCGACCGCGGCGTCACCATCCCCGAGGGCCTTGTCGTCGGCGAGGACCCGGAGCTCGACGCGACGCGCTTCCGCCGCACCGAGAAGGGCGTGTGCCTGATCACGCAGGCGATGATCGACCGGCTCGCCGGGTGAGCAGCGGTGCGGGTGCTCGCCGTCGCCTCCGAGTGCTTCCCGCTCGTCAAGACGGGAGGGCTCGCCGACGTGGTCGGTGCTCTTCCCGCGGCGCTCGCCGCGCATGGCGTGGCGGTGACGACGCTCCTGCCCGGCTATCCTGCCGTGCGGGCAGCGCTCGCCGAGGCCTGCGAGATCGGGTCGGTTCCGGAAGGACGGCTCGTCGCAGGGCGCGCCGGGGCGCTCGATCTCGTCACTTTCGACGCGCCGGCGCTGTTCGACCGGCCGGGCGACCCCTACCGGCGCCCTGACGGGGCGGATTGGCCGGACAACGCGCTCCGCTTCGCCGCGCTCGCACGCGCCGCAGCCGCCATCGCGACGGGCCGGACGGCTCTGCCGCGGTTCGACCTTCTGCACGCGCATGACTGGCAGGCGGGGCTCGCCCCGGCCTATCTCGCCTTCGCCCCGGGCCCGCGCGTTCCCTCCGTTCTCTCGGTGCACAATCTCGCCTTCCAGGGCCAGTTCGGGGCGGAGCTCTTCCCCGCCCTCGGCCTTCCGGCGGAGGCCTTCGCGGTCGACGGCGTCGAGTATTACGGCGGTGTGGGGTTCCTGAAGGCGGGGCTCCACTACGCCGACCGGATCATCACCGTGAGCCCGACCTACGCGCGCGAGATCGCGACACCGGAGGGGGGTATGGGGCTTGATGGTCTGATCCGGGCGCGGAAGGATCGGATCACGGGGATCGTCAACGGCATCGACATAGAGGTGTGGTCCCCCGAGACGGATGCCGCGCTGCCACGACGCTACGACATCGGAACGCTAAGCTTGCGCGCGCACAACCGCGCCGCCGTCGAGGCGGCCTTCGGCCTCGGCCCCGGCCCGGGGCCGCTGTTCGCCGTGGTCAGCCGCCTCACCTGGCAGAAGGGGATCGACCTGATCGCCGAGGCGCTGCCTCTCCTGCTCGGCGCGGGCGGGAGGCTTGCCCTGCTCGGCACCGGCGATGCCGCGCTCGAGGGCGCGTTCCTCGCCGCCGCGGCGTCGCATCCCGGCCGTGTCGGCGTGCGCATCAGCTTCGATGAGGCACTGTCGCATCTGATGTTTGGCGGCGCCGATGCGGTGCTCGTTCCCTCGCGCTTCGAGCCCTGCGGCCTCACCCAGCTCTACGGGCTGCGCTACGGCTGCGTTCCGGTCGTGTCGCGCGTCGGGGGGCTCGCCGACACGGTGATCGACGCCAACGCCGCCGCGCTCGAGGCGGGCGTGGCCACAGGGATCCAGTTCTTCCCCGTCACGGCTTCGGCTCTCGGCGCCGCCATTCTCCGCGCGGCGGAGCTGTTCGCCGACGGCGAGGCCTGGGCCGGGATGCAGCGCGCCGGTATGCGGGCCGACCTCTCCTGGTCGCGCCGCGCCGG
>Ga0308402_1000494_pt1 | contig 11716 bp, 13 predicted proteins | sample HotsprSampleOSM2_FD_203471 | JGI IMG/M metagenome (GOLD analysis project Ga0308402, IMG submission 203471) | Hot spring phototrophic mat microbial communities from Octopus Spring, Yellowstone National Park, Wyoming, United States - 20060913_OS-M2 ... | reverse complement strand
ATCGAGCGTATTGGTTTCAGTGCTCTTCAGCGAGCCGAAAATTCCTCAATGTCAACGTGCGAACGACCGACAACAGTTTGAACGTCTCGTTTCAGTGCTCTTCAGCGAGCCGAAAATTCCTCAATCGATCGCCAGGTGCACGCGGCAAACCTGGCGATAGGTTTCAGTGCTCTTCAGCGAGCCGAAAATTCCTCAAAGGTACGTCATCGATCTGCTTTTCCTTCCGGCGCGCGGTTTCAGTGCTCTTCAGCGAGCCGAAAATTCCTCAAAAACCACAACCCGCGCGTGTTGTCAATACCCGATTTCAGTTTCAGTGCTCTTCAGCGAGCCGAAAATTCCTCAAACGAAGGATTATATCGCGCTTGCGGAACCCGTCGCGGAGTTTCAGTGCTCTTCAGCGAGCCGAAAATTCCTCAAATCGAGCAGTGCTTGAACCGCATCAAGCGCTTCGTCGGTTTCAGTGCTCTTCAGCGAGCCGAAAATTCCTCAAACCTCAACCACTGCTCAAACCGCGAGCGCTCGGCGTGTTTCAGTGCTCTTCAGCGAGCCGAAAATTCCTCAAACATATCAAAGCGCGCCCTTTGGGGCGTCCCTACACTTGTTTCAGTGCTCTTCAGCGAGCCGAAAATTCCTCAAATACGTTTCCCCGACCGCCGCGCGCTCGTTGAGAGCCGTTTCAGTGCTCTTCAGCGAGCCGAAAATTCCTCAAATCGTCACTGGAACGATGCGCTTGGCGACACAGCGCGGTTTCAGTGCTCTTCAGCGAGCCGAAAATTCCTCAAACGACCGAACCGCTGCCGCTGCTGATCGTACTGGCGAGTTTCAGTGCTCTTCAGCGAGCCGAAAATTCCTCAAATGGAGGAGCTGCGCTTTGACATCGACCGCGCCCGCGGTTTCAGTGCTCTTCAGCGAGCCGAAAATTCCTCAAATTTGCCGTCACGCCGTTTGTCAAACACAACTAGCAGTTTCAGTGCTCTTCAGCGAGCCGAAAATTCCTCAAAGGCTTGGGTGAGCGCGGTCGTGACCAGCCCAATGCCGTTTCAGTGCTCTTCAGCGAGCCGAAAATTCCTCAAATTTGGCGCAAATCGCGCCGGAACTTGGATGGTCAAGCGTTTCAGTGCTCTTCAGCGAGCCGAAAATTCCTCAAATACCACACACGCCGCCGGTTGTCAAGCCCCAATTTCGGTTTCAGTGCTCTTCAGCGAGCCGAAAATTCCTCAAAGGTATTCGCGTTATCGTTTCGATGCAAACCCCGACGTTTCAGTGCTCTTCAGCGAGCCGAAAATTCCTCAAACGTACCGGCGGGGTTGAGCAGCGCAGCGTCGTTTAGTTTCAGTGCTCTTCAGCGAGCCGAAAATTCCTCAAATGTCACTTGTTGAACGTCGCACCGTCGCCCAGCGCGTTTCAGTGCTCTTCAGCGAGCCGAAAATTCCTCAAATCCGTTGGGCGTTGACCAAACCGGGCGTTTCCGTTGGCGTTTCAGTGCTCTTCAGCGAGCCGAAAATTCCTCAAAGGCTGACGAGACCGCCGACGCGCCGACCACCGCCGGCGCGTTTCAGTGCTCTTCAGCGAGCCGAAAATTCCTCAAATACGTCCAATTCATGAGCCAGTAGCAGACGCGCTCAACGGTTTCAGTGCTCTTCAGCGAGCCGAAAATTCCTCAAACCGCGCCGTCCGCCAAAATCAGCGGCGCGTTGATCAGGTTTCAGTGCTCTTCAGCGAGCCGAAAATTCCTCAAAATCGCGACCAGCAGAGATCAGCAGCCGCTCAGTACGTTTCAGTGCTCTTCAGCGAGCCGAAAATTCCTCAAAGCGCAATCTGATGTATATGCGCGACGCGCTGGAGCGTTTCAGTGCTCTTCAGCGAGCCGAAAATTCCTCAAATATACGTGCTCGGATATTCGCACAATTCAAATGAAAGTTTCAGTGCTCTTCAGCGAGCCGAAAATTCCTCAAAACGTCGAGTTCGACGTGAGTGAAGCAATCGCTTTATGTTTCAGTGCTCTTCAGCGAGCCGAAAATTCCTCAAACAGCGTAGACCGCAACGCGCTGCTGATACGCGACGGTTTCAGTGCTCTTCAGCGAGCCGAAAATTCCTCAAATCTTTGAACCCGACGCCGCGATTCGGGCGCGGGTGGAGTTTCAGTGCTCTTCAGCGAGCCGAAAATTCCTCAAACGTTCGGGCTGCCCTACGAACGCTTGATCGCACAGAGTTTCAGTGCTCTTCAGCGAGCCGAAAATTCCTCAAAACGTCGGCGTCGGCAAGGATAATCAGGCGCGCCTTGCGGTTTCAGTGCTCTTCAGCGAGCCGAAAATTCCTCAATAGGGTTGCAGTGCTGCTGGCGCGCGCAGGCGCGAGAGTTTCAGTGCTCTTCAGCGAGCCGAAAATTCCTCAATTGTTTCTCGATATACTTGACGATTTCGGCGCGCTGCGAGGTTTCAGTGCTCTTCAGCGAGCCGAAAATTCCTCAATCCGCGCTGCTCGACCGGCGCGGCAGAGCGGTGCTGGCGTTTCAGTGCTCTTCAGCGAGCCGAAAATTCCTCAATGGCGCTGGAGCAGCGAACGATTGTGCTGCCGGAATTGGAGTTTCAGTGCTCTTCAGCGAGCCGAAAATTCCTCAATGGTGAAATTGCGCGCAGCGGCGAAGCGGCGGTGATGTTTCAGTGCTCTTCAGCGAGCCGAAAATTCCTCAATGCGCTGCCGTCACAACACATCATTCTCTTTTATTTCTATGTTTCAGTGCTCTTCAGCGAGCCGAAAATTCCTCAATGGTGAAATTGCGCGCAGCGGCGAAGCGGCGGTGATGTTTCAGTGCTCTTCAGCGAGCCGAAAATTCCTCAATCTCGGTACGTTCTGGACTTCGAGAGTCACCGTGATGTTTCAGTGCTCTTCAGCGAGCCGAAAATTCCTCAATGTTGGACGCGCCACAAACTGCGCAACGACGCGCAGGGTTTCAGTGCTCTTCAGCGAGCCGAAAATTCCTCAATCGTTCGTTTTGCAAACGCGAGAATATCCACACCGTGTTTCAGTGCTCTTCAGCGAGCCGAAAATTCCTCAATATTGCCGTCGTCAACAAGCGCATCGGCAACCCAAAGGTTTCAGTGCTCTTCAGCGAGCCGAAAATTCCTCAATCCAACTCTCGCGCACCGTCTGGCGCGGGCAGATCGAAGTTTCAGTGCTCTTCAGCGAGCCGAAAATTCCTCAATGATAGACATATACTCCTTCCTCCCTCTTCTAAACCGGTTTCAGTGCTCTTCAGCGAGCCGAAAATTCCTCAATCGCAGCGTCTTCAGCGTCTCCTCGCCGAAGTCCCGCGGTTTCAGTGCTCTTCAGCGAGCCGAAAATTCCTCAATCGATTCAATCGCTCGAATCGCGCCGCCGACTTGCCGTTTCAGTGCTCTTCAGCGAGCCGAAAATTCCTCAATCGTATTGCGGATCGTACATATGAAACACGATGAGCGTGTTTCAGTGCTCTTCAGCGAGCCGAAAATTCCTCAATTGGACATTCGCGGCGTCGTTCGCGTTTGAGTTTCTCGGTTTCAGTGCTCTTCAGCGAGCCGAAAATTCCTCAATTTCGCCCGCCGTCCGCTCCTTGCGCCGAAGCGCGTGTTTCAGTGCTCTTCAGCGAGCCGAAAATTCCTCAATGTTAGCAATCGGTTGCATAAACCGCCACGTCGGGACGGTTTCAGTGCTCTTCAGCGAGCCGAAAATTCCTCAATTGAGTCGCGCAGCGCTCTGGCGCACCAGCGAGACGGTTTCAGTGCTCTTCAGCGAGCCGAAAATTCCTCAATGGAACGAATTACAACGATGTTGGGGTACTGATCGTCGGTTTCAGTGCTCTTCAGCGAGCCGAAAATTCCTCAATCTAACTGGTCGAACAGCATCGGCGCGCCGACCGCGGTTTCAGTGCTCTTCAGCGAGCCGAAAATTCCTCAATGCAGATCGCGCCGGAGATGGGCTGGTCGAGCGGGGTTTCAGTGCTCTTCAGCGAGCCGAAAATTCCTCAATTACTGCGACGCGCGCTTGATGTAGATGTCGTATACGAGGTTTCAGTGCTCTTCAGCGAGCCGAAAATTCCTCAATCGTCTGCGAACAGACGCGCAATCGTCTCGATATTGGTTTCAGTGCTCTTCAGCGAGCCGAAAATTCCTCAATTTGGCGACGGCGGGAAAAAGAAAACCCCACGCTTGTGGTTTCAGTGCTCTTCAGCGAGCCGAAAATTCCTCAATCGTCCCGCTCGACCAGCCCAACTCGTCCGCAATCTGTTTCAGTGCTCTTCAGCGAGCCGAAAATTCCTCAATCGTTCGTCCGTTCGGTCTTCGTCGACCTCAACGACGAGTTTCAGTGCTCTTCAGCGAGCCGAAAATTCCTCAATTGTGTTTACTACGACGAAATGGAAGCCCGTCGGTTCCGTTTCAGTGCTCTTCAGCGAGCCGAAAATTCCTCAATCTATACGGTGTTGTGACACCTCGCCCGCGCCGCGATCGTTTCAGTGCTCTTCAGCGAGCCGAAAATTCCTCAATGTCCTCGAACGCCAGCCGGCCGAAGTGGTTCCGGCGGAGTTTCAGTGCTCTTCAGCGAGCCGAAAATTCCTCAATTTCGTGCGCGAGGACGAGACGCGCCCGGAGTACGCGCCGTTTCAGTGCTCTTCAGCGAGCCGAAAATTCCTCAATCAAAGAAGTCGAACAATCGCTACTTCAAGCGCAACCCGTTTCAGTGCTCTTCAGCGAGCCGAAAATTCCTCAATCTTGACAAACGGGAACTTGTGTGCTAGGCTAACGACGTTTCAGTGCTCTTCAGCGAGCCGAAAATTCCTCAATGAAGGCTGTCACGACGACGGAGTAATTGCGCTCGCGCGTTTCAGTGCTCTTCAGCGAGCCGAAAATTCCTCAATATGAACCGGCGAAGTACGAAATCGTCAACGATCTGGAGTTTCAGTGCTCTTCAGCGAGCCGAAAATTCCTCAATATTCTGATCGATAAGGTCACTGCGTTTGTGGGGAGAGTTTCAGTGCTCTTCAGCGAGCCGAAAATTCCTCAATCCCGCGTCGCTGCCGGAAGACGAAGCGCAGCGCTGGCGTTTCAGTGCTCTTCAGCGAGCCGAAAATTCCTCAATCAAAGAAGTCGAACAATCGCTACTTCAAGCGCAACCCGTTTCAGTGCTCTTCAGCGAGCCGAAAATTCCTCAATTTATCTTCCGTCACTGGAACGACGCGCTGAGCAATGGTTTCAGTGCTCTTCAGCGAGCCGAAAATTCCTCAATTCGAAGGAGCGGCAGCGGTGCTGGCGAAAGTCGGTGTTTCAGTGCTCTTCAGCGAGCCGAAAATTCCTCAATGCGCCGCTCATCACTCGAACCTCTGTTTCCACACGCCCGTTTCAGTGCTCTTCAGCGAGCCGAAAATTCCTCAATCATTCGACGCCGAGCGACTGGCTGCGCTCATTCGCGTTTCAGTGCTCTTCAGCGAGCCGAAAATTCCTCAATGCCTTCACCGCCGCCGCCACCTCGTCACGCAACCGCGGTTTCAGTGCTCTTCAGCGAGCCGAAAATTCCTCAATAAGACCAAGCGCCGAACGTTGAGAGCAGCGCGTTGGTGTTTCAGTGCTCTTCAGCGAGCCGAAAATTCCTCAATGCGCTGACGCAAGCCCGCGCACTGCTGGCTGCCGAAGTTTCAGTGCTCTTCAGCGAGCCGAAAATTCCTCAATGCCGGTCTCGATACGAGAACGGCGCTGCGGCTGGCGTTTCAGTGCTCTTCAGCGAGCCGAAAATTCCTCAATAATCGGCGTCGCGGTCAACGTCGATGCGCTGCTGGGTTTCAGTGCTCTTCAGCGAGCCGAAAATTCCTCAATTGTACGCCCGCACGCCCGCCGTCGCCGCCTCGGTCGGTTTCAGTGCTCTTCAGCGAGCCGAAAATTCCTCAATTTGCGCGGGTTATCGGTTAGAGCAACGTAGTCCTTCGTTTCAGTGCTCTTCAGCGAGCCGAAAATTCCTCAATACCGAGCGCCCTTGACAAACGGGAACTTGTGTGCTGTTTCAGTGCTCTTCAGCGAGCCGAAAATTCCTCAATGTACGCTCAGTGTGGTTTCGGTTAGTGTTTTGATGGTTTCAGTGCTCTTCAGCGAGCCGAAAATTCCTCAATGCGAGTGTTAGATGAACTCGTCGGGAAGAACAAAGGTTTCAGTGCTCTTCAGCGAGCCGAAAATTCCTCAATTCAACGATAGTGTACTTCCCGCCGTAATACGGGAACGGTTTCAGTGCTCTTCAGCGAGCCGAAAATTCCTCAATACGCTACGCGGATTTCGTCGTCGCGCTCGTTCGACGCGTTTCAGTGCTCTTCAGCGAGCCGAAAATTCCTCAATGGCTTGGGTCAGCGCCGTCGTCACCAACCCGACGCCGTTTCAGTGCTCTTCAGCGAGCCGAAAATTCCTCAATCGATCGGTACGGGCAGAACCAACACGAAGATTTCGGGTTTCAGTGCTCTTCAGCGAGCCGAAAATTCCTCAATTCAGCCTCACCGTTCCGACTGCGGCGATAGAGTACTGCGTTTCAGTGCTCTTCAGCGAGCCGAAAATTCCTCAATGTTCAGTAGGTTGGGTTCGCCGCACGCGAACCGCCGTTTCAGTGCTCTTCAGCGAGCCGAAAATTCCTCAATGTACGGAACCAGCGGGTGCGGTAAAGATCATCTTCTGTTTCAGTGCTCTTCAGCGAGCCGAAAATTCCTCAATTGCTCAAAGCGCGACCGCTCGGCGTCCGTCGGGCGCTGTTTCAGTGCTCTTCAGCGAGCCGAAAATTCCTCAATTACGGTGCTGGCATTCGCCGCAGACGCGAGAAGATGTTTCAGTGCTCTTCAGCGAGCCGAAAATTCCTCAATCAACGACGCCGACAGCGATGCGCTATTCCCATCTGCGGTTTCAGTGCTCTTCAGCGAGCCGAAAATTCCTCAATCAAATTTGCGCGACATCATCGAGCAGAGCAATACGAGTTTCAGTGCTCTTCAGCGAGCCGAAAATTCCTCAATTGGGCGTCTGCATCGAGACGATCACCCGAATACCCAAGTTTCAGTGCTCTTCAGCGAGCCGAAAATTCCTCAATCGCCAGAGACCGACTGCCGGAACTCGTTGCGAAACTGTTTCAGTGCTCTTCAGCGAGCCGAAAATTCCTCAATTTCGCCGTCGCCGAATACGCCCGTCCACGCGGACGGAGTTTCAGTGCTCTTCAGCGAGCCGAAAATTCCTCAATCATCCGTCACCTCACAGCACCCGCGTCCAGTTCGCGTTTCAGTGCTCTTCAGCGAGCCGAAAATTCCTCAATGCGCAAGCGGCGGGTTTCTGGTGCCGACGCAGTTCGGTTTCAGTGCTCTTCAGCGAGCCGAAAATTCCTCAATTCAACGAGAACAGCGCGTCGAGCGGCTTGAGCGTGGTGTTTCAGTGCTCTTCAGCGAGCCGAAAATTCCTCAATGTGCGGCGCGTCGCAGCAAGCGACGATCACCGCGCGCGTTTCAGTGCTCTTCAGCGAGCCGAAAATTCCTCAATCTCGTGATACTCGCCGAGGGTGATCTCGCCGACCGCCGGTTTCAGTGCTCTTCAGCGAGCCGAAAATTCCTCAATGCGGTTGACCAACAGCACCACGCCGGTCTGCGCGTGTTTCAGTGCTCTTCAGCGAGCCGAAAATTCCTCAATCGCGCGCGCCGGTCTGTCAACCCCACAAAAATCGCGTTTCAGTGCTCTTCAGCGAGCCGAAAATTCCTCAATCGACCTCAGCGACAACCTCAAGCGCGCGGCGGATTGTTTCAGTGCTCTTCAGCGAGCCGAAAATTCCTCAATCCCAGTTACGACGCGGACTACGGTTGTTCGGGGCGAGTTTCAGTGCTCTTCAGCGAGCCGAAAATTCCTCAATGCCGCGTCGACGACGGATTGCGGGATAATCGTCGTCGTTTCAGTGCTCTTCAGCGAGCCGAAAATTCCTCAATTTGCGAACTGGACGAGGAAGATGCGCGAGGTGCGCGTTTCAGTGCTCTTCAGCGAGCCGAAAATTCCTCAATTGTCGGCTCCGGCTCCGCAACGTCGCCGCGTCGGAGGGTTTCAGTGCTCTTCAGCGAGCCGAAAATTCCTCAATGAACGCAAGCACCGTAGACGTTGAGGAACTCGCGCTCGGGTTTCAGTGCTCTTCAGCGAGCCGAAAATTCCTCAATCGGCGGAGATCGCGTTTCATCGTGAAGACCGCCTTCGTTTCAGTGCTCTTCAGCGAGCCGAAAATTCCTCAATAGACGTTTACCAACCCTCACGCGCTGGAGCCGAACCGTTTCAGTGCTCTTCAGCGAGCCGAAAATTCCTCAATTCGACCTCAGCGACAACCTGCGCCGCGCGGTCGACTGTTTCAGTGCTCTTCAGCGAGCCGAAAATTCCTCAATCGGCGCGGTTCGCGGTTCCGCTGGGACGCGACCAGACGTTTCAGTGCTCTTCAGCGAGCCGAAAATTCCTCAATCAGCCTCACCGTCCCGACCGCCGCCGTCGAGTACTGCGTTTCAGTGCTCTTCAGCGAGCCGAAAATTCCTCAATCGGGATCGTCGGGCATCCCGCGACGATCAGCGTGACGCGTTTCAGTGCTCTTCAGCGAGCCGAAAATTCCTCAATATGAACTTCTGGTCGGGACGCACGTTCCCGAACCCGATGTTTCAGTGCTCTTCAGCGAGCCGAAAATTCCTCAATCAGAAACAGCCGCGCCGCAGCGACGCGCGCGCTTGCGTTTCAGTGCTCTTCAGCGAGCCGAAAATTCCTCAATCGACTTGCAAAAAGAGATGTGACGCACGCTCCATCGGTTTCAGTGCTCTTCAGCGAGCCGAAAATTCCTCAATACGGCGCGTCGGGCGGGTGCGTGTCGATTTCCGTCGGCGTTTCAGTGCTCTTCAGCGAGCCGAAAATTCCTCAATGTCCAGTACGCCCAGCGCCTCAGCGCGCTGTTGCTGGGTTTCAGTGCTCTTCAGCGAGCCGAAAATTCCTCAATAGAGATGCTGCTGGTGGCGCTCGACGACTGGGGCGGTTTCAGTGCTCTTCAGCGAGCCGAAAATTCCTCAATGGGGCTGCGGTTCCGCAACGGCGACTGGGCGCGCGGTTTCAGTGCTCTTCAGCGAGCCGAAAATTCCTCAATGATTAAGAGAAGTGTTGTGACACTGTTACTGCTGAGTTTCAGTGCTCTTCAGCGAGCCGAAAATTCCTCAATCGAACAGCGTGGCTTGCTGCCGACGGCACTTGTCGGTTTCAGTGCTCTTCAGCGAGCCGAAAATTCCTCAATGTAAGGCGATTGCGCCGAAGGAAAAGAAAGGAAGGAGGTTTCAGTGCTCTTCAGCGAGCCGAAAATTCCTCAATTGAGCGATCCGTCGCTTGCCCGCCTTTTGACTTCGACCGTTTCAGTGCTCTTCAGCGAGCCGAAAATTCCTCAATCTGACGTAGTGATGACGCGCTACCAACTCCAACTCTGCACGCGTTTCAGTGCTCTTCAGCGAGCCGAAAATTCCTCAATGGAAACGCCTCAACCAGCAGCGCCTCAAGGTGCGCGGTTTCAGTGCTCTTCAGCGAGCCGAAAATTCCTCAATTGAACATATTCGGGTTCCTCTCCTTCCTTTCTTACTACTGTTTCAGTGCTCTTCAGCGAGCCGAAAATTCCTCAATCAAAAGCCGGCAGAGATGAGAGGTATATGCATGACCGTTTCAGTGCTCTTCAGCGAGCCGAAAATTCCTCAATCAAATTTCGCTGCCCGGTGATGACCGGCCGCAACGGCCGGTTTCAGTGCTCTTCAGCGAGCCGAAAATTCCTCAATCGATAGAGTACTGCGGGCTGCGGGTTGACGCCGCCCGCGTTTCAGTGCTCTTCAGCGAGCCGAAAATTCCTCAATCGGATGCCCGACGATCCCGCGCGGCTGCCCGACGCGTTTCAGTGCTCTTCAGCGAGCCGAAAATTCCTCAATGCCGACAGCGATGCACTGTTCCCGTCTGCGTGGCGGGTTTCAGTGCTCTTCAGCGAGCCGAAAATTCCTCAATTGATAAACCAGCAGCGGGCGGGGGAGTACTCCATTCGTTTCAGTGCTCTTCAGCGAGCCGAAAATTCCTCAATTCTCCCGTCTGCGTCCCGCGATGTGCACGAATGCAATGTTTCAGTGCTCTTCAGCGAGCCGAAAATTCCTCAATTAGGTGCTCCATCAACGCGCCGACAGCCGAGACTTTCGTTTCAGTGCTCTTCAGCGAGCCGAAAATTCCTCAATCATCAGCAGTATGCTGAGCAGCATCAGCAGTATGCGTTTCAGTGCTCTTCAGCGAGCCGAAAATTCCTCAATGACGCGGCGACTTCTGGCGCATTCACCAGACCGCGCGTTTCAGTGCTCTTCAGCGAGCCGAAAATTCCTCAATAGAAGGCAGAGGCGATCCAGCGCCTCACCGGACAGCGTTTCAGTGCTCTTCAGCGAGCCGAAAATTCCTCAATTTCCGGTGCCCTTTGCTGAGCGGATCACAACGATGTTCGTTTCAGTGCTCTTCAGCGAGCCGAAAATTCCTCAATCGCCCTCCCGTTGTCCCAAGCGTAGGGACGACCAAGGTTTCAGTGCTCTTCAGCGAGCCGAAAATTCCTCAATGTCATTGACCCAACGCGGTTCGCGCAGAACCCACATGTTTCAGTGCTCTTCAGCGAGCCGAAAATTCCTCAATGCGCTGCGGAAGCATCGAGAATACGACGTTAGAGAAGTTTCAGTGCTCTTCAGCGAGCCGAAAATTCCTCAATCAGCCGCCGCGCGTCCTCAACATACGCGCGCCAGCCGACGTTTCAGTGCTCTTCAGCGAGCCGAAAATTCCTCAATCTGCCGGGCTCGATCTGAGAACGGCGCTGCGGCTGGCGTTTCAGTGCTCTTCAGCGAGCCGAAAATTCCTCAATTCATCGCCGATACTGTCGAAGATTTTCTTCAGCAGTAACGGTTTCAGTGCTCTTCAGCGAGCCGAAAATTCCTCAATCGATGTCAGACGCCTTCCGTCTCTGCGCGCCGCGCGAGTTTCAGTGCTCTTCAGCGAGCCGAAAATTCCTCAATTCGTCAACGTCGATGCGCTGCTGGCGGATTGGGCGGGTTTCAGTGCTCTTCAGCGAGCCGAAAATTCCTCAATAGTACCTACAGCGCACGCTTCACTATATGATGCTCGTCGTTTCAGTGCTCTTCAGCGAGCCGAAAATTCCTCAATCGACCCAGAACTCGACGCGCCACTCCGCGTGTCGCGATGTTTCAGTGCTCTTCAGCGAGCCGAAAATTCCTCAATTCGGCGTGGCGCTCTGGAACCGATCAACGATAGTGTTCGGTTTCAGTGCTCTTCAGCGAGCCGAAAATTCCTCAATCAACGAGACGGCGGTGCGGTGGGCGATCCTCGACGGCAAGTTTCAGTGCTCTTCAGCGAGCCGAAAATTCCTCAATTTCCGTCGGCGCGCATTCTACGTCGGTTGTGTGAGGGTTTCAGTGCTCTTCAGCGAGCCGAAAATTCCTCAATTCCAGTAGCCGCGATATTGTGCAAATATGCGGCTCGGTTTCAGTGCTCTTCAGCGAGCCGAAAATTCCTCAATCCCGTACTGCTGCTGCGTCAACGCAGCATCGCAGCGCGTTTCAGTGCTCTTCAGCGAGCCGAAAATTCCTCAATCGTGAACGCCGGGGTACGGCGTCGCCTGAATGTCGAGTTTCAGTGCTCTTCAG
>Ga0308402_1000465_pt1 | contig 12109 bp, 4 predicted proteins | sample HotsprSampleOSM2_FD_203471 | JGI IMG/M metagenome (GOLD analysis project Ga0308402, IMG submission 203471) | Hot spring phototrophic mat microbial communities from Octopus Spring, Yellowstone National Park, Wyoming, United States - 20060913_OS-M2 ... | reverse complement strand
CGGCAACACAGTGGTTGTTGTCGAGCACGACGAAGCCACCATCCGCGCAGCAGATTATGTCGTCGACATTGGCCCCGGCGCCGGAGAACACGGCGGCGAAGTGGTGTTTCAGGGGCCGCAGGAGGCACTGCTGCGCGATGAACGTTCCCTGACGGCAGCCTATCTGCGTGGCGACCGGCGCATTCCCGTGCCAAAAACACGTCGCCCATGGCAGCAGGCAATTTGTTTGCAGGGAGCAGCCGTTCACAATCTCAAGCACATTGACGTGACCATTCCACTGGGCGTGTTGACATGTGTGACTGGCGTTTCGGGGTCGGGGAAGTCCACGCTTGTCCACGAGGTGTTGTGCCAAGCCTTGGCGTCGCCGGAAGCTGCCACAGCCGTGTGCACTGCTATCAAAGGACGGGAACTGATTACCCGGACAATTGTCGTTGACCAGTCACCGATCGGACGCTCATCGCGGTCAAACCCGGCTACGTACATCAAGGCTTACGATGCCATTCGGGAAATCTTTGCCCAGACCCGCGAAGCACAGCAGAGCGGGTTCGGACCCGGACATTTTTCATTCAACATTCCCGGCGGGCGCTGTGAAGCCTGCCAAGGTGCTGGCACGGTAACCGTGGAGATGCAGTTTTTGGCTGACGTCGAACTGCCATGTGAAACCTGCCAGGGCAAGCGTTTCAAGCCGGAGGTCCTGGACATCCGCTTTCGTGGAAAAAACATTGACGAGGTCCTGCACCTAACTGTTTCAGAGGCGCTGGCGCACTTTGCTGGACTACGGAAAGTGACTGACCGGCTGCGGTGGCTCGTGGAAGTGGGGTTGGGCTACCTGCGGCTAGGGCAGCCCACAACGACCCTGTCCGGCGGTGAAGCCCAGCGGCTCAAGCTGGCAGCCCATCTAAGTGAAGAATCCGGTCCCGGCACGCTGTTTGTTTTCGATGAGCCAACAACGGGGCTGCACATGGCCGATGTCACCGTTCTGCTTCAGGTCTTTGACCGTCTGCTGGCCAGCGGCGCGTCGCTGGTGGTTATCGAGCACAACCTGGAAGTCATCAAGACGGCTGACTGGATCATTGATCTGGGACCTGAAGGAGGCGAAGGGGGCGGAGAAGTGGTCGCCATGGGAACGCCCGAGGAAGTTGCGGCCGTGCCGGCTTCGTACACGGGGCGCTTCCTACGCCAGGTTTTGTCCGGCGCGTAGCTTTCCCGGCGCAGCCGGAGATCGTCAGGTGAGATGGATATGAAACGCCGGTTGGATCACTACCTTGTGGAAACCGGTTTGGCGGATTCACGGCAGAAAGCCCAGGCGCTGATTCTAGCCGGGCAGGTTTTGGTCAACGACCGTCCGGCAGAAAAACCAGGGTTGCTTGTCCCATCTGACGCCAAGGTACGTTTGCGCGGTGAGCCGCTGCGGTATGTTGGACGCGGCGGGCTGAAGCTCGAAGCGGCTCTGCGCGAGTTTGCTTTGGATGTGCGCGGTGCACTGTGCCTTGACATTGGCGCTTCCACCGGCGGTTTCACAGATTGCCTTCTTCAGCACGGGGCAAAGCAGGTCTATGCTCTCGATGTCGGCCACAATCAGTTGGACTGGAAGCTCCGCTGCGATCCGCGCGTAGTTGTACGCGAAGGTATCAATGCACGTTACCTAGTGCCGACCGACTTTCCCGAACGGTTTGCCGTCATAGTTGCCGATGTGTCCTTCATTTCCCTGCGCTTGATCCTACCGGCGCTCGGCCCTCTTGCCCGGCCCGGAGCGGCATTGGTGGCGCTCGTCAAGCCGCAGTTCGAGGTGGGGCGTGAGCATGTCGGCAAAGGCGGAATTGTCCGGGACCGGCGCCTACATGCAAGCGCCATGGCCGGCGTCCTGGTTGCTGCCCAGCACGCCGGCTTTAGTCCGGAACGAATGATGGCTTCTCCGGTCCTGGGTGCGGAAGGCAACCAGGAATATTTCCTCCTGGCCCGCTATGGCTTACCACTGGCACATGCTTGCCAATGGCAGACAGATTGGCAGACACTGTTTCCAGAGACCACATTTCCAGAATGTGGAGACCAGCTCTGAGAATCTGTTAACGGCTCGTTGGAGTTCCAAGAGACCTTCTAGCAGTGGGGCAAGCCTGGAAGCGGGGGGCAGCCCTTGAAACTATGAAACCGAGGGAAGCTGCCGTCGCTGGTTTTCAGACGGCTTCCTGATGGTTTTTCCCACCTTCGCAGAGCAGCTTCCTCTTGAAGGTATTGGGCGGTCGGCTCCAGCATAAACACAGACACAAAAAAACCGCCGGCCACGGTGTGTGGCCGGCGGGCAGGTTTCCGACAGGCGGGCAGATCAGAAGATGATCTTGAACGCCACCTGGATGTTGCGTGGGCCGTTGAAGGTCGAGGTGACACGCCCGAAGTTAGTGGCATTCACGTTCTGATCGGTAATGTTGAAGATGGGCGAGTTGAACGTGTTGAAAAACTCGAACCGCAACTCGGTGTTAACCCGCTCGTTGATGGGCGTACGCTTGATGATGTTCATGTCGAGGTTGTAGCGAACAGGCCCGTTGAGGATAAACCGCTGCAACGAACCGGCTCTTCCGGGTGGTGGGTTGAAAAACACCTGTCCGTTGAAGGGAGGTTGTCCGTCGGGCTGTACGGCGCGGCCATCGAAGTTGATGACATTCGGGTTGATGAAGAACAGCCCCCGTGGGGTACGGAAAATCCCCACGAGGCGTTGAAGTTGTCCCCGTGTCAGCGTCGTGTCCACGGTGTTGAGATCGCCGCGCGTTCCGGCCGTCACACGGTTGATGGTGCCACGACGAGAGTAAATACCGAATGGAGGACCGCTCCCGATTTCCAGGAAGAACCCGACCTGGAAGCCGCCCACCAGACGACGCAGGAAGGGACTGCCGGGGTCGAGCGTCTTGCCCTGTCCAAACGGCAACTCATAGATGCCGTTGGCCTTGAAAATGTGCGGGATGTCAAAGGGCGCCCGCGATTTTTCAAGCGTGGGCTGCCGGTTGTCGAGGAGCGCCTCGAAGCGGGTCTGCCCCGTACCGGCGGTGTTGGTCAGGGTTTTGCTGTACGTGTAGTTGGCCTGGATAAGGAAGTCACCCGCGATACTTCTGGAGAAGCGCCGCCGGAGCTCCACCTGCAACCCGTGGTAGTTTGAAAAGCCGGAGTTGCCAAGGATATTCGTGGCGAGGGCGTTGGGATTGGGCTGGAAGACCACACTGCCCGTCAGGCGATTGGTGATGTAGAGACCGGCCAGACTGCCCGCTTCCCCGGTCTGGATGAGGTTGCGAACCGTTGCATTGGTCAGCAGCCCCCCGCCGGCCAAGTTGGGAAACACGGTCAAAGGCTGGCTGCCGGGAATAGCCGGATTGAAGGCCGGGTTGAACACACCGGTTGCAGCAAGCGCTAAAAAGCCATTCTGCCGCGCCCGAGCTACATCGGCGGCAAACCCGTTGTTGATAACATCCAACTGGTTCAGGTCTATTGCCCGGATGAGGTTGGTGCTTCGGTTGCCCACGTACCGCACGGTCAGAACCGTGTCCCGGAAAATCTCGCGTTCAAGAGAGACGTTCCACTGCTGGTAGAACGGCGTCTGCAGGTTCCGGTCAGGGCTGCCAAAGGCCGTGTTGGTGGTGATGGCAAACTGGCTGGCGTAACTGTAAGGCACATTGAAGGGTGGCGGCACCAGCAGCGTGTTGATGAGCGTCGTGGCATTGCTGAGCCGCGGCCCAACAGCCTGGATTTGCGCCAGGGTAGGGGCAAGCGTTGTGCTAAGACCAGGGTTAGTTAGGATGGAGTTGTCCGCTGCGCGGATGGCTTCATCGTTGACATAGGCCAGTGAGTAGCCGCCACGCAGCACGGTTGGCTGGCCTAGCCCTTTGATGTCCCACGCCACGCTGACGTTCGGGGCAAAGTTGTTGCGGTCAGGACGCCAGAACCGGCCGGCAAAGTTGACGATGCCGTTTGGATTGAGCAGCGTCTGGGCCGTGGTCGCGCCGGCCGGATTAACCGGCAGGAGCGCGAAGGCATTGGCTTCCGACAGCGGCGTAATGTAGTCGTAACGCACGCCAAGGTTGACCGTAACCCGGGGATGAATGCGCCACTGGTCGGTGATGTACGTTCCTAACTGGTTGAGGCGCAGATCGCGGGTCTGGGCTGCGGTTGGATCAAAGCCGGCTCTTGGACGTGATGCGCTGACATTGAATGTTCGCGACAACGAGCCAATCGCCCCGCTGTAAAATGCTAAGAAGGCATTGGCCGTTTGGAGTTGGATAGCGTTGATACCACCGGGAAATAGCGTGGCTGTCAGCGGCGCCGGGTTGCCACCCACACCCAGCACCTGCTGACTGATGCCAAGGGTCGGGACGATGCCGGCTTCATTGTAGGGACGCACACGTAGCCAGTCGAACTGCACACCGAAGCGAAGGTTGTGCGCGCCGAACTGAAGTGAGGCATTGTCAATGATGGTGACAATCTGGGTGTCACGTCCCTGCGGCAGGAAGGTTACGTCAGGGTTGGTGAAGGGCAGCCCGCTCAGGAAGAAGGGCGGATTCTGCGGCCGTTTCACATTGAAAAACGGCGCAGTGAAGTTGGCGCCAAACCGGATTTCATTGTTGAACCGGGGCGAGATGCTCCACACCCAGGCGGCAGCGCCGAAGTTGGTCGGCCCGACATTGTTGACGATGATTGGGTTGTTGAACGTCTGATCAATGTCAGCGCGCCCAACGGTTTCATCCGCCCGCCGGTAGATGAACTCCAGGTGGTGTCGGGCATTAGGGTTGTAATCCACGCGGTAGGCGGAGGTGTCCCGGTCAAATGGCACGGAGCGGACGATTTGAAGACCCGTTGTGTTCAGGCCGTCGCCCACCGTGGTGAGGTTTGACTGGTTCGGCACCCGCGCAATGAAGGAAGCAATCGTCGGGTCTATGGAGATGCCACGCAGCGCCAGCAGGTCAATCGTGCGGCGGACGCCGGCATTGTCAATGTAAGTGAAGATGCCCCGCCGGGCATCGGGTGTCAGTACCGTGGTCGTTATCCCAGACTGGGACCGCTGCCGAATCCCCTCAAAGGTGGCAAAGAAGAACAGATTTTTGATGCGCGGCCCACCGGGAATGCCTACCGGACCGCCCAGTTGGAAGCCAAACTGGTTGCGGATGAAGTTAGGGCGTGGAATACCGGCCGCATTGTTGAAAAAGGCGTTAGCATTCAGCACCTTGTTGCGGTGAAACAGGAACACTTCGCCATGAAACTCTTCTGTTCCAGAGGGGGTGACAAACCGCACGGCCGAGGACCCAGCTACATCAGCCGTGGCATTGGAGGTAATGATGGTAGCTTCGCCTACGCCAGCGACTGTCGGATTGTTGGGAGAAAAGTCAATGGCGTTGGCTCGAATGAAGTTGTCCTGAATGTTGATGCCGTCCTGAGTGACGACGGTCGTCGAGGCGCGTTGCCCGTTGATGACGGTGTTCGTGTTGGCCAGCCGGCCGTTGACGCCTGCCTGAAGCTGCACTAGTGCCAGTGGGCTGCGCGTAATAAGCGGCAGTTCCTGGGTTTGCCGGGCATTGACCGTGTTCCGCACTTCGGCGTTCGTGGTCTGAAGCAGGGCTTCCCCGCCTGAAATCGTGACAACATCGCTGGCTCCGCCAACCTGGAGTGTGACGGTCACACCGTACTCCTGCCCGACGTTGAGACTGAGATTTTCAACAACACCTTTGCTGAAGCCATCAGCTTCAACGGTGACACTGTAGGTTCCGACCGGGAGCAGCGGCGATGTGAAAATGCCGCTGTCGGTGGTCGTGCCAGTGATGGTTTGTTTGGTGCCTTCATTCGTGACAGAGACACTGGCTCCGGCTACGACGGCCCCGCTGGGGTCTTTGACTGTAATGACAAAGCGACCACTGGTGGTCTGTCCAAGGACTGAGAAGGCCGTCCCCAGCCAGCCTAACGTGACCACGAGACCGGCTATCCAGCTCGTTGCCCAAAGCCTCGGGCAAATCCCCCAAAGTGTACACATACGCATGGAAGCATCCTTTCTACGGCTGCCGCAGAACAGCAGATGGTATTTTCAGTGTAGTGCCTAGGGTGACGAGCAAATTCAATGCCAAAAATGGAAGCCATACTGTTGGCGCAGCCCCTGACTAAGCCCCTCAGGGGGTTCTTGACCACTTTCTCAACGGCCAGAGCCTTACTCGTGCCTTGAACAAGGTAAGGCCTGCCGGATTCAGGCGAATCTCGTAGTCTGACCTTTTCTTCAGATTTTTGGATGGTTTTTTGCGAATTTGCACTTTTCGGGGTCTTGGCATGTGGGCTGCGACTGCCCCGATTTGAGCAAAAAAAGCCCGCCAGCATGAAGCCAGCGGGCCAAAGGTGTCGCTTTTTCTTTTAGTTTTAGAAGATGTACCGCGCGGTAAAAATCATGCTCCGCCCGCCGACGTTGGTCTGCCCAAAGTTGAGGAACAGCGCCGGATTGGTGGCATTGTTCACCGTATTAGGCGGAATGACCGTGAAGTTTCGCCGGTTGAAGACGTTGAAGACTTCCCAGCGCACTTCGAGGGACTGCCGTTCGCCAAAGGTGCGGAACCGCTTGACGAAGGCAAAGTCGGTACTTGCAATGCCGCCGGTGCGGAGAATGTTACGGCCGGAGTTGCCGTTGATGCCGGAGTTGACCGGGTTGGCCACATAGAACGGATTGGTGACACCAGGGAAGCCGGTCGCCGTGCCCGGTTGTCCGGCCGGGTTGATGCTGACGCGCTGCGACAGTTCCACCGTCGAAATCTGACCCGGCAGAATACCCAGGGCATTGAAGGCGTTCAGGACACTAAATGGCGTACCCGAGGAGAAGGTCGAAATACCGGACATTGACCAGCCGTTGATGAGACGGTCGAAGAACGGATTGGAGATGTTGATCCGGGGAAGCTCGAACGTGTAGTTCGCCACGAACCGGTGGGGCTGGTCGAGACCGGAGCGCGCGCGATCCTGACGGAAGTTGAGCGGGTTAGCCGGCAGTGTAGAGTTGGTCTGACCGCCCAGGATGTCATCGCTGTCGTTGATGAACGCACTCCACGTGTAGTTGAGCTCATACTGGATGCCGTTGCGGAACCGCTTGCCCAGTGTGAGCTGCAGGGAGTGATACCAGGAGCTGGCCAGGCCGTCCCCGACTAGGGTAGAGCCTCGCGAAGGGTCGCGCCGGAACGCGATAATTTGCCCGGCCGCATTCCGCACCGGCTGCAACTGCGGCAGGATGTTGGCATAGAAGGAAGGGTTGTTGTTGATGGCGGTAATGTTGAAACCAATGTTGGATTCAACTTCCCGTACTAGCTTCAACCCACGTGAGCCGATGTAGAACATCTTGAACACGTAGTCATCCCACAGTTGCCGTTCAAAGCCAAAGTTGAACGCCTGCTGGTAAGGGAGCGCCACACGCTTGTTAGGCGAGTACAGCCGCACCGGCAGCAGGTTGGGATCACCCGTAAATTGCGAAGGCGTCGGCGGAGCCGGACGGTTGGCCGGAACGTACAACCGCTGCCCGGTGATGGGGCCGATGGCAATGTTGACGCCGCGCGGGAAGTTACGGGAGGTGTTGAGCAGGATATTCAGGAAAATCTGGTCGTAAGAAATGCCGTAGCCACCGCGAATCACAGTTTTGTCTTTCCCCAGTATCGTGGCGATAAAGCCATCACCTTCCACCCGTGGGTTCCAGGCAAAACCGACGCGCGGAGCAAAGTTGTTGATGTCAGCTTCGGCATTGGAGAAGTAGCCAAAAGGCGCAGAGACATACTCGTAACGCAGGCCTAGATTGAGCGTCAGCGACGGCACAATGCGGTAGTCATCCTGGACGAAGACGCCGATCTCGTTGACACGGGCCGGGACGAGACCTGTGCCGGCAAACTGGGAGAAGCTGGCATTCCGGTCAAAAAGCAGGTCGGTCAACGAGGGATAGCTGACGGTACCACGGAAGTTGGGGGCAAAGAACGAATCGAGGTTGACGCGGTTGTAGCTGCCACCAAACTTCAGCGTATGCTTGGACAAGGTCCAGGTTAGAGCGTCGGTGAACTCAATGACGCGGCTGTTGCGGAACTGCGGGAAGTTGGCGTTGCCAACCGAGTTGAAGCCGCCAATCGTGATGGCTGGCGGTAGGTTCTCAGGGAAGTTGAGCGACCGGTCCACGAAGCTGAAACGGAACTCGTTGACAACCCGCGGGCTGAACGTGCGGATGTAGTTCACCGCGCCGTTGTAGTTGTCCACGTTCGTGCCGATTTCGTTGCCGGGAATGGCCGTGGGCCTACCGGGGTCGCGGCTGCGGTCCTGCAGATAGCGCAGCGAGAAGCGGTCATTGTTCGTCAGGTTGACGTCGCCTTTGACGAGAATCCGCCAGAAGTTTGTGCCATAAGGCAGACTGCCGGTCAGCGCCCGGTTGAACTGCTGCACGGGTACGGTTGCCACGATGGCATTGTCCGACGGACGCCGGACGGTGATGGTGCCACGTGGCGTCGGGTCGTTGGCCACAGGGAAGGTGTTCAGCAGGAAGTTCAGAGCACCCGGCGCAAAGGCATTCGGTCCGGTCGGATTAGCCGCAGCATAAGATTGAAGGGCCGCAATCCCGGATGGTGCCAGCGCCACCGTAATCGGCACGGCCGTGGTGCGGAACGTGTTCCGGTCAAAGCTGGTGAAGAAGAAAATCTTGTCTTTCTTGATGGGCCCGCCAAACGTGGCGCCCCAGATGTTTGTCACGTCAACGGCGCGCGCCCGGCGCAGAGCCTCCTTTTCACTGAAGCCCTGGGCCCGGGCGGCGCTGAACGTACGCTGCTGGGCTGTGGTGAGGGCATCCAGCCCGTTGCCGGCCCACGTGTAGTGGGCAATGCCGCTGAATTCGTTAGTTCCCGAACGGGTGATCTGCTGTACGATGGCACCGGCGTTTCGCCCGAACTCAGCCGAGAAGTTGTTGGTGATGATCTGAAATTCTGCCAGAGCTTCCGGGGGAAGATTCTGCACCGGAATCGAAAGCGACGGGTCATTGTTCTGCGTGCCGTCAATGAGGAAGTTGTTGGAGCGGGTCCGGGCACCATTGACAGCAAAACCGGAACCGGGCCGCCCGTTCTGGTTGTTGACGACACCGGGTTGCAGCAGCGCCAGCCCATTGAGCGTGTTGCGTCCGGGCAGTTGCAGAATCCGGCGTGCATCCACCTGTTTGCTCACCTGGCTGCGGGTGGTTTCGATAAGGGTGGCTTCACCTGTGACGGTGATGACTTCTTGGCTGCTGCCGGGCTTGAGTTCAGCATCTACAGTGGCCTCACGTGCTGCTGTGACGGTAATCTGCTCACGGACGAGGGTTTCAAAGGAGTCTGCCGAAAAACGGATGGTATACCGCCCACCGGGCAGAGAGCGCACCGTGTAGGTGCCGTCGCTGCCACTGACAACTTCGCGGGTTTCTCCGGTGTCTAGGTTCTTGACCTCGATGCGTGCGCCGACAATGGCAGCACCCGTCTGGTCGGTGACGCGCCCGGAGATATTTCCGTAGATGGTCTGTGCAATGGCAGCCACGTTGGCCAAGCCCATGAGAACTAGGCTAGCCAGCAAAAACCGGATGCCGGCGTACCATTCATATCGCCTAGGCTGTCCAAAGCTCACTTCCGCATACATAGGGGTTTCCTCGCTTGCAGGAGATCGCACAAGAGGTAGGTTGCTACCCACCTTTGCTGATAAGCTAGTTCTGGAGGCAAAATCCGTGCCATGCCTGGTGACGGTGCACGCAAATGGCCTGGCATCCGCACTATTGGTCTTGTCCCTAGTCGAATGAAACTACGCCAGGTTGGTCCAGACCGAGCTGGCTTCATAACGCCGGGGCGTAAGCCTTTGTTTAGAAAAACTTCATTTTTTTGAATCGTGTTGTGTTTTTTGGATAACAATCGCGTTGTTGATTGACCTTGCAGGAGAACTTTCATCCTTGCTTAGGTTCGGACCTTGGGGTTGCTACCGAACTCAACCCATCCTTCTCGAGAAATTCTTCTTGCCTTGAATGGGCTATTTCGGGACAGGGTGCTCTTTTCAAAGTAGGCGAGAACGGACACAAGAGAAGCTTTAGAAAAGGAAACAAGGCTTTCAAAAAGGCCGCAATTTTGCTAGGGTGGCTTCTTGTTGACCAGAGCCAGCCGAGCGACGACAGAGGGGGAATTTTGGAATGGCTATACACGTTGGACTCTGGAGCCGCAGCTTGGCTTTAGGGCTTGCCGTCTTGCTGACCGGTGGCTGTTTGGCCGGTTCATCTTCCCGTCCGGCTCCACAGCCAGTTGTGGCCCCGCCGACCAAACCCTCGACGGTGACGGCAACCAGCAATGTGCCCGGGCAGGGGCTCGATTTACAGGCACTGATCGGCTTGACCAAGCAGGCCAAAGACGCTGAAAGCCTTGAACGGCTGCTCAATCAACCCGGCTCCATCAACAACCTTGACCTCGATGAAGACGGTCAGGTGGATTACATCCGCGTGCAGGAATACGGCGGCGGAAACACGAAGAACTTTTCCTTTGTCGCCCTGCTCAGAGACGGTCAGGAGCAGGAAGTCGCCAATCTCGTCATCGAGCAAACGCCGGGGCAGCCGGAGGCGACGGTACAGGTGCAGGGGCATCCGGCTGTCTACGGTCCGGATGTCTATTACTCGGCAGTACTCCCCATTGCCACGGCACTGTTTCTGGCGTGGGCGCTGGCGCCCCGGCCGACCCTTTACGTTTCGCCCTACGGCTTCGGCGCGTTCCCGCCCTATTATCGTCCGTATGCGCCGGTGCCGGTGGCCACCTATCGGACGACCGTCACCAACTACACCCGGAATATCCCCGTGCAACGGCGGACCCAGCCGGCCATTCCGGCAGCCACGCCGTCGCCCAATGCCGCCAAGGTGGCCCCCAGCTTCCGCCAGCCGCTCACCCAGCCAGGCCAGACCCAGCGGCAGTTTCAGCAGCGGGATGGCAACCGTCCAGTGGCCTCTGGCGGTTTTGGGCAGGGGCCGGCCTCCCGGCGTGCCATACCGCCTTCGTCGGTACCGGCAGCGCGTCCGATGACGCCGCCGGGCAGTGTTCGTCCGGCGGCACCGCCGCCCTCCGTGGCACGCCCGGCACCACCACGGAACTTCAACACCCGCGGCCGGCGCAACTGACGGGCTGTGTTCACACGCTCCGCGCCTGAAGTTGACTTGCCATCAGACCTGCCCGGCTGGCGCCGCCCCGGTGGATGTTGTCCATCCGCCGGGCCGGCCCTGGCCGGCAATGCGCCGTCTGCCCTTGCGAACCTGACCCTACAGCCCTGAACCCCTACCAGCGAGGACGGATGCCCATGACGAAACACACCTACACCCTGACCGAAGCCCAGCGCCGCAGCTTTGCCAGCATCTTTGTGCTCGACAAGATGGTGCGCAAAGGCCGACGCTTTGCCGTGGCTCCCACCGACCCGGACGAAATGGTGCTGCGGGACGTACTCCAGATGCTGTTCAACGAGCACCTCATCGAAATCCAAGGCGCTTACTACGTTCCGACAGAAGAAGGCAAGGCGCGGGTACGTACCTTTCGCCAGCGGTATGAGGAATACCTTACGGTCTATGACATCTACTGTGCCGTGGACCTGGCGACCGGCGAGTTTGCCTTTGAACGCTACTACGACTTCGACGACGCCGGTTGGCAGCTCTACCTCCAGCAGGAGCGCTGGGAAGACCTGCGCGTGGCTGTGGCCATCTACAAAAAGCTCGATCCGGTCGAAATCGTCTTTATGTCCTTCGTGATGGAAGGGCGCTTTGACGACTATGCCGATGGAAAGTGGGAACTGGGGATTCTGTCAGGCGAACTGTGGGATGAAATCCTGGCCATCGTGAACTCGAATCTGCATCCCTGTGAACTGGGCTACACGACGACCGATCCCAATGACCCCAGCCGCACGCTTGAAGTGACCCCCGATGACGTAATGCAGGACCTGCTGACGCGCGGCGGGCAGATCATGCTGGAGTTGGTACGGCGCGGGCAGGAAATCGAAGCCGAACAGCGGGCACTGGAAGCAGCTTCGGCTTCTCCCGCAACCACGACCACCACCACGACGGAAACCGTGTATGACTACGATTTTGTCATCACGGACCCGTATG
>Ga0308402_1000462_pt1 | contig 12175 bp, 13 predicted proteins | sample HotsprSampleOSM2_FD_203471 | JGI IMG/M metagenome (GOLD analysis project Ga0308402, IMG submission 203471) | Hot spring phototrophic mat microbial communities from Octopus Spring, Yellowstone National Park, Wyoming, United States - 20060913_OS-M2 ... | reverse complement strand
TGTAGAGCGTCTTGTGCGGCCCGTAGGCAGGCGGTGCGTCTCGCCACTGCAAGCCGTGGCGGATGACATAGATGATCCCGCTCAGCACGCGCCGGTCATCCACCCGTGGGATGCCTCGCGAGCGCGAGAAATGCGGCGACAGACGCTGCATCTGGGCAGTCGTGAGCAGAAACGGCGGCTTGGGCATCACGGCACCTCCGCCAAACCCAGAATCACACCACACCGCGTCGCTGCAAGAGATTAATGGGTCCTGAGCCTAGCTGCCGGCAAGTACCCGTACCAGCGCAAGTGACAGCGACGGCAAGGCCACGCAGAGCGCGAGCTTGACCGCATCCGCAGCGAGGAAGGGAAGCACGCCCGCGAAGATCCTTGGCAGAGCGACGTCGCGCGCGATACCGCCAGCGACGAACACGTTGAGACCGACGGGGGGCGAAATCAGGCCCATCCCGACAACGATCAGCACCAGCACGCCGAACCAGATCGCCACCTCGTCGCGCGACAGGCCGAAGTCGAGCGCGGTCACCAGGGGAAAGAACACGGGCATGGTGAGCAGGATCATCGCAAGCTCGTCCATCACCGCGCCGAGCACGATGTAGAGGACGAGGATCGCCACCAGCACCTCGGTCGGCGGCAGAGAAAGCCCCTCAAGCCACAGCAGAAGCAGATCCGGCGCCTGGGTCAGGGCGAGGAAGGCGTTGAACACGTTGGCGCCGAGCAGGATCGCGAAGATCATGCCAGAGGTCTCGGCCGTGGCGCGCAAGGCCTCGGCGATCCCCCTCGCGCCGAAGCCAGGCCGCGCAAGCGCGACCAGGAGCACCGCCACGGCGCCGACCGAAGCACCCTCGGTCGGGGTGAACACACCGCCATAGATGCCGCCCAAGACCACAACGCCTATGCCGAGCACGGGGATGACGCGATGCAAGGCATCGCGCTCTCCGCGTGCCTGTCCCGTTCCGGCAAGATCCGGCCGCAGCCTGACCGTGACCGACACGGCGAAGGCGTAGAGGAGCACGGCGAGCAGCCCGGGCAGCAGCGCGGCCAGGAACAAGCGCGCGATGTTCTGTTCGGTGATGATCGCGTAGATGACGAGGATGACCGAAGGCGGGATGAGTATGCCCAAGGTACCGCCCGCGGAGACGAGACCCGTCGCGAATCCCGCCGCGTAGCCGAGCCGCCGCAGTTCCGGCAGCACCGCCCGCGCGAAGGTCGCGGTGGTCGCCACCGACGAGCCGCACACAGCGCCGAAGGCACCGCAGGCCACGATCACCGCGATCGCCGGCCCGCCGCGCCGCCTCCCGAACAGATGTTCCGCGGCCGCAAACAGATCGACCGCAAGCCCGGCGCGCTCGGCGATCGCGCCCATCAGCACAAACAGCGGGATGACCGAGAGCGTGTAGTTGGCGAATAGGTGGTAGGGCGTGCCCTTGAGGTAGTTGAGCAGGATTGGCCAGCCGGCGATCTGCGCATAGCCCACCCCCCCGACCAAGAGCATGGCGAGCGCAATCGGACAGCGCAGGACGATGAGGACGAGAAGCGCGGCGAAGCCTTCGAGTGCGGCGACGATTTCCTGCGGCAGGGCGCTCACCCCCTTTCGCGGGCGGTGGCGGCGAAGGGGCGAGCGAGGGCGGCGACGCCTGCGAGGGCGAAGGCGGCAGCGCCGATTGCGGCGACCCACCAGGTCGACAGCCCGAGCGCCATCGTCACCGTCCCCGTTCGGTGCAGTTCCGCCGCCGTGACGAACAGCCGCTCGGCGAGCAGGAGGCACACTCCCGCCCACAGGATGAACCACAGACCGTCGATCACGCGCTGCAGGCGATCGGGCAGCCAATGGGTGAAGCTTGTCACAGCAACCATGGCGCCGCGAGCGGAAGCGAAGGCGAAGGCGCCGAACAGAGCGATCGCGGAAGCGAGCGAGACCAGCTCGAAGTCGCCGGCGATGGCGCGGCCATCGAGCCAGCGCCGCAGCACGCTGGCGCAGGTGAGCAGGGCGGCAGCGAGCAGCACCGCCCCGCCCGCGACTGCGAAGAGGCGCGCGGCGCGGGCAGGAAGTTCGCCGCCGCCGAGCCTCCGCCACCACCCGCTCACCTCTCGATTCGTTCCTCCGCCGCGCAAGTTCCGCTCTCCCTCTGCCCGCGTCCTTCTTCGCCGCCGCTCGACCGTCCTTGCGTCGCCCCTTGCTTCGCAGCCGCGCGGACGCGTCCGCGACCGACGTCACGTCACCGCCGCGTAGACCCGCCAGCAACCGACTTCACGTTCCGGCCGCGCAGACGCGCCTCCGACCGACCACACCTCCCCGCTGCTTAAGCGCGTCCGCGACCGAGCTCGGCAATCACCGCCCGCGCCTCCTCGAGCAAAGCGCCGCCGTCGATATTGCGCTCTCGCATCGATCTAATCCAGGCCTCGATCACGGGCTCGGTCGCGCGCTGCCAGCGGTTACGCTCCTCCTCAGAGATAGTGAGGATCTCGTTGCCGCGGCGGCGCACCTGGTCGACGACGACCGGCCCCTGCTCGTCCCAGACCTTGGAGGCCATCTCAGCAGCCGCTTCGCCCGAGTTCCGATCGAGCACGGCCCGCAGCTCGCCCGGCAGGGACTCGTAGCGCGCCCGGTTCATGGCAAGGACGAAGGTGGCGATGTAGAGGGTCGGGCTGCCCGGGATCTCGGTGTGGTGACGGACCATCTCGTGCAGGCGGATCGCCGGCACCACCTCCCAGGGCACGACCGCGCCGTCGATCACGCCCTGCGACAGGGCCTCCGGCACTTGCGGGATCGGCATCCCCACCGGCGAGGCGCCGAGCGCGCGCAAGGCCTCGCCCGACTGCCGGGTAGGAAAGCGCAGTTTCAGCCCCCGCAGGTCCTCCATGGTGCGGACCGGCCGGCGAGAGTGGATCACGCCATGGTCGTGGCCCCAAGCGCAGAGGATGTGGGTCTCCCCGAACTCCTCGCGCAGGCGACGCTCAAACAGCCTCTGCACCGCAAGCGCGTTCACGTAGGAGAGCCGATGTGGCACGAAGGGAAGCTCGAACACCTCGATGCGCGGGAACCGCCCGGGCGTGTTGCCGGGAAGGGTCCAGACGATGTCGACCACACCGTCACGCGCCTGGTCATAGAGCTGCGGCGGCGCACCGCCGAGCTGCATCGCTGGGAAGATCTGCACGCGCAGCCTGCCGCCGCTCTCGCTCTGGATCTTCTGCGCCCAGGGCATGAGGAAGTTGCGATGGACGTTGCTCACCGGCCCGAGGAAATGATGGAGCCGCAGCGTCACCTCCTGCGCCTCGCCACGCCCAGAGCGCAGAAGCGCCGGTGCCGCCACCGCCCCAGCGAGGACGCTGCGCCGAGCGATGCGAGTGCCTCTCGTCATGGTCCGTCTCCCACCCTAAAGGTATGGTGCTTTAAATCACGCGACAGAACCACCTGCAACCGCTGCCCGTCAGCCGCTCTGCTGCGCGTCGTGCATCCAGGCAACGAGCCCAGCGACGGCCTCGCTCCTCTCGATCGCGACCAGATGGGCCGCGTGTCGCAGAAGCACGAAATCGGCGCCGAGATCGGCGGCGAGAGCCTCGCCGAGAGCGGGCGGAGTCGCCGGGTCCTCAGCGGCCGAGACGACGACCGCCGGCACGGGCCGGGAGGGCCGAGTGCCGCGCAGGTCGAAGCGGGCGATGGCGCGGCAGCAGGCGGCGTAGGAGGCGGGATCGACGCGGCAAAACCCAGCGCGCGCCGCGGCCACGCGCTCGGGCTGTCGAGCCGCGAAGCCTGATGTGAACCAGCGCGCGAGCACGGCATCGACGATCGCCCCTGGTCCTTCTCGTTCCACGAGTTTCGCCCTCTCCTCCCAGCTCTCCGGTGCCGGGATGTGCGCCGCCGTGGCGAGAAGCACAGCTGCCGTCAGCCGCTCCGGGGCACGTCGCAGCAAAACTTGGCCGATCAGCCCGCCAATGGAGAGGCCGACAAAGGCCGCGCGACCGCCATGTTCGGCGATCAGACCGGCCACTCGGTCGGCAATCGCCTCGAGCGTGAGACCGGGCGCGGGAGGCGAGCCGCCATGCCCTGGCTTGTCGAAACGGAGGCAGCGGAAGCGAAGCGAGAGGCGGCAGACGACCGCATCCCACATCGAGAGATCAGCGCCGAGGGAGTTGCCGAAGACGATGAGGGGAGAGCCGATCGGCCCTTCGAGGCGGTGATGCAGAACCAGTGCGCTTGCGTCTGTCACGTCTCCCTTCCCTCCGCCGCTGCGCGGCGCAACGTCGCAGCCGTCTCCCGTGCCCGCGCGGCAGCGGCATGGGCGAATCTCTCCCCCGCCGCTGCTGCTGCCTCAGCGGAGCAGGCTAGGGCGGCGTCCTCGTGCCCGGCTGCGCGAAGGGCCTCGGCCAAGCTCGCGAAAGCCCCTGCACGCACGCTTTCGGCGGCACGGGAGACGGCCTCGCGCGCACCCTTCCGCCCAAGCCGCTGCGCCGATGCCTCGGCAGCGCGCTCAGCGAAGACGAGCCCTCGTGCCGCAGCGAGATTGGCGGCGATCCTCCGCTCCTCCGGCAGGACGCTCTCGGTAAGCCTGCCCAAGGTCGAAACCGCGCTGCCCGCGAGCAGACACAGCTGTGGCAGGGCCTGCCACTCGGCCTGCCAGCCGCCTCCGCCCCGTTCCTGCGCCACCGCCATCGCCGCGAGCAGAGATGCAGCAAGAGACGGGGCGAGATGCTGGGCTGCGAGGATCGCCGTCTCGGAGGCGGGATTGCGCTTGTGCGGCATGGCCGAGGAGCCGCCGCCCCCGCCGCGCTCGACGATCTCGCCGACCTCCTCCGCGCGCAGGTCGGAGAGATCGCGCGCGACCTTCGCCGCCGCCCCAACAACCCCGGCGAGCCAAAAACCGACACGGGCGATCCGCCATCTGCGGCCATGCCAGGCGAGCGGCTCTGCGGCAAGGCCAAGGCGGGAGGCAAGCCGCGCGATCAGGAGAGGAGCGCTCTCTCCGAACGCCGTCGCGATCCCTACCGGCCCGCCGAGAGAGACCGCAGGCACCGACCGGAGCAGATCAGGCAGTTCAGCAGCCGGCTCGGCAAGACCCAGGGCCCATTGCCCCGCTCGAGCGCCGAAGGTTGTCGGCGCTGCGGCCTGGCCATAGGTCCTGCCGAGGCAGACGAGCCCGGCATGGCGTGCGGCGAGAGCGGCAAGCGCATCCAGTGCGGAGGCGAGTTCCTCGGCCAAGCGCCGCAACGACCGCGCGACGAGGAGCGCAAGTGCTGAATCGAGCAGGTCCTGGCTCGTTGCCCCACGGTGCAGGGCCGAGGCGAGGTGCGGCGGCAGCTGGGCCGAGAGAGCCTCGAGGAAGGCGATGGTGGGCACGGCCGAACGCCGCGCCTCCTCTGCCATCACCTCAGGCTCAAAGGCCTCGGGCGCGATGCTGCGGATCGCTGCCGCGAGACCGTCGGGGGCGAGGCGGAACTCGGCTTCACACTCCGCAAGGCACGCCTCCACCGCGAGCATGGCGGCGATGACCGCACGGTCGGACCAGAGCTCCTCAAAGCGCGGGTCGACAATGACTGCGCGCAACAAGCCCGAAGGCGACATCCGCAGCCTGCCGCGCCTGGCCTAGCCCGCGGCAGCGGGGGGCAGGCGGAGGATGGCGCGCGCCTCAGCCACCGTCGCCGGCCGCCGACCGAACTCCTCGCACAGGGCCACCACCCGTCGCACCAGAGCGGCGTTTGAGGGAGCGAGCGCGTCGCGATCGAGCCGGACATTGTCCTCAAGCCCGGTGCGGCAGTGCCCCCCGGCTGCGAGCGACCAGCGGTTCAGCTCGAGCTGGTGGCGGCCTATTCCAGCCCCGGTCCAGGTCGCTCCTGGCTCGAGCCGGCGCAGGGTGCGGACGAGGAAATCGAAGGTCTCGCGATCGGCGGGAAGCGCATTCCTCACCCCCATCACGAACTGCACGTGCAGCGGCCGGACGAGCTTGCCCGCTTCCGCCATGGCCGCGGCGTTGAACAGCATGGCGAGATCGAACACCTCGATCTCGGGCTTGACGCCGTAGCGCAACATTTCGCTCGCGAGCCACTCGATCAGGTCAGGGTCGTTCTCATAGACGCGGCTTGGGAAGTTGCACGAGCCGGTGGCGAGCGAGCACATGTCCGGCCGCAAGGGGATCATGCCTCCGCGCTCGCGCCCGCGGCCTGACCGCCCTCCGGTGGAGAGCTGGATGATCATGCCAGGGCAGTGCCTGCGGATCCCCTCCATCAGTCGCGCGAAGCGCTCCGGATCTGAGGTCGGGCGGCCGTCGTCCTCGCGCACGTGGGCGTGGACGAGGGTTGCCCCGGCCTCGAAGGCCTCGTGGGTGGACTCCACCTGTTCCGCGATCGAGATCGGCACCGCCGGATTGTCCGTCTTCTGCGGCAGCGACCCGGTGATCGCGACGGTGATAATGCATGGCGTCGCTTGCGTCATGCGCGGCCTCCCCATCCTTGCCGCATCGCCCCATTGCCCGCGCCGTCACCCGCGCCCTCAGAGGTCGAAGAAGACGGTCTCGTTCGGCCCCTGCAGGCGGATGTCGAAACGGTAGAGCGACCGCGTGATCGGCACAGCGAGCAGGCTGCAGCGGCGCTCCGGCGGCACGGCGGCGAACAGCGGGTCGCGCGCGTTGCGCTCGGCCTCATCGGCGAAATGGACGCGGGTGACAAGCGGGCCGAGCAGGCCGCGCGCCTGGATGATAAGCCAAAGATGCGGGGCCTCGTCCTCGCCGGCCACACCGGGACGGATGGAGCGGAAACAGAACATTCCCGCCGCATCGGTCGCGGCGCGGCCAAAGCCGAAGAACCCCTCGCCCGCTTCCCAGCCGCCGCGCCCATTCTTCTGCCTCGCCTCGAGCAAAGCATCGGTAACCGCAGCGCCGTCGCCGTCGAACACGCCTCCGATCAGGACGAGGCGCTCTCCCTCCGCCGCGTCGGTCGCGATCGCCTCGGTCGCAAGCGGGGCGAGGGGAAGGGCGATGCGGTTCGGGGCAAGCCCGATCGCGAAATAGGGGCCGACCGTCTGCGTCGGCGTCTGGCCGAGCCGGTTCGGCAGCGCCATCAGCCTCCCTCCCAGGGCGTGGCAGAAGGGCCCCGCAGCACGAAGTCGAAGGCGTAGCCGAGAGCGACCCCTTCCACCGTCAGGCCGAGATCGAAGCGTGCAACGAGGCGGTCGCGCGCGGCTTCGGGCACGCTGAGGTAGATCGGGTCGTAAGCGAGAAGCGGATCGCCGGGGAAATAGACCTGGGTGACGAGGCGGTCGGCGAAGTGGCGTCCGAACAGGGAAAAATGCAGATGCGCCGGGCGCCAGGCATTGCGGTGGTTGCGCCAGGGATAGGCGCCCGGGCGGATGGTGAGGAAGCGGTAGCGTCCCCCGCTGTCGGTGCGGCAGCGGCCAGCGCCGAGGAAGTTCGGATCAAGCGGCGCGTCGTGGTCGTCCACGGGGTGGCGGTAGCGGCCGGCAGCGTTCGCCTGCCACAGCTCCACGATGGTGCCGGCGACAGGCCTGCCCTGCTCATCGAGCACGCGGCCTGAGATCACGATGCGCTCGCCCAAGGGGTCGCCGTTGAGGCGGCCGTTGCGTGTGAGATCGGCGTCGTTTTCGGTGAGGAGGAGCCAGGAAAAGTCCGGCGCGGGAACGGTGGAGGCGACTTCGGGCAGCGCAACCAGGGGCTTCTCCGGGCCGCGCCGCTCGGTCGCGCGGTAGCCCCGCTCGATCCAGGCCGGGTTGGCGGCGCGGTCACGCGGCGCAAGCGGCGGCAGGGCAGCCGCCTCACTCGAGCGGGAGCCCGACATAGTTCTCGGCAATCGTCATGCGCGCAGCGCGTGAGGACGCGACATAGGCGCGTTCCGCCTCCTGCATCTTGCGCTCGAACGGGGCGAGGTCAGGGAAGGTGTGCATCAGCCGCGTCATCATCCACGAGAAGCGCTCGGTCCGCCAGACCCGCGCGAGGGCAGTCGCGGAATAGGAATCGAGAGCCGCCTCCCCTCCATCGCTGAGGAAGCGCATCGCGGCGCGCGCGGCATACCAGGCATCCGCCGCTGCGAGATTCAGCCCCTTCGCTCCGGTCGGCGGCACGACATGGGCGGCATCGCCGAGCAGCAGCGCTCGCCCGACGCGCATCGGCTCGGCGACGAAACTGCGCAGGGGCGCGATCGAGCGTTCGAGCGCCGGCGCCTCCCTCACCCTGGCTGCGATCACCTCGGGCAGCCGGCGGCGAAGCTCGGCCCAGAAGCGGTCCTCAGGCCAGTCCTCGAGACGCTCTTCTGCGGCGACCTGCAGGTAGTAGCGGCTGCGCGTCGCTGAGCGCATCGAACAGAGAGCGAAGCCGCGCTCCGAAGCCGCATAGACGAGCTCCTCATGCGCGGGCGGAGCATCGGCGAGAACGCCGAGCCAGGCGAAGGGATAGGCGATCTCGAACAGGGTGAGCGCGTCTGACGGCATGGCGCGGCGAGCAAGCCCATGGAAGCCGTCGCAGCCGAAGACGAGGCGGCAGGTGACGACGACCGTCTCCTCTGCCCGGCGGCAGACGACGCGCGGCGACTCGCCGATGTCCTCGATCGTCACCGCCTCCGTCTCGAACAGGAGCGGCAGGCCCAAGGCTTCGCGATGCGCGATGAGGTCACGCACCACCTCCGTCTGCCCGTAGACCGTGACCGAACGGCCGGGGACGAGCTCGGGGAAGGCGATGCGCGCCGTGGCCTCGCCGAAGGCGAGCAGGAAGCCGTGGTGGACGAGGCCTTCACGGTCGAGCCGGTCGGCCGCACCGCTGCGCCGCAGCGTGTCGACCGTCGACTGCTCGAGCACGCCGGCACGCACCCGCGCAAGCACGTAGTCGCGCGCGCGGTGTTCGACGATGACGGTGTCGATCCCGGCCTGGGCAAGCAGGGCGGCAGAGATCAGCCCCGCTGGCCCAGCGCCGATGATGCAGACATCGGTTCGCACGGTGGTCGTCTCTTCCCCCTTCCCCCCGAAGCGCCGATCCGAGTTGAGGCATGCCGCTTAAAGGATTGCGGCAGAGTCTTGTCAAGCCAGAGGGTGAGGCACGGGTCTTCGCGCGCCCAGAGCGATCACGCGGCAGAGACTCACAATCTCAGGGAGCGGCCACGGGCGGCGTTGGCCCGCCGCTGTCGCTATCGCAGCGGACAGTGGCTGCGGCGTTACCCTGGCGATCAGCGCCTGGTCGACGCCGCCGAAGAGACCCGAATCGGCTTTCAGCCGCTCGCGCGCAGGGCGGGGGTGGTCGCTTCCTCTGGGCCCTGATCGTTGCACTCGTCTCGCCTTGCTCGTCCCGATCTCCGTGTGGGGGCGAGGCCGAGGGACGGACGGTGCCGCTGCGGTTGCATGGCGCCGCTGCGGTTGCGGACGGGCTTGGGTCGTGCCCGGTGTGCAGGGGGCCAGTGCGGGAGCGGCAGAGCGCTAGAACCGCTTCAGCGACAGCACGTCGAAGGTCCGCCGCAGCGAGGCGATCGCCTCTGCCCCGCGCGCGAGCGCGAGCGCCGAGACGAGTGCATCGACGACGGCGAGCTGCGCGATCCGGGTTGTCTGCGCCTCAGTGCGGTAGCGCGTCTCGCGCGCCGCGGTTGCGAGCACGACCTCGGCAAAGGGCGTGATCGGGCTGCGGCCGACATTGGTCACGACGATCGTGCGCGCACCCGACTCGCGGGCGAGCCGTGTCGCCGTCACCGTCTCTATGGTCGAGCCGGAGTGGCTGATCGTCAGCACCGCGACGCGCGGATCGGCTTGCGCTGCGGCGATGGCCATGACGTGGCTGTCCACCGAGAGGCGCGACTGCAGCCCGATGCGCAGGAGGCGGATATGCGCATCCTCCGCCACGGGGGCCGCGCTGCCGATGCCGAACACCTCGATCCGCTGTGCCTCGCCGAGCAGCGCCACGGCGCGGGAGAGCGCAGCCGCATCGAGCACCGCGAGCGTGTCGGCGAGCGCCTGGGCCGCGGCGGCGAACACCTTGCGCGCGACCGTCGCCGCGTCGTCGCCGGCTTCGAGGTCCTCGCCGATCGTCTGCACCGGCTGGACGAGGTCGCGCGCGAGCGCGATCTTGAGGTGCTGGAACCCGCGCAGGCCAAGCTGTCGGCAGAGCCCGATCACACTGCCCTCGGAGGCGCCGGCGCGCTCCGCCACCTCGGTCACCGACATGTGCACCACCTCGGCAGGCGCGCTGAGCAGCGTGTCGGCGATGCGCGCAGCGACCGGGGTGAGCGCAGGCCTGAGCGCGCGCAGCCGTTCGATGGCGCCCTGGTCGCTCAAGGCTTGGGAGGCGCGGTCGGGCGCCGAAACTGCCGTTGTCATGGGACAGACATAGCCGAGACGGAACGAGGCGTCGATACACAATCCTCAGCTGCCGATCCGGTGGCGCTGAGAAAATTTCATCTACGCGTCACGCACAACCGCAGCCGCAAGCGGCAGACAATGCCGCTGCGACACCGGGGGAAAATGCGTGGCGTCCGTCAGCCTCTCCGCGATCTCGAAACGTTTCGGCAGCACGCCGGTGCCGCACGGCATCTCGCTCGAGATCCGCGACGGCGAGTTCCTGACGCTGCTCGGCCCCTCGGGCTGCGGCAAGACGACGCTTCTGCGCATCATCGCCGGCATCGAGCAGGCGGATTGCGGCAGCGTCGCGATCGGCGGCCGCGAGGTGAGCCATCTGCGCCCACGCGACCGCGACATTGCCATGGTGTTCCAGTCCTACGCCCTCTACCCCTACATGACGGTGGCGCAGAACATCGCCCTGCCGCTCGAGATGCGCAGGCTCTCGGCGCTCGGACGCGCCCCGCTGATCGGGCGGCTACTGCCCGGCACACGCGCGATCCGCCGCGCCATCGACGAGGAGGTCGGGGCGGTGGCGGAAGGCCTCGGGCTCGGCGGCCTGCTCGCGCGTCGCCCCGCACAGCTCTCGGGCGGGCAGCGGCAGCGGGTTGCTCTGGCGCGGGCGATGGTGCGCAGGCCAGCCGCCTTCCTGATGGACGAGCCGCTGTCGAACCTCGATGCTCGGCTGCGCGGCGATGCGCGTGCCGAGATCGCGGCTCTGCACCGAAGCCTCGGCGCGACCGTGATCTACGTCACGCATGACCAGGCCGAGGCGATGACCATGTCCGACCGCGTGTCCGTGCTCGAGGCGGGGCGGCTTCTGCAGCTCGCAACACCGCGGGCGCTCTACGACGATCCGGCGAGCCTCGCGGTGGCACGCTTCGTCGGCTCGCCGCGGATGAGCCTGCTTGCGGTCGAGATCCGCGGCGACGGCGCTGTCACCGTCGCTGGCCGGCCGATCGGCCTGGGCGTTGCCGCCGCCCAGTCGGGGCGCGCTCTGGTCGGCGTGCGGGCTGAAGCGGTCGCGCTCGCGCGCAGCGATGGTCTCCCCGCGACCGTCCGCCATGTCGAGCAGCTCGGTCCGGAGGCGCTCGTGCATCTCGCGATGGAGGCGGCGGAGGAGAGCGTAATCATGCGGCTTGCGCCGGACCGCGCCGCAGCGCTCACCCCTGGCGAGCGCTGCTCGGTCGCGATCCTCCCCGAGCGTGCCTTCGTGTTCGGCCCAGGCGGGCAAAGGCTCGCCGCCCGGGTGGCGCATCAGGGCGCGGTGGCGCATGGCTAACGGGGCCTCCTCGCCACGCCGGCGGGCCGCATCGCCCGGCCACGCGCCCTGCAGGCGCGGGCCGCGGCGCACGCGGCGTGGCTGCTCTGCCTGCCTGCGACGCTCCTGCTGTGGCTCATGCTGCTCGGCTCCGTCGTCGCGGTGCTCGCCCTCTCCTTCACCGACTGGACCTTCGGCGCGCCGACGATCGCCTGGGTCGGCCTCGAAAACTATCGCGAGATGGCCGAGGACAGGGTGTTCTGGACCACGCTCGCCAACACGGTCGTCTATGTCGGGATCTCGGTGCCGATCAGCGTCGCCCTCGGCCTCGGCGCGGCGCTCCTGATCGAGGCAGGGACCTCCGGCGTCTCCTTCTACCGCGCTGCCTTCTTCCTCCCGGGGTTGTCCCGATCTCTGTTGAAAAAGGGGGGGCGGCGTTGCCCACCTTGAGCCGATAGGCTCTGGGTACCGAATCCAAAGGAGGCGAGCAACGCCGTGAGCAAGAGTAGCACATCCGCCAACCGTGTCGTCTCCCCGGCTCTGCGTCCGGCGCTGGAGCAGGTGACGGCGAGCTTCGAGAGGTTCTGCCTGCTGGC
>Ga0308402_1000453_pt1 | contig 12319 bp, 9 predicted proteins | sample HotsprSampleOSM2_FD_203471 | JGI IMG/M metagenome (GOLD analysis project Ga0308402, IMG submission 203471) | Hot spring phototrophic mat microbial communities from Octopus Spring, Yellowstone National Park, Wyoming, United States - 20060913_OS-M2 ... | reverse complement strand
TGCATGGCAGCGGTAAACGCGCGCCCACGCTCGAAGATGGATGGCAGCATGGTTTGTGTCAGGGTGTTGGCGCTGAGAAAGGTGTCGTTCAACACCTCGAGGCGTTCGCCGAACCGGTCGTGGGCGGCATCGTTCAACGCAATCCAGCCAAGTTTCAAATCGGGCAGCGCAAACATTTTGGAGATGCCGTTCAAATGAAAGACTGGCAGATCAGGGTAGAGCGCGCCCAATGGGGGAACAGTCGCCGCGCGGTACGGAAATGCCGCAAAGACCTCATCACAGATGATCGGCAGGTCAAGGGCACGGAGCGCAGGAAGCCGCACTGCCTGCACTGCGCCCGTCGGGTTATGCGGCGACACGACGAGCACCGCACGGGTGCGCTCATCCGCCTGAAGCCGTAGACTGGTCGGATCGATTCGCCAGCCACGCCGCTCATCCAGCGCATACGGGCGCAGTTCGATATGATGCACCGCCGCCAGATATTCGAACAACGGATAGGTGATCACCGGCGCCAGCACATTATCCCCCGGATCGGTCAAGAGTGCGAAGAGCAGGCTGTATGCCTCGCTGGTACTTGCCGTTACCACAATCTGGTCGGCATCCAGCGCCAGCGCTGGCGTCCGTTCGGCATAGTACTGCACAATCGCCTTCCGCGCCGCTTGTAGACCGCGCGGTTCCGGGTCGTACCGTCGGTTCGACCAGTAGGCGGCGGATGCATCGCGCAAAATGTCGTCGGGAAAGAGAAGCCCCTGATGCGTCGGATTGCTGCTCGTCAGGTCGATGTACCTGCCAACCGTTGCCTGCCGGGCGCGCTCGATGGCATTGGGCGAGAGATCCTCGCCATCCAGAAAACCAGCCATATCTCACTGCTCCCATTCATTGACGCCGCCTGTCGCTGATGCTACAATGCGCCCGCGTCTGCAACACGCAGCATAGTGTCAGACCGCGAGCCTGGTAGATGAGCATTGTTAAAGGCAAACATATCATTCTCGGCGTTACCGGCAGCATCGCTGCCTACAAGGTCGCCGAATTAGCACGTAATCTGACGCTCGATGGCGCGATTGTTGACGTTATCATGACCGCCGCCGCGCAACGCTTTGTCGGCGCGGCGACGTTTCAGGCATTGACCGGGAGACCGGTGCTCGATGATATGTGGGCATTGCCGGAAGATGGTGTCGTCGGGCACGTGTCGCTCGGTCAGCACGCCGACCTGCTGGTGATTGCTCCGGCCACCGCCAATACAATCGCACGCCTGGCTGCCGGGTTGTGTGACGATTTGCTCACAACAACTGCACTTGCGACTTCTGCACCGATCCTGATTGCTCCAGCAATGAACCCGCATATGTACGAACATCCGGCGACCCAGGCAAATATCGCGCTGTTGCGGCAGCGCGGCGTTACCATCCTCGAACCGGCGTATGGGCGCATGGCTGAACCGGTGATCGGGCGGGGACGCCTGCCGGAACCTGCGATTATCGAAGCCGAGATCCGGGCGCTCCTCGGACGCACCTGCGGTCCTCTGCGTGGGCGCAGGGTGGTGGTGACCGCTGGCGGCACCCACGAGCCGATCGACCCGGTCCGCTTCATTGGAAATCGCGCGTCGGGCAGAATGGGATATGCCATCGCTGCGGCAGCCCGCGACCGGGGCGCTTCCGTCACCCTGATCAGCGGTCCGGCAACAGCGCAACCTCCGCCTGCCGTCACGCTGATACGTGTTGAGACGGCGCTCGATATGCAACACGAAGTCGTGTCTGCTATTGCCAGTGCCGATCTGTTGATCATGAACGCAGCCGTCGCTGATTTTCGCCCGGCAACTGCATCCGAACACAAAATCAAAAAGGGCGATGATGAAGAGTTGACGATTCGCCTGGTGCGCAACCCTGATATTCTTGCAAGTATCGCGCATCGCCGCGATCTGGTCAAGATCGGATTTGCAGCGGAAACCCACGATCTGCTGACGTATGCACGTGAGAAACTCGAACGCAAAGGTCTTGACATGATCGTTGCGAACGAGGCAGTCGCCAGTATTGGCGCCGAGGATATTCAGATGATCCTGATCGATGCGCAGGGTGTGGAACGGTTGCCGCAATTGCCCAAACCTGTTGCAGCGGAACGGTTGCTCGATGCGATCATCGAGCGTTTCGCCGCGCGGTTGCGTGCTCCTGAGATCGGATCGATGACGACGGAAGAATGATGATGCTCCTGCAAAAAGGTCATGTCACCACGGCGGCGCAGCGGGTGCAACGAGCGATGGATGGAAACCTCTATGCGCCCGGTGTCTCGGCGGTGCGTTTTTGCAGTGGAGTCAATGATGAATACGACTCCTTCCGACAATAACCAGACGCCTGATGACGTCAATGGCTCGCCATCGGTGGAAACCGACGGTGAGACGGAAAACAGTGCGCAGACGGGTACGCGCAGTCTGGTACAGGCGCCACGCGCTCTGGCGACATCCGACCGACGTGTGAGCGCCCATGTAGCCGGTGCGGCACTACAGCAGCGTATCATGACCCTCGTCAGCGCGCTCGGCGATCCGGGTCATCCGCTCCATGCGCGTGCGGTCGAGGATCTGGTAACGCTGGGTGAACCGGCGGTGCCGGCGCTGATCGAGGCGTTGCGCACGCATGAGCCGTGGCTGATCGCCTATCGTGCCACTGAAGCGCTGAGTCAGATTGGTGATGGTCGCGCTGCTGGTCCGCTCGTGGATGCGCTGCGTCACCCAAACAGCAATGTGCGCTGGGGTGCAGTGCGCGCACTGGCAACCGTGGGGGATGCGCGTGCATTGATCGAACTTCGCCGGGTGGCCCGCACGGATCGCAGCAAGACCAGTTGGGGCGAATCGGTCGGCGATACGGCGCGCGTTGTGCTGGATCAGATGCAGAGCCGCACGCTGCTGGCGCGTGTCGCTGAACTGATCAAGACGGCGATCGCCTGTGTGTTGATGCTCGTCGCGCTGATCTTTGCCTGGAGTGTGCTGACCGAGCTACGTGATGAACTCACCCGGATTGGGCGGGTCGAACCGGCGCCGGTGATTGTTGCGCCGCCAATGCCCACGACCGTGCCGCAGGCAATCGTCACGCTGCCACAATCGCCAACCTCGCCGCCGACCGTGCAACCCGTGGCGCCGACACCCGTCGAAGTGCCGCCGCTGACCGGTATTGTTGTGACATCGGGAAATGTGCGCGCAACGCCAGCGCGTCTGCCGGATAATGTCATCGGCAGTGTGATGGCTGGTGATGCGCTTATTTTTCTGGGGGTGACTCCGGACGGTGCGTGGTACCGTGTGCGGCTTGGTTCGCCAGCGGCGGCATCGTCACAGATCCGCAGTGTCGATGGGAGCGGATGGGTGAGTGCGTCCCTCGTTGAAGCGCCGGAGCGCGTGCCGGTCGAAACGCCGCCTCCCGTTCCCACGCCGACGCCATAGTACAACATCGTATTGTGAACCATGTCTGATACCATTCAGCGAACCTCATTCGCCAAAACGCTGCGTGCGATCTTTCTCGGCGTCGCGCTGCTGGCGCTCAGCGTTGCCTGCGCTGGCTACCTTCTCCTCAGCGAAATCCGTCGCCCGGCAGGGAATGATGCAACGCCGGTCGAATTCATTGTTGAACCGGGTGATAGCGCCAGTGTCATCGCTACCCGCCTCGGAATGGCAAACCTGATTCGCCAACCGCTGCTGTTTACCCTTCTGGTGCGTATGCAAGGTCTCGACAGCGAATTACAGGCCGGTCGCTATCTGCTGCGTGCCAACATGACCATGAGCGAAATCATCGCAGCCTTGCAAAACAGTCGGGTTGAAGAAGTGCAGGTGACGATCATCGAAGGCTCGCGGCTCGAAGAAATCGCCGAGCAGATCGCCGCAGCCGGGCTGGTCAATGTGACCGAGCAGGCATTTCTGCGCACGGCGCGCAACGGTGCAGCGTTTCAACCGCAGCACTTCTACCTCAACAGCCTCCCGCCCGGCGCAAGCCTGGAAGGGTATCTGTTTCCCGATACCTATCGCTTCGCGGTGACTGCCACGGTCACCGAGGTGATCGAAATCATGCTCGACCGCTTTGATGAGCAGTACGCAACATTCGAACGCGAGGTGACGGTGAAGGGCGCTACGGTTCACGATATTGTGACCATGGCGTCGATTGTGCAGCGTGAGGCGGCGCGTGAAGATGAGATGCCCAAAATCGCCGCTGTGTTCTGGAATCGCCTCAAGCCGGAACATCTTGCCGAAACGGGGGGCGGCAAACTGGGCGCCGACCCAACCGTGCAGTACATTCTGGGGCAGCGCGGCAACTGGTGGCCCCGTCTCGATTCGCTCAGTATCGATGAAATCAACGGTATTGCCAGCCCGTACAACACACGTGTCAATCCAGGGTTGCCGCCCGGACCGATCGCCAGTCCGGGGCTTGCGGCGCTACGCGCTGCTGCCAGACCCGACACATCGGCGCCATACCTCTACTTTGTCGCTTCCTGCACCACGCCCGGCGCACACAATTTTGCCGTTACGTTTGAGGAGTTTCAGCGCTTCGAGCGGGAGTACCTGACATGTCCGTCGCGTTAGCCGGGGTCATCGGTGATCCGGTCGATCACAGTCTGTCACCCTTCCTGCATAATGCCGCATTTGAGCATCTCGGGATCGTCGCGCGCTATGAACGGTGGCGCACCAGCAGCGCCGAACTGCCGCAGCGGATCGCATCGCTGCGCGCGCCACATATTCTGGGCGCAAATGTTACGCTGCCGCACAAAATAGCCGTCATTCCGCTGCTCGACCGGCTCGATCCGCAGGCGGAACAGATCGGCGCCGTCAATACCATCGTGCGCCTCCCGGACGGGCAACTCGAAGGGTGCAACACCGATGCCCCCGCCACTATTGCGACTCTGCGCGAGGATGCCGGTTTCGACCCGACGGGAAAACGCATCGTTCTGCTTGGCGCAAGTGGCGCCGCGCGCGCCGCAGCATGTGCGCTCATTGCAGCGCAGGCGACGGCGTTGACGGTCATCAACCGCACCCTGGAACGCGCTGAGGAATTGCTGGCAGATGTGCTTGCCAACAGTGATGCTGATCCCTATCTGCGCGCACTTACGCCCGATGATCCTGATGTGCCCGAAGCGATTGCGTCTGCCGATCTGATCATCAACGCAACATCGCTCGGCTGGCATGCCGACGAAACCCCGCTGCCGGGGCATCTGATTCCCGCAACGGCGCTGGTGTTCGATATGGTCTATCGCCCGACCCGTCTGCTCCGCGAAGCGGCGCAGGCAGGCGCGGCAACCCTCGATGGACGCGGGATGCTGGTGCGGCAGGCGGCGCTGTCGTTCGAGCGCTGGACCGGCGTCCCCGCACCGCTCGATGTGATGTTCGCTGCATTCGACCGGGCAGGCGCTCGTTCTGCATAGGTGCTATCGGTGTGGATATCGTTCTTGTGGCGCTGACCGGGCTGCTGCTTGGCGCAGGCCTGAACCTGATCATCATCCGCCTGCCGCGTGAGCAGGGATTCGGTGGATGGCCACGCTGCACCCGCTGTGGTCAACGCCTGGCGTGGTGGCAGGCGCTGCCGCTGCTCGGTTGGGTCATCCAGGGCGGGCGCGCCAGGTGCTGCGGTCGTCGCCTCGATGGGGTGTATCCAATTGTCGATCTGATCACGACTGCGACCCTGCTTCTGCTCTACCTCCGGTATCACGTGAGTATCAGTCTCGTCTACGCCGCCGTTGTCGCTGCGGTTCTGATCATCACTGGCGCCATCGACTGGCAGCATCGCCTGATCTACACGTTGCCAACCCTCGGCGCCACGCTGGCGGCAGTCGTTGCGTCTTTTGCTGTTCCTTCTCACAGCCTGCTGAACGCACTGGCAGGGTTGTTCGTTGCAGGTGTCTTATTTGTCATCTTCTACATCCTGGCGAAGATCTTGTTTCCATCGCATCGGGCGCCGTTTGGATTGGGGGATGTCTACCTCGGCATGTTCATCGGTGCAGCGCTTGGACTGACCAACCTGCCCGGCGCGCTGCTCTACGGCATGCTGCTGGCAGGCGTCTTTTCGGCGATCCTGGTGGTGTTGCGCCGTGCTGGAAAACGTGATACGCCACAGTACATTTCCTATGGCACATTTCTGTGCATTGGCGCCTTGATCTACCTGCTGATCTGGGGGCTTGCCGGTCCGCGCCCGCTCTCGTAAAGAAATTGTTGCTAAGTCTCAAAGCTCATTTCCGTGAATAAATCGTCATCCTACGTAGTTGAGTCGTATGATAATATAAGCAAGGAGTCGTCCCGCGAATTAGAGAAAACTATACGCCATGCAACGAAGGCTTACTGCATTCATTGCCATGTGGAGCATAGTTCTGTCTGCCCTGCTTCCCTGGCAGACAGTGCAGGTTGGTGACACGAAACCTTTTCACACCGATCCTTCAGGTAGCGCTATGCCGCCGCCGGGCTATGCCGATCTGCGCCAACCGCTGACGGTTATGCTCGAATTGGGCGACGGCGCAGCAGCGTTGCCAGCAGGAATGGTGGCGCCGCAAAGCGCCCCGGTTGATCCCGCCGGGATACGACACCTGCTTGAAGTCGCGAATATCCCCATCCTGTTTCAGACGCACACTGCCTATAACGGCATCGCTGTGATTGCCACACCGGATCGACTCCGACTGTTGCGCGCTATCCCTGGCGTAGTCGATATCCACGTTGTCGCGCCGAAGGCGCGTTCGAGCACTCGCGCTGTTTCATTCATCGGCGCGCCGCAGTTCTGGAGCGCCACCAGGCAGTTGACCGGAAACCATGTGACCGGCAATGGCGTGCGGATCGGCATTATCGACAGCGGCATCGATTATACCCACGCGACATTCGGCGGACCTGGCACGCCGGATGCGTTCCGCAGCAACGATCCGACGATCATTGAAGTCGGATCGTTCCCAACCGAAAAGGTTATCGCCGGCTACGATTTTGTCGGCGATGCCTATGATGCATCAGGACGACTCGGCTCGCCGATTCCCAATCCCGACCCCGATCCGCTCGATTGCGCTGGCGATGGCGCCGATGCTGTGCGACGCATCAGTGGCGGGCATGGCACCCACGTTGCCAGCATTGCTGCCGGTTATGGCGTCGATGCCGCCGGGCGCACGTATCGCGGTCTCTATTCGGGAAGCGTCTCGTATGCGGATTTCCTGGTTGCCCCTGGCGTGGCGCCCGGCGCTTCGCTGGTGGCGCTGAAAGTCTTTGGCTGTCGCGGTACAACGACGTTTCTGACGCGCGCTATCGATTATGCGATTGATCCGAACGGCGACGGCAACACCGATGATCGTCTGGTCGATGTGCTGAATATTTCACTGGGTTCGCCGTTCGGCGGTGAGAGCGACCCGGACGTGGTGGCGATCAATCGAGCAGTGGATGCCGGCGTGGTTGTGGTTGTCGCTGCGGGTGATACGGGTGGCACGTTCTATGCCGTCAATTCTCCGTCGTCCGCCGGTAAAGCGATTGCAGTCGGTGCATCGGTCGATGCGGGACGCGACCCGTCGTTGTTGCCCGATTCGCTCGATCTGCTGACCTCCCGCGGACCGCAGCGCTCCAGGCAGTTGAAGCCCGATCTGGTCGCGCCTGGTGTGGCACTGCGCTCTGCCGCAGTCGGTTCGGGAATCGGTGCGCTGGCGCTCAGTGGAACCTCGATCGCCACGCCGCAGGTTGCAGGTGCGGCTGCGTTACTGCGTCAACTTCGTCCATCGTGGTCACCGGCGCAGATTAAGGCGGCGCTTATGAATGCTGCTGCGCCAACCCGCGACGCTGCCGGAAATCTCTACCCGCCGTCGCTGGCAGGCGCTGGCAGGCTTGACATATCCAGACTGTTTGCCTGGGATCTGCTGGCGTTCGATGCTGAAGACCCCGCAGCGGTCAGTCTGTCCTTTGGTGCGCCCTGGATCAGTCGCTCACAATCGTTTACGAAAATGTTGCGTATTACAAATGTCGGCCACTTCACGCGCACGTTCCGACTCGCGCCGGTGATTGCTGCTGACGAACCGGGTGTTCAGGTCGAAGTATCACCGGGTCCGTATGAGTTGGGCGCAGGACAAACGCTTGATCTGCCGGTGAATGTAAGCGTGCGACCAGAGGCGCTCGATTTCACTCCCGATGCGACCACGCCGCTCCTTCAGGCAGGTGTTCCGCCAACCTTTGCGCGCTATTTTATGGCAGAGCATAGCGGTGTCATCGAAGTGCGCAGCACTCTGGGGGCGCGCATACGCGCAGCGCATGCTGGCGATTTTGGTCGGGTGACAGTTTATGTTGGCGATCAACGGCTCAGTTCGATCAGCCCGGCAGAGGTCAGCGGATACATCCCATTCCGCCCTGATCGCCAGCAGGTGCGTGTCTTGCCGCACGGCGCGCCGCCGACCACTCCGCCACTGGTTGCAGCCGAGTTCGATGTGGTTGATGGCCGCGACTATACGATTGTTGTGTATGGTTCGTGGAGTCGCCCGCAACTTGCCCTGGTCGATGAGATTCCTGAACCTTCGCTGCCGCGTGATCAGATCATGATCCATGTGTTCAATGGCGATCCGTTGCGTGACGGCTCGGCGGTCGATGTGTATCTCGATAATGTGTTGCTGGCAGCAAATCTGCCGGTCGGCGCTGTCAGCACATTCAGCGTAACCACGCCTGGTAGACGCATGGTACGCTTCTTTCGCGCTGGAAGTTCACCTGACTCCTCTCCACCTGCTGCAAGTAAAGAGTTCACCGCCGGTTCCGGCGAGGTCACTCTGGTCGTCGGCGGTGGACATAGCTCCCCGTTGCTTCGCGGTTTCACCGGTCGCGGACGGTTGATCAATGAACAGACGACGCGTGTCCCCTTCCAGATTGTCCCGAAATCCGCTGCGGAGAGCGTAGCGACGGCGACAGAACAGATTGTGCCGGACGCCGTTACATCATTCACGATCACACTGCGCAACAGTGGCGCGCGCAATCAACTCACGTCGCCGCGCGGTGCACAAACGCCGCTGGTCAGCGCCTACGAACTCGCTCCCGAAGGGCGCAGCCCGGAGATTGTCGGGTTGAACCCTGCCCTGCGTCCTGCCGATATCCGGTATGTCGGCGTTACCAGCAGTTATCCCGCACGCGGTTGGGAGGGCAACAATACGGTCATCTTCTTCGGCATGGCCGGGTATGCGGCATGGGCGACACCCAACGAAGTACAGTACCGTGTCTACATCAGCACCACCGGTCCCGGCGGTTCAGGTCCGCCCGACGACATCCCTGAGTTTATGCTGGTCAACACCAGTATCGGCGCCATTCTACCCATCCCCGGCACGGGGGGCGTGACGCGCCCGGATGACACGTTCCGGTCGATCCTGTATCGGATTCGATCGGATGGAACGCTACAACTGTTGCGGATCGCCGATTGGAACTTCGTCCCGCCACCTACAGCATCGCCGTTTCTTGATAGCGCACCGTTCGAGACCTCGGTGCTGGCGCTGGTGACCACGGCGGGATTTCTGGAATTGTCACCCGCTGCGCCGGTATTCTCCTACTATGTCGAAACCTATGCGCGTGACGCGGGCGAGTTCACCGAACGGGTCGATCGCGTGCCGTCCAGCGGCGCAATCACTTACGATCTTCGCTCAGCCGCAGTAGCGCCGCTCAACATCTCACCCGCGACCGGCGTCGTTCGCTCCGGCTTGCCAACCCCCTTCTTCTTTGGCATTGACGGCGCACAGATCGCTGGAACGGTCAATCAGGACGTGCTGGCAGTACGGCGCACGCAGGATGTGCTCCTGCTCCACCACCACAATGCCGTCAGCGCGCAGGCGGAAGTGGTCACTCTGCGGAGTGGTCGATCAACGCCGCTGGCGCCGATAGCGACGCCAGCACTACCGTCGCCTACACTGCTGCCAGCACTACCGTCGCCTACACTGCTGCCACTGACTGCAGAAGATCATCGGGTCTATCTGCCAATCATCACAACACCGTAGCAGCAGGCGTCGGTGACAGAGGGGCGTACTGTTCCGCGCAACGGGAGGGGAGAGGTTGTCTTCCAACAACAAGGAACGCCTCTCCCTTTCCTGGCTACCGGGTTATCTCAGCTTTCACCCCCCTTAGGGCGTGACGCGCAGCGGAGGTCCTGATACGGCGGTCAGGATGCGCATCTCAGGGATGAGTGCTGCAAGAACAAGTTGATAATGCCCCACCTCCGGCAGGTCAGAATCCAGGGTGAATGGCGCCTCGGTTGCACCTGCTGCAAGTGATACACCGGCAGTGTTCAGAATGTGGGTTTCGTGGCTGTCGAGATTGTATGCCAGCAGGAACAGATGAGCGGAGACTCCCGCTGTGACGGTATCCACTCCCTCGATACGCACTGTGGCATTGGCGCTCAACCGGTATGCGTTGCGCTTGCCGGGTTGCGCCCGAATGAGTTCGATCAGCGGGTTGTCGATGTGCAGGGCAATGTTTGATGACGTCGTGTCTGCTGGTGCGACAGCCTCCATGAAGAAACGCGCAACGCGCTGGTCGTTCCACTCCGGCGGGATCTCGCCAGCAGTGGTGAGGTGTGCATCCCGCACCTCACCTTCCTCGTCGAGCAGGATGGCGGCAAAGAGGATCGATGGTTCTTCGGACACCATGTCTTCACGCTCCTTTGTTTCGGGTGCTGGTTGCGATTCTGCGCGGCTGGACAGCGCCAGGTCGCGTGCACGTTCAATCCAGCCCATCCGCACGATCTGCTCTGCCGATCGTCCGGTATGCCGTGCAAGCTCTGCCGGTGTGCACGCTGCCACTGCCGCGAACGTGGAGATGCCAGCGGCATGCAGGCGGCGCGCAATCGCAGGACCAATGCCGGGGATCTGCTGGAGATCATCCTGGTGAAATCGTTCGGCAGCGGGTTCCACCGGTTCCACAGCGGGCGGAACAGCGGTTTCGAGCGAGGGCGCAGCAGGCAGGATAGCCGACACGGACGGTTCCGCAGCAGACGGAACAGTGGTTTCGAGCGAGGGCGCAGCGGGCGGGAGCGCCGCCTCGGACGGGGGCGCAACGGGCGGGAGAGTGGTTTCGGGTGAGGGTGCAGCGGACGGGTGCGCAACGGCAGCAGCAACAGCGCTGGATTCGGGCAGCGCCAGAGCGGCGTCCGCAGAAACAGGACTGCCCAGCGATTGACGTAACCGTTCGAGGAACCACTCGATGATCGCCTCGTCTGGCAGCCCCGTCCAGACCCTTTCCTGGTCGTGCTCTTCGTGGTAGGCGCGGGTGCGCCAGATGAGCCGCCCCTCTTCCACCAGACGCGACTCAATGGCGATGCGAAACGCTGCCCGCTCCTCCCACCCGGCATCGACGCTGCGGACCTCGCTTTCTCCATCGGGCGGATCGCGGTCGAACGACAGTCTCTCATGCGCTGCCATAGAACGTTCCTTCGTTCATTGCAGATGATAATCGCCACGCACGACGCCTACCGGAATGCCCTCGACCTCTTTCGGGACGACCAGATCGGTCGGTGTGCCACGGATGTGGATACGCACGCCGACTACCCCGGCTTGCGGCGGATCGAGCAGACCGATATCGATGTTGGTGACAGCCGGATGCGTACCGAGACGCGCGATCAGTTGATCACGCGCTCGCCGCGCCTTTCGCCACCAGGCTGCCGATTGCGAACTCATCTCGCCAGAGTCTCCGCCATCTCGCGCTCAACAGTGCGCCACGCTTCACGCACCACTGCTTCAGGACGCCGACGATCGGTCACCGGCGGTCGCTCAGTCACAAGTTCAACATCAAGCGCGTCGAGAACTGCGACCATCTCAATCGCCAGCGCCTGTTCCGGATCATCGCTGCCGGCAAAGTGCAACCCGACTGCTGCGCGCGTTTCGACATCGAGCCACCACGACCCCGAATCGCCCCCCGCGCTGACTTCGCGCTTTCCGGGGACAGGAACGATGGTCATGACGTGCTGAATGGTGTGCTGCATAGAACCATACCATAGCCGCGCCTGTCCTTCAACTCCGGTAATGATCCCTTCGGTTACGCCGGTGGTTCGTCCAGATTTGGTGACACGCATGCCGAGGCGCGGCAACGCCACGCCGGTGACCGGTCCGATGTTCAACTGGTCGTTGATCAATGGGCGATCGCCGGTCAGGGTCGCAACCGCAGCGTCGATATTCTGCCGCATGGCGTGTCGTGTGGTGGTAGCGACAACGTCATACGGCATACCGCCATCGAGTCGTCCCGGCTGGCAGATCGGCAACCCGGCGGCGACCCAGCGTTCGGCAGCCAGCACGTGCCAGTTACTCAAGATCATCAGATCGCCGGTTGTACGATCCCGCACCAGACCGCCGAGCGTACCGGCGCTGAAGTCGCGCGCGACTG
>Ga0308402_1000438_pt1 | contig 12600 bp, 8 predicted proteins | sample HotsprSampleOSM2_FD_203471 | JGI IMG/M metagenome (GOLD analysis project Ga0308402, IMG submission 203471) | Hot spring phototrophic mat microbial communities from Octopus Spring, Yellowstone National Park, Wyoming, United States - 20060913_OS-M2 ... | reverse complement strand
CCGAGAAGATCATAGAGCAGGCCTTGGAAGACATGCGCGCCACGCTGCGCAACGCGCGGATGGAAGTGGCAGAGGCCATGGCTGAGCTGAAGAGGCTCGAGCGGGAACAGCAAAACTATGCCGAGCAAGCGCGGGCCTGGGAGCAAAAGGCTGCCGAGGCCCTCAAAAGCCAGCGGGAGGATTTGGCCCGCGAGGCCCTCAAGCGCAAACAGCAAGTCCATGCCCTCTCCCATGGCTTCGCCCAACAGGTGGCTCAGCAGCAGACCCTGGTCAGCCAGCTCACCACGCAGCTCAAGGCCTTGGAGGGCAAAATTCAGGAAGCCGAGGCCAAAAAAGCCCTGCTGCTTGCCCGTAAGAAAGGCGTGGAGGCTGCTGAGGCGGTGCGCAGGTTCGGATATAAGGTGGACGCTCACGCAGCGGTGCAGGCCTTTGAGGAGATGGAGCGCCGCATCGAGGCCATGGAGGATAAGCATGCGGCCCTTTTGGAGTTGGATCGCAACGATGTGGAAAGAGCACTCGAGAGCCTGGGCAGCGATAGGGAGGTTGAGGAGGAGCTGGCCCGACTCAAGCGCGAGATGGGCATGGCCTAGGGATCTTCGCGCTCAGGGCGGAGTGGCTCGCCCAAGCAGGCCGCTCCGGCGATAGGCGGTGGCCATGGCCCGGCGGAGGGTCTGGGGATCGGGTGGGCTTGCCAGAAGGCGCTCGAGTTCAGCCTCGCCGATGGCCTCGAGGGGCGGGGCGGTGGGCTCCTCACCGGCGAAGCGCATGGCCCGCCCCTCGGCCTTCCAGCGGGGCCAGCCCTCGGGCTGGGCCAGGTGAAAAAGCTCGTGGCGCAGGGTGCGCTCCAGGCTCCCCCGCTCCAGCAGAACCCGCAGGCGCTGGGTGTCGATCTGGTTCCTGCTCCGATTGGCCGCGGCTACCACAAACCACGGCAGCCCGGTAGCGCGGATGTAGGACCTCAGATCGGGGTGGATGACCACCCTCACCCTTGACGGAAGCGGGTAACCAGCGGCCTTTAGGTCCCGGCGGGCCTTTTGCAAGATCGCAAAAACCTCGCGCAGGTGCCTTTCGTCGGCGTTTGTTGCGACCTGCACCACAAAACCGGGAGCGTGGGCGGTTTTCCATTGCGCCAGGGCAGGGCCCAGCAGGGCCAGCAGAATCGCCAAAAGACGTGCCGACGAGGGCATACTTCTACTCCGTCACCTGCAACTGCTGGATCGTTCCAACCCCCCGCACCTCCGGTTCGTACATCATCCAGGCCAGGGTGGGCAGCGCGGTGAAGCTGCCGGGGGTCTCGGCCCGCAGCACATAAGTGAAGGTAACCGGACCGCTCAGGTAACTGAAGAAGAACTCTACCTGCCGGTCGCGGATCTCCCGCCCATCGAACCAGTAGTTCCAGCCGTAGTAGTCGTCGCCGTAGCGGGAGCGCACCCTAGCGATGCGGAAGGAATCGTCGTTTTCCACCACCACCAGGCCGGCTGGGATGGGTTCCTCCACCACCACGTAGCGCAGCGTGCCCTGCTCGGGGCGCACGGTCAGGGTTACCAGCACCAGCTCGCCCACTTTGACCGGGCCCCAGGGGGTGCGCTCGTAGACAAAACGTTCGGCTTTAGCATCGTAGCGGGGGGTGAGCTTCTGGTAGGTGCGGGCCACCCGCAGCCCTCTGGCCTCGGGCTGCAGGTATTGGCGTTCCTCGAAGTAGCTCAGGCTGCCGCTCACGTACAGGCGCTGGCTGCCGATGACCTTTATCTCGTTCTCGCCCGCCCTCAACCCTTCCAAGTTAAGCTCGGCCCCCTTGGCCGGGACCTTCAGGGTCTCTTCTCGCCCATTCACCCGAATCTGCACCTCCTGCTCGCTGGGCCGCTCGCCGGTGGTTTTGGCCAGGGCCAGGGCGGCCAGAACCACCGCCGCGGTGTCCTTGCTGGAGATCCAGCGGGCCCCCCTGCGTTCCTGCATCAGCCAGTTCACAATCTTGGGAATGATGGGGTGATTGGGGCGCAGCCGGGCCAGGGCCTCCAGACCTCGAGCGGTGGCCTCGAGGCGGTCGTCGTTCCAGGCCCAGCGCGGGGCGCGTACTTCCCAGTAGGCGGTGCGTTCCCGTTCGGTTCGCCTGGCCAGCAGACCCTCCAGGGCTTGCTCGGCCTGGGCCCGGTTGCCATTTTGCAGATAGGCCAGCACGATGAGGGCGTGGCCGTAGGGGGTGAGGTCGGGTCTTTTTAGGTAGCCTTGCAGGTAGCCAAAATCCAGCGGCGGGGGCTCTTGTAAAGCGGTACGGTTCAGCTTTGGTCGCCGGTTGATGGGTACACGGGCATGACCTGCCCCAGCGGAAGAGCGTTCCTCGATGTACTTCGGTCCGGCCAGGGCAAAGGCATAAGCGGCATAGGCTACCGCATCGGCGGCGTAGGTGTGGGCGTCGGGGCGGTTCAGGGTTTTGAGCAGGTAGGCCACGCCCCGCTCAATCGCCTCCTTGCGCACCGGGTAACCGGCCTGCTGGGCCTGCAAGAGCCCGGTCAGTACATGGGCTGTGATGTACAGCGAGGAGGCGTCGTTTTGCCAGAAGCCCCAGCCGCCGTCCTCGTGCTGGAAGTCGTAGAGCCGTTTGAGCCCTGCTGCCACAAAGTCGTCGAGGTTTTGTTCCAGCTCTGGGGGCAGCTGGACTAGGCCCCCCGCCTGTTTGGCCAGTACGCTGGGCAAAAAGCGGCTCATGGTCTGCTCAGAGCAGCCATAGGGGTAGCCCGCCAGGTACTCTAGAGCCGGGGCCACTGCGGCAGCCAGCGAGGGGGTGAGGTAGAGTCGGCCTTGTATCTGGCTGAGTTCGGTGCTGGGAGGCAGGCTAAACCTCCAGACTTCTCCTGACTGCCCGGCCCAGCCGATTTCCTGTTTAAGCCCTTTAGGAAAGATGGGCAGTCGGATGCGCAGGGCATCAGAGGCAGCGGGGGTGAGGGTCGCGGCCTGAAGGGTGGCGCTGCCGCTCTGGTCGGCGCGTACCCGGTAACCGGCAGCAGCCCGGCCCCCTGCGGGAAGCTGCACCGGGGTGGTGGGTGGGGTGAGCAGCTCGAGCCCGGTGGCCTCGAGCCGGAGCAGACCGTCCTGGCTGGTTTCCAGGTTGTTTTGCCCGATGACCCGTAGTGTGGCCTGGTCCCCGCGTACCAGGAAGCGCGGCGTGGAGAGCCGAGCAATCACCGGCAGGGTGGTGGTTATGGTCTGGGTGGCCTGCCCCATACTGTCCGAAAGCGAGATGGCCCGAGCCGTCAGGCGCCACTGGGTCAGGTTATCGGGGAGGCGAACCTCTACCCGGGCCTCGCCCTGGGCGTCGGTTTCAACCTCGGGCAGCCAGAGGAGGGTATCGTGGAAGTCCTCGCGCACCTTGGGGGCGGCCAGCGCCTCCTTGCTCTGTCCAAACACCGCTTTATCCATGGCAGCCCGGGCCGCCATGCTGGGTGCGGGGACCACGTTGCCAAAGTAGTAGCCCCCGGCGGTCCGGGTGCCCACCAGGTTGGGCCTCAGGCCCCAGAAGAAGGCCCGGATGTCCGGGGCCTTCTCGGAGCGCACCAGGTGGATGGCCTCGTCCACCAGGCTCAGCGTGACCTGGCTCTGCACCGGGCGCCCGTTCCCATCGGTTACCTTGAGGCGGTAGACGGCGGTCTCGCCGGGTTTGTAGGTGGTCTTGTTGGAGTTTACTGCCACATTAAGGAACTTCTCCACGGGCGGCAGCAAGAAGCCCGCCACCTCGCTGTAGTATGCGCCCCTCCCCAGCACCGTAACCGAGAGGTAGCCGTTGGGGGCCATCTCGGGGGTGAGCTTTAGCTCGTAGGTGAAGGTGGAGCCTCGGAAGCGCACTATTTCGGGCTTGCTAAGACGAGGGCCCTCCAGGTTTACCAGGGCCCAGCCGTCCGGGACCGGTGACTGCACCACAAAGCGGGCCGTCTGGCCCACCCGGTACTCGGGCTTGTCTACGGTGATCTTCAGGCTCTGGTAGTCCCAGTACCAGTACGAACCGTCCGAGACCCAGACCCAGTCCTCGGCCTGGGTGGTCCGCCCGGCGCGGTCGCGGGCCTGTACCACCAGGGCGTACGAGCCCTGTCTGGACAGCTTGAGCTGCACGGTGGCCTGGCCTTTGGCGTCGGTACGCCCTTGGACCGGGGTTCCCGGCTCGCGCTGCTCGCCTTGGCCCCGCACCCAGTAGGCGCGGTTGGCGCTCAGGGTAAAGGGTACCGAGACCGGGTTGCCCTCCAGGTCCTGGGCCCGCACGGTGACGGTCAGGGTGTCCTGGGTCTGGTAGGCGTACCGGTCGGTGCGGACGTCGAGCACGATGCCTGCGCGATAGGCAGTGATAAAGCCGCTTCCGCTGATCTCCCGCCCGGCCTCGTCGCTCACGCCGGCCTCGAGGGTCAGCCGGTAGTCCTCCCCCTCAGGTTCTAGGGGCACCTCCACCACCAGCTCCCCCTGGGCGTCGAGCCGCCCCTCGCCACGCTGGATGATCTTGCCCTGGTAAGTGTCCTCGTACCCCTCGGTCTGGTAGAAGCCGAAGCTCGAGACATAGGCAAAGCGGTAGTAGGGCCGCTGGATGAGGGCGTAACTGACCCTGCCGCCCGCAACCGGCCCGCCAAACAGGTACTCGCCCTTCACCACAAAACGGGCCTTCTCCCCCTGCACCGCCACGGGTTTCTCGGAGGTTACACGCACGCTGTACTCGGGTTTGACGAACTCCTGCACCTCGAACTCGCTCGAGTGCGCCTCGCCCTGCACCCGCGCCACCAGGGTATACCCCCCCAGCCGCGCGTCCAGCCCGACGCGAAACTGCCCGCTAAAGCTGCCGTAGCGGTCGGTGGTCAAGCGGCCCGAGAACACCTCGGTTTCGTTGGGGTCGTACACCACCACCTCTACGCTCTGTCCTGCAAGGGGCCGCAGGCTGCCGCCGCTGCGGGCAGTGCCCTTGAAGAACACCGTATGGCCGGGGCGGTAGACCGGGCGGTCGGTAACCAGGTAGACCCGGTTTTGCTGCTGGTTCCAGCTTTGCCAGTAGGCATCGCTAAAGGCCCAAGAGGTACCCGAGCGGGCTGCTACGAAAAGGTTGGACTCTTCTGGCAGGCTGTTTGGAAACAGGGCCAGCCCGCCTTCGGCCCGCGCCTGCTGCACGATGCGCCCGTCCTTAGAGACAAAAATCTGGGCGGTGCGGGGCTGCCCGCTCTCCAGGCTGGCGGTATAGGTCAGTAGGCGCTCTGAATCTGACTTGACCACCAGGCCCAGGTTGGTTACCAGCACCAGCGTGGCCGAGGTGGGACGGGGGCTGCCGATCTGGGCTAGGTACAGCCCTTCGGGCAGGCGCCCCAAGCTCACCTCGCCGTAGGGCCTGTTCTGGGGGCGAAAGACCGTCACGCTGCGTACCGGCGTCAGATCCAGCTCGCGGGTGCGCTGAAAGTCGCGTGGCCCCCCCAGCTCCACCACCTTTTGGGGGTTCTGAATTCGCAGAAGACGGATCTGGCTGCTACCGCCCGGCAAAAAATACTCCAGCCGTACCTGCTGGGTGGGGCTGTAGGTGCCGCCCCCGTATAGCCGGGGTTCCGGGCGCTGGGCCGACCCCGGTATCAGACCTAACAAAAACAAGCCGGATATACCGAACGCCGCTCGTGCAAAACGCCTCATGTCCTAGCCTCCCATCACGATTTTCCAGCGGTAAAAGCCTAGGAAGTGAGGATTGTCGGGCCGAGGGTGCCAGTATTTCTGGGGGTGTTTGCCAAGGGTTTCCAGGCTCAGCAAGCGCACCTCGCCCCCTTGGGAGGGGGCGTAGCCGGTGTGGTAGACCACCAGGTTGTTGCCCAGGTACACCATGCTGTGGTAGGCCGAGCCCCGGGCCAGAGGGCGCACGAAAAACAGGAGGTCGCCGCGCCGGGCTTTGTCTGGGGTGCGGCCTAGGAAGACGCTCGAGTAGCGCATCAAGTACATGGCGCTGGTTCGCCCTACCAGGTGGCCCGCTTGCACATCGCCAGGTCGATAGGATCCCGGAGCCACCCGGAAGACCGAGCGTCCAATCAGGGGTAGGGGGTAAGCGCTCAGGGGTGGGGAAAGCACCCTGGGCAAGTAAGGAAACCTCCGGAACCAGGCCGCTGTCTTTGGCTTCAGGGCTTCAACAAAGGCAAAGCGCAGCAGGCCGGCGCAGTCTTGCTCCTGTGGCAGCCAGGCCGGTGAGAGTGCGGTGAACTGGGCCTCGGCAATAGCCGCAAACCACTCCAGAAAAGCTTCTCGCTGGTCGCTGCTGTGAAACTCGGCAATGTCGGGGTAGCCATCCTGGTCGAGGTCGGCGGAGCTGTAGGGCGCAGCCAGGACCCCAACGATAAGCCATAAAAACAGGCTGCCGATCCGTTGCAGCATGGCTGGGTCCAATTGTAGCGTGCCGAATTGTTTGCCTGCACCAAGCCTCGGACCATCGGCTATGCAAAAACCTTTGGTACTTCTAAGGGGCCTTTGTGGGGCCAGGAGCCCACGTGCAGGCGGCTACTTGGCAAACTTCCGAAGAACTGCGGCGATCTGTGCGGGTTTCTTACTATCGCCTTTAGCGATCTCGGCAGCACAGAGGGTTAGGAATTCCTGCAGGATCAGAGCGGAAGCCGACTCCATAGCCCTTTGGGTAGCGCTCATCTGGGTCAACACCTCCTCACAGGGGCGGCCCTCCGCAATCATTTTTTGCAAGCCCCGCACCTGCCCTTCAATGCGGCGCAGGCGCTTGAGAATGCCATTTAGGCTTTCGCCGTTGAGGTTGCTGGTGTTCATAGGCTTAGTTTTTAGTTTATTGAGTTTCCTGGGGTCTTGGGTGATCGCAGGCATTTCCGGCCTGCGGCCTGGCGCTGCTTTTATTGCAAGAGCGCTCTAGTCGGTTTCCCCTTCGGACTCAGGGGGTGCGGCCTCGAGGGGGGCCTCGGGGTAGAACCTGCGCAGCCTTCCACCAAATAGCTGTACCAGCTTTTGAAAGCGGGGGTCTTCCAGCAGGCTGGCCTCGCTACCGGGCTCGGTCTCGGCCTCCTCTGGCACCTCCTCGGGTGGGAACGTTTCAAACGAGGCTTCGGGGTTCCAGGGCTTCGCTTCGGGGGGCTCCAGGGCTGGGCTGGGCGCTTCCTGGATTGCCTCGGCTGGAGCGGGCTCGCGAGCGCTGGTGGGGGTGGGCTCATCCTCGGGAGGTGCCGGAGCAGGGAGGGGGACGGACTCGGCGCTGGCCGCCGGGTTGCTGGCGCGCACGGGTGCGGTGGGCCTGGAGGGACGGGCCGAGGGCTCATCCACTGGTTTTTTTTTCCCTCCTAGCCTGAGCTCCACCTGTGGGATACCCAGCACCTCCTGCACGGCTTTCTGGATATCGCTCAGGTGCTTTTGTGCGCCCTGGTGGTGGAAGCTTTTTTGCTCCGGAAACAACAAGATCAGCCTGTCCTCTTCGAAGCGGGGCTCGGCCTCGCGCACGAAAGCCCGGATGGTGGTCTTCAGCGCCCCCATGACCCGTCGCCACTCCGAGGCCAGGTCGGCCAGGCTTTGCGGGGTGGGGCTGGGGGATGCGGACGCTTCTTCGCGCGCCGCAGAGCGGGGCGGGCGTCCCTCGGGCCTTCTGGGCCTGGGGTCAAACTCGGGGACGGTCGGGGTGGCCGGGGCTGTTGGGGCAGGATGCAGGGCCTGAAAGGCGCTCAGCACGGCCAGCTCGAGCGAGAGGGCGTCGGAGCGTTTTAGAAGGCGCTCCTGGGCCTCGTCCAGCGCGGTCATGGCGGCCACCAGGCGTTCTTCGGGCTGGCTCAGGTGGGGGCCGGTGCTCCCGTAGGCGTCAGCCTGTCCCGAGGGGGATCGTCCAAGCCCCATGCGCCCGTACAGGCCAGCCCGCAGGGCTTCCAGGAGCCCCTGGGCCAGGGTGCGTGCGGCAAACCCCTGGGTGTAGAGGTGGTGGGCCTGCTCCAGCGCCCGGCGAAGCTGCCCTTGATCCAGGGCCTCGGCCAGGGCGAACAGGGCTTCCTGGGGGGGTAGCCCCAGGGCGTCCTCGGTTTGCTTGAGGGTAAGGGGGCCCTCGAGGGTCAGCAGCCGCTCGAGCAGGCTCTCGGCGTCGCGCATGGCCCCGTCGGCCAGCCGGGCTATAAGCCTTAGGGCCTGGGGTTCGGCCTCGCGGCCCAGACCGGCCAGAATGCGCTGTAGTTTCTCCACAATCTCGGCATCGGAAAGCCGGCGAAAGCGAAAGTGCTGGGTGCGCGAGAGGATGGTGGGGGGCATCCGTTCGGGCTCGGTGGTGGCGAAGATGAAGATCACGTGCGGGGGGGGCTCCTCCAGCGTCTTCAACAGTGCGTTGAAAGCGCTTTTGGACATCATGTGGGCTTCGTCGAGAATCACCACCTTGTGGCTGCCCAGGATGGGGGAGAGCAAGATTCGCTCGCGCAGATCGCGCACGTCCTCCACCGAGTTGTTGGAAGCGGCGTCAATTTCCAGCACATCAGGGTGACGCCCCTCCCGTACCAGCCGGCAACCCTCGCAAACCCCACAAGGTTTGGGGTCCTGGCTGCAGTTAACGGCCTGGGCAATCAGCCGGGCACTGCTGGTTTTACCCACCCCTCTGGGTCCCGAAAACAAGTAGGCCTGCGCCAGCTTGCCCTGCCGGAGTGCATTCATCAGCACTTCTTTGACGTGCTCCTGCCCCACCATCTCGTCGAAGGTGGTGGGACGGGCCTGGCGGTAGAGGGCACTCACGGGTTCTAGCTTAAGTCCCCTAGCCCAAAGCGCAAAGCTGGGAAGGAGCAGCCGGGCTGTCGGAATGCTAAATATCCGGCAGATCCAGGTCGGGGATGCGGCTAAAGGCGATGCGGGTCACCGCGCTTTGCTCGGTGCGGTGCATCCCAGCGAAATAGAGGGCTTGGGGGCCGTATTTTTTATTGGCCCGGTCCATAGCTTGGGCCAGACGCAGGAGTTTTTGCTCCGACTCAAACAGCGGCCCGTTTAGCTCGAGCTCGGGGATCAGGTGGCCCAGGGCAATACCCACCTTAAAGGGGGTGCCTTCAGGTTTTTGCTGCCAGAGCTGCAGGCTAACCCGCAGGAGGCTCAGGGTGTCCTGGCTGGGCTGGATGCGACGATGGGCCTCCCAGCTGCGCTTTTCGGTGCCTTCTAGAAAGCGTACAAACAGGGCCACAGAACCCGCCCAGTAGCCTTCGTGGCGCAGGCGGGCTGCCGCACGATGCACCAGCCGGGTGAGCACCGCGCGGGCATTGGCCTCGCTGCGAAATACCGGGGGCAGCACGTGCGAGTGGCTCAGGCTGCACCGCCGGGTGGGGGCTTCGGGCAGGTCGGCCCCGCGCAGGCGGTGCCACCAGGTAAAGCCGTGAATCCGACTGCCCCAGACCTGGGCTAGCTCTAACGCGGAAAGCCGGTAAAGCTGCTCTACGCTGGTTACGCCGTGCTTGAACAGGCGCCGCTCCATGTTGGGGCCAATGCCCGGCAGGTCGCATAGCCGCAGCGAATAAAGCCGCTGGGGCAGGTCGGAGGGCTGCAGCAAAGTCAGGCCGTCGGGTTTGTGCATCTCGGCGGCCACTTTAGCCAGAAAGCGGTTGGGCCCCAGGCCCACCGAACAGCGCAGCTCCACCCCTACCTGCCGATAGATGGCCCGCTTGACCTGCTCGGCCAGCCTCAAGGCGTGGGCGGGCTCCTTTTCCCGGCCCATCAGCTTGCAGACCAACTCGTCAATCGAGAGTACCGCCTCCACCGGTAGCACGTTGTCTACGGCCTGCAGGATTTGGTGATGAACGCGGATATACTCCTTGGGACGGGCCTCGACGATTTTCAGCTCAGGGCATAGCAGCCGTGCATCCTGCACCAGCGTTCCGGTCCTAATGCCGTAGCGTTTGGCCTCGTAACTAACCGCAATGCAACAGGTGGTCTCAGCCAGCATGGGCACTACTGCCACGGGCTTGCCGCGCAGCTCAGGCCGGAGCTGTTGCTCCACCGAGGTAAAATAGGAATTCATGTCCAGGAATAGGTAATTGACCTCCATGTAAGCCTCCAGGGGGGGACAGCGTACATAGGACTGGCCCATTTTTATGTAAACAGCATAACACACCCGTTTTATTTTTTGTAAACATAAAGCCGGGTGTCCCTGGCGCAAAAAAAGAGCCCCCCAGAGGGGGCTCTTTTGCTTGGACCAGACTCAGAAGTTTAGCTTGAGGCCTGCCCGCGCTCCCAAGCCGAAATTGCCGCCGCTCTCGAAGCGAGGGTTGCCCTCCACGAAGAGGCTCAGGGGGCCAGACAGGTTGAGGTCAAACCCCACCGCAGCGCTGCCGTAGAGGGGTTCAGCCAGGGCTGGCAGGAAGCGGACCCCCACACCCAAGTAAGGGCTGATCGCTTCGCTGCCAAAGTGGCGCATCAGGTAGGCCTCGAGGCCCAGGGCGTTGTTGCTGAGGTTGTAGTCCAGGCTGGCCCGCAGTCCGAAGCCCAGGAGTGCATCGCGCACGCCCACCATTCCGCTTATGTTGATGTTGCTGCTGTTGAAGACCCCGTTGGCGGGCCCGGGGATAATGCGGAGTGCGGTGCCCGCGCCTAAGTAGATGTTACGGGCAGGAGGATTTTCAGGCGCAACCGGAGTTGAAGGCCGTGGTTCCGGCTGGGCCTGCGGTGGGGCGGGTTGCTGGGTTTGCTGGCGCAGCTCACTGACCTGACCCTGCAGGGCGGTGATCTGATTGCTTAGGCCGCGCACTTGCTCTTCCAGAGCAGCCACGCGGGCGGCATCGGGACGGTTGCGGAGCTGCTCCTCCGTGGCGGCAATGCGCTGCTCGAGGGCCGTGACATCCTGGGCTGCGCCAGGTGCGTTAGGGGTTTGGCTTAGGCGCTGAAGCTGCTGTTCCAGGGCCTCAATGCGGGCCTGAAACTCGGCCAGGTTAGGGCCCTCCGGTTGGTCCGGGGTCTGAGCTAGCTGCTGGACCTGCTGTTCGAGGGTGGCCAGGCGCTGCGCGAGAGCTGCTACCTGCTGACTGGTCTCAATGGCCTGCTTGACCTCGGCCTCGAGCGCGGCCAGTCGGCTGGCCTGATCCTGGTTGGTGCGCTCGAGTTCAGCAAAGCGCTGCTGTAGCTGTTGAAGTTCGGGGGCTACCTCCTGAGCGCCTCGCTCTACAGCCAGACGGCACTCAGGGGTGGTGTTCTCGAGGCGGTTGGTTTGGTAAAGCCGGAAGAAAATTAGGGCGGCCTGGTAGCGGGTCAGGTTCTGATTGCCTCGGAAGGTGTTGTCAGGAAAACCCTCGATTAGGCCACACTGTACCGCGAACTCCACGGCCTGGCTGGCCCAGTGCCCAGCGGGGATATCCCTAAACTGGGTCTGCGCACTTGCAAATACGCCTGAAAACGTAGCCAACATGAGACCAATAGCGGTGATACGGCTTTTTTTCATGCGAACCTCCCTTTTTAGTTTCATAAAGCCAAGGGCGCTTGGCTTCGTTTCCTACGCTACGCAGCTAGAACGAGGGTTCATCTTAGTTCATCCGTAAGCGGAATTGCGAACTTTATCACCCACTTAATGTGATGAGCACGAGATTTGTTTGAGGGACGAGTTTGCGGCACGGGCACAGGTTGCATAGAGTGAGGGAGGTTGTGGCAGCTTCAGTCTTTGCTGAAGCCGCGGTGAAGTTCGGCCCTTTCCGGAGGCTCGCGGCACAGGAGTCCACCGGCACCTCAAAAGCATAGACGTCAACTCCGGTGCCCTAGGTAGCCCCGGATGGGGCCTAGCATGAAAAACAGCGGTTTAGACCTGGAGCTGGTATACCTCAATCGCGTTTTCACCCAGGATTGCGCGATTCGCTCCTCCTAAAGTCTTTTCCAAAGCCTCCTTGACTTCAGAGTAACTGGCCGCTAAGGTACATACAGGCCAGTCACTTCCAAATAAGCAGCGTGAAGAACCGAACAGCATTAGGGCCTGATGGAAATAGGGGGCAAGGTCTTCCTGCTTCCAGCGTTTCCAGTCGGCCTCAGTCACCAACCCGGAGAGCTTGACCCAGACGTTAGGCTGAGCTGCCAGGGGCTCGAGTGCCCTGAGCCAGTCGTCCCACTGTCCCTGGGCGATGTTGGGTTTGGCCAGGTGATCTAGCACGAAGCGCAGTTTGGGGAAGTTTTGCACGCAGGCCAAAGCTGCGGGCAGCTCGCGGGTGCGAACCAGCAGATCGTAGACCAGCCCCCGCTGCTCGAGCGCTGCCAGGCCGCGCTCCACTTCAGGCCGGAGCAGCCAGTTGGGGTCGGGCTCGTCGTGCACTTGGTGACGAATGCCCACCAGATAAGAACCCTCTGGCCTAGCTCTCAGCGCATCCAGCACCTGGCCCACCTGGGGGTCGCATAGGTCAACCCACCCCACCACCCCCGCCACGTAGTCGGTTGAGGCAGCGATTTGCAAGAGTTCACGGGTTTCCTCGAGGCTGCTTTTGGCCTGTACCACGATGGTGCGGTCTACCCCGCAGGCCTTTAACAAAGGCCTTAGGTCTTCCGGGGTGAAGTCCCGCCTTAGGGGCGCCAGCTCGGCGTCCTCCAGCCAGGGGTAGTGCACCCGGCTGGGAAAGATGAAGTGTTGGTGTGCGTCCACAACCATAAAAAGTCACCTATTCGGATTCGGCC
>Ga0308402_1000423_pt1 | contig 12821 bp, 9 predicted proteins | sample HotsprSampleOSM2_FD_203471 | JGI IMG/M metagenome (GOLD analysis project Ga0308402, IMG submission 203471) | Hot spring phototrophic mat microbial communities from Octopus Spring, Yellowstone National Park, Wyoming, United States - 20060913_OS-M2 ... | reverse complement strand
AAGAGGAGAAGAGCGCCCAGGAGATCATCCAGCACCTGAAACTCATCGGCGACGATGGTCCTGGCTTGCTGGCGCTCGACCGACGCCTGGCGGAGCGCGAGGAGGAAGAGGAGGAGTAGGTGCGGGGTGCCTGCGGACAGGAGGATGGCGGACACCTCGGTCGCTGCGTAATTGCCGGGGTAACAGGCAGCAGCAGTCTGACGAAGCGGTGCGGGTCGCTCAGTGGCAGCCCTTGCAACCGCTTCGCCTCTGGCCGTGTGCAACGCGGGCAGGCGCACGATGTCTATAGCAACTGCAGCAAGCTGTCCGGCAGCAGGACGAGCACGAGTTGTTCGCTGATGCGGGCGAGGTGGGTAGATACGATGGATCTGATTTGTCGGTTGTTTTGCCTGCCAATGAGGCTGCTCCACTGTGGTTATGCGGCGCGTCTGGCACAAACTGCGCATTGTTGCATGTCACGTCGTACAAAAGACAGCATAGTCTAGTAGCGCCTTGATCTTGCGCGGATAGCGCGAATAGAGTTAAATCTCACAAAAGTCCTTATCCTGTAATTTCCAATTCGGTTTTTGTTGCCATTGAGATGGCATAGTCACACGAACAAGGTGTATGGTTGCTCCTGTCTCTTGTTTGATGCGATTAGCTTTTGCAAGGATATCTGGACTGAAATCAGCGTTACAAAAGACGAAACACTCCCACTGGGCTTCATGTGCTACTCCCTTGCCCGCCTGCACTCTCTCTCTTAGCTGCTCCAAAGCTTTTTCTAGTTTTTTTTGCCCATCAGACTCGTTATGAACCAGCTTGCATTCGCCCAGGTAGAAACGATGGGTATCGCCTTCACAAAAGATATCAATTTCACAACCCCAACGCTTTACACGTGTATGGCAGCCTAATCCTAATCGGCGTCCAAGCCACAGCGCACACTGATCCTCGAATAGAGCATCATGTTGCTGATTGTTGGTCAGATTTTGGGGGTCGATAATGTGTTGCTTAATCGAGGCACTATCTTCTACACAATGGACTATTAAATCCCGAATAGCCTCGCACAATGCATCGCGAAACGATGTTTGCTGTAAGCATCGCTGCTCAAGACCACTGCAAGCCAGTAAAAGAACTATAGCTGGTCCAATCTCAGTTATTGTCCTTGCATTACACCTCTCGATGACTATCTGAAGTAAGTGTTGATCCATTTTATCAAGATTACAGTTCGAGGTGTGCTCCTGGATTCCCGCAGGTAGAGGGTGATCTCTTGAAAGTTCGATTGTAATACGCTTGAAGCCAGTGCCATTTACCAAATGTCGCGCTATAGTTTGTGCTAGCCGTGCATGATTCTTAGCAGGCCGTTGTTGAATGTACTCTGCATAGCTATTCTTTAAGTCACGCGTAAGCACAAAACAAAACTTTGCCTTATCTTGTTCGAGATCTGTCAATGTTTTTATTGTTTGGGTGCAAATATCATCTTTGAAAGCCTGACTGAAAACATAAGGATCGATCAAGATATTCATTGCGGTATCCTCAGGTCAATGCACGGACAATGGCAGCCAGTTCGATCAGATCATCAGCAAAGAAATCATCAAATTGAGGTGGAGCCTGACTTGTGTTAAGATCTCCCTGTGCGTCTATATCCACTTGAACAATCCTGCTCTCTCGGTCTTTGTCTCGATAAACAAACTGAACGCTGAGGTCGTCTTTGGAAAGAAGCCATTCTGGTAACTCGTATCCGTCTTGCATCGAAATCTGAGAGCGCTTAAGTGCATAGGCGTGCGTCTCAGCAATTCGCCTTCGAAGGCGGAACAAAAGGTGTTCACTGTGAGTTTCGATAAGCAGGTAAGAACCTGGAGGTCCCGACAGTTCTAGTTCTTGTGAGAAGGTTGGAGCTACTGGCATCTCGGATTTCTCATCCAGCGCTCTTTTTGCATTCTTTCGCCACTCATTGAGGGCTTTGCGGAGTGTCGTTTGAATGAACAAGTCCCCCGTATGGGCCTGTGCCCGCGGATGCAGATGCAACTCTGGCTGTTCGATGATCACCAGACCACCCTGATTTGCCTTCACGCATTGCACGATGATCGGCAGCACCTGTGAGGCGCCAAAGCCCATAGCACTCAAGGGCAAAGGCATAGCTTCGCCACTTTCCTGGAAAGCAACTTCAAACTCAGTGAAGAGAGCTCCAACTTCCGATACCAAACGGGTTTCAACACTTTCGGCAAGATCAAGACGCTTCAACCAGGCGCTGATTTCCCGGACCTCATCTTCGTTCAACCTGCCGGCGATGAAATCACGGAATGCTGTCCAATCGCGGCGTTGCCACTCATCGGCAGTGTTGCGACTGAATGAGTAGCGGCGCTGCGGTTCGGGTCGAATAGGGCCGAGATGGACGATGCCTTCCAGAAACGTGCGGATTTCGTCCTTCAAAATTTGCAACAATTGCACCAAAAGTTGATAGCCTGTTGCTTCCTTCGGGCTTGTCGGCTTAATGAATTGTACATCCAGAAAGTTTCTGTCCAGTTTACAGCCGAACCCGCTCCACGCGCCGGGTTTTCCTTGTTCGGTCAGTAGGCCTCTTACGAACCATACATCGCCAAACCGGACAACATCTTCAGGTTCGAGAGCCATCGCCTCAAAGAGCAGGACCTCCTGTTGCGCATCAGCACTGACAGCGTGAATACAAAGGCAGGTCAGGTCGATATGCGAGAGGTCAACTCCACCTGATTCATTGCGACGAGCCGCGTACTCGAGCGCAATCTGGAGCGTCCGTGTGGAAAACGTGCGTAACTCTGCAATCTTGCTGGTCGCAAGCCATTCCTCGATTTCGACGCTTTTGCAGCGAAAATGAAAGCAAACGCGGCTTTTCTCATCACCCTGATGCACCATCTCTCGAAAACTACCGATGTCCACACCATACAGATCCGAGAGGACGAACGGTTGCTCTTTTTGGACAGAACGCAGGCTCTGCCTTAGTAGTAGCAACGCACGGGTTAGCACGCTCTTGCCGCTGGAGTTGCGTCCGAACAGCAGCGTGATCGGCCGCAACCCCACCCATCCTGTATCCTTGAAGGCCATAAAGTTCTGTAAACGGATTGCCTCGACAGTCATCGAGCGTCTCCTGAATTCTGCTGGCTACGCCAGTGGACGGACATTGCGAGCTTGTGGACCTTTGGCGCCCTGCGCTACCCTGAACGTCACACGCTGCCCCCGTTGCAGCGTTGCAGCACCTTCCACGTCCGAAGCATGAACGAACAGTTCGGCGCTTCCATCGTCGGGCTTGATGAAGCCATAATTTCGATCCGCAACCCAACGAACTACTGTTCCTGTCTTATCTCCTGCGGCTCCGGTTGGTGAATTGGCGGTAGTCTGTTGGGTTCGAGCAGTGGTTGAATGTTCGGCTTGTGTCTTTTGAGAAGACTTGTCGCTTGTATTCCGCTCGACATCAGCCACCACAGCCAGAGGATCGGGAAGCACAGGTCGTTCTTTGTACTCGTTGACCTTATCTGGTCCCGCCTCAACTTCCATGTAGCTGGTGGCTTTTAGCCACTGCGCCGTTCCCTCGCGCCATTCGAGCATTGTCAGCAACATGCGAATGCGCTCGACTCCCGCCAGCCGTGCCGCACCAGGTTGCCCAATGGCATCGAGTACGTAGCGCTCGAATTGCTCGACGTATGGAGTCGCATCTGCCGTCTGTTCAGCCAGATGCCACTTGCTCTCATCGAACAATTGGCCATAGCGCCCCTGTCGGCCCTGACGGCTACTCAGGATCAGATGAGGGGTGATCTTCACCGCACCCATACCCAGGGGCTTGCCCATGCCCAGTTTGTGACGGTACTCCTTTCCTGGTTCACCGGGCAGGGTCAACGCCCACAACAACGCGCCCAACTCCTCTGGTCGGAGGTTCTCGAAGTGCACGGTGAAGTTGAAGCGCACGCCTGGCTTAACAGGGATGATGCGCGTTAACTGCTTTTCATGCTCACGTTCTTTCGGCGTCGCCTCGATCTCTGGCGAAGCGCCGCGATGCCAGTAGAGCTTGTGCCCACGAATCTGAGTAGTATCGGGTGGCGAGCCATAGTGGGCCAGCGTCTCCTTGCGATCTGGATCGTGACCCACGTTGCGATCCTGTACCAGGTAGTGCTGAAAGGTGGTCACCTTGGGACCGGAAAGCACGTGAGGGGTGATGGGTTTAGATTGAAGCCATACCCCGTTTTGAGCCCCGATGAAGCGTGCGTCCTCGAAGAAGACACGACCGGCGTGTTGTCCTTGTGGGTAATTCTGATCCTCCACCCAACCAAAGATGGCGTCAGCCAGATCGGGTTCGGGATGGTCGAGTAACGCATCGGGCACGAAGTCGTGCGGAGTGGCTGCGCGGTTGGCGCCGTGAAGCCGTGCCGGGATACGGAAATTCGGCGAGTGACCGAAATAGACTACTTCATTGCCCTCAGCCACAAAGAAAACCGGTTTATCGTGGTAGAGACAGCCATTCGGACTGCCTCTGGGGTCGCCGCTCCAGGCTGTGAGTTGTTCTTTCTGGTACGGCGTCAGACCTGCCAGATAATCCTCGATTGCCTGAGGGCGAATCTTGAGAGTGTGAGCCTTCTCATCAAGCATCAGGACTAATGCATGGCTTTTGCGAGGGGAACGCTGCGCTTTGCCCCTGGCAGACTCCTTCATGTTGCCTGAACAAACCAGATAGCCCTTGTAGCGAAGGGTTGATTCCTCGACTGCTGCCAGTTGGCTGACTGCGACATAAGTGCCACGCCGATTACGCCGGAGTTCTACATCAAAGGCGACGGGATGGATTTGTGGGCGATAGTTCGGATCGTCCAATCGAATATAGGCGGGCAAATCCTGTCCGCGGATGTTGCGCTCCTTGACCTTCAGAAATGCATCATTTCCTGGCCATCCCATCTGCCTCGGAGTCTTGGCTGGTTGCACATACCAGTTTTCTCCGCGCTGCACAAGGAAACCAGCGCGCACATTGCCGCCAAAGTCACCGATGACCTGGCGATACGGCTCGCGCAGCGGGTCGTCGCGTGATGCAGCTACAGCCCGAAAGGTAAAGGTCGGCTCCTTACCCACCCAACGCACGCGGCTGAAGCCAGCGATCTCTATCAGAAAGCGTACCATCCCGCGCAGGGTGCTGCCGGGAATGGCAGGGCGCCCTTCGATCCTGGTTTCCTCGGTCGAGAAAAAGGACGCACGCTTTTCCTTTTCATCGACTGTAAGCTGATCTGGACCCTTCTCACCGAACGCCTGATAGTCGGAAGGTGTCATCATACCGCGCACATAGAGTGGGGAGCAGGTCTCCAGATCACACTCGATGCATCCGGTCAGAAGCCCGTCGCCGTAGCTATCCAGGTCGGGCAAATCCTGCGCTGGCACCATGCGCTCTGGCAAGGGTACGAAGTTATAAGGCGCATGCGCCCAAAACGTGCGGCCATCCCGGTCACGTCGCGGTTTCGTTGGATTCGTATGTTTCAGTGCCATGACTCAGCTCTCCTCGGTTATGGCAAATAGCCCCAGATTCACCAGACGGCTCAAGCCTACGATGGCCTGCCCATATTGGTCTGATTGGGCATAGTGACGGACTGTCAAGGCAGCGCGCCGGGCGCCAGACACCACAATTGGGACGGCATGCTGAGGTCCCTGCTGTCCCTCTTTCAGGAGTGAAAAGCCTTCTCGTTGCTCAATGGAAGTTCCCCACAACAGATGTTGTTCTTGCCAGGCATCTTCTCTCAGGGAGTCCCCATCTGTAATGATTCGCCCCTGGAAACGACCTTCATCACGCCAGATCAACAACTCCCCACCCGGACCGAAGATGCGCAACTGTTGCAACGTCTCTGGCCGCAGCTCTACGGCGATCGCAGGATAGCGGCTCTTGAGATTGAAGACGTCGCTCGACAGCAGCAGGCTGCCATCAGACTGGCGGCGCCCCCAGATCACCCCGTCGTCGGCGTGAGCGAGCAGCCAGGGCATATCTTCGGACATGCGCCGGGACAGCCAGCCACGCATATCTTTTTCCAGGTCGCTGAAGTCTTCCACAGCCCTCCACAATGGTTCGCTCATACGGTTGCTCCTTCCAACGTTGCGTCTTTCCAGTTCCATAGGGAATGCACAACGTATTTGTTCAGGGTGGTAAAGGCATCGGCGGGTTCGCAGCGCAACACGTCGCCGTTTTGTTCCAGCTTCCAGTGCTGTTCGTGGTCATGTTGGTGCAGTGTGAGCGTTGCGCGCACCCCCGCCAAGCGTCCCCGTCCGACGCTACTCTCGCCGCCCAGGGGCAAGTCGCCGGTCCACAGGTCTTTGAGCAGCAACAGCAGCAAGCCAATCTCAGCCGGCTGAGGATTGCGCAGCGTCAGGGTCAGGATGACCTCTGACCGGTCGTCGCCAAAGACCGGTTGTTCACTGAACAGCGCTGTTGGAAATGCGCCGCCGGTGAAACGGTCGATCTTGACCCGGCTCTGCACCAGATCACGGACGCCATGGATGATGCTTTCTTCCACTACGACACGGCTGCTGCCAGGCAGGGGCCGACCTGCCCGGCTCTTTGCTCGTTTCTCAGCAATGTCATCTTCGTTCATTGGCGGCCCGAACATGTTGTCAATCAGTCCAGACGCCTTCTCCTTACCCAGGATGGTGTTGGCAATGCGCAGCGCTCGACTGCGCAGCACACCAGCCAGGCTGGTGCCGGAAAGAATGGGCACCATACCACCTGGACGCAACGATTTGAGATGCACCATGTCAGGGCTTCCTGGTTGACCGCTGCTAGAACGAATGAGCAGAGAGCCGTCCAGACGAAAAGTAGCTTGCAGGCGAAACCACTCACGTTGATCGGCTGCCAGGCGGCCGACGCCGAGCAGATCGTAGATACTGTCGCCGACCCGTTCACTGCGGGTATCATCCTCCAGCCAGGCGATCAGCCCGGCAGGCGTGGTCAGGTCGTAGCGCCGAACGCGCCATTCGCTCACCTTGCAGCGCCCGAAGCCGCGCCGTTTACGCTTTCCCAAGCCGATCTCACCTTTGGCAAGCCCATTCAGCGCCGCGGCCAGTGCTGGCAGCAGGTCTCTGTTATCAGATGTCTCCAGGAACTCCAATCGGATGTCAAAGGTCGTGCCGGCCGCAAGTAGCTCAATATCGTACTTCTTCTTATCTTCAGCAGTTCGCGTATGTGGATCAATGGTCACGCCATCGCGCAGTTCGATGCCTGCCGCTTTGCCAAGTGCATCGTCGACTAACAGCCAGCTTTGCAGCGTGTGCCGTTTCTCCAACCGCCCGAAAAGACGCTCAGACAGATCGTTCGCGTCTCCCTCCTGACCGTAGCCGCGCTCCACTTCACGCAGGTAGGCGCGCAGTGCACCTGCAATGGACGCGCCGGTGAGCAGCGGTGTCACACCATCACGCGGGTCGCGCAACAGCGGCATGTCGGTGACCCCCACAACATCGCCGTTGCCGAAATGAGCTGGGGTTTCCAGCACCAGTCGGCCGGTAATGATGGTGCGCCCGGTAATATTGCGTGCAGCGCGTCCGCTCATCGTTTTGCCTCCTTGTTGCGTCTCGCCAGGGTTTGCATGACACCGTCGATCAGTCGCGCGGTGTACTCGACCTTGAGATCGCTGGTGAGCACAGCTCTTTCACCTGCCACCTGGGGGAGAGGACCGCCAGCCAGCAGTTGCGTATGAACATCGAGTTTGTCGGCTCGTTCATTTAACCAGTTTAGCAATCTGGCGCCTCCCGCCCCCAGTCGACAATTCTCCAACTGTCTCCTGCCTGCTTCTTTCAGATTGGTCAGATAATCCTTCAGTGGTTGCATAGAACGCTGCGGTTGTGCCAGACCGGACAGAACAGCCTGCCGGATGGCAGATAGTTGTGCGTTGCTCGGCACGCTTCGTGTTCCGGTTGCCACCGCATCAATCTGCTTCGCCAGGGCGCGATCAAGCTCGCTGCGGAGACGACGCTGCGCCATATCCTGCGCCAGGCGGCGGCTCTCCTCGGAAAGCGAGACCTCGATGGGCGCCTCGACTTCCTGCCACTCCGACGCAGGTCGGCGGGTTATGCGGGCAGCAGCCTGCCAGTTGATAGCGATGCGTCCGAAGCCTTCGGCGCGACGCTCGCCAATGCCATTGTCGATGGCTGACAGCAGGGTAGTCTGGCTTACGGCCGGAGTCTCAAAGACGAAAACACTGCCGGGCATCAGTGTCCAGGTTTGAGAAAGGGGCAGGCTCCATTTGCGGTTGTAGCCGCCCATCAAGATTACCTTGCCAAACGAGGCTGTCAGTTTTGCCTCTGCTGGCAATCCCAGGCTGTGAGCCAACGCATGACCGCCATCCCAACCAACCTGTCCAGCATCGTTGCGCAGGATGGTCGGGCTGAGCAGAGTGACCACCATGCGGCCATTGGCTATCTTGCCGCCTTGATACTCTTGCCATCCCGTTGGCGTCTCATTCAACACTTTGACAGCGGTATGTCCGTATCCTGCCATGCGGGCGTTGCCGAGGAACAAATCGCCGCCTTCCAGCAAGGCTTTGATCTCACTCAGATACCGGTCATCATGAGCAATAATTGCTGCGATGAAACGCTGACCAGGCGCCAATGCCTCATAGCGAAAGACCTGATTTCCTTCTCCACGACGGTTGACATCTTGAAGGGTAATATGCACCTGATCGATGCGATCTGCGCCCACCAATGCGACCTGATAGGTAGCTTCTTCCAATGCATCTTCAGGTTTCTGCTGCTCCAGGAGGCAGAAAGGTCCGCCTTTGGGTGGTTTGAGTGTTCCCTTTTGATCAGCAATGGCCAGGTCGTAGAGCGTTGTGTCCTCGTTTTCTACCTCATCCTTCTCCGTGAACCAGGACGCTGGCATCGGCAAGGTTCGCTTGCCGTTCAGCTCAGGATAGGCGTTCAGATAGCACACAGAACCGTCGAGAAACATGGCTCGCCCAATGGGATCGGCCCCCAGATCGACGCCGCGGTGTCTGGCGAGCCAGCGTGCAGCCAGCGCGCCGCGCAGCGCACTGCCGGGTATATAGGTCAGACCCACTGCGCTGTTTTCCTCACCTGCGCCAGCCTGGGCTATCAGCAGCGGCTCGATCAGGTGCAGGCGCAAGAGGATGGCTTTCATGACATCACCGCCTTTCGGAACCCGGCAAAGAGTGAATCGGTCACAGGAAGGTCGTCCTTACCGAGCAGATCAGCCTGCATCCGTCCTCGTCCGCGGTTTCGACCGGTGCCGGCGCGGCGTAATGCCTTCACACACGCTGCCAGCAAGGCCAGGTCGTCGGGCTGTGGCTCAACGACGAAGTCCAACGGCGCACGGAAAACCGTGCCGCGCAGGATGACGCGCATCGTGCGCAACGTGTTCTCCTGCGGCGCACCCCAGGCATCCATAGCGGTTTGGCGGCGCAGCGCGGTGACCAGCTCCAGGACATCGTTCGGCGTAAGACGCTGCTTGCGCACCTCCTGGCGCAACGCCGAACGGAGGTCCTCAGGCAGACGAGCAGTGCCCACGCGCAGAATTGCCTCGCCCTCTAGCGCTGCACCGCTGCGCCCGAACAGTCGCTCTCCTGCTAATCGCCAGCGTTCTCTTTGGTCGGGCCTGGCTCTTTCCAGCGCGAAAACGATGTCGGCGCACTCTGCGCCCAGCAGACCTTTGAGCGTCCGTCCTGCCAGGAAAGGCAACCCGACGTCGTCGTGTTGGACTTCGACATCCACCAACCCCGCAACGCCATCGCCGCGCCCAAATGTCGCGTCGCTCAAGAGGGTCAAACGCAGTTGATAGCTCGGCACAGGCTTACACTCCTTCCAAAGAGACATAAAAATCGAGCGCTTCGATAGCATCAAAGTAGACACAACGATTACCCTGCCAACCAGTGGTCGTTGCATCACCAGCGCTGGTCAGTTCAGGCGTTTCGGGTAACCTGGGGCTGTCGGGTAAGTTGCGCAGGAAAAGCCTCGTTGCATCGGGACCGGCTCTGAGCGCCTCCCGCAGCGCTTTGACCTTGTTGCGCCGCCCTGCCCAGTCCCTGCTGTGGGCAAATTTGTCAACAATGTTGCTAAACACATTCCATGAGCGCCACTCATTGGGATCGACCGGCGTAAGACGTATGGGCCGCATGAGCAACGGACCGTCGGCGACAGTGTACTCGCGCCGACGCAGTTCACCGAGCGGACGCACCAGTCCTGTTACAGCAAAATGCCAGTCAAGTGCTGCCACTCGCCGCGTCTGCCGGTCGATCTCCTGTATCAACCTCTTGGCTGAATCGCAGAGCGCATCGGCCAACTCATAGGCGCGAGCGAAAGGGTAGTGGGTCCTGACAATGGCGACCCCAGCGCGAGCGTACAGGGGATCGCCATCTGGCAGCTTTTCCTCAACCAGACGGGAGAGGTAGTGTGCAGCCAACGGCAGACCCAGGCGGCCCTCACAAACAAAGGTGACATCATCGCCGCCAAAGACAATCGGGCGGAAAGGCAGGCGATCAATCCCATCGACTCTAGGGATGGGTACTTGTCCACCGAGCAAATAGCGCCTCTTCTGGTTATCCCACTTCAGGTTATTTGGCGCTAACATCAAGCCGACGGTGGAGTTCAGCGCATGCTGCGCTGAACTCTGCACCTTCTGCGAGAACTCACGTTGGGCTTTGACATAGGCTGCATCATCACTGGCAAATTGATCAACGTAAGACTGGATGCGCTCGCCCATCCGGTTGCCGTCAGTATGCACGACCGCCAGATAGGATGTTTCTTCGCGTTCACCCAATTGGTTGAAGTCATAGACGAACTCAAAGTTTGCCTGGCGAATATTGTGCAGGTATTCCAGCAGCCGACCATTACCCGGCCCATTTGCAGCGCCTGCACGCTGCTTGGTTCGCACCTCAGCCGAGACATAGCGACCTTCGTCGTCCACCCCGACAGCTGGCGCACCGGTGAAGTCACAGGCGGCTGTCACGCCCAATCCCAGCATGGGCGAGGATCGCTGCGGGCTGCGCTTCTGCTGCGAGATCTGGTCGCGCAGTATATTTACGGTTGCAGCCAGTTTACCCTGGGCAAAAGACCTCCAGGCTGCTTCCAGCCGTAGACCTGGGGCGTCTCGGAGAGCCTTGCGCGTCAGGCTGTAAATCGTCTTCTTTGCCTCCTCCTCTGCGGCAAACAAGATCAACGCGTTGCCGCCACCTGCGTAGATCACCTCGGCAGCCAGCCCATTGGCGAGGCTTTGGTCACCGATGTGCCAGCGGGAAGCCGCACCTTGCTGAGCTCTGCGCACGTTGTGCGGTCGGGGCAACAGGCCGCTGCGCTCATCAAAGAGCCAGTCGGTGGTGGCCTGAGTCACCAGTTCTGATGCGCCAATGTTCTGCGACAGTTGGTTGCTGCCGAAGATGTACTCCTGGATGCCGCTTGCTTCGATAAGCAGCGCTGTGGATTGGGTCATGTCGCCTCCTGATTTGCCTCACGGAACCACCTGCGCAGGTGAGCAGAAAGGTCGCCGATATGAGAACGCCCAAACACCTTGATTTTGCCTTGTGCGTCCCACGCCTCTGAAACTTCACGTTGTAGGTCTCGCACGTTTGTGTCGTTGCAGAATGTGACGGCGGCAAAGCGAGCCTCGTCGCCGCCAAGCTGGCCAGCGCGAGTGAAGACCTCAAGCAGATGCTCCTTCGCTGCCGATTTCTTTTCGGTGGCGATACATGAAACGGCGAAGAGCTGATATCCGATAGTCACTGCCACGTCCAGATCAAAGTCTGGGCGACTTGAGGACTGTATGAGGATCTCACTGGCGTAGTCATCCAGCGGCATCTGCTGATGGGTCTTGCTTAGCGCATCAAGCGTATAGTCTTCAAGCCAACCACCGATAAAGTACTTTCCGCACTGTTTCAATTGCTGGAACCCCAGAGCTTGCGCTACACCCTCGGCACTGGCCTTTCCTCCACAAACGGCATCGAAAGTCTGCATCGCCGGTGCTAGCGCTGGAAAACGGATCAAGTCGGGCAGTGTGGCGCCGTCCTTCCAGGTGTCAAGCCACTCGCGCCACTGCGTCAGACCTTCCGAAGCCAGGTGAACTTGAGCGATAGCAGCAGCAATCGCCGCATGGAGCGGCGTTGTTCGCTTCCGTTTGATCTCATAGCCGTGCATTTCCACGATGTCAGCTAGCTCGAGCGTTACCTGGCGCTCTACGGGAATACGTTGCACTGGACCGCCGCCTGGATCGATTACCATACTGAGGGTACGCGCGTCCAGATAGCTGAACACCCCAGCTGGAAACATGGTGGACAGAGCCTGATAGCTGTATGCCGCCATCGGCTTGGTACCGCCCGTGTAGTTCAGACCGATCGTTCGACGCGGATAGGAGCGTTCAAACTGCTGGACAGCTTCCCTCACCTTACGGGCAATCGCTGGTCCGTCAGCCTCCGGGACAGTAAAAAGCTGAGTGCTCAGAACCGCGCGTTCGCTGCGTAGACGGCGTGCCAGCCGTTCGGCCACCGTTGCGGTCGCCTGGGAATGCAGCAGCACCAGGGTGCCTTGCTCATGGGTCAGGAGCCTGGCAGCAACGTAGTTTGGCAGCGGATTGGATCCGATCAACAGAAATAGTACATCGGTGCGGAAGTCGAAGAACTTGTCGCTCATAGGAGTTGCTCCTTATTTCTCTGTTCTCCTCTTTCTCAGCAGGTCTGCCACTTACTACACCTCGTGCTGCTATGTTGTGTGCAGAAGACATCAGGCACCCCCATCCTACCCCATCCCCCTCACCACACACCTCACCAACGCTGCTGAAGAACAATCACCTCCTCCTGTGATTGTGCGTCTCGCGCGCTCTGCTATACTCGCTCAAGGAAACCGGCAAAACG
>Ga0308402_1000410_pt1 | contig 13104 bp, 10 predicted proteins | sample HotsprSampleOSM2_FD_203471 | JGI IMG/M metagenome (GOLD analysis project Ga0308402, IMG submission 203471) | Hot spring phototrophic mat microbial communities from Octopus Spring, Yellowstone National Park, Wyoming, United States - 20060913_OS-M2 ... | reverse complement strand
TGAGGGCCCAGATACCTGTTCGGCTTGGTCGCGTTGAAGGACACGGCTACCCAACACTCCGCGGCGATCTCGTGAACCTGGCGCAGAACGGTATACCGTGTCCCGTTAGATTATACTAGGCGCGAAGGCGCGGAGAGCGGGAGCGCAGCGCTCACAAGGCCGATTGGACGAGGCTGCACCCGTCGCTGGAGCGCCTCACGCGACACGGCAGACCCAGACAAAGGTCAACGTATCTGAGAACTGTTATAATTCTCAATCTCCATCCAGTGAACAGTTGCCTGAGGAGTGTACACCTGCTGTGGAACCGACGCCGCAGCCGCCTGACGAGCCGTCGCGAGATCGGGGAGATGACCTGTCGCAATCGCCTGAACCAGGATATTTCCCAAAGCCGTGCCCTCGGCAGGACCGGCGACTACCGTGCGCCGACATGCGTCGGCGGTCAACTGGCAGAGCAGCGCATTCTGGCTCCCACCCCCCACAATCCGTACGGTCGAGATCGATTGACCGGTGAGATGTTCCAGGGCATCAATTACGTGGCGGTAGCGTAATGCCAGGCTCTCCAGGCAGCACCGCGCGATTTCGCCCACCGTCTCGGGAACTGGTTGACCGCTGCGCTGGCAATAGTCACGGATGCGCGCGGGCATGTCGCCGACGGGCAGAAACTCTGGCGCGTCGGGGTCGATCAGGCAGCGCCACGGCGGCGCTGCTGCCGCCTGAGCGACAATCGCATCCCAGGTGAGATGCAGTCCCTCTTCATTCCAACGCCGCTGGCATTCCTGCAAGAGCCATAGTCCGCTTACGTTTTTCAGCAGACGAATCGTGCCATACACGCCACCCTCGTTTGTGACATTGAACTGGCGCGCCTCCTCGTTGATAAGCGGTTCGGTTCGTTCAACACCGACCAGACTCCAGGTGCCGCTGCTGATGTAGGCGCTGTGCTCGTCAAGACCCGGAATAGCCGCCACAGCGCTGGCAGTGTCGTGGCTGCCGACGGCAATCACCTCTGCCGGGGAACGGAACCCAACCGCCTGCTGAACGTCTGGCGACAGCGGACCAAGGCGTGTACCCGGCATCACCAATGGCGGCAGAATATGGGCTGGCAACCCCAACCGCTCAAGCAGGTCGGTTGCCCATGTCCGCCTTCTGGCGTCGAGGAACATAGTTGTCGTAGCGTTGGTGTACTCTGCCACCTGTTTGCCGGTCAGGCGGTAGTGGAAGAAGTCGGGGATGAGGAGCAGCATTGCTGCCGCCGCCAGGCGTGGATCGTTCCGTTCGGCGTACAACTGATAGAGCGTATTGAAGGGCAGACGCTGCAAACCGGTGCGCTCATACAGTTCTTGGGGCGGGATAATCTGGTCAACCAGTTCCGCCATCCCTTCGTTGCGCGGATCGCGATAGGCGTAGGGATCGCCGAGCGGCGCGCCATGGGCATCGAGCAAGACATAATCGACCGCCCAGGTATCAATGCCGACGCCCTGCAACCGCACATCATCCTCACAGGCGGCGTAGCACCGCATCCCCGCCTGAATTTCACGCCAGAGCCGCTCAACATTCCAGAACAGGTGACCATCCCGCTCCTCCATACCGTTGGCAAAGCGATGGATGTCCTCCAGGGCAAAGCGACTGCCATCCCAGCGACCCAGGATCACCCGACCGCCGGAAGCGCCGATGTCAATCGCCAGAAAATGCGCCTCTTCGCTCATGGTTGCACCTCTTTAGCGCAGGAATGCCTCATGCAAGCCGCCGTCGACCGTAATGATCTGTCCGGTCGTTTGCCCCAGACGCTGGGTGAGCAGGAGGAAGAACGCTTCCGCCTGATCGGCTGGCGTCACCGGTCGCTTGAGGAGCGAGCGATCAGCGTAGAACTGAGCCAGTTTTGCCGTCAGCGACTCGGTTGGTTCATCTGGTGCGAAGGGGATGCCATACTTTGTGAGTGAGGCGATCACCCGTTCGCGGGGAAACATACCGCTGCCCTGTACGACGGTTGCCGGGGCGACGCCATTGACCCGCACCAGCGGCGCCAGTTCGATAGCCAGTTCGCGGATGAGATGGTTGGCTGCCGCTTTGCTGGTGTCGTAAGCCAGCGATCCTTTCTTTGCCACCACCGCATTGACCGAGGTGGTCAGCACCAGACTGGCGGGCAAGCCCTGTGTGCGCCAGATCGCCGCCGCTTCGTCGGCAACGATGTAGTGCCCGGTAACATTGATGGCAAAGGTCAGTCCCCATTGATCATCGCGGATGCGCCCACTGCCATCGGGTGCGACGAAGATGCCAGCAGTGACGGCAACAGCGTCAAGCCCGCCATACGCAAGCACCAGTTGCTGAATCATTGCCTGCACACTGGCGCGATCAGTAATGTCGGCAGTCAGCCCAATCGCCGGTCCACAGGCGGAAATGTCACTGCCAGCAACCCCGATCCCCATGCCATGCCGCTCGATAATCATCTGCGCGGTCGCCTGCGCTGCCTCGCCGTCTTTATCAACACAGACGACGTGCGCGCCTTCGTTCGCCAGGCGCAGCGCCACTTCGCGCCCAATGCCGCTGCCGCTCCCGACAACGGCGATCACCTGGCGCGCCAGTTCCTTTTCCGGCGGCATCCGGCGCAGTTTTGCCTCTTCCAGTTGCCAGTATTCGATGTCGAACGCTTCTTGCAGCGGCAATGCGGTATACTCGTCAATCGCCTCCGCGCCGCGCATTACTTCAATGGCAGCCGTGTAAAACTCTGCCGTCACCCGCGACTCGCTCTTGTCCTTGCCCCAGGCGATCATTCCCAAGCCAGGGATGAGGATCACTGTCGGATTGGGATCGCGCATCGGCGGCGAGTCGGGTCGGCGGAAGGTTTCGTAGTAGCGGGCGTAATCGGCGCGATATTGCTCAAGCCCGGCAGCCAGTTTGCGTTTCAGATCGTCGATGGTTTCACCGTGCGGGTTCCAGTCGATATAGAGCGGCTTGATCTTGGTGCGCAGGAAGTGGTCGGGACAACTTGTGCCCAGTTCAGCCAGGCGCGGGGCATCGACGCTGTTGACGAAGCGCAGGGTGGCGTCATCATCCTGAATGGTGGCAATGAACCGGCGCTGCTGGCTGATCTGTCCCCGCAGCCAGGGCAGAATGCGTGCGAAGGTCGCGCGTCGCTGGTCGAACGGCAGGGCAGCATACTTCGGTCCGCCAAATGTTGCTTCACCCCGGTCGCGCGCTTCGATATAGCGAGCCGCACGCTCGATCAGGTCGAGCGTGCGCTCGTAACACTCCTGATCATCGTCCGCCCAGTTGATCAACCCGTGACCGCCGAGCAGAACGCCTTTCGCCTGCGGATGCTCACGGCAGATGCGTTCGAGCGTCAATCCGAGATCGAAACCAGGGCGTTGCCACGGCGTCCAGATCACCTCATCGCCATAAATCTCGTGCGTCAGACGCTCGCCGTGGCGCGCAGCGGCAATCGCAATGACCGCATTCGGGTGCATGTGATCGACGTGGCGGTAGGGAATGAACGCATGGAGTGGCGTATCAATCGAAGAAGCGCGTGGATTGAGGTTGAAGGTGCAGTGCGGGTAGAGGTCAACCATCGCATCTTCGATCGCAGACTTCGGTCCGCGTGCCAGGTCGCGCAGGTAGATAGAGCGCAGGGTGTGCAATTTTCCCAGGTCCAGCGATGCAAAATTGGCGCGCGTGCTGGTACGGAGATCGCCGCCCGAACCCTTCACCCACAACACATCGACCGGCTCGCCGGTCAACGGATCGTGCCCGGTTATCTTGGCGGATGTGTTCCCGCCGCCGGTGTTTGTAATGCGCTGATCGCTTCCCAGCAGGTTAGAACGGTACACCAGACGACCGACCGGATCGAGTGTGGCGGCATAGGCGGCGTCCCAACCATAATGGACATGGCGGAAGCGCGTTGAGTTGCTCATCAGGGTTCTCCCTGCGTTGAAAGGCTATCGTCTTCACTCCCCATGATACACGCAAGCAATCAGGTGCGCGCCGCAAGCACGTCAGTTTCATAACGCCGCACTTCGTTCAGGAAACTGGCGCCCACCGGCACGTCATGGCGGTAGCAGCAGGCATCCCACACCGCCCCCCACGGCATGCCCTTCAACTCTTCGAGCAGGGCGAGGCGCGCCGTGAAATCCCCGGCGCGTTCCAGTTCGCGCAGGCGTTCGGTCGGTTCGAGGAGCGCAATCAACAGCGCGCGCAGGGCATTACGGGCGCCGATTGTCCAGGCAGCAACCCGATTGATACTGGCATCGAAGAAATCCAGCCCGATGTGGGTGCGGCTCAGAAAGCCGCCACGCACTACCTCCTGCATGATGGCGTGCGTCTCGTCACTCAACGTCACGACGTGATCACTGTCCCAGCGCACGCCGCGACTGACATGCAGCAGGATTTCGTCTACATACAGCAGCACCGACGAGATTTTGTCCGAGACCAGTTCGGTCGGGTGAAAATGCCCCGTATCGAGACAGAGGATCACGCCAGGGCGACGGACCGCATACCCCAGGTAGAATTCGTGCGAGCCAACGACGTAGCTTTCGGAGCCAATGCCGAAGAGTTTGGCTTCCACAGCGTCACGGTTATGCGCCGGATCGAGCGGTTCAGCCAGGATGGCATCGAGTGATTCGCGCAGACGCTCGCGTAGTCCCAACCGATCAACCGGGTTATCCTTCATGCCGTCTGGAATCCAGATGTTTGTGATGCATGGCGTGCCCAGCGCCTGCCCGAAGTGGGCGCCGATGCGACGACATGCGATGCAGTGGTTGATCCAGAAGCGGCGGATCGCCGGATCGGGATGGGAGAGGGTCAAACCATCGGCTGCCAGTGGATGCGAAAAGCATGTCGGATTAAAGTCGATCCCGTGCCCACCCGCTTTTGCCCAGTCGAGCCAGGCTGCAAAATGCTCAGGGCGCAATTCGTCGCGCCCGACCTTAACTCCGCCCGTTTCGGCATAGATGGCGTGGAGGTTGAGACGGTGACGACCGGGTAACAACCGGTACACCATATCGAGATCGCTGCGCAATTCGTCGGCGTTGCGCGCCTTGCCCGGATAGTTGCCGGTCGCAGCAATTCCGCCTTCGAGCGGGCCGCCGGGATTTTCGAAACCGGCGACATCATCGCCCTGCCAGCAGTGCAGACTCAGACTGACGGTCGCCAGGGTCGCCAGCGCCGCTTCGGTATCGACGCCAAGCGCCGCATACCGTTCACGGGCGACGGCGTAAGCGGCTTCAATCTGTGCGGGAGTCGGCGCTGTGAATGTCATGCAAGCCTCCTCGCCGGAACTGCCGGCTCAATCCAGGTGGAACACTTCTTCCAATTCGACCATGCTCTGGTCGGCATAGGCGCCGCTCAGGTTCTCGAAGTATGGCGCCATCATCGCCTGCCAGCGCGCGTTGACCTCTTCGGTCGCCATGCCAGCAAGTGCAGCGGCAAAACTCTCCGGCACTTCAACATAGCCAAAGAGCAGTCCGTCATCTCGCATGAACAGCGTGTAGTTGCGCCATCCGTGCTGGCGCAGGGCGTCGAGCATGTCGGGCCAGACGCTGGTGTGGATGGCTTTGTACTCGTCAATGAGTTCAGGTTTGACTTTGAGGGTAAACCCGACCCGTTTCATGGATCGTCTCCTCGCACTCAGGGAGCGCGGCGGGGTGTGCGATGCCCTGCCGCACTGCGGGTAAAGTCTGGTGTCAGACGACAGCGCCGTCCCGCGCGCTGTCGGAACGTCGCTCCTCCCCAACTTCTGTCAGACGCCGCAGTGCGTCTTCGAGCACCCCGATCGCGCGCAGGTACTCGTCGATGAGGATGTGCTCATCCGGCGTGTGGTCGAGGTTCGAGTCTCCCGGTCCGTAAGCCAGGATGGGGCAGCGCCAGACCGGACCGACGACGTTCATATCGGATGTGCCGGTTTTGAGCAGAAATCCAGGTGTTCCGCCAGCTGCCCGGATGCTGCGGAGAAATGCGCGCACCAGCGGGGTGTTCTTGTCTGCCTGGTATGCCGGGCAGAGGTCGCGGAAGCGTAACTGCCCGCCGTGAGCATGCCCGGCGATGACGGAAGCCAGCGTTTCGGGCGGAACATCCGGCGGCAGGCGCACGCCGATGGTCAGTTCCGCCTGATCGGTCAACCCGTCGCTCCGGCTGCAGATCGCGCGCAACGAAGGGAGTAACTGGTCGAACAGTCGCTCGCGCCCCTGGTTGTATGTCGCGCAATAGGCAGCGACATCGTTCCAGCAGGCGACGGCGCGCTCAGCAGCGGACGACTCGCGTCCGGCGCTGTGACTCATCGGTTGTTCCCAGAAGCCGTCCACCAGCAGACGCCCTTTGTATCCGAGGGTGATCCGATCCCACCCGCTCGGTTCACCAATAACGCAGGCGATAGGGCGATAGCGTTCAGCAGCGTGGCGGGCGCCTTTCGATGAGGCGGCTTCTTCTTCCACAGCGCCGATCAGCACAAGGCGGAATGGCAGACGCTCCCCCGACGCTGCCAGACGCGCCGCAGCGCAGATGAATGCGGCGAACGGTCCTTTGGCGTCAACCGCGCCGCGACCGTAGAGCCTGCCGTTCTCGATGCGCACCGGGATCTGCCCTGGAACGGTGTCGATATGACCGAGCAGCACCAGATCAGGACCGGCGCCAGTGATGCCGACCGCATTTCCAGCTTCATCGACAAAACTGTCGAACCCCAGGCGTGCCATCTCTGTTGTCAGAACATGCGCCAGTTCCGCTTCCTGGGTGGAAACAGACGGGATTTCCAGCATGCGGGTGAGCAGGGCGACGGGATCGAGCGTCATGCCAGCACCTCAGCGATCGCAGCGATCACGGCGTCGATCTGCTCGTGCGTGATGACCAGCGGCGGAAGCAACCGCAGCACATTCGGTCCGGCGGGCAACGCCAGCACGCTGCGTTCCATCAGCGCAACCAGGAAGGGCTGCACCCGCTCTTTCAGTTCGATGCCGATCAGCAGCCCCTGACCGCGCACGGCGCGCACACGCGGCAGACGCAGCGCGCTGAGGCGTTCAAGGAAGTATGCGCCTTTCTCCGCAGCCTGGCGCGGCAAATCCTCATCGCGCAGCGTGCGCAATGCAGCGCGAGCGGCAGCGCAGACCAGCGGCGATCCGCCGAAGGTCGTACCGTGACTGGCTGGCGGCAACGGACCAAGGACGGCATTGATGGCGATGGCGCCCATCGGCAACCCGCCAGCGATCGATTTTGCCAGACAGAGGAGAGCCGGTGCAATTCCATGATGCTCGATGGCGAACAACGCACCCGTGCGCCCGAAACCGGTCTGCACCTCGTCGATGATCAGCAGCGCGCCGCGTTCGCAGCAGATGCGCTCGACCTCTTGCAGATACCCTGGCAGCGCAGGATGAACGCCGCCTTCGCCCTGCACCGGTTCCAGCAGAACCGCTGCGGTCTCCCCGGTGACGGCAGCATCAATTGCATCCACATTGTTGTACGGCACGTGGGAAAAGCCTGGCACGAGCGGCATAAACGGTTCGCGATACTTCGGCTCGAACGTTGCCGAAAGCGCCCCCATCGTGCGACCGTGGAACCCGCGCACGGCTGCAACGATCCCGGTTCGTCCAGTCTTCAGGCGCGCGATTTTGATTGCGCCCTCGACCGCCTCCGCGCCCGAGTTGCACAGGAAAATCCGCGCGGCAAAGGGCAGCGCAGCTGCCAGTTCCGTCAGGTATGCGGCGCGCTGGTCGTTGTAGAAAATCTCCGGGCAACTGATCAGGCGATCCGCCTGTTCGCGAATGGCTGCCACAATCGCGGGATGGGCATGCCCCAGGTTCGCAGCGCCCTGTCCGCCAACGCAGTCGATATACATGCGTCCATCGGCATCCCAGAGCAGCGCCCCCTCGCCGCGGACAATCGCAACCTGACGTTTGGGGTAGACGCCGGAGGTGTATGCTGCCTCGGCGGATATGATAGACTCACTGAGCGGTAGCGTCATGATCATCTCCTGAATGACGGTGTGTGACGACCGGTTGGGCAATCAGCAGTATCATACCTGAAAATGCACAGGGAGTCGCTATGCTTCAAGAAGAACTTCCATTCGTGGCACGGCTCATACGCGGTCAGCGTGTCGCCTCACTGGGAACGCTGGCTGAAGGTGCGCCGTTTGTGTCGCTGGTGGCGTATGCTGTCGAGGATGATCTGTGCGGGTATCTGCTCCATCTGAGTGATCTTTCGCCACACACCCGCCACCTGCGCGCTGATCGACGTGCAGCACTGCTGATCGCCGAGCCGGAGACCCCCGCAACGGCGGATGTGCAAACGCTGGCGCGCATCACGCTGAGCGGCGTCGTTGACCTGGTGGCAAAAGATACCCCGGAATATGCAACCGGACGCGAACGCTACCTTGCGCGTCATCCGGCGGCGGCGATGCTCTTCGATTTTGCCGACTTCAATCTCTACCGTTTCACTGCCGACGGCGCGCGGTATGTCGGCGGCTTCGCACGCGCCTATACGCTCACCGTCGATCACCTGCGACGAGCGTCGTCGCTCCTCGATGCTCAACCGTCGGGCGAATCACACGCAGGATGTTGACGCCCCCTGTGACAACCTTCCACCCTCGGCGGATTTGACGCTCGATCACAATTCAGGTATAGTTGTACTGTCTGAATGTTGTATGGTACATCGTTTTCCATGTCTGCCTCCGCTTACGAATGCGCAGCGCTGCTGCTCGATACTGTTCCGGGCTTGATGCGCACCATTGCCAGCGCCATGCGCCAGCGCTACAGCGACGATGATGACATGCCGACGCTGGTGCAACTGCGCATGCTGGCGATGCTTGCAGCGCGCCCGTGGAGTTTGAGCGAACTTGCCGCAGCGCATCAGGTCACGCCATCGTCGATGTCGCGCACAGTTGATGTGCTGGTGCAACGCGAATGGGTGGCGCGCACCACTGCGCCGGATGACCGCCGTAAAGTCGTCCTGCACCTGACGCCTGCCGGTCATGCAGCGCATGCGGCAATGGTCCACGCCGCCAGAGATGTCGCCGCTGCCCTGATCGCGCAACTCGACGCCCATGATCGTGCGCGCCTGTATGACGGACTGAGCGCCCTGCACACGCTGCTCAATACTTCCTGTCCGCTATCGGTTGGTTCTGTCTCAGGAGAAGTTTCATGAGTCCGCTTCGCCGCTCGCTGACGTTCTTGAAGCCGTATCTCTGGCTCGCTTTTGGCGCATTTGTAAGCCTTGTCCTGGCGGCTGGCGCCAACCTTGTCACGCCACAAGCCCTGCGACTGCTGATCGATCAGGGCATCGCAGGACGCAATCCGGGTGCGCTGGCATGGCTGTCGGTTGCACTGGTGGGGATCGCGATTATTCGCGGCGTGTTCAGTTTCACGTCCGGTTTCTGGTCTGAAAAAGCGTCACAGGCGGTTGCCTACGATCTGCGCAACGCGCTCTTCGCCAAAATTCAGGGGCTGAGTTTTTCCTATCACGATCGGGCGCAGACCGGGCAGTTAATGACCCGGATCACCAGTGATGTCGAACAGGTTCGCACCTTCATCGGCATGGGTCTGTTGCAGTTATTGAACGCCGCTGCGCTGATTATCGGGTGCATCACGGCGATGCTGCTGATGAACTGGCAACTGGCGCTGCTCGTGCTGCTGACCGTGCCGTTGATGGCGGGAGTCATCGGCTTCTTCATGAATGTGGTGCGACCGCTGTTCGATCAGATCCAGCAGCGGTTGGGCGCGCTCAACACGGCGTTGCAGGAGAATCTTGCCGGTGTGCGCGTGGTGCAGGCATTCGCCCGTGAACCGTATGAGTGGCAGCGCTATGGTCGCCTGAATCAGCGTCTGCTCGACGCCAACCTGCAATCGATCCGCGCCATGTCGCTGGCATTCCCCCTGATCTTCTTTATCGGCAACCTTGGTACGCTGGCGGTGATCTGGTTTGGCGGGTATCAGGTGATCGGCGGAGCATTGACCATCGGCGAACTTGTAGCGTTCAACACCTACCTGGCGTTGCTGATCATGCCGCTGATGATGCTGGGCATGATCATGGCGCAGCTGGCTCGTGCAGCGGTGAGCGCCGAGCGCATCTTCGAAGTGCTCGATGTCGAAAGCGAAGTGCATGACCGTCCCGGCGCTCGTCCGCTTCCGCCGGTCAAGGGGCGCGTTGTGTTCGATCATGTCTGGTTTGGCTATGGCGTCAGGGCGGACGACCATCCGGCGTCCGATGCGCGGCGCCCGATACGCGAGGAGAAGTACATCCTCAAAGATGTCTCATTTGTTGCCGAGCCAGGACAGACGGTGGCAATCCTGGGGAAGACCGGCGCCGGGAAGAGTACGATTATCAATCTCATCCCGCGTTTCTACGATGTCACCCACGGTCGCGTCACTATCGACGGGATCGATGTGCGTGACGTAACGCTCGAAAGTCTGCGGGCGCAGATCGGAATCGTGTTGCAGGATACCACGCTGTTCAGCGGCAGCGTGCGCGACAATATTGCCTACGGTCGCCCCGATACGACCGATGCCGAAGTCGAAGCAGCTGCACGCGCGGCGCAGGCGCACGAGTTCATTACTGCCCTGCCCAACGGATACAACACGATCATCGGCGAGCGCGGCGTTGGATTGTCGGGCGGTCAGAAGCAGCGGATCGCCATCGCGCGCGCCCTTCTGCGTGATCCGCGCATTCTGATCCTCGATGATAGCACCTCGTCCGTCGATGCGGAAACTGAGTATCAGATTCAACTGGCGCTCGAACGACTGATGGAGGGGCGCACCTCGTTTGTGATTGCACAACGCATCAGTACAGTGCGCCGTGCCGATCTGATCCTGGTGCTCGATAACGGTCGCATCGTCGCGCAGGGTGCGCACGAGGAGTTGCTGGCGACCAGCGCCCTCTACGGCGAGATCATCGACTCGCAGTTTGGCGGTGTGCGAGAAGAAGTCGAGACCGTGGAGGCGTTGAACGTTCAACGTTAATGAAAATTAAGAATATAAACCGGTATTCGCCCCTTGCCGTGGGGCTGAAGCCCTCGGCTATACGGGGCAAAGCCCGCCTGCGCGGGCTATACCGGACTTAATTCTTAAAGATCATAAACGTTCGACGTTCAACGTTAAAACGTTCAACCTTCAACCTTCAACGTTCAACATTCACCTATGGCAAAACATCACCCACTCTTTGTTCAACTGGTCAAAGTGGCGACAGCGACGCACGTGGCGCTCTATCGGTTGACGCGCGGCGCATTGCCGCATCCGTTTCTGGGGCGCCACTGCATTCTTCTCGTCACGACCGGGCGGCGCAGCGGAAAAAAACGCATTACCCCTCTGCTGTTCGTGCGTGACGGCGGCGACTACGTTGTGGTTGGCTCGTGGGGCGGCAGCGATACGCCGCCGCACTGGTATCTCAATGTGCGCGCCGATCCGCGTGTCGTGGTTGAGGATCACGGTCATGTGACCTCTGCTGTCGCCATCGAGATCGATGATCCAGAGGAATATGAGCGATTGTGGCGGCGATTGATCGCTATCTATCCCGCCTATGAGGAATACCGGCGGCGCACAACGCGACGCCTTCCGATTCTCCGGTTGAGTCCGGTCAGAACGTTGAAAACGATCAGGGAGCAACGCATATGATGCATATGTTGCAGCGGGTCGCCGAGTTGCCGCAAGAGCGGGCGGAACAGCGGGGCGCGGTCGCGCGTCGGCTCCTTGGCTATCTGCGCCCCTACTGGCGGCGATTACTGGCGATCCTTGTGTTGGTTGTGATTGCAGCAACGTCTCAGGCGCTGGGTCCGTTGCTGATCGGCGTGGCGATTGATGGCGCAATCGCACAGCGTGATGGGAACGAATTGAATCGCCTGATGCTATTGCTCCTGGTGGTGTATGTCGCCGGTCTGGCTGCCGGACGGTATCAATTCATGCTGATGGGTGAGGTGGGGCAACAGGTGCTGGCGCAGCTGCGCAGCGAAATCTTCGCTGCATTGCAGCGGATGTCATTGCGCTTCTTCGACCGCCGCCCGGCTGGTGAGTTGATGTCGCGTGTGGTGAACGACACCGAAGTGATCACCCAGTTGATGGGTCAGGGTCTGGTACAGGTGCTCGGCAGCCTGTTCGGATTGATCGGCATCCTGGTGGCAATGATCGCCCTCGACTGGCGACTGGCGCTGGCAAGCTTCGTCGTTATCCCGGTGATGATCTGGATGACCGGTCTGTTCTCGCAGTTGTCGCGCCGGGCGTTCCGACGCACCCGTGCGACGATTGGCGATGTGTCGGCGGATATTCAGGAAGAAATTGCAGGCGTCAAGGTTGCGCAGGCGTTTACGCGCACTGCGCTCAACCAGCAGCGCTTCGCAGAGCGCAACGCGGCGAACCGTGATGCAAACGTGAATGCGACCGCGATTACGTCAGCGTTTATGCCAGCTGTGGATATACTCTCGACCGTTGCTGTCGCTATCGTGGCAGGGTTTGGCGGCTGGCTGGTTCTGCAAGACGTGGTGACCATCGGTGTGGTTGTGGCATTCCTGACCTATGTGCAGCAGTTCTTCCGCCCGGTGCAGGCGCTTTCGGCGTTTTATACGACTGCTCAGTCGGCGCTGGCGGCAGCGGAGCGTATTTTTGCGCTGCTTGACACGCCCCCCGATCTGGTTGACGCTCCCGATGCGCAGGAACTGCCACGGATCGAGGGACGGGTCGAGTTCGATCACGTGTGGTTCAGTTATGGCGCTCGCCCCGGAGATCAACCGGTGGATGAAGAGCGCTACGTGCTCAAGGATATCTGCCTGGTTGCCGAGCCAGGGCAGACGATTGCGCTGGTTGGTCCGACCGGCGCTGGCAAAACGACGCTGGTTAACCTGATCGGACGTTTCTACGATGTCAGCGCCGGGGCGGTATTGATCGACGGCGTTGATGTGCGCAGGGTGACGCGCGCCAGTCTGCGCTCCCAGATGGGAGTTGTGCTCCAGGATAGTTTTCTCTTCTCCGGTACAATCGCCGATAACATCCGTTATGGACGCCTCGACGCGACCGATGAAGAGGTTGAAGCGGCTGCAAGGACTGCAAATGCGCATGATTTCATCATGCGACTGCCGGATGGGTACCAGACGCACCTGAGTGAACGGGGGAGCAACCTCAGTCAGGGGCAACGTCAGTTGATCGGGAT
>Ga0308402_1000390_pt1 | contig 13374 bp, 11 predicted proteins | sample HotsprSampleOSM2_FD_203471 | JGI IMG/M metagenome (GOLD analysis project Ga0308402, IMG submission 203471) | Hot spring phototrophic mat microbial communities from Octopus Spring, Yellowstone National Park, Wyoming, United States - 20060913_OS-M2 ... | reverse complement strand
TCGCGGCGCATGGCCTGGATGTCTTCGCGCATAGCGCGGGTCTCGCCCAGCAGCAGTTCCAGCCGTGCGACGATGCGGCGTTGTTCTGCCAGCGAGCGGGCAGGGTCGTCGGGGGAGGGGATGGGGACTTCGAGATTTTCAACTACATTACGGGTTACGCCTTTTATTGTGGCGCCTCTTTGATTGCTTAAAAAATAATCTCTCCGGCTACGCAAATAATGATAAAGGTATTTTTTGTCAATCTTTTTACTGTCGATTATCAGTCCTGTAAAATCTTGGCTGATACAAATATCTTGTTCCGTAATTGCTACTTTTCCAACCCCTGTACGAGTTACAAGTAAAATATTTCCAGCAGGTACGATATTCGTAGCCGATTCTTGAACAGCCTTTTCTGTAATGTAGTAACGTGGAGACTGGACACGATCATCAATAATATCGGCTCCCGTTATCCATGGAATATCGCCCATAAAGTATTCCGCGACATTTCTACCAGGGGTTCCGCCGCTAACAAACTCACATATCTTAGCCAGCTTGAAGACCATCATGCCTCCTCCTTCCCATTGCTCACCAGGGCGTGCAGGCGTTCCATGGCGGCGTACAGTTCACGCTGACGTTCGAGCAAGCGGGCGGTCAGCCCGGCAGGACGCGGCAGGGGGGGCGCGTTCGCCCGGATAGGGGGTGCGGGCGCTCAAGTTGTAGCCACGGGCGCGCAAGTCGTCCAAGGTTTCCACCCAATACAGGCAGTTGTCCGTTTTGTCTGCGGCGTGCGCCTCGGCAGCCAGTAGGAAGGGGCGCTTGCCCTCACCCTCCAGCCAACGCTTCCACTGCGTCCACCGACGGCGGGCTTCTTCAACGTGCTTATCCAGGATCGGGCTGCCCTTGCTGAATTTCTTCAACCCGGCGGGCAGGGGCAGTTCATAGTGCCAGGTCTCATAACGCGCCAGCGGGTTGCGTACGATACTGCCCTCGGCGCGACGGAAGAAGAGCAGGACGGTCTTCACATCTGAATACGAGGCAAACGCCCCTGGCGGCAGTCTGATGACGGCGAACAAGTGGAAATCGTCCAACAGTATGCGCTTGACCCCGGCAAACGCACCGCTGCGAAAGAGCGTGCCTTTGGGAACGACCACCGCAGCGCGGGCGTTGGCGGTCGGGTTCAGTTTCTTGATAATATGCTGCAAAAAGAGCACCCCAGTTGTGTTGCCAGGGCCAGGAAAGTTTTGCTGAATATGCCGGACCGCCTTGCCGCCAAAGGGCGGGTTGGTCGGCACGATGTCAAAGCGTTCGGCGACGCCAGTCTTGATGCTCTCTTCCAGGGTGTTGGCGCGAACGATGTTCGGTGTCGTCACCCCGTGAAGGATGAGATTCATCATCCCCAGCAGGGCAGCCAGCGCTTTCTTCTTCCATCCGTACAAGGTGCGCTGCTGCAACGTTGCCAGGTCTTCGAATGTATGAGCGTTTTTCCCATCCAAAGATGCGCCTGCGCTAAGAGGGCGATCAGAAACCCGGATGTGTGGCATCATGATGACGACCATGCCGTTCTGATGAGGAGCAATCGCGTTTGCCACGACGTGCACGTCGATCCTATCCAACCAGGGATGCGACCGATCGGGCCGATGCGCACTGGGACATCGCGCCGCTCGTCACCACCCCGTCGCCTAACGGCGGGCATCCGACCGACAGCGATCGCCGCGCGATCGTCAATGCCCTGCGGAACCCCCATCGCACGGGCGGTCAATGGCGCATGCGTCCAAAAGATGTTCCGCCGATGAGCGCTGTTCGGTCCTATTTCGCCCCATGGAATCGTGATGGACCATGCATCACCATCAATGATACCGTGCGCAAACGGGCGCGACAAGCGTTGAATCGCGCCCCGGAGCCGTCCATCAGCGTCCTGGACTCCCCATCCGTCACAACGACCAAAGCAGGCGGAGAACGCGGCGACGATGAAAAGGTCAACGGGCGCAAACGGCAATGCTGAGTTGATACCAATGGGTTCTTCTGCGCGTGCTCGTCCATCCGGCAGCCATGTCTGCTCCCGAAGGCGCGGCGTGGCGTTTGGCCGCGCATCATCAATCGTTTCCCCGGATGCAAGACATTCGGGGGGATGAAGGATACACACCAGGGTTCAATGAAGGGAGGCGCCGGACCACGACGATACGCCTGCATGTCATCGAAAAACCGCTTGGACAAACGGGATGTGCGGTCATCCCGAAGCGATGGGTGGGAGAACGCTCGATGGCGTAGGCGGGACGCAATCGCTGGGAGCGGCGAATAATTATTCGCCGCAACACCCGCACCCCAGAATCAAGCGACGCCTTGCTTTATCCCGGTTCGCGTGCAATGCTCCTGCATAGGCTTTATCCGAGGCGTTCGTTTTTGATCACGCGCTGAGACGCTCACGCTGCTCTTGAATCGGCGTCATCCGCTATGTTCGGTTGTATCGCACCCCGAAGGTTCTTTTCTCTTGCTGCGTGTTGAACACTTTGTCGTACTGCAAGGAAGTGTGCACGTTCGTGTTCTTTCCCCAGTACTCGAACGAGCGCCATCAGATCAAGCGAGTTCAGCAGTTGCGCCGTGATCGGTCGCTTTGCATCCCAAAAAATGAAGGAAGACCAAAACGCTCTCGCAGGGATGGACATAACCAGTTCGTATAGAAAGTTACACTCTGCTTCGGATTTGCACGGAAAGAAATAGCATGTGTCGTCCAACACCGTCGGAAGCCCATGAAAAGGGGGAACCTTCACAAATTCAAGCTTCTTGTAAAGACCTGAGATGGCGACTTTCCAGGGAGCAAACGTGTATGGCCCGACCCCAAAGATCGAAAAGGGAGGGCGATTCTGGTAGATAGAACTCCTCCGGCGCTTCAAAAGATGAGCGTGACCGGCAAGGTAGTTCCACGTCTTGGGAGCATCGAACTTGAGATGACCGGGATCATCGCTTATTGCCCGCTGTGGGACCAGCATCCAACGACTCGGTTGCTTGTGCGTGGCAAGATCGGAGCTTTTGAGTAAAGGGAAAACCACTTCAGGTTCAAGATCGACGAATTCTCCCAACCCGTTCACAAACCTTCCCGATTCAACGCGCAGCTCAAAGACCGTGCTGCAATCGTGTTTTATTCCTGATCGCCAACCCTGAAGCCCATGTCCGAGAAGGATGTTCCATTTCTGGTATGCTGCGATATCGGCCGCCAGCATGCCATCCTGCAACCCAAATACGCTATCATGGCGCTGTGCTTGCAGGGAATGAAAAACCCGGCACTCCTTACTCTGTCCGTTTGGGTTGCTTCGAAGGAACAAAAGACAGGCGTCAACTGAAGCCCCAAAATACTGCTGCGCGTCAACGAGATACATCGACGCTGAATCGATGCGCAGATCGTTTTGCCAGGCGTACAAAAGAACTTTCCGTGCAACGGTTGTCTTGCACAGCACTGCAAGTGCGCCGTTTTTCTTCATGAGCCATTCGATATTTTTTCTCATCATCCATTCCGAAATGTCGAAATTGCTCTTCCCGGTGCATGCATCGATACCGCGCAGATTGTCGAGGTTCGACTTCGTCGGACCATTGTTGCCGCCCAGCATGCCCAGCGCTGCATTCGTGACCCAGGGCGGGTTGCCAATGACCAGGATTGGCTCAGGCAACGCTGCAACGATCTCAGTCCAATCCGTGAAGAAAAAATCAGACTGAGACACCTCGATAGACGCATGATGTGACGTTTGCGCAACAGCCTGCTGCGCCTGGGTGACATAGTGGGGATTGATCTCAAATCCAAGAACCCGTGATACGTTTGGGAATGTTTCTAAAGATGCTTTGAGAAACGAACCTGTTCCGCACGTTGGTTCAAGAATCGAAGCAGGATGAAATCCTGTTCGTGCGATAAGGGAACAGATACTGCGTGCGAGATTGATGGGTGTTTGCACATCCCCGAATTCAATGCGTCGTCGTTTCTGATCGCTCATTGCTCGTGTCATCGCTCCCCCCCCCACATCACATCCGCATCCATCACATCCGCACCCTCACCCGCTCAACGACGCAACATGCTCTACGCAAGCGCATACCCGGCGGAATATCGTTTCGTGCGCTCGAGCGCGATGCCAATGTCGTCTGGAGACGCATGTCCGGCGCCAGCATGTATGCCAGGATGCCTTGTCCAACACTACGATTATTCCACCACCGTCGATCACACTGTTCTCCGCCTGGAGGCATCGTTGCAGCGCGGTCCCAAGCGCTTCGCCGCCTCAACGTCCGCGATACGCGGCGGATTGGGAATAGGCGTCATTGGCGTCATGCTCTTCGTTGCCTGGACATGGCGGATCCGTTCCTCATCTTGTCCGGCTCTATGCTCACGAGACGCCGATATACAAATCGGCTCGCCGTATCGTCGGACGGAAATACGTTGATATGTGCTTCCAATGCACGTCGGAAACGGATATTGACATGGTGCGGCGTATCGATATCGTTTGTTATCGCTTCAAGAAATTCAGGATCTGCGAGCAAGCGATCGGCGATTTGCTTGAGACCATCCCGGTGCGACACAACAAATGAAGGAGACATCGGAGCAAGCGCGAGCGCATACACCTCAAATAATGCCATGGAAATCGGTTCGACCCCGTTCATCCCGCTCCGCCGGAAGGCGCGTTCCTCGAATACCGTAGCATTATTGCGCATGCTGCGGAAGAAGAACGGCGCGACATCCCGATCGAGTCCGGGGCGTCCTCTGGCATTCATGGCATCCAACGCTGCACCAAGAAACGCGTCCATATCTCCTTGCCATTGTGCATACGATGGAAAGCCCAACAGAAAGAAGGCGCAGAATCGGGTGATGGCCTCACAATCCAGCCAGGTTTCTGGAGCAAATCCCTTTCGGGTTGCGTGCAGGAATACGTCGCTCTGCGCCATCGAGCGAATCCATCGAACGGCGTCGCCGGCATGCAGCATGTGGCGCACGACCTGACGCGGCGGCGCACCGTTTTCCAGCATGCGGTCTAGCATATCCATGAGCGCTGCGTCAGAACCGTGTGCATCGATGATATACACGATCAGAGGCGTCCGCATGATTCGGGTGCGGAGATCGAGGGGCAAGTTCGACCACCGACGCCCGTTCAACTGCGCACGTTCGCCAACCAGCCCGCACAAAGGAAACGCATCGCGTGTGAAGCGCGTCAGCGCATGAATCCAGGGATGAAAAACAAGAGGACGCGCATCTGGTCGCTCGATCCGGTAGATCGGGGGAGGCGGGATATGCATGAGGATCGACTCGATAATTCGGCTCTGTCGCACGTCATCGCCATACCAGGCTTCGTCCTCGGTCGGCATGCAATCGTGTTCGCTGACGATGCGCTGGATAATGTCTTCGAACGAAAGAATCTCGAATCGGGCAGGCATCGTCTGCTTCTGTGATGCCATGCGTTTGTCTTCCATACGGTATTCCTTCTTCCTTGTCGGTTCTCTCCATCGGAACGGCAAGGATGACCAGGGCGAGGCATTCGATACATTATAGTTGATAGACAGCGCGTTTTCCGTGTCGCACTCGTTTGCAAAACGCCTATACTTAAATGCATGCAGCGCCTGACGATCGCTGCGCACAGACGATAGCGCGGACGCTCCATGCGTCCGTCGTTTCTGATGGAGGAATACGCGATGAGCTCCTGGCAAGTTATCACCCATACAATGCCGGACCTTGACGCACTGAGTGCAACGGCGGCCGTGTTTTGGATCTGCGAGCGACCCCAGCCGTCAGATGTCCCGACTGGCGTATCGTTTTGGGATGGCGCGAATGCGCCGCCCTTCGAACATGCGCCGCATCGCCATAATGTCATTGTTGATATCGGCGGCGCGCATGCGTTTGACCACCATCACCTCAGCCAGCCGCGAAGCACATGTGCGTTCAATCTGGTTGTCGAGCATTTCGCCGCCAGTCCTGTTCCGACCATACGTCAGCGTGCGTTGGCGATTGCACCGCTCAAGCCATTCATCCACCGTCAGGACAGCACCGGCGCCATCTTTGGCGAGAGAGACCGTGATCGTCGGAGCATCGCCAGCGCCCTGCGTGCATCATCCTGGCAAGCGAGTGATGACCGGAAGACATGGCAATGCTGGTATCCCGTGTTCGCCGTCCTCTTTGATACCGTAGAACAGCATCCGAACACCGTTGAATCGATGCTGGAATGGAACGCCATCGCTCACGCCATGCGGCAGTACGGTGTCGGCGACATCGCCGATGAGACGACTGACGCACTCGAACAGCAAATTGCGCTCTCTCACGCCGTGGATGAAAACCCGGAGATCCTGCTCCCACACTTGAACACGCTGAAGGTTCTCGGCGATTCGTCAGTGGTGGCGTATGCATTCGATGCGACCGTCGGCGCGTGGTCGCCCATCTTGCGCGATCGCGAGGCGCTGGCACGCCTGTATCCCAATGCATGCGTGCTCGTTTCCGACCGAACATGGCGAGCGCGGGACGGTCGGCTCTGCACAGTATCGCTCAATGTTGGGCAGGCGTTAACGCCTGCGGGACGAGCGATTGACATCAGGCATGTCTATCGCTTCATCTTCAATGACCCGCATGTCGGTCACGATCTGCACGCCGAACTCGCCTCCTGGTATGTCGAGTCATGGTTTGCCGGGCGAGGATCAATGAAGCGACCGGCGCTGCGCCCTGCACCGGCGAACTTCCTCCAAGAAACAGCGTGCGCCGTCGCACGCGCCGTTGAACGGCTGACTCAATCTCGCCAACCTTGTAGAATCTCGCCCTGAAGGAGGTTCCATGCATCAACGGAACGTGTCTGTGTATCTTGTCATCACCCTGATGGTTTCCGTCATTGTCGCAGGATGTACAACGAACGCGCCTGCGACTCCGATAGCTTCTCCCGTCGCCGGCGTACGACTAACGCCAACGTCGACATCCGAACGTCCTTTGGCGTCGGCGCCGACAACACTTCCGTCACCCATCCCGGAGCGTCCATCCGCAGAGATTCGTGTTGGGATATGGATGATCAATCCCGCGGCTGCTGAACAATGGGCGAAACGCTTCATGCACGATTCTCCGACGGTGCTCATTCGTATCATCGATAAGCGAAATGTCCTTGATCGTCTGGGAGAGTCTGGGTCGTCAGCAACATCACTGGACGATCTGGCAGCGTTGGTGATCGACGATGTCGATGTCATCATCGGCATTCCCGCAGCGCTCGCGACTGCGCTTCCCGCAGATCGTCTCTGTCCGCCGTCTGTCTGGCTATCGCAAGAACACTATCCCGACATGTACGCCGAATCGCTGGCGCGCGCCTTCCCCAACGACCCCTCCCCCATCCTTGCACCACTGTCTGTTGAAGCGCCGCTCCTCTCGCTCCGTTCTGATGACGGACAACGTCAGCCGCTGGATTCGTGGAGCAACATCGTCGCTCTGACTCGCACGCAAGCATCCATCGCCAGCATGGGCGGCATCGATACTATCTGGCTGGGCTTGATCACAGAGCGCGTCCAGGCATTGGCGGAATCGCCTGATGCGGAGCTGCTGAACCGCGACCCGTACCGAACAGCGACTCTCCAACTCCATCGCGCCATCCGCGATGGCGCCATCGTTCTCGGACGCGGGGCGTCCGTTATTAGCCAGACCGTCATCTGGAGCGACTTCGATGCCCCATCATGGCGCGAAACGCCGCCCAACGGCATTCGCCGGATCCCGTTCCCGAACGGCGTCGTCGCCGATATGCAGATAGAAGTGTTCGGTATCGGCGTGGCGACACCATGCCCACCTCTGGATTCGCCGATACTGGAAGCCGCCCGGTCGATCCTTCGGGATGTTGACCTTGCCTCGTCCGCCGGACAACGAACGGCGCTTCGTGCCATTCCTGCTGCTCCGGTGACACGGGCGGCATGGCAACGTGACCGACAAGTAAACGATGAGGAATATGCCGCCTATGAACAAACCATCTCCCGCTACGACGCACGCCAGGTGCCGGAGTCCTGGAGGCTGCTGTCCCGCATTGTGGCGGATGAACTTGTGACAACGCGATCGCGATCTGATGATGACGTCATACGCACCATTCAGGCGCGCTGGGAGGAGATGCGTTCCTACACCCCGCTGGATTAGGGCGCCTGCGTGAATCAAGCCGATGGAATCGTGCGCAACACAATGATAACGGGAATCGATCTGTTTTGCGGCGCCGGGCTTTGGTCACACGCCCTCGCAAAGGCGGGCATGCACGTTGTCTGTGGCATCGATGCCGATCCAGTCGCGTGCATGACCTATCGCGCCAATCACCCCACTACCGCATGCATCGAGTCCGATATCCGCGACGTTGACTTTGATGCTTTCGCGGGTGTTGACGTGGTGGTCGGATCGCCTCCGTGTGTCACGTTTTCATGCGGCGCGGGATCAGCGCGCCGTGATTGCGATCTGGCATTACACTTCGCCCGCGCCGTGCATGCCATCCGTCCCCAAGCGTTTCTCCTGGAAAATGTGCCGGAATTTCGTACATTTCCGTCCTACCGTGAGATGCTGCGGCGATTGAATTCATATGTTATCTATGAATACATCGCAGACTCTGCCGATTTCGGCGTACCGCAACGCCGTCGCCGACTCTTCGTCATTGGCGCGTCAACGATGCTGCCGACGTTGGGGCGAGAACCAACGCGCTGGCGCTGCGCCTTGGATATCCTTGACCCGTTGGCGCCGCTGAACGATATCGCACGTCTGAAGGAGTGCACGAGGAGACGCATCTCCTCCGTTCCAGAGACGCGCTTTATCCTGGTTTATTACTCGAGCGACGCTCGAGGTTGGCAGTCATGCCAGGCGCCGCTCCGGACCGTGACAACTGTCAATAAATTTCTGCTCGTTGATGTTTCCGTTGGCGGCGCACGCATGCTCACGGAGCAGGAGCTGCGCCGGGCGATGGATATCCCGGAATCGTACATCATCCTGGGGAATGCTCGTCAACGACTGCGGCAAATCGGCAACGCCGTCGTTCCGTCCGTTGCGTGCACGATGGCAACGATTGTCCGCAAAGCATTGTTCGACAATTTCCCGTCGTGATTCAAAAGAGAACCACAAAACGTTTTCGCGACGGGATATGCCCTGATATAGCGCTGCTGTTCTCCGCTTGTGGCAAGATGGAGCCGGACATTTTCTTGCTGCCAGACCTCGCTCTGGGAGTCCGCCCAAAAGCCGCTCCCCCCGTTGACCAATCCATGAGCACGCGGTTGCGGGCGAACCACGCACCATGGGTCCGTTCACCTCGACGCGGACAGATCGTGACCTGTCAGACTCCCGCGTCCAGCACGGCGACGCTGGGATGCGTGATGAAACAATGCGCCGCTCTCTGCATAGCCCCAGCGACGCCGTGCTCCAGCTGGCGCTGAACGTGAGCACTCCAGATGAGTACGACGCGGAGAAGGTGGAGCGCTTGCGTGTCCATCAAGCGGCAGCCAGGCATGGCGAGGAGACGCCGCTGTTCAAGGACGAAATTGATCGCGATTTGCTATCAGACATCGCTGGACATTGGATAGGTGCGCCCGCCAACGCAAGGCGCCAACGCCTCGCAGCAAGAACCAGAAGCGCGACGGCTTCGAAGCAATCCCCCCCCTTGTGCACCTGGAGAAGCGATTGTCGAGTTCTCCTGCCCCAGCGAGCACAGGGAAGGGACGATAGTGATGCTGGTCGGAGACACCTTCATCATCCACCACAGCAAGGCAACGCGCACGCGGCTGGAGGGATCTCCCGATCGGCTGGAGGTATGTGAGCCACCAACCTATGCACCGCAGATCAACGTGATTGAGTTGCTCTGGACGTATCTGCGACACAAGGTAACGAAGACTGGCTGGTTTGAGCATGACTGTCGGATGGGTCAGGCATCTTGCCCCCGGATGTCGGTGAACGCGGCGAAGGATTGTTTGTACAGTCGGGAAGCATTGCCAGCGTTGGAGCGTCAAGCGATAGAGCGATGCACTTCAGGACGACAGGCGCGCCACGCGAGCGCCCGTTCTCCAGGGACTCGGCGAAGCGCCGCAATGCAGCGATAAGGCGCAGTCCGCTGGCGGGAGGACGTTGCTTTCATCCTGCTTTAGCGCAACGCACTGCTGTACGCGGATATCCTGATCAGCGCAGCGACCGCGCTGCGCTGATCAGGGAGGAGGGGGGGGAGGGAGGTGGACTCTAGCTTGACTTATACTACGTGATAGTGTATCATAGTGCGCGCGGCTGGCAACCGAAACTGCCCTACCCGTGGCGAGTCCGACCGGCAATGGCGGCGCTGCGTCGGGGACCATCCCCGCCGTAGTCGGGAAAGTCACGCCTGTCAGATACGAAGAAGGTCATCGGGACCCTTCGGGGCAGGAAGAGAACCGTGCGCACCTGTGCGCACGTTCTTGATAGCAGGATCGCATCTGGAAAACCAGACGCAACGCAATCCAGTATGTTGCGTGACAGGAGGAAGTCCTGGCATGCACGCCGCGCGGTTCATCAAAAACGATCCAGCGTTGCGCAAGCCGAAATCTGCCGTTTCACCGGTGCAAACGTCAATCCGATCCCTCGGAAGAAAGCCGTTGTTTCGCCACAGATCGTGGGGGTTGTGAAGGACCGAGTCGTGTTATCTCCAAAGACAATCGTCCCGCCTTGCGGACGCGCATGCCAGATAGTTCGTTGGAGTAACTGATCCACACTGTGCGCATCAAAAGCGCGCTGAGTGCTCAGATTGGTGCGAAATGCCGCATGAGCGCGCGACCGCGCCGTCTCCTCATGCATGTGGACATCATTCGCCGCAAAGTTGGCGTAGCGAAAGGATTGAACGCCAACCCGTGCAGCGTTGCGAAGCGCATCCTCAGCTTGCGCAATCTGCGCCTGTCGTTCGAATATATCGACAGCCGCAAAAATGAACGGCGTCACAAACGCAAGGAACAGGGCAATAAACGCCAACGACTGTCCCTCATGGGCGGGCATCCGCCGCTTGTTTTTCGTCTCCATGTGTACGTCTCCCACTTTCTATGGATCGAAGGTGCATGATAAGGAGCACAGGGCTATTCACCCTGAGAGTCTTGTTCCGCCGTACGGGACGCATCCGCCGACAAGCGAATCGGGTTCGGGATTCCAGGGAACGGAGTCCATGCTTGCGCATAATAGCGGATGCTAATAGTAATGTTGCTGTAGCGGCGACAAGGGCTTGTTGCACATGTCGCACGAATTTCTGCATCGGCGACGGTGACGAAGGGACTACCGGCGAATGTATCCCGTACGGAATGGGCGACTGGACCAGGTGCAGACGCCAGGGAGACCCATTGATTGTCTGGGAGTCCTCCTGTTGAACCGCGCAACGCAGCGACATGGGCGGCGTTGCGCGCCGCTTGAGCGATGGCGTACTGCGATCCGACATACTGGATAAAGGTCACCCCCCCGAAAATAACCAATAGCATCAACGTAAGCACGATGGCGAACTCGACCATCGCTTGTCCAGAATGGACATGACGTTTGCCCATAATGCCTGTCCTTTCCTGCGTCGATCCAGTATACTGTCGATGCGTTCGTTGCCGTCAACGTCCTCACATTCGAACCGCATTCCTGTGTTCGTCCGAGAGTACGGCAGTCCAACTTGCCGCTCATCCAGAGTTGCAAACGACGTGATATCCAGCACCTTGCCGCTCCGGATGGATGAACAAGCGCTCCACGCCGCGCTGCGGCGGCGGAACGTCCAGCACCGTCGTCGTCGGCTGCATCGCGTTGTCTACCAGATTGACGTCCGCGTCCGCCGAAATCTGCATCAGATGCACCAGCGCCGCCGGCAATATCGGGTCCCCCAGCGGAGAATCCCAACGTACGCACACCATCCCGCTTCCCACGTTTGCTCATGTCCACTTGCTGAAGTATATCGGGCGCGTTTAATGGATATTCCAGCACGACCGATCTAATCGCGACCGATCTTGCAACATCCTTATTCTTATCCCGAACAAAAAAAAGAAAAAAAATACAAGAAATTGTTCATCATGACCCTGAATCGCACACGAACGCCGTTGTTCGGCATCACCAGCGTATCCGGGAGCGAACACCATGCCATCGGCATTATCCACTGAGCTGGCGCCTGGAATGGTGATGACGCATATGAGTACAATAATATCGAACACGACACGATCATTGCATCCGCTCCGTTCGAACCATCGCTTGAGGGATTGAGAGAGGGCAATCCCAACCAGCACCCGCATGCGACAGGAGCATGGACGACAATGGCGCTCCACACATAGATTCCATATGTTGTCCTGTCCCTGGGCTATATCCTCCAATAACGGATCCATCGCCCATTGCACCACGTTTGACGATCATGGCATCATGGCATGTGCGAGCGAGCAACCGTTATCATAGGAGTCTGTGCGCATCGCTTATCCACTGATGGAATTGTGCCGGGACTTCTCTCGTCATCAACGGTCTATCGCACAGTGTCCGGCTGATCGCTCTCGATCACCGCACGATGCTCAACGCACTGCGCTCCAACCATGGCGCCACACGCCCATGGCGCCCATGTCCAAAGAATGAACCGCCGATTCGTTCCGTTCGATACGGGTGCACCCATGGAATCGTGCCGGGACTTCTCAACGCGACCCGCGCTGAATCGTGACACGAAGACGCCCGTCAGCGTTCTCATCTTCCCATCCGCCACACCGGACGATGCAAACGGAGAACGCAGCGATGATAAAAAGCGAATGTATCTGGGAACGTCTGAATCTTGACGCATTCACGAGGCATCAAAAACGTGTCTTCTGTGAAGGGGGAACAAATTCAGAAATGTCTCCGCTCGTCATCGCTTTTGACGGGTGATCTCTTCCGTCGGCGCATCTATCACTCGCTCCGCTCTCGCTATATCTTGTTGCAAGCGGACACAGAAGATGCATCTCCAGCCAGGAAACCACTGATGTCACAACGGCGTCACCCATCACATGATACCCATCATTATACCGTTCCGGCAGCCAGTAATTGTCAGGCAATCCCATAAGCCGCGCCGCTTCACGAACGGAAAGCAAGCGGGAGCGAATGGTGTCACCCTCGACGACCAGAATGATCTGTCGGCTGGACCCGCCAGCAGGCGTACGCAAACAACCGCTGACGCCATCAAACCGCACCTCAGCACGCTGGCGCTTGACCCCGTTCTGTATGCGCGTCCGCTTGTACACCGTGCCGATGTGCAGACGACCGGTCGCTTGGGCATGACGGACTTTGGCTATATTGAGTGGGGACATGAGTGACAGAAGATGGAGCGTCTCTTCCCGGCTATGCCAGGACACGCCGATCGGCTCTGGATCGATCACGTCCTGCAGCCGCAGCCGCGCATGATCGGGAACAGGGAGATTCCACCAGATCCACCCTTCGCGCATCGACGGCGACAGGTGACGATA
>Ga0308402_1000384_pt1 | contig 13556 bp, 8 predicted proteins | sample HotsprSampleOSM2_FD_203471 | JGI IMG/M metagenome (GOLD analysis project Ga0308402, IMG submission 203471) | Hot spring phototrophic mat microbial communities from Octopus Spring, Yellowstone National Park, Wyoming, United States - 20060913_OS-M2 ... | reverse complement strand
CGGCCTTCGGCCGCTTCACTCGCGGCTCCGAATCCGCAGTGAATCTATTCGCCAGCATGAAGGCGAATTGATTGGTTCGGAGCCGCGCGCCGGGGGCCGCCGTTCGGCAGAACGACGGCCAGAGTGAGCGGTTGCCGCGGTGGCGCCGCGCCTTGGCCGCGCCGGGGCCGCTCGTTCTCGCGGCCTTCGGCCGCTTCACTCGCGGCTCCGAATCCGCAGCGAATCCATTCGCCAGCATGAAGGCGAATTGATTGGTTCGGAGCCGCGAACAGGGGCCGGAATTCGTCAGAATTCCGGCCAGAGTGAGCGGTTGCTGCGGTGGCGCCGCGCTGGTACCGCGCCTGGACTGCGCAGCGCCGCGCCTTGGCCGCGCCGGGGCCGCTAGTTCTCGCGGCCTTCGGCCGCTTCACTCGCGGCTCCGAATCCGCAGCGAATCCATTCGCCAGGATGAATGCGAAACGATTGGTTCAGAGCCGCGCGCCGGGGGCCGTCGTTCGGCAGAACGACGGCCAGAGTGAGCGGTTGCCGCGCTGGCGCCGCGGGCCGTGCAGTTGCTGGAAGCACGGGCCATACGGGTCGTGACCGGAGTCCCCGGCCTTGCGCCCGCGCGCCTCGCGGAAGAGTTCCTGCGGGGCCGTTTGACAGTCGGCGCAGATCCCTGCGATCACGGCCACCACGGCGAAGGATGCAGTCATTGAGCCGCCCGGGGTGTCACGGGCCGGCCCCCGGGCGCATCCAATTCAAAAGGGGAGTCCTCATCTTTGAGACCCTGAATCTGCGGCGAGCAAGCAACGGCACGCCCGTGCGCATGCTGTCCGGCTCTCTCGCCGGGCCTGAGCGATTCCCGAATTTTCCTTGCGCGAGGTCAATCTGACAGTGCGAAAAGTCATTATCATCGGCGGCGTGGCCGGCGGCGCCACTTGCGCGGCGCGGCTGCGGCGGCTTGACGAGCAGGCCGAGATCGTCGTGCTGGAACGCGGGCCCTTCGTCTCCTTCGCCAATTGCGGATTGCCATACTACGTCGGCGATGTCATCCGCGACGAATCGAAGCTCCTCCAGGCGTCGCCCGAGCTGTTCCGCGAGCGCTTCGGCATCGACGTGCGCACGCAGCACGAGGCCGTCGGCATCGACCGCGAAGCCCGCCAGGTGGTGGTGCGCGATCTGGTCAGCGGCGAGGAATACCGCGAGCCGTACGACGCGCTGGTGCTTTCTCCCGGCGCCTCGCCCATCGTGCCCCCGCTCGAAGGCATCCGCCTGCCCGGCATTTTCACCCTGCGCACGGTGCCCGACAGCGAGCAGATCCGCGAGTGGATCGAGCGGCACAACGCGAAGCGGGCCGTGGTCATCGGCGGCGGCTTCATCGGCCTCGAAATGGTGGAAAACCTCGCCTGCCGCGGGCTGGAGGTCACGCTCGTGGAGGCCGCGGATCAGCTGATGCCGCCGCTTGACGCCGAAATGGCCGAATATGTCCGGCAGCGCGTGGCCGCGCACATCGCCAACGTGCGGCTCGGCGACCCGGTGGCCGGCTTCGAGCACGACTCGCACGGCGCGCTGCTCGTGAAGACGCAAAGCGGGCTGAAGTTCGGCGCCGATCTCGTCATCCTGTCGATCGGCGTGCGGCCGGAGACGAAGCTCGCCCGCGAGGCGGGGCTCGAAATCGGCGCGCGCGGCGGCATTCGCGTCGACGACCAGATGCGCACCTCCGACCCGCACATCTGGGCCGTCGGCGACGCCGTGGAAGTAAAAAACGCCATCACCGGCCAGTGGCATCTGTGCCCGCTGGCCGGCCCCGCCCAGCGGCAGGCGCGCGTCGCCGCGGCCTCGATCTGCGGGCGCGAGGCATCGTTCCGCGGCGTGCAGGGCACGGCCATCGTCGGCGTGTTCGGACTCACGGCAGCCATCACCGGGGAAAGCGAGAAGTCGCTGCGGCGCGCCGGCATCACGGATTACGAGGCCGTCTATCTGCACCCGGGCCACCACGCCGGCTATTACCCCGGCGCGAAGCCCATTCACATGAAGCTGCTGTACCGCCGCTCCGACGGGCTTGTGCTCGGGGCGCAGGCCGTGGGCGAGGCCGGCGTCGCGCGCCGCATCGACGTCATCGCCATGGCGATCCAGAAGGGCGCCACGGTGTTCGATCTCGAGGAAGCCGAACTCTGCTACGCCCCGCAGTTCGGCTCGGCCAAGGATCCCGTGAACATGGCTGGCATGATCGCCGCCAACGCCATGCGGGGCGACATCGAGATCGCCCCGTGGTCCGACCTCGGCCGCAACGGCGCCCTGATTCTCGACGTGCGCGAGCCGGGCGAGCACCACGCGGGCGCGATTCCCGGCGCCGTCAACATCTCGCTCGGCCATTTGCGCAGCCGGCTCGGCGAGCTGCCCAAAGACCGCGAGATCCAGGTGGCCTGCGCCGTCGGACAGCGCGCCTATTACGCCTGCCGCATCCTGCGCCAGCACGGCTTCCGCGCCCGGCTCCTTTCGGGCGGTTATCGAACCTGGAAGACACTGGCCCAGGAGCGCCGCGCGCCTGCCGCCCGCAAATAAGATACACTCATCGGGGCAGAGATGAACCCGACCGAGGATCGCCCCGTGCCCGTGCCCCGCGATGGGCTTCCCAACCGTTGCTTCGCCTGCGGGCAGGACAACCCCGCCGGTCTCAAGCTTGTCTTCACGCACCAGCCCGAAGGCGCCGCCGACGCCGTCTGGGTCCCGGGGCAGGAGCATCAGGGGTGGCCCGGCGTCGTCCACGGCGGCCTGCTGAGCACAGTGCTCGATGAAGCCATGTCGCACGCCGTGCTGGCCGCGGGCCTCAAGGCGATGACCGCCGAACTGCGCGTCCGCTTCCGCCGGCCGGCCCCGCCGGGGGGCGAACTCCGGATCCGCGGCTGGGTGGTGCAGCGCGCCAGGCGGCTGGTGGAGGCCGAGGCCAGCCTCACGGACTCCGGCGGCGCCGAATACGCCCACGGCTGGGGCCGCTTCTTCTCTTTCGACGCCGCCAGTGAATAACCGGCCGCCAGCCCGCCGCCGGATTAGACTGCGCAGCTGCCCGGCCTCGCGCAGCCGCCGCCCCGCCGGGCAAACGCATGCAAAATCAGCGCACTGGGGTCACCTCCAGCCGGTGGTACGGCGCGTCACTCAGGATTTTCCTATCGTATTACTGGATATAAGGAGATTCGCGCCGATACTTCGATTAAGCAAGCTAAATCCATTCTCTTCATACTGTTGGCGTGTGCCAAAGGGTTGACAATCGCGCCGATTCAGGTTAACCTTGGACGACACCGTGATGTAGTCTTCGGTACTACTCTGATCGAGTGGCAGCGAGGTCCTGCAATGGCCTTTCAAATCGGCGAGAAGGTGGTCTACCCGAACCATGGGGTAGGCACAATCGAGAACATCAGTTCCCGAACCTTCGGCAGTCAGACCGAGAAGTTTTACCTCCTCCGGCTCTCCGCCAATAACATGACCGTGATGGTGCCCTTTTCGCACGTCGAACAGGTCGGGCTCAGAAAGGTCACGCGAAACGGCGACATCAGCAAAGTGCTGAATTACCTGGCTGCGGGGCAGAGCAAGACCTGCCAGGACTGGAAAGACCGCTTCAAGGAAAATTCCGCGAAAATGCAGAGCGGAAGTCTTCTGGAGGTGGCGGAAGTCCTGAAATGCCTCGTGGAAATCCAGGCCCAAAAGCCGCTTTCCTTCCGGGAAAAGAAGATGCTCGAACGGGCCCGGATCATGCTGGTCACCGAGCTGGCCACTTCGAAGGGCGTGTCCGAGCGGGAGGCCGTCGAGCTGCTTTCCCGGTCGCTGGCCAAAGCCAACCTGAAATTCCCGGAGCCGCTCTGACGGCCCGGGCCCCGGCTGGCAAAGCCGGGCGCGCAATGATCCCCAGGGATGCCGCAAGAGCGGACGAAGACCGTTTTGTGCGCCGCGCCGCCGCTCCACAGGGGAAAACCTGACCGGCATCCATGAAAAATCTTAGAACCCCGGAGCCGGAACGGCTAAAAATTCAGCGTATTTCCGCATAGCGCCACCCGCAATTCCGGCCGAAGATAACTGTGGAAGGAAACAGCCCGCGGCATGCAGTGTCTCCATTGCGGGAAGAAACTGTCGTTTCTGCGCAAACTCGCCGATGGACGATTCTGTTCCGACGAACACCGCGAGGAATATGAGCGTCTGCAAAACGATCTTGCGCTGGCGCGCCTGATGGGGGCGCGGGGCAAGCCCAAGGCGGGCTCTCGCGGCGGCATCGCCCTGCCTCTGGCTCCGCTGCTGCCCGAAGCGCTCCGCATCGCCAACTGCCGCAGGCTGGCCCAGCCGCCGCTCCAGCTGATCGCTTTCGAGGTGGCGAGGTTCCTCCCGGAGCCCGATCTGCGCCCGGGCGTGCGGGGCTTCCCTGGAGCCAGCCCGTGCCCGCTCGCCGCACCTGCAAAGAACGGGGGCTCGCCGCTGTGGGTCCCGCGCACGGAGGCATTGTTCAGCCCCGGCAATGGCGATGCTGCGATTGCGGTTGCTCCGGTGCTGCCTTTGGATGAGATGCCCGGCGGCGGTGTCTTCTGCGGAGCTGCTGGTGTCTCGGATGATGAGCCGGCAAGGCCGGCAGCGCCTGCGGAGCCGCCTTCGCCGCCGATGGCGGCCGCGCTGGTCCCGGAATTGGCGCCTGTCGCCGGCGCTTTGCGCCCATGGTGCCCGAAATCGGCTTTGTCCAGGCTGAGCCGGAAAAAGCTGGTAGTGATCGTCCCCAAGTCGGGCCTGAAGCTTCATCCGGCGAAGGCAAAGCCGGGGAGGCTGCTCGGGGAGGGCGTGGAACCGGCGCCGGTGGCGTGGAAACAGCGGGCGCAGATGCGCCCCGGCGGGCCCATCTTTCCGGCAGCGCCAACCGGGTTCTTGCCCGCCCGCGCGCAGGAGCTTCAGCCTCCCGAACCCGCCTTGCCTTCGGCCATGGCGCTGGAGGAGCCGGCACCCGAAGAGCATCCGCCGCTTTGTGGCAGGCAGGAACCGGTCGCCTTGTCTGCGGCGCTGCCTGCGGCGGTGCATCCGGAGCCCTCGTCGGCGGAGGCCGAATTTGCGCTGCCGCCCGCCCTGGTTCCGGCGCCGGCGCACAGCGTGCTGCCCGGACGGCTCCGGGTGGCCGCCATGATTTCCGTGGAGCAGCGGGCGTCGCGGCCGGAAAGCCCCGCGAGGCAGTACGGCTGGAGTCCGCCGCCGGATCTCTGCCCGCCCGGCCCGGTTCTCCCCGGACGGCCTGTGGCCGCGGCACGGCCGCCGGCCGCTTGGCCATGCAAGCCCGGATTGGCGCCGTTCGCTTTGGCCCCCGTGTGCGCCGCACGGATTGCGCCGGGACCCGTTGGCGGCACATTGCCGGCGGAAGGCCTGGTTGTTTGCATCCCCGGGTTGAACGGGGAGCTTCCCGCGCGGCAGCTTCCCCCGGCGTGGAAGCTTGCCGGGTTGTCGCTGCACGCCGTCCCGCCGGAAACTTGGCGCCTCGAACCGGCGCCTGTGGCGACAGCGTGGCCTGATGCGCTTCCCGCCCTGCCCGCATCCGGCCTGGATCCGGTTCCGCCGGAAGCTCCAGCGCCAGCGGAGGTCTCGGCCGGCACGGCGGCGGTGGAAGAGTCGCTGGCGGCGTTGGATGCCTGTCAGAGGGTCGCGCCGCCGATCGCGGAGCTTGAGGCGGCCCCGCAGGAGGTTGGTTCGCCGGCTGCGGAGGCCAATGCCGGGTTGCAGCCACCCTTGGCCGGACCGGCGCCAGCGGCCGGGCCGGCAGACTTCGGCGGCGATGCGGGCCAGGAGCGGCAGCCGCACCGGGTTGCCGGCCGCGTGCCGGAGATGCCGATCCGGCCGGTGGATTGTGTGGCGGCGCTTGCCGGGGCGGAATCCGGCATCGAGGCCTGGCCGTGCTGGACCTCCCTGGACGAGCCGCGGCCGATGACGCCTACGGTGCGGTTCGAGCTGGATCATGCAGACGGCTCCGGGCCGCGCCGGCGGGGCGAGGCCGGCAGGCAGGCGAAACGGAGCAAGCCGCATAAAGCGGCTGCGCCGGCCAAGAGGTTCTGGTCTCACGCGCCGTCCGATCTGAAGTGGATCGCGCTCGTCTTGCCGCTGCTTCTGGCGCTGGCGGTCTACAGTTTCCGGTCGAGAACGCCGAATCCAGTCACAGGGGAACACGAGATGGCTTCCGCAGCCACCGGCTCCGCGCGCTCCGCCGCCCCGGACAACCGCCTGAACGCGCTCCAGCGCATCATCCTGCGGCGGGCCGCCATCCGGCTGTTCGATGACTTCCGCGGCGGGCTGGGATCCTGGGAGGGCAGGGATGGATGGGCCAAAACATGGCGCTACGGCGAAGCGACGTTTCTCGAACCGGGCGAGCTGGCGCTGCTGACGCCGAGCCTCGGCATGACGGATTACACGCTGACATTTCTGGGGCAGATCGAACGGCGAAGCCTGAACTGGGTGTTCCGCGCCCGGGATCTGTCCAATTACTACTCGATGAGGATCGTGATCACGCGCGGCGGCCCGTTGCCGGAAGCCGTGGTCGTCCGTTCCGTGGTGATCAACGGCAAGGAGCAGGAATCCCGCACTCTCCCGATTCCGTTCCCCGTGCGCGCCGACACGCTGTATCTGGTGCGGATGGAGGTCCGGGGGCAGGATTTCACCACCTATATCCAGAACCAGCTTGTGGACCACTTCAGCGACAGCCGCCTCAGGCAGGGCGGCATCGGCTTCTACAGCCCGAAAGGCGACCGGGCGCTGCTGCGCTGGGTGGAGGTTTCCCATCAGTACGATTACCTGGGCAGGCTTTGCGCGCTGCTGTCGCCTTACGGCGTGCAAACCCTCGCTGGCAACTGACGCGGATCGAAGAGGAAGCATATGAAAAGCGACAACCGGCTGCTTGAAGAACTCAGCCCCGAAAAGGGCAGCGCCCTGGCGCGGGCCGTCGCGCTCCACCTGGACGGCAAAGGCAGGGAGGCCCTGAAGGAGCTGGACCGCGCACTTGAGTCGGGGGCGGACTCGCCGCGCGAGATTTACGCCGCGCGCGGGCACATCCAGTTCGAGCTGGAACTCTACGACGAGGCGGTGAAGAGCTACGAGGCGCTGACCACCATCGACCCGAACGCCACGTCCGCGTTCTTCAACATGGCGGTCTGCCAGGAGAAGCTCGGCCGCTGGCCGGAAGCCGCGGCCAACTTCCAGCGCGTTCTGCAAAGCGACCCGGAGCGCAACGACGCCCGTCTCGGCATGGGCATCGCGCTGCTGCACCTGAAGAAGGCTGACGAGGCTCTGGAATGCTTCGAGCCTTGCCTGAAGGCCGAACCCTCCAACGAAACGGCGCTGTTCGGCAAGGCGGTGGCTTTCGAGCTGCTCGGGCGCCTCGATGAGGCTTTGGGCATCTACCGGCAGATTCTCGCAGCGAACCCGAACGCCGAAGAGCCGATGTCCAACATGGTGCACATCGGCATGAAGCGCGGCGACGAGGCGCTGGTGGCCGAAATCAGCGAGAGGCTGCTCGCCCTGCGGCCGTTCTCCCAGGCGGCGCTGGAGGGGCTGGCCTGGTGCGCCTTCCATCGCGAGGATTTCGAGGCCGCCTCGCGCTATTGCGCCAAGCTGGTGGAACTGACGCCCGACAACTTCGAGCGGCGCTACAACCTTGGCGTGGCGCTGCACCGGCTGGGCCGGCTGGAGCAGGCCGAAAAGGCCTACGAAGAAGCCTCCCGGCTCAAGCCCGATCATGTGCAGACCTGGGCCAACCTCGGCATCCTGCGCCAGTCGCTCGGCGACACGAAGGGCGCCCGGGAAGCCTACGAAACGGCCTTGCGCCTGAATCCCGATCTGCCGGAAGCGATCGCCAATCTGGCCGGACTGCTGGAATCGCAGGGCCATCCCGAGGAAGCCGAACCTTTGTACGAGCGGCTGCTGGCGAAACACCCCGAGTTCACCGACGCCTGCTTCCGCCTCGGCTACCTGCGGTTGTGCCGCGGGGACGCCCTGGGTGCGATCGATTCGTTTGAGCAATGCGTGCAGGCCAAGCCGGACTGGGTGGAGGCGCTCGTCAACCTCGGCCTCGCCCGGAAACAGACCGGCGAACTGGAAAAGGCGCGCGAGCACTTCGAGCGCGCCTTGCAGTTGAAGCCGGACTCGGTGGAGGCGCTGCGGGGGCTGGCCGCGCTGGCCGTCGAACAGGGCGATGACGCCCGCGCGCTCGAATATCAGGGCAAACTGATCGACCTGGGCGAGCGGTCGCCCGAGCTGTTCTACAACACCGGGCTTCTGCTCCAGCGGCGCGGGCAGATCGAGGATGCCATCTCCCTGTATCGGGAAGCGATCGGCATGCGCCCGCAGTTCCCCGAGGCGCTGCTCAACCTCGGGCACGCTCTCAAAGCGCAGGGGCGGCTGGAAGAGGCCAAGAGCTATTGGCGGCAGGCTCTGGAGATGAAGCCCGAACTCGCCGAGGGCTACTTCGGCGACTGACAGCGCGGCATCGTCCACGGCCTGGGCCGCCGCGGCGCCCCGTTCCGCCGCCGGGGTGATTTGTGGCGCCGGCGGAGTCCGCGCTTCCCGCCTGCAAACCCGGCACGGCCGAAGATCGCCATCTTCGCGGCCGCCGCAACAAGCTTTGGGTCCGGCGTGCGCCCCGCTGCCCGCACGTTTCTTGGCGGGCGCCCGAATCAATCCTTTTTCTTTTCTCTGGCCGGCTCGCTCTCGGCGGGCTTCGCCTGTTCGTAGTCGGCGGGCGTGGCTTCGCGCCATCCGCCCGCGGGCTTTTCCGCCTTGCCGCCGGAGGGAACCGGCTCGTTCGGGGCAGGGACGCCGAGCCGCGGGTCGGGGCCGCGGGTGCCATACGACTCGCCAGCCGGCCGACGGCGCAATTGCGGTGGAGCGTCGCGCGCCGCATCGGGCGGCGTCTCTTCCGCCGGGGGCGCCTGCATCCCTTCCACCGGCTGGCCGGCGGCGGAAATCTCCTCAGGCGGGGGCGGCGTCCAATCCGCAGGCACCACGTACTGCGAGCGGTACTTGAGCTGCGCTCCGGGGTGTCTCCGGGCGGCCTCCGCCGAGAGAGCCACCGAAATGGTGCGGCGCTCGCCGACGCGCGCATCCGCAGGCACGGAGAAAAACAGCGAGTAGCGCTGGCGCAGGTTTTCGAGCGTCTCCTGCAAAGCGTAGGCGTGCTCGACCGGCAGGCTGTCGCCGCCGGAAGCCCGGGCGATTTCGGCCGTGCCCGCCGATTGCGTATGCGGCCGCATCGGGACGGGCGTGCGGCCCGGGTAGCGCGGGCCGAAAATGATGTCGCCCCAGCCGGGGCTGCGCTGGCGGCGGCCCGTGCCAAGGGCGTCCGGCGCGATGAGCGCGCTCAACACGGCCTCGGCGTCCTCGAGCGCCCGCAACACGCGCTGTTCGTTGCGGTCCCGCTCGGTCTGATCGTCGGTGAGAATGACGATGGCGCGCCGCGCGTCGCGCCGCCCGGAAGACTGCACGTAGCGCGCAGCGTCCAACAGCGCGCGGGTGATGTCGGTGCCGCCGTCGAAGCGCTCCTCGTCGACCACGTCCTGGAGGCCGCGCGCGAGAACTTCGAGCGAGTCAGTCCAGCCCAGGCGGACGCGCGTGCGCCGGTCAAAAACCATGACCGCGCCGCGGTCGCCTGGCACGAGCGTGCGCAGGGCGGAGCGCGAGGCGCGCGCGATCCGCTCCACATGCGGCCTCATGCTCACGCTGACGTCGATGAGGAACAGCACATCGAGCGGCATCTCCTCGGCGGCGAAGCTGCGAATCGGCTGCTGGCGGCGGTTGTCGTACAGCACAAAGTCCTGCGCGCCGAGGCCGCGCACCGGGCGCCGCTCCGGGGTCGACACGAGCACATCGACGCGGACAAGGCTGACCTCGCTCCTGAAGACAGGCGTCTCCTGCGCCGCGGCCAGCGCGGCCAGGACCAGGGCCGGAATGAGGCGCAAACCCATCACTGTGTGCGACGCCGCCGCCGGCCCGGCCGTTGCGGCGCCCCTTCGAGCATCGCACCCGCCGGCCCGCGCGGCAAGCGGGCCGCTCAGAAGGGTGTGCACGCCGCCGCGGGCGCCCTGCCCTCCAGGTGGGCGCGGATCGCGCAGCGGTCCGGCCGCATGCGAAACTTCGTGCGGCGCTGCGGCGAGAGTTGCGAGGAGGTCCCAGGCGACGGATCGCGGCTCCGGCAGGGTCAGAAATTCTCACTCGCGCAAGAGAAGACCGGCTGTCGTTTCACCGGCACTGCCGTAAGCTGGAACGACCAGAGCCGTCCCCGGCGCGCCGCGCGCGGGCAATTGCGGCAGCAAGACCGCTTCCCTTGGCGGCGGTCTTCAATCCAGTGCTCTTCAGCGCGGCGACTTCTCTCTCGGGCCACCGTTGAGGTCCGAAGGGAGCTTCAGCTCGTCGGCGCGGGAAGCGGCAGCCCGGCCGCCAGTGCTTCCTGCATTGCCTGGCTGTCCTGGAAGCCCTGTGAAGTTCCTGTTGCGGACCGGGAAGTCCATGAACCGCTTATCCCGGTCACCCGCAGGTCTGGCTGCCAACCTTCTCGCTCCGCGCCTTGAACCCGCTGTGGCGGACTTTTGCATTCCAAATGAAGGCTTTCGTCCGCCTGCCGGGGAAGCGTCCGGTGCCAGGAACACGGAAGCACAGACTATTGTCCGAGCCACGCGGCAAGGCGGGCTTTCTGCTCCTCGGTGGCGTCGGGGCGGGTCTCCAGCGTCCAGGACTCGGGCGTGCGCGCCTCCAGTGGCAGCTTCAGCGTCATGAGCTGGTCGCGCCGGGCGACGAGCACCTCCACCACCGTGCCCGGCCTGTAATTCTCAAGGTGCGAGGGCCATTGCTCGGGCCGCACGCGGAAGCCGTTGACGGCGAGAATTTCATCGTCCACGTTGAAGCCCGCTTCGTAGGCCGGCGTGCCGCGGCGCAGGCCGGAGATCACGATGCGGCCCGGCGTGTTAGCGCTGACGCTGATCCCGGTGACCAGTTGCGGCCGGCCCTGAGCCGGGCGGAAGCGCAGCCCGAACCAGTCGAGCATTTCCGTGTAATCCAGCTCCTCGGTGGTCTCGAGAACGCGCCGGAACCATTCGGAAAGATCCGCGCCCGCCACCTCGCTGCACACGACCCGGAACTCCTGCGGCGTGTAGCCGCGCGCGCCGCTGTAGCGCTGGTAAGCAAGCCGCATGGCGTCGTCGAGCGAGCGGCGGCCGCCGGTGGCGCGGCGGATCCTGGCATCGAGCAGCAGCCCGATCACCTGCCCTTTCGTGTAATAGCTGATCGACGTGTTCGGCGTGTTTTCATGCGGCCGGTACAGGCCGATCCACGCATCGAAGCTCGCCTGTTCCACGGGCGTCACCAGCCGCCCGGGCGTCGACTGCAACTGCCCGATGGCCTGTGACATCGCCTGAAGAAGCTGCTCCCGCGTGGACAGCCCGGCGCGCGCCAGCGCCAGCGGGCCGTAATACGACGTCACGCCCTCGGCCAGCCAAAGGCTGCGCGTGTAGTTCTCGTTTTCATAATCGAACGGCCCCAGCTCCACAGGGCGCAGGCGCTTCACATTCCACAGGTGGAAATACTCGTGGCTCACCAGGCCCAGCCAACCGAGCCGCGTCGGCCGCCGCACGCGCGGCGCGGAGGGGTCCGGGGCGGCAGCCGGGGCCTCCTGCGTGTTGCCGTACGCCCAGCGGCTCGTGTTCATCCAGGTCGAGTTGCGGTGCTCGAGGCCGCCGCCAGCGCCGGTGAGCAAATTGAAAAAGACGTATTTCTCGTACGGCAATCCGCCGAACATCCGCGCGTAAACCTCGACGATTTTCGCCACGTCCCGCGCCGAGGCCGGCCCGTCCCACCACGGCCCTTCGCCCTCGTTCACCAGATAATGCTTCTTTCCCGCGACCGTGAATTCGTGGATGGGCGCATTGCCCGCATAAATGGGGCAGTCGACCAGCTCGTCGTAGTCCTCCGCAACCCAGGAGTGCGGCGCGGGGCCTTCTTTCATTCCGCTGATCGATTTCTTCCACGCAGCGGGCAGCTCCAGCCGCACTTCGTGGGGGCGCTTTTCGCCGCCGACAAGCGTGATGAACGTCGGGGCGCCGTTCAGCATGGCGAAGGAAGCGTCCACCCAGTTGCCCTGGACGCTCATCTCGCGCGCGTAAACGCGGTAGGAGACCTCCACCGCGCGCGCCCCGCCGGCGCGGATCCTCCAGCGGTTCTTGCGCGTCTTCTCCCAGAGCAGCGCGCGGCCCTGCGGGTCGCGGGCCCGGAAATCCTCCACAAAGCGCGAGTACTCACGCACGAGATACGAGCCGGGAGTCCACACCGGCATGAACAGTTCGACCTCGGCGCCTCCCGCAGGCACCTGCGCCGTCACCTCCACGTAGTGCGTGTGCGGCTGCGGGAAGCGCAGCGTGTAGCGGACCGGCTCCTGGGCGGCGGCGAAGGCGGAAATGGCGAAAAGAAAAAGCAGGCGTCGTGTCATGGCGGTCTTACAATGAAGATAGCTTGGCATCAAAACCGGTCATTCATGTTTTGGGCGGCGGCCTGGCCGGCACAGAGGCGGCATGGCAGATCGCGCGCGCCGGGCTGGAATGCATCCTATACGAAATGCGCCCCGTGCGTCAGACAGCGGCGCACAAGACCGGCGCGCTGGCCGAGCTGGTCTGTTCCAACTCGCTCAAGAGCGATGCCGAAAACACCGCCTCGTGGCTGCTCAAGGAGGAGCTGCGGCGGCTGGGCTCGCTGGGCATGCAGGCGGCGGCCCGGGCGCGCGTGCCCGGCGGGCACGCCCTCACGGTGGACCGCGAGGTGTTCGCGCGCGAGGTCACCGCGGCGGTCGAAAGCGAGCCGCGCATCCGCGTGGTTCGCCAGGAGGTCGCCGAAATCCCGCCGGACGGCATCGTCATCGTCGCCACCGGGCCGCTTACTTCCGGGGCTCTCGCCGCCGACATCGCGCGCCGCACCGGCAGCGAGGGGCTGTACTTTTACGACTCGATCAGCCCCATCGTGGACGCCTCCACGATCGACCGCGAAAAGGTCTTCGCCGCCTCGCGCTACGGCAAGTCGCTCGATGGCGGGGATGACTATCTCAACTGCCCGCTCACGCGCGACGAGTACGAGGCCTTCGTCGACGCCATCCTCGCCGCCGAGCCCGCCGACGCGCACATCGAGGAAGACCGGCTGCTGCGCGAGGGCAAGGTCCCGTTCTTCGAGGCCTGCCTGCCGATCGAGGAGCTGGCCCGCCGCGGCCGCGACACGCTGCGCTTCGGCCCGATGAAGCCGGTGGGGCTCGTCGATCCCCGCACCGGCAAGCGCCCGTGGGCCGTGGTGCAGCTGCGGCAGGAGGACCTGCGCGCCGGCAGCTACAACATGGTGGGCTTCCAGAATTACATGAAATTCGGCGAACAGAAGCGGATTTTCCGGATGATTCCCGGCCTCGAACACGCCGAATTCCTGCGCTTCGGGCAGATTCACCGCAACACCTACATCAACGCGCCGGCGTTGCTGGACCTCCACCTGCGGCTGAAACAGGACCTCCGGATTTTGTTCGCCGGCCAGATTTCCGGCGTCGAGGG